>Ga0065704_10070142_pt1 | contig 354388 bp, 338 predicted proteins | sample SwiRhicommuniRL2_FD_59091 | JGI IMG/M metagenome (GOLD analysis project Ga0065704, IMG submission 59091) | Switchgrass rhizosphere bacterial communities from Rose Lake, Michigan, USA - RL2 v2 (version 2) | ecosystem: Host-associated > Plants > Roots > Rhizosphere > Soil | place: East Lansing, MI
CTAGCTTTTACGCTATTGTTTGTTCGAATATATTATATATTTTGAAATTGTGAATAACGATTACTCGTTATTCAAAGAGCCCAAAAATCTTATTATATCTAGCTATTCAGTTTTCAAAGAGCGAACTCATTATCTCGTCCGTGTTTCACTTTCGTTTCACATCGGTGCGAGGTAGTGTTTCTATCGAACCCCCAGAACCTTGTCAACATTTTCTTTTCAACTTTTTTAACAATTTTTTTCGTTAAAAATTTTTCCAAGATGACGTTTGCTTTGCAGCTCGGTGCGATCGATGAAGCGTGTATTCACCATTTTCTGGGTTTTCCGTCAATGCAGTTTTTTGGCTTGCACAAACATTCCGCAAAAAATACCAACGCAACGTTTAATTTGCTCATTGCATGTGCAGAAATAGGTAAAAACATCCGCGAGATGCGTTTAAAGATCAAAAGAACGCTCAACTCTCATATTTTATAAAAAGAGCGTCTTGGGTGATTTTTGAAAAGCGAACCCAAAAATAGCTTTGAAACCGCGATAAATACTCACTTACAGGCAGAATTCGGATCTAGGATCGCCTTTTGAGCTAACTCTTTGCTCGCCGCAATCGCAACGACACAGCTTTTTTTCTTATTTAGACGGATTCCATAGAATTGAACTGAAGAACTTTGTTCTTCAGACACTTCTAGTGAGTATATAAGCCCACGCCATTGAACTTTACCGACACCGATCTCGTCGACTTCTCTCTCATAGAGCCACTCGATAGAGGTATCCGCCATGTCGTGGAATTGAAAAGGCCTTTGCATGTCGATCTCATGGCCGACGTAGGAAAGCACAGGGCTGTAGCGGAGATCACTGCCTTTGATATTTAATTTATAACCGCCGAAAGCTTTGCACTCTGATTCGTAGAAATCAATTTGCGCATCCCCTGTAGCAGAGGAAACAACAACACAATCTTTCACTGTATCTACTGGCACCATCTCTATAGATCTAGTCGCAGTCGTTGCAGAAGGGGTCGCGGCTTTCACAGCGAATGAAAATAAAATACTAATAAGAACAAATATGAACGCGTGCATCTTGTTCACAGCTCCACCTTTCAAACGATTGAGAGAAAGAAAGCTTAGAGGCAAGATTCTGTGAAAGATAATTTTAAGAACGTAATGGCGAATTTGTAAACTGTCAGAACTCAACGCCGAAATCGACATTCAGAAGTTTTTTAATATCACCGAAGTTCACGGGTTTAGTGAAGTAGCCTTTGGCGCCGAGGTGTTTCGATTTATCTACAGAAGCTGAGTCATCATAGGCACTCATCATATATACAGGGATCAGGGGGTATTGAGACTTCACTTGGGTTAAGAGATCAAAGCCAGAAATAGACGGCATATTGATGTCTGTGAATAAAATCATATCTCCATGATGTTCTTTCATTGCATGAAGGTATTTAAGGCAATCTCTAGCGCCTTCGAAAAAATGCAGCTCTATAGAGCCGTCCTCTATTGCTTGGCGAAATTTCATTCGCGAAAGAAAACCTACACTCACTTCATCATCGACCATGATTACAACGAGGGGTCTGGTGACGACCATATGCGATTCTCCTGATTTTGTTTTTGTTCTAGAAGTGGAAAGTTCACAGTGACTTCGGTCATCTCTCCTTCCGTACTTTGAATGTTAATTTCACCGTTATTAGTGCCTAGAACTTGCTTAGCTATAGAGAGACCAAGGCCAGTACCTTCACCCGGAGGTTTGGTCGTATAGAACTCATCGAAGATCCGAATAAGATTACTTGGTGAAATCCCCGTACCGTTATCACGCATAGAAATATGCACATAAGGAATGCGGGCTTTCAGTTCAATCCAGAGGTTGGGAACAAAACCTTCATTGTCTTTGTGCTTTTCTCTAAGTGCATAAATGGCGTTGTCTATCAGATTGATAAATCCTCGCTCTACACTGGGGGCATCTACAATGAGATAATTGACGTCAGGTTCGATATTTTTATGAACTTTCAATTTCGATTTAAAATCGGGATCTAATATAGAGCGACTACAAAGCTCTAGTGAGCGATCCATCATCTCCGACAGGTTGACGTATTCAGGAGCTGCGGCGGGCTCTTGGCGCGCTTGCTTTAGCATGGACGTAATAATGTTGTTGGCGCGATAACCATGCTCACGAATGGACTCTGCGGCTGTGCGCATGGGGCCAGATAGCTTTTGTTCACTCATCAGTTCTTCTATAATTTCGGCAGCATTAATGATGACGTTCAATGGATTTTTTAACTCGTGAGCAATTCCGAAAGTAATACGTCCAATCGTTGCTAGCTTTTCTTGGCTTAAAAGTTGCTTTTGCGTTTTTTGTAAATCATCGAAGGCGGATCTGAGTTCTTGAGTGCGGATGTCGACTTGCTTTTGTAACGAGTCTTCGAAAATTTGGCGATAATATTCTGTACCAATTCTGGCTGCGAAAAATTCTACTACGAAGGTGTATAGCTCTCTGTCTTTAAGAGGTTTATCATCCATAATGACTAATAGACCCACGAGACTGCCGTCGGGGGTTAAAAAAGGCGCACCAACATAGGCTTCTGCGCCCATGTCTTTTAGCATGTGATCGTCAGGAAATTGATCGGCGACTTTTTCGGCATAACAGTTTACTCGCGTGCCGCAGATAACGTTAACACACGGAGTGCCTTTGAGATCATATATAAGATTGCTCGCGAATTTTCCGTCGGCCCAGATGAAATCTGTTTGAATGCTTGTTTTATCAGGCTCCACTGCATGTCCGACAAGGACGTATTTCACGCCGAGAGTGGTCGCTAAACTTCGCACCATTTCTCGGACATAGTCTTTCCCGAAAAGTAGTTGGTCTACATTATAAATGCGCTTAACTAGTTCCAGAACTTCATATTTTGGAGTGTCCATATAGACCTCTCCCCAAGTTTATTCCTCTTGGAGAGAGAAAGCTCTGATTTCAATGAAACAGGTCAAATGACACTGGCTCTAAGACGGAGTTGTAGCGACGATTTCTTCGCGCTTGAGCTTCCAATCTAAAGTTGGCAGATCCACCGCAGGCTTAAAGTGGAGTCTGCAACGAGCTTCATAAGCATCGTGCGTACCCACGAGGACTTGGGAATCGCCACCAGCAGTTCTTTGTGTACGACTTGCGGGAACCCCACATACTACGCAAACAGCATGTTGCTTAGTCACGCTTTCTGCCACAGCCATCAAGGTCGGCATTGGTTCGAAAGGTTTTGCCTGCCAATCAGTATCAAGGCCGGCGATAATCACTCGAAGACCTCGCTCCGCCAAATCTTGAACTACCTGAACGAGATTTTGTTCGAAGAACTGCCCTTCATCAATGCCCACAACTTTCGTGTCAGGCTTAAGATGATTCCAGATTTCTTCTGCATCTTGAATTGGTAGTGAATTAATTGAAGTCAGGTCATGAGAAGTCACAGCCATGTCGTTATAGCGTTTATCGATGATCGGCTTAAAAACCTGGATTTGGAGACGAGCGAACTCTGCTCTCCTTAAGCGACGGATCAATTCTTCAGTTTTTCCACTGAACATCGAACCAACAATCACTTCTACCCAACCACGACTATGAACGTACGAAAACTCTGGCACTCTTCCCCCTCTGAATCGAACCGGAGGAAAACGATCAAACAATCTGATTAGGGAGTCAACGGAGTTCCCGCCAATTCAGCCTGGTACAAGGCTTTAACGCTATGAACAACCATGTCCTGCTGAATCAACGCGCAATTTCGCTCTTATTATATAGATATCGCGAAGATGTTTGTGGAGGCGATTGCGCTCGCGTGCACACCTGTGTGAAAAGCGAAACAGTTACTTCTTACAAGTGATAGTGAAGTAAATATGAGCGAAACTGTTAAGATAAGATCAAAAATATTTAGCGACTTTAGCGACCAGACTGATCTTGGCGCGAAAGTGAGTTCGTGGATTTCTCGCATTCCCTATAGCTAACAAGAACTTACATCGGCATTTGTTTACTGATGACAGCGGAGACACGCTCCTACTCTCGAAAATGTGGAAACATTACTCTTCATTAAATGTTCTACTTCAAGAAATTCTGACTTTTAAAATATGAAACTTTAGTTTAAATACACGACCACTTAAAACACACACACCCTATCGAAGAATTTTCAGAACGTACGCGGAACTTTAATAGGTGCACACACACGGAGTCCTAAAAATGAAACGTCATGCCCTAGTTGCAGCTATTGTTGCACTATCGTTGTCTGTTATTGCCCATGCTGATGAATTCGGTGGCGGCAGCCCTGAGTACGATCCACGTCCGAACCCTTCTTACTCTGAAGCAGAAATTCAAAAGAAAATTGAAAACGAAATGTCAGTAGCTTGCCGCGGAAATCTTTGCTCTATCGTGGGCACTGATGGTTCTGGTTCAGGTTGGACAGTGAGTTTCAACGTTGGCTATGGCAACGGCAATGGTAACTCTGGTAACAGCTTCTATATCGGTGGCGGCAACAACAATAACTACGGTAATGACTACTACGCTGGCATCACAGTGACTTACCAAACGTACACTTGTAACTCTACGTTGCGTGTAACTCCGGCAGTTTACCGTTTCGTCAACACATACATGTACAACATGGTAAATGCTGACGGTTCGACTAAGCGTAATTTCTCACCAGCTGATCAAACAGTTGTTTTGTTCTACACAACAATGTTGAACAAAGTTGAGAACTGCCGCGCTTCTGCGACGAAGTAATCAATAATACACATTCTTAACTCTAGTAGTTGGCCTTGGCTCCGACGTTGTCGGAGTGCGGCTATTCTTAACGGTTTTTAGTTATTTTCCTGTTTGGAAATTTCGGGGACTCATGAGAACTTTCTTTTTGGTACTTTTCACTTCGATGCTGTTCGGAAATTTTGGATTTGCTCAAGTGATTCCTGCACATGAAACGTCACTTTTGAGTCCTCTCCATTTCACGAACCGCGCACAATGTGCTTTGGATTCGGAAAAACCAACAAATCAGATCTTGGTTCTGATTGATGGTTATAACGCTGGTAAAACAGCTCACTCGTTGGCTCGTATTCAAGGTTTTGATACGGATCAATACAGCAAACGCGCAATGCGTGAATTCCGTCTGACAGTGGCTTTTATGACTTTGGATATCATGAACAAAATGATCCGTGGTCAGTTGCCAATCTTGCCTGCGAATATCAAGGGCGCCCCTCTTTCGCGCTATGTTTCTGCTCTCAAAAATTGCGAACAAGCTAAGGGCGATTGCCAAGATCTCAATAATTATATTGCTGGTGTTTGGGCACGTGCTGGTCAGAAAAATGACTTACTAGCTTACGATAATTTTACTCGCGCGAACTTCCCACAACACAAAACGCCTGATCGTTTGGGTTGTTATTTCATTAAAAAATTCTCTGGCCTTCAAGGTCAGCTTCAAAATGCTGAGGTGACTCAGGCGAATCTACAAGATGTTGCCGTGTCTTACTTAAATTCAGCAGACTATATTACTGGTTGTTTCGACACCGATGAAACTTTGGACAATCGTTTTGTGACTTTGCAAATCGACTGGGAGACAAATGCTGCGACTTTAGAAAAGCAAGGCTTTGATTTCTGGAACTCGGCTAAGCTTTACCTTGCGTGGGCATGGCGCTATTCAAATCAACTTGAAACGATGAGCCCGACGTTCGGGAACATCTTTAAGTCGATTGCTTTGGAAGAATCGATCCTCTTTACACCACTCGGCTGTAAGAGCATGACGAAACCAGCTTGTGATAGCACTTACACTTCTATTAACAGTATTCGTGAACTTGCTAAAGTGTCTGTCACATCTGGTGAGCACTACCAAAATGTCCCAGATGGTCTTGACCAAGAAATGCTTAAAAAAGGTGTTCGTGGTGTTAACAATGACTTCTTAGGCACTGTCGCCTTCCCGTCTGCACAAGAATGGCTTGGAAACTTCAGAAAAAACTTGGTTCAAACTCGTGGTTTGATGAAAACGAAGTACCAATCTGCAGTTCAAAACTTGAACCTGTTGCAAGATAAATTGGGTGCTGGTGTTTTGAGCCAAAGCTTGAATTCAGATTTGAAATTCGCTGGTAACTCAGAACAAGTTTCTAATGAGTTATATTATCTTTGTACTGAGCTTCGTTTAGCTGGTGATGATCAATTGGACTTCTTGAAGTCAGATATTGATCGTTTGGCACAGCTTAAGAACATGACGCAAATGCAGTATTCTGAGCGTCGTTCATTAACTGATCATGTTGCCTTCTTCCGTTCGGTTGTTGGTACTGTTTTGCCAGTGTGTACACAGCTTGAGAAAAGCAACTATTGGAACCGTGGCGACTACACGGTCGATAAATCAGGCTTCCAACCTTGGGCAAAAGAGATGCTTAACATTTCTCAAAAGCCTGAAGAAGGTGCTCCTGCTCCATTCGTATCAAGACCTTACTCTGGCACGCCTTTATTGGCTTGGAAAGATGCTGCGGGTTTAACTTCATCTGTTGTTTGTACGAATGCGATCGATTGCACGCGCTTGATGATCAAGAGCATGATCGATCTTTACGCTGTTTCTACTTATGCAGATGCGATGGTACCGATGGCAGGTGCGGTTTCTGATCCAGCACTCTTCAATCCTTATGCTGAATTGAAAACGTGCAAAATGTATGACCCTTGGTTCAACACGAACCGCATGAACAAGGTGTTCATGACGGACTTGGCGAATACGGCTTTGTTTGGTTGGAACATTTTGCCGATTTACGTAGATGCTGATTGGACGGCTCCAAAAGTCAGTTCATTCAAACAACTCGTTGAGAATGGCACGATTAAATACGATCCACGTGTTGAGAAATCAAAACTAGACAACTCGATGGTTGCAGATTTTGGTCCATTAACAGGTGCACCATGTGCAGTTTCTTTAAATAACAATGGTCTGCGCACTTTTGATTTCTATTCTTTCTCTGGAATTACAGTGAGCTATTGTGATTCTAAGCAGAATGCCAATGTGATTTCGAACGATCCTAAAGACGTTGCTTCTTCAGGTCGTCGTGATCGCACGTTCTGCGGTGGCTGTACGTTGAACTTTACAGCAGTTGCTTCGGCAGCCAGCGTTTCGACTCTGGGAATTGTAAATCCTGCGAAGTTCGTCGTTTACCTTTTCCGCACGTTCTCTAAATACTTTGACGCAAAAAAAGACAAAGTGAATTTGCCGAAGGCTTGGGACGTGAACGCCGCTTATGCGGCTGACGTTTACAAAAAATACGGTCAGATTCCTACATATTGCGTAGAGCAATTGGGTATGGGTTTGCGTTGCTTTAAAGATATCTGTGCGGCGCAAGCTGCAGACTTCTTTGAGAAAAATTATGGCGGTAAGGTGACGGATATTTACCTTCGTCAAGATGACACTCCTCCTCCAGGTAAGGGTGATCACTACGCTCCAGATACTTCGATGAAAAAAGCGTGGATCAAAACAGATCTTTGCCGTGGTGAAACGACGATGACGTTTAAATGTAGCCCGAGCTTCCCTGAATCGTTCCGTGCTTCAACAAGCAATGTCGTGCCTATTTCGAAATCATGCAGATCTGCTGTTGGGAGAAGATAATGAGAAATTTAGTTTTATGTCTTTTCCTTCTATTCAACATTCAAGCGGCGTCTGCTTGGAACATCAACTCGCATGTTGAAATCGGCGCTAAAGGTCAATTTCTGGATCGCCTCACAATGACTTGTGCACCCGGCGACACTACTTGCACTCAAGTATGTGGCGACGCTGCTGCTTGCGTTAAAGAGCAAGAGCTTTGCTATAACTGCTTAGGCACTTCAAGCCCGATACTACGCACGGTCTTTACTGATTTAAATCGTCTTTACCAAAACAACACACGCGTGTTGGCTTCGAATGAAGTTGCGGGTGTATTTAAAAAAGATCATATCTTTGTTGCCGCTCGAAGTATCTATAACTTCTATTCTGCGATTGATGATGCTGCGGTTTTAGCGCGCTTTCAAAGTCTTTGCCCGACGGACAGTCCGTCACCATTAATTGTTCTAAGTAAAAATCGTAACAACGAACCTCAGCACATCAAGTATGTGGTGTGTGAAGGTGTCGGTGCCTACGATCAAAGCATGTACGTTCTGGAATACAATCCGCAAGTGGCAACACCGGCGGAAGTTCAATTGAGAAATTATTAATAACCATTATTCAGTCAACTTATAGGAGAAATAAAAATGACTAAATTAATGACATTCGTTGCAGCAGCTATGCTTTTAGTTTCTGCACAAAGCGCGAACGCAATTTCTTTGCGTTTCAAATTCAAGACCTTCAGCTCAGGTCCAAATATCTATGCGTGTAACGCTGGTATCATGGCTCCAAAAACAAACAAAAAAGTTTGTTATTTCGAGAACACGAACCAAGCTTGTACTCAAGATACTTGTTCTACTACAGGTGTTAACTGTAACACTCGTTGTATCTGTACTTCAGCTAACGGTGGCGAATGGTTGATGAACTACGGTAAACTTTCTTATGAAGACTGGAAAGACAACGGTGACACTTCTGTTACTGGCCAAGGTACTAAATCTTTCTCTTCTGACTCTAACTCAAACGGTTTCGTAACTGCTTTGACTGATTCAGATTCTTGGAAGAAACGTATCAACAACCTTTCTTTCAACTTGGGTTCTGAACTTTACGGCGCGTCTTACTTCGTAGACATCTGCTACCGTGGTCCTCAAATTGAGTACAACGAAGACGGCGTAGTTTCTAACTTCAACTTGAAAGCTCAAGCTAATGCTACTGACTTCTTGGCTAACGGTGTAAACGGCGGCGACAACAACCGTGACGGTCTAGTTATCCCTGGTACAGTTGATGGCAAGAAATACACTGAGCTTGCTGGTTTGAAAGTTCAAGCTTACGTAACTTGCGATCTTCAAGGTGTGGGTTCATACCAAAAAGCTCGTAACAACCAAGGTAAATACAACACTGCTGATAACGAAGCTTCTTTCGTATTGAACAGCAACTTCCTTCCAACTTCAGCTACTGAGTCGAACTCTTCTTTCTGGTCTTCTTCTCAAGCTTGGATGGGTTCAAACAATGTTGAATTGGTTAACCAAGACATCACTGCGAACTCTTTGAAAGCTCCACGTTTCTGTAAAGTACGTTATGTATTCACAGAGACTAACTACAACGAGACTTTGCCAAATCTTCGTAAATGGCAACGTCACGGTGCTGAAATGTGTACTTGGACTGAAGTGAACGAAGGTTCATCTGAAGGTTCTTTGAACTAGTTTTAGCTACTCCGGCGCAAGCCGGAGTGTATTAGAACTCCCGCAGGGAATTTGTTATCGGAATCGAAAGGCTTGTTTATGAAACTAAATTTTAAACTTACTTCTTCTCAGACCTTCATTCTGATGGCAGCCCTGTCTTTGATGCTTGGGGAAGCTGCATTTGCAACTTGCAAAATGTCTCGCGACCCCAAGTTCAATTATTATATTTCACCTGAAAATCAAACAGTGGGTATGTTCACTGAAGGTGGAAATCTGAATCAATCACCAACGGTTGTTGAACGCTGTCAATCTGACGCGGGTTCCTTCCTGATGGTTTCATTGGGCGTACGTCGTCCAGGTCTGAACTCTGATACTTCAGACGTTTCATTTGACGGGAAATTGAGTGATTCCCAATGTCGTATTAACAACTCGTTCTCACGAAACCCAATTTCGTTCCTTGAGACTGCAGGCCTTGTTCGTGATCAACATAGAATCTTAAGAACTTGCACGTATTTGCAAATTTATGATCTCGATGGCCGTCCCCTTAATTTTAAAAATGTCTCCCCTTCTTGCCGTATCACGACTTTAGATAATAATATCGTGCGCGCAGAAGGTGATTACTGTTTCTTCCGTCTTCAAGCAGCCAGCCGTTTTGCGATTTCAGCAATCGTAAAACCAGAATGCCGCGATCCTGATTTCTTGAAAGCGAACCACATCAACCCGCAAGATATCGAAGCCTCTTTGAACACTTATGTTACGGGTGATGATACCGGTATGAGTTCTGATGTGACGCCAATTGGTGCTACAAAAGTTCGCTTGTATATCGCGCCATATAGCAATCACTTGAATTTAAGTGATGATTTCGGTCCCGATGTTCCACGCTTCCCGTCTGATTACGGCGCTGAGATTCATATGGGTGGAATGAAAATCCGTGGCAGTCTTGGTAACTACGTGATGGATATGTCTCTGCAAGTAGACAATATCATGCAGCGTACTTGTAAAAATGGTTTCTGCACGAGCCCTGCTGATTTCGATATTCCTGTTGTTGGAGAAGTTGAACTCAACGAAGTCAAAGCCGGTGGTAAAATGAATTACATCGACGGCTGGTGGCACGCAGGTCTTGTTCCAGCACGTTGGCAGGGTCTATTGAGAACAGCTCAACACAACTTGAATGAAGTTGAATTTAAACCAGGTCGTCGTTACTCAATGACTGTGACGTTCATTGATCCTTACGAGGATTTTGCATTGTTCAGAAAAGGCATGCAGCAACTTTTGATCGACCTTCGTGGCGTTCAGGGAACTGCGGGCATTGACTCTATTCAACCGCTGTCTTCATTGGGTGAATTGATTGGTCTGCCGAATCTTGAAAACCTTCCGACGTTGAGTTCACCTGACATGTCAGCGGAACTAGGTCGTATCATCGAGACACTTCAGCGCATGGGTCAAGATCGCCAATGGCCATATTACTATGATCGCATCTGTGACTCTCGACGTGCTTCATGCATCGTTGCTGGCAAACAGAAGTATTTCTTGAAGTTAACAACTGAGTTTACAGTTGATGGCCAAGATGACGACAACATGGAACTTCGTGTGCGTGATATCGTCGTGAAACGTGATTCACCAAAATTTGAAAACTACACTCGCCGAGTTCAAGAACTTCCTGGCGTTGTTTGCGGCGAGGCTCCGTAATGCGTTTCTTGCTATTACTTTCTATCGCGATTGTTGGTTTGAATGCGCAAGCGGCAGTTTATGTTCGCCCGAGCGTGAGTGAAGGACTTTTTGTCTGTAACGCAGGCATTGTTCATAAGGGCACTGAGATCCAAGGCAATGACTACATCTCTGTTGCTTATGATGATTTGTTAGTCGCAGAAAGCCACCCTGCTCGTCAGCGTGCTGCGACTTTGGCTAACAATAATACTTTTAGTGAATTTCAAATGTTATTTTCTGCTTCCGATATGTGGAACCGAAATATCACATCTTTGGTGTTCAACTTCTCGACTGAAAAAACGGGTGCTGCTTACTTTATTGATTTCTGTTACCTAGGCCCTATTGAGGATCTCAGAGGGAATAACGGGAACGGGAATGGAAACGGAAATGGGAACGGCAACGGACTTAAAGACCAATCTGAAGGTATCTATACTTTAGACTCTTCGTTGACGGCGACGTCTCTGACGTCTGAAACGAATTATCGTACATCAGTAGGCTTGCAAACTAAGATTGAATTTGTATGCGACTTAAGAAAACGTGGCTCTGCACAAGCAGCACGAACTTCGTCAACATTAGCACCGACGGGCACGATGGAAGCAGACTCTACTTTTTATTCTAATTTCTCACCAATCAGCTCAACTGGTATGGCATTTGAGAAAGAACTCAACACGACGACAAACACGGTTCCTCGTTTTTGCCGTTTGCGTGCAAGCTTTTATGAGGCAACAGTTACTGATCGCAGTAATGCTGCGACCAACGCTGACATGACTGTTTATCTCAATATCCAAAAAAACTAATGAAACGATTGTCGCTGGTTGCTTTACTGTTTGTGTTGATGCAGACCCCAGCGAGTTTCGCGGGGGTTTGGACCACGACACGAAGTTGGACTCCAGCACTTGAGGATGAATACTCTGCTTGGGTTGCGAAGAACTATCGCTTCGATATTTTTTCAAATCCCCAAAGCCCTTGGTATGGCATCGCAACGGATTGTGCTGATGCTGCTTATGCCGCTCGCGTGATCTTTGCGGCTGAACACGGCTTGCCTGTGCGCTTTACGAACCTCAAAAATTCAGTCGCGAACATCACAAATAACATGAGCAGTTGGGATTCATTGAATTCACAGGCTCGATTGCGCGAGTTCGTCAAGTATGTCGGTATCAACACGGGTACGGCAACTTTAGGATATGATACTTATCCTGCAAAAATCAGTGTTGAATATATCCGCCCGGGAACGATCTTTTTAAATCCGACATTAAGTTCTGAAGAAGAAAATATTTTGGGCACTCGTGGAGGCCATGCAGAAACCGTTGTCGATGTAGAAGAAAATGGCTTTATCAGAACTCTTTATTCGACGACGCCACGAATGGTGCGTGAATTGATAACGACACGCAATCCCTACACATGGCCGCTGACACAATTGGGCGGCTATCGCATTTGGAAGAATCCTGAAGTGCGCAGCCTGCCGGCAAATCAGTGGCCGGGTTACTCGAACGAACAATTCCAAATTGCTGGCTGGGGTCCCCGTATACGCCCGACTCGTAAACAGATTTTCCAATGGCACGAGAGCATTCGCCGTACTTTGCGACAACGTCCTCCGACGACAGATGAACGCATTGATGTTGTTGCTGAAAGCATTTGCAACCTTTGGGAAGGTCGTGTGTTGGCAGTGAACAAAGCTTGGAAAGAGATTTCTGCGAATGGGGGAAGATGTCTTTCAGCGGGTGCGATGGACGATCACTCAACAACAAAGCGTGATGCTCGTATTCGCGAAGCCTATGGACAGTTGAATGATCTGATGTATTTCAAAAAGTCTGAAGTCGGCGATCCCGATGCGCGCGGTGATGTTAAGGATGCGAAAGCAGTTTTGCAAAATTGTCGATTCAATACGGGCCTCTCATACACTGATGCGTGGGAGATGTTCTTACGCATGATCGATGGACAATTGAACTCTGACAGCTCGTATGAACCTGCTGTCCGCTGGGGATATCGTTCGAAAATTTCTGGAAATCGCTGCCGCTAATTTGTGAATTATATTTGTTTTCCGTTAGCGAAATTTTCCATAAGAAATCTTATGGAACAGGCACGTTGCACTATAACACATTTCCACACTGTTTATGTAGCGTTATGAATTTGTAGTCGCTACGATATTTGTGATGAATTCACTCCGCAGATTTTCTCAACGTGGGCAAGCCACACTTCTTATTGTGACGGCCATTGTGTTGGTTGGTACCGTTTTATTATTTTCTTCCTTGGATGTTTTCGTTCGCGACTACAATCAGAAATCAAAAGACTTTAATCAAGTACTCTTAGATGAAACAACGAGTTCCACATTTGCCGTGCTAGAAACGGCTCTTGAACGTCGCATGTGGGAGCCGCCTCCTGATAGCAACTGCATGCGCTCGGAAGAAGTGGAAGTTTCTGGTAGCACTGACGACGGCGTGAATTGGAATGTGAAGGCGAAATTTAATTTCGCTACAAAAAATTATGAAATGACGGCAACGGGTTCTTACCGAAATCTGACTTCAACTTTTAAGAAGAAAATAAAAGTGATGGATGCCTCGGATTACTTATTGTTATCGACGAATCCGAATGACATTTCATTAGAGCGTCTTTATTCCGCATCAGCACCGACAGCTCTGATTGCACGTGATCGCCGGATTTACACGCAAGGCTCATTGGTCATGAGTGCTAATATCGACCGAGACAATCCAAAAATGAATTTTAACGGTACTCCTGCAAGCTGGCCGGGAGAATACGGCACTATTATTCAAGGCGATCGAATGCAATTTTCTGGCGGCATTCGGTATCAAGACTATAGTATTCCAGAACCAAATCCTGATGCATCAAACAATATCGTGAGCTTGCTCGCTCCTTATTCTACTCCACTTAATGAAGGCCCTGAATACTACAGTCAATGGGGAGCCGGTGTTGGAGTCTTCACAACCGACTATTCCAAAGCAACTACTTTACAATCAATGGTGAACAGCAGCGCATCTGGTCCATTGAGCAAATCCGATGTCGCATCTGGAGTTTACCCTTACGCCCTTTTTGGAGGCACTCCACCTTTGAAAGCCTGGAGCGCAGCAGATTCGGGAACATATCTGAACGACCCTGATCGCCAATCCATTTTTCTTTATGGTTGGGGTGGTGCAAATGGTTTCGGCGTGAGAATTGATGCAACTTGTATCTCTAAATCCGACTGGAAAACCACTAAGAAGTTTTGTTCCCACTCTGAACACTTTCCGAATGGATTTAAAAAATGGAGATCTGATGCGGGACTTGATGGTTATCTCTTCACATCAGATGCGGTTGCAATTCCAGCACCCACTCTGAGTTGGGATAACTTAAAAGCACTCGAAGCGGATGCTCAACAATGTGGTGCCGTTGTGAGTGCGCCCGTATCGCCTTACAGAGACTGCCAGGTATGGGACACCAACTTTGTGAAGTCGTATGCAAATACAGGAAGTACTGCAAACTGCATGAGCGTATCGACACTTGATTTAGATACTCTCGCTCTCAACAATTTCAATTCTGCACTGCTTAATGATCCCGCAAATTCTGAACGTCTTTTACGTCGTGTCGTGTATCTGAAAGTCCCTGCTGAAATTAAACAAAAAGATGCTGCCGGCCTTATGCTAAGCCAGTTGCCAGCAGATGCGGCCCGACAAAAGCTTTCTGTCTGGGTGGTCAGTGAAGACATGATTTCACTGAAGGGTTACCAAGCAGATACATCATCACCTCTTGATTCTGATCCGGCACGCCTTAGGGAAGTCTTTTTCAATGAAGATGCTTCTGGCGGAAATAAGCAACCAATTCAAATAACGCTTTTAACGACTGAGCAAGTGCATTTACTAAGCCCTTTCTATGTTCCTATGACTCCTGCACATTTAACCAGCGTCTGGCCGGTATCAGGAGGAAAGATCCATCCTGTAAGAGGTAATTTGACTGATTATGAACGTTACGAAGACGACGGCTTTAAATATGGATACCGTCGTTTCAAAATTTCGGGAATGAGTTTGATCACGAACTCTGCAACGAGTTCTTCAAATCCTTTTTTCTTCCGAGGATTATGGAGTGGGCCTGACTCTTCAGCCGGCCAATTTCCTAGCAATTTGTGCATGATCAGCAAAGCTGGCGTCGACTTACAAAGTAACGGCCTCAACCCACTTGTACATTCAGCGCTGATTCCAGCCTATGCCGGTGAACCCAACTCACCAGCACCACCGGCAAGTTCTCGATACTACAATGGCAGCACATCTTTCCCATTTATTTATGCACCCGCTGTCTTCAATCTTCAAAGAGCACAGCCTGTTCATACTGGTCGTGAACAATCTGAAATCGTATTTAAAGGAATTTCACTCTCTACAACATTTGCAACTGAGACCCCCTCAGGCTTTCGTCCTCTGAACACACCGCTTTACCGAAGTTCAGACGGTCGCGATGGAACCCTCCCCTTTGATTTGAGTCACAAACGATTCGCATACGATGTGGACTACTATTATAAGCAAAAGCCCATGGGCACTGCATGCACTCCGGACAATATGGAATTCATTACCCCAACTTGGAGTGTAACAGACCCGGGAGCTTCTCAACCAACTATCAATAATGGCAGACAAGTCTTCTTACAGACATCGCCTGAAGTGACCTTCCGTAACGTAGGATCGGTATTAGGGGTGGATCAGCTGGTCATTGAAACGCGTGGGGATATTGAGTGATGAAGTTGCAACAACGTGGTTTCACTTTTATTGAGGTATTGATTACGACTGCGATTTCGGTTGTGGGCGCGAGTTTGTTCTTTTTCTTTGCACAGCAAGTGCGCATGCATAAGTCCGATGTGGATTACTCACTCGGCGTGAAAGAACTTTTGGCAGACAATATCGTTGAGATCAAAGGTGCGAAGATGACGGACATTCCAACCGCTTCTCAATGTTTGATTCGCACTTATACCAATAAAAAAGTGTTCGTTTCGGAAACATTGAGTTCTACAAGCCCCTGCCCAGCTAGCACGATTGCGAAAAACCAATTTCAAATCATGTGGGAAGTAAAAAACACTCAAGGTATCACAGCGACTTTTAGCAATAGCGGTTTGCAACTGCCTACCGATTCGAATCCATTACGTGAAATTATTGTGCATGCTTGGTTCTTTAAAAATCCAACGGCGACTTCGATGGACCACAATCAGATTGTGATTTTTAAACGATGAGAAATCAACGCGGCTACACTCTTACAGAAATCATGATCGCAGCGGGACTCAGTGGCCTTGTAGTCGCATCGACTATTGGTTTCATGTTTTATTTCTTTAATGAGAAATCTCGCTTAGATAATTGGAGCTCGGGACAAATTGAAATGTCGATGGCGATTAAACATATCGAACGTGATATTCGTAACATCGCCCGCCTTGAGCCCGTTGAAGATCTGCGCGCGGCGAATGACAATCTTTATTTTGGACTGACTTCTATTCCTGTCGGTGAAGAACCTTCGATTTGTTTCAATAATGCGACGAGCTCGGTTTTCAGATACACAACTTTAGCCCGTAACGTGAAACAAGAAAAAAGCCTGCGTGCTTGGTCTGAACTGAATTCAGCCGATAAAACGACGGCCGCTGATGAATTAAGATTATCCATTGAAGACAACGATAAAGCTTTGTTCTCTGATAAAAACAAGCCATCTGAAATTCTGATTGTCGATGCGGATCGCCGCTTTATTCGTCGTTATGCTGTTGTCTCTTCAACTAAACATTTGAATTCGACAACGGATCCTTATGACGATGCTACGAGAACGGATATTAACGGGAACGTTTTAAAATTCAATTACGTCAGTGTTTTACTGGCACGACCAACAGGACTGACCGGCAACAAAGTTACTATTCGCCCCGCTGTGTTTGTGACTGGCAGTGATGTTTATTCTGCGCACACTTATATTGTGTGTTTGAGAAAATCAGACATGAATTTGATCAAGTATGATCCGATCGCTAGAACAGAAGAAATCATCTTAAGGAATTCTCCACCTAGTTTCTCAGTTCAAACATTTGTTGTGGGTTATCTTGGCACTGCGACTGGCGTTCGCGTGGATCCTGCGAACTTTATTTCAAATACTTTTACAGATACAGCGGCTTGTATCAACTCGATGTCGGTCAGCTTGACCGCTGAAAATCAATCAACGGATACATCAGGATCTAAGGATACAAAGACTGGGATTTCGAGAGATCGCACGATATTTGCGACGAACCTCAGCTCGCGAAGACCCGCGAGCTGTCTAGAATAGATTATTTAACTAGCTCACAGTAATTCGTTTTCATAGAAAGACCCACATTCGTAACGGCTTGTTCGTACTCTTGCGGACTTGAAGTTTTGAGTTCATTTGAGAACAAGAATGCCGTCATTTTACGAACTGCCAATGAGTTTACATAACGGCCCGTATTCATTCTGAGACCTTCTCTATAGATCAATTCATGGAAACGAAGCGCTACGCGATCGCGTGGTGGTAATTTAAAATACAAATCAGAATCTACAAAATACTTGTAAGCGCTGTTCTTTTTGAACTGAATGATGACTTGTTTCAAACCGCAATTTTTTGGGATCTGCACGAAGCCTTCATCTGAAACATCATAAAGAGGCAAATCAGAATGCAGACTTTGTCTTCTGAATGAAGCAAGACCTTGTTCATAAAGACATGCGCGTTCTGGATCTTTTAAACGCAATTGTTCGAGAACTTCTTTTTCAATATCAGCTTCTAATTCTGGAGTCGCACGAGGTGTAAGGCCACCATTTGAAATCACATCTGCTAGGTCAAAAAGACGGTAAGTTAAAACACCGTTTTCTTTGCAGATGAGTGCATCGCCACCGTTACCGAGTTCATCGCCACCTGCTGCGAATGCAGAAGAGGCTACAAAGAAAGACAGAATGAAGGCACATGACTTTAGTTTCATACTAATCCTTTAAACTCGTTAACGGGAACAATTGAATACTGAGATTGTAAACTTCAGATGTCTTGCCTGTTTCGAAATGACGGTTCATTTTTTTTCTGAATTCCAAAATCATCTCTTTAGCAGATTCTAATTTTTCTAGATCGATAGGCATCGTCAGGGAAGTGTAATGTCTTTGATCTGGAGTCGTTTGATGAAGAACATCAATCGATTTTCTGATGATCTGACTGTGAGCCTCGCGGAGAGCTTCACTTGGAATATCCCATGAGGTCGTCAATGCATCTACCTGACGTTGATAACCCGCAGATGAATTCTTAACTAATTTTAAACCTTCTAATGTTTCCAGAAGCATTTGCGCACGATCAACAGGGATCGCAAGACGTTCTGCGATGGACTCTGGAGTCGCAATGAAACCTTTGATTTTTAAGACATTGAGGATGGCGTAGTTTTCCCAGCCCGTCAGAACTGAAAGCTCTTGTTCACTCAACACACGACGGCGCAATTCCTTACGAGAAGTCGCAGAAATAAGTCCGTAAAGCTCGTCCTTTGCATCGCCTTCAAGTTTTAAAGCGTGAACCAATTTTTCAGCATAGTATTCACTCAACGCGCGACGCCCGTTGATAAGATCCGTCATCCTGCCTGGAGAAATACCGGCCTTGGCAGACAAAGAACGAATACTTACGCGAGGATTACGAGATTTTATCTCGCCCACTTGCTTTTGGAGGTAGGCCGCTAAATGCGGAAACTTCACTTTGTCTAACATGCGCGAACCATAGCAAATTTGAAATTTGCTTTAAAGCATCTAGATGGTCTAATGTTTAGTGTTTCCATTATCCGTTCCCTATGTCTCATTTTGGGATCACTCCCGTTTCTGAGAATAGAGTCTCCTTCAACCACTCAGAGATGCGAAAATCGCTCCAGCTCAGCTGTTGCGGGGAATTGATATATTGTTTATGGCAGTGCCGATTCAAAAGATGTTCTTAAAGTGACCGTTATTGGCAGTCGCCTGTCCACAGCTAAAACGCTTGTCCAACACTGAAGTAATAGCTGATTTTCTGATCTCCATAGGCAGTGTCGAATCTGAAATCGAGTGGATTTTTTTTAGCGATGCGCATGCGAAGACCTAAACCCCCACTACTAAGCCAAGGGGCTCCGGAAAATTCTTGTAGAGAAGGCGCTAACTGTCCGACCCCACCAAAAACAACAGTACCCCAACGATCAGTAAAGCGATGGCGCCACTCGATTTGCCCAGCCCACATATTTTTGTCGCGATACTTTCCGGTTTCATAGCCGCGCAAATCACCCATCTGACCAAACATACTGAGACTATAAAAAGGAACTTCACCGAATGACCAACGAGTCATCACGCGATACGCAAGCACATCAAAATCTGCAACCCCGATGTAGTGATTCCAAGCCGATTTATATGCTTGATAAGTACTTTGATCATGAAATTTTTCACTATGAAATTCAGCTTCAACTGAAAAGAGGCTGCCATCTGTCGGATAAAAACTGTCGTCTTGAGTATCGCGCTCAAGTTTCAAATGAGGTGCGACGAAATTATTCTCCATCGAAATTTCATCTGCGACACCAAGTGGGTCATCGTCGGAATCAATAGCTGATTTAATTTCGGCACCGATAAATTCAATACCTAAAAATATTCTTCTACCCAGTTGTTTCATCAATCTTAAACCTACGAATGAAACTTCTTGTTTAAGTGGAATAGAAATGTCGGCTTTATTTTGATTGTAACCAATACCGTAGAAATTATAAAACATCGTGGCTTTACCTGTGACAAGACCAATACGCCATTGATCATTATGAATTTTACCGAGATACCCTAGCGCGCCACCATAACTATGTTTTTCAGTATAAAAGGCACCGCCTGCAACGACAGAAGGCGGACTTGAATCATCATCCAAGGTGAAAATATATTGTCCAACAAGCGCCAGTCCCCAGCCCTGACTGGGATTTAAAAATGGCACAGGAGCAAGGACGAATTCATTTTTATCAAGCACGGGCTTTTTGATGTTGATCGCTGTCGGCTGAGTGATGCTAACTTCAGAACTTCGTTCATCCGACATCAAACTTTGATCAGTCGCCGCTAATCCCAATGAAGAGAGAAATAAAAATATTAACTGCAGCATCGCCGCTCCTTACATTGAAATTCCAAGATCCACTTTCAAGCGCCAGTACCAGTCCGAAGCGTTATCTGGCCGAACGACATTGCTAAAGGCACCAAAGCTGACGTTAACGGGAAGATGATCTTGCGCACGAAAAAGCTGCCCTACTTCTAAACCAACTGGGATTGTCCAACGATTCTCTTTTTCCTCGAGCCACTTCACGGTGATAGTGTCGAGCATACCGATCGTCGTTTTCCTTCCTAAGCGCAGACTGACGATGGGCTTCACTTCTGTTTGATTTATATCTTCACCCCAAATTTGCACTCCCTCGCCTCCGACTGTGAATATCGAAGGTTGATAAATAACAACCACAGCAAGACCACCGGAATTAAACATACGAATATCAGGACCCACCGCAAATACCCAGTCGCCTTGTTTTTTCGAGGTGATGTATCCCCGGTATTCGAAATTGCCTGTTTTAAATTGATTGCGATTTTCATCATCCATAGGTTGAAAAATCAGTGGCATCGTTGTGTAGTGAACAATGACATACTCATCTAACAAACTATAAAACTTGCCTTGGAGATTCCAGATTTCTTGAGAACGATTAAAAGGATCTGTATTTTGATGCATCGTAAAGTCACTCGTGAGAATTTGGTTGTAGCTCACGGGATTAGCCAGATCTTTACGTAGATCTTTTTCGTTGCTCGGTTGAATTGAAACACCCAAGGCAGTTAAAAGTACGATCACGAAGACAAGCATAAGCTCTGAGTCTATGAACCGAACCGCGTCCCCGCAATTGCACTGCTGAAATAACATACTATGCTTACTCAGCGGTAACTTGAGGACCCATGCTTCAACACTAAAAATAAAAGCATGTCATTTCTTCGAATTTTCTCCATGATCCTATTGCTGTCATTAAACTGTTGGGCTGAGCCGGCTGAACATTTGCCAATCCCTGTTCCCGGTTCTGAAATTCAAGGTAAGCCTTATCCTGAATTTCAGTCAGAGAAAGTTCATCCGGTATGGGAATGGACAATGCCGTTTCTTGCCCAACGAGTCATCGACAAAGGTTTTTCTCTACCTCGCCCTTATGGCGTGAGTTTGGTTTACACTCATCTCCAACAAGGACTTGATATCGGCGACTTACATGTTGCATTCGATGATTCAAAACCTTTGCGCGATATTGACTTCGTGAATCTCGCCGGGGCTGAGGTAAACAATAACACGGCACAACTCAAAGTCGACTCGTGGATCTTGCCCTTTTTAAATGCTTTTTTATTACTTGGAACTGTTGAAGGCTCAGGCAATGTTCCCATCGCCATTAGTGCAAAAGAATTTTATGATGATATAGATACTTCGATATGTGCGGCACCAGCGCCGAATTTTTGTGACGGATATATCTCAGCAAGTGCGCCTATCAAATATCATGGCGTTAACTATGGCTTGGGATTATTAGTTGCCGGTGGTTTTAAAGACTTCTTTTTTGCGATGCCAATCACTTATGTGATTACCGACGTCAATGTATCGACCTCTAACGGTACCTCGCTGAATTTGATTCCTCGCTTTGGCTATAATATCAAAACTCTTCATAGCGGAAAATTTGGAGTCTATTTGGGTGCAAACTATCTTGAATCCAATATGGAGATGGAGGGCACCTACACCCTACCAATGGCATCGTCTCCCATTGGGCGTGATGTGGATGTGCGATATCGAATTCACGAGAATCCACTTGATAAGTGGAACGCCGTGACCGGTGTTAATTGGGAGCTCAGTGAGTTTTGGTCCATCGTTGCCGAACTTGGCTTTGGTACGAACCGACAAATGCAGACATTTAATTTTAGTTATCGCTTCTAAAGTGAGACGCCGCTGATGCTTCATCTATTATTTTTGTTTTTAATAAAATTATCTGTAGCATCTTATTTCACAGTGCCCGTTGGTTATGACGAGGCTTTTCTTGGCAATGCTGGCGTCGCCGCAAGTGGAACTCCAGGAAATGTTTTATACAATCCTGCTGGCATGGCGTTTTTAGCGAATGCGGCTTCGGTGAGTTTGTCAGGAACATCCATCGCCTATCAAGAATTAGATGGTTCAGAATTTAATCGTACGACCGGCACATTAAAAACGAGTGGCTTTTTGACGACCGTAATTTTTCCCGTGACTGAAGAAATCAACATGGCAGCCTTTTGGGTCTATCCAGGTAATACCGATGATTCATTTCGTATTGAAGAACGCTCGACAACAAATAGAAATGTCTCAGAAAATTTAGTTCGAACTGCTGCGATCGGTGGACTTGCCTATTCAAAGTATCTGAATGCTGAATGGAGTGCTGGTTTTTCAATTGGCGTTGGCTGGAGTGAGATTGATCGCCGACGCAATGAAGTTACCTGGGATGGCACCACTTCGCGACTAGAATCACTCAGCCAAATTGAATCACGATATGACATCCTATTAAACCCCGGAATGCTGTGGCGAGCTTTTGAAGTTTATCAGACAGGAGTTTCATTGAGCTGGAAGGCTTTGAGTCTTTTTAATGAAGGCGAGACTTACACGGCCATTCAAGAGACAAATCAAACGACCCCGAATGAGGCGACAGACCTATACACACCACGGAGTCATGAGTTCTTGAGTGCGACGTGGGGACATCAATTATTGCTTCATCAACATTTATTGTTTGCCGATTTAACCTATGCGACTCACAGTCCATTTGAATCCAGCTTCACAGTGACGACGAAACCTTATTGGGCGTTGTCGTTAGGTTGGAAGACTCCCCGTGTGGATCGATTTCGTTATTTGAGTGGTCTGCAGGTTGCACAATGTGATTCCATGCAGAGTTTTTTGGCGAGCTTTGGACTCGGGTTTACTCAAGGAAAACTTGAAGGCAATCTCGGAGCTTTCGCTCACGTCACAGAAAACCGCACCAATGAAAATGTGCGCTCAGATATTATCGGTTTTTTATATTCTTCGTCGTTTGATTACAAGTGAGAGCTGGGCACTCGGTTTTGTCTATAACAAGATCTTACGGCACGACATCGCTTCAAAAGTATTTTCAAAGGAACTACCCAAATGAATGCTGCGATTTAATACTTTCGCAGAGACTTCGATAGCTTTTACTGTGCTCTCTGAATTGTTGGGCAATTTTGCTTGCGTCGCAATTTGAATATTGAGCTTCCCTTTACTAAAAGCTTTTGCTTCATCGTCTGAAAGCAAAGTGGGATGCTGAAGTTCGACCACAAAAACTTGAACTGCTTGTCCATCGCTGCCCGTAACGTATGTACGAGCGATATTAAGATGCGGAACCGTTGCTGCTTCGCCTGTAAAATGAGATTGATATTGCATGCTATGCTCGGCATTGAAAATTGCGAGCTTAATGCTGGATAAGGCTCTTGGATCTTGAGGAAGAATATCACTCACCGCATTGAGAGGAATTTGGTTTCCAAGCAGAGCAGACAAATAACTTGAAACATTGTTTTCTTGACGAGGAAAAAATCGAGTTACGATCAGTGAAGTTGTCGTTTCGTAACCAGTCAAACGGATCTCAAGATTCCCGTTCGTCGTCACGTATTCCACCTTCTGAGTCGCCGATTCTGACAACATACCCACTACTTCAGCTTGCGCTGAAAGAGCAGATAAAATCACGATGCTAACGATGAGGAGGCTTTTAAGTGAAATGCGCATCCTCATTGGCGATGCAATCACTAAGCCCTCTGAGGCGCGTTTAAAGCGGTTTCAGCGGTTGATGGATGTTCAACTCTTATTCATATAACGAAAAAGGCCGTTTTAAATTAGATCCTGGGTGGACTGACACTGTATTGGTGCTGAAGAAAAAAGCGCATCACTCCGATGCGTTCCCCTCATCGCTCCATTACATTACGTTCAGATCGCGAGTAATCCTCTACTGTGACCATGAAAATCCGTCGAATAATTAAGTGATACCTAAATCTAGTAATTTGGGGGAATTATGGATCGTTTCAAATCTCAATCGGGATTCAGTTTGGTTGAAGCTCTGGTGGTTCTTGGAATCACATCTGTCATAGGCATGTTTGTCATGCAAATGCTAAAAGACTCTGCGAATGCTTCAGCGTATTCAGAAGCTAAATTCGATGAACTCGAAATGGCCAGACAAATTCAAGCGAATCTGACTTATAAGCCTACTTGCGAAAAGAATCTTTCAGGAAAATCTTTTACGGGTCTGACAATTGGAAATGTCACGAATCTGCAAGACTCTAATGGCAATGCGTTTTTAACTGTAGGTGATAAAATTGGGAATCGCAGTCTTTTAGTTACGGGAATTGATGTTGCCATGAGTGACGCGACAGCAGCTGACCTTGCAGCAAAATTAGCGGCGTGGCCTCCAGGGTTGACGTCTTATATGATGGACGTGCAAGTTTCTGTTACAACTCAAAAATTGAAGACAAGCTTGGGTGGCGCGGAAAGCACTCGAAAAATTCCGGTGAAAGTGACTGTTGATTCTAGTGCGATGATCAATGGCTGTTTCTCCGATCAGGATGCGGTGAATTACACGGCGATGGTGAATAGCTGTAAACAACTCGGTGGAACATACAATACAACAAAAGATATTTGCGAATTTAATCAAAGTTGCAACACGACGGTTGCGACGGCTTTGATTCCAGCCAAATGCGTGGATGAGAAGATTGCGGCATTAGCGGCTTCGATTCGTACTCCTTCTTCAACAACACCTGCACCTGCTGATCCAACTTCAAAAGAAATGCCTTGGACATTTACAAATCCAGGCCCAGGTTGCAAAGGCACAGGCTGCTGGGCATCTGACTTCGGACCTTGCGATGGTATTAACTGCCGCACGAATGGTGGCTCTTGTTCAGGAACAAATTGTCAGGCAGGTGCTGTCACAGGCTCTGTTAAATATAACGGTGGACTTTACTCTCCAGCAAGCCCCGGCCCTGGTTGTACAGGGACTGGCTGCTATGCAAGTGACTATGGTCCTTGTGACGGTATCAACTGCAGCACCAACGGCGGTTCATGCACAGGAACGAATTGCAGAACTGGTATTATAAAATAGTGCCATTCTGACTTATTTAGCTCTGGCATCTTCATTGCTTTACTGTTTCCCTAACGCCACTTTGGCACTGACTTTTGGGGGACACAGCAATGAAGACATTCACTCTGACAATTCTATCAATCATTCTTTCCACATCTGCTTTTGCGCAAAGCCGCGAACTTTCTGATCGTGCCTTAGCTATCTCAGACCGACTCAGCACACTTGAAAAACAATTAGATCGTCGCGATGCGCGGGATATTGAGCGTGCTTTGAGTGACGTTGAATACTTGCTTGCTCGCTATAATGATTACGGTGATTCCGTGCAACTGACTTGCTTATCAAACGGCCAGTCATCGGCTTGGGAGAAATTTAGAATCACAGATTTGAATACGAATAAAACTTTGGGCGGTGAAACTTCACGCTCTATCTGCCAAAGCCTTATCGAATCCCAAACAAAGGGCATGATCTGTTTATCTAACGGTCAATCTTCAGCCTGGGAAAAATTCCGTATTTATGATTTCCGCACTGGTCAGTATTTAGGTGGCGAGACGACTTTGTCGGCGTGTAAAAACCTGATGGAGACGAGCAATAAGGCCTTCATCTGCCTGTCTAACGGTCAATCGTCAGCATGGGAAAAATTCACACTGTTTAATCGTCAAACTCAAATGAAATTGGGCGGAGAAACGACTTTGGCGACTTGCTTAAGTTCAATTCCTAAGTAGCCGTTCAATAATAGACATAGGGAGGCAATTGTGAGAAACATGCTTCCCTATGAAACCAGTTCCTAAAAAGTATCAACCTCGCGGATTCCAAATTCTTCATGAAGACCTTGACGTGATCGTCGGCAACAAAGCCCCGGGCGCTTTGACTGTAGCTGCAAAGTGGAACCGCGATGAAACTGTTCATAGCGCTCTCAATTCTTATGTTCGTAAGGGCAATGCCCGCTCTAACAAATCTGTATATGTTGTTCACCGTTTGGATCAAGCAACTTCAGGTGTTTTGATTTTTGCTAAGAGCGAAGAAGTTCAGCATTTTTTAAAAGACAACTGGAAAACTACGATCAAAAATTACTATGCAATTGTACATGGCAAAATGCCTCAGAAGTCTGGCACGATTCAAAGTTATCTTGAAGAAGATGAAGACTATGTTGTGCACTCAAGCCAAGATTCGACTAAAGGCAAACTTGCTATCACTGAGTATGAGGTTTTAAAAGAGACTGATCAGTTTAGTTTGTTACGAATTAATTTGCTGACTGGGAAGAAGAATCAAATCCGTGTTCACTTGTCTGGTGAAGGTCATCCTATTGTGGGGGATGCGAAATACGGTAAACCGTCGAAGTATAAAAACCTGTGCTTGCATTCTGCGGTTTTGGAATTTACCCACCCGTTTAATAAAAAACGAGTGCGTATTACTGCACCCGTTCCGGTCTATTTCAAAGGTTTGGTTGAGTTCAATTATTGAGACTTAGAAACTTTTTGCTGTCCCTCGTCCTGATCACTTCTCAGGTTTCCTAGAGGAAATCGCCACCTAAGACCAGTAGTTCATTAAAAATCCCAAAGCTTTGCTCTGCTACCCTACAATGAGGACTCACCTTCAATCACCGGAGAGGTCCTATCCATGCAGTTTTTAGTGAATCTCAAAGATCTCGTTGTAAAGGGTTATCTTTTTATCAAAGAGATCGACGATATGGTTCTGAGTCGTTTGCGCGGTGAAGATGAATTCGATAGACCCAAGAAAGAGTACAAACGCGTTACTCGACAAAATAACGTCAGTGTCGAAGATCTGCGTCCGCAGAAAAAAGAAGAAGCGGGTTAATCCACCCGCTTCTATTAATCTTAAATTATCTTGCTTATTGTTTAAGTCCCCCCGCGGATCAAAAACAAAAGAATCAGCAATGGAATTGGAATACCAAGAGCCCATAGTAAGATCCAACCGATGGCACCTTTAGGGTTATTAATCATATCTACTGGTTTCATCATGACCTCCTATTTTACTACGTCGATCATACGACGTTCATTACACAAAGCACCGACCATGCCACCTAAAGCTGATGCAATCATCGCTAAGACGATGGCAACAAAGCTGCTCCAGCCGACAGTTTTTAAAGCTGTTGCTGCAGCTTTGCGTGCGTCTTCAAGTGCTTTATCTACTTTTTCTTTTGTAGCTGCGATAATCGTATTTGCTTCTTCAGCACTGACACCAGCTTGAGCAGCTAAATAATTTTTAGCGCTCTCTTGGTCGCCACGAATAAGACGTGAAGATACGCCTTTGATTACGACTTCTGGATCAGATGCTAATTTACGATTTCCCAAACTGTCTTGAATAATATCTTGGATAAGTGGAGCTTGCGTGGCTGCGACACCGCCTGCTGCTGTTGCGGCAGCACCCAATGCCGTCGCTGTGACTTTTCCAAGTGCGGCAACAGAAGACATTGTATGACATGCTACCAAGAGGGTGCAGATACCACCAACTAGAAGTCCCTGCATCACACCCACCACATCGACACGACGGCGAGCGATACGAACTGAATAGTAACTGCCAGCGAAGTTTCCGAGTATCAATGCGACAACGATACTAACGCCTGCAAAAATGCTGGCACTTTTCATGCTCGATCCATCATCGAGGCCGATTCCACCAAAAGCGACAGACAAGGCCAGGACGCCCATTATCGTAATCACTCCAATCACGACTCCAGCGAGGGCAGATTTCCAACATACAAGATGTCGGTGAACACTCATATCAACATTATCACTTTTATAAGATTCATTTCCCATATTAAGTTCCTTTCAGTGAACATTTTTAAATGATGAGCCATCATTGTTTACTAGGCCAACGCTTTGGCCGTTTGTTGTTTTAAGACAGAGCTTTCACTCTCTAGATTTCTCTTTTGTCATTTTGGTGATGACAGCCAGTTCTCATCTCGGAGTATCTCTTCCGAAACCCAATCCTTGAAGTCGATTAATAGTTCAACCATGCTTGCTTTAGATAAATTCTTTTTCGTGAAACTTCGCGGTGAAATCTTCGATCAGCTCCTCTATCACTGCGGCTTCATATTTCTGGTAAAGAATTTGCGGTGAAACTTCATAAACTTCTGCAACTTTGCGAAGTATCGAAATCGGCGGCCTACATACTCCCCTCTCAAAATTAGAAACATATTGAGGAGTTTCGTACCCAAGGTCCTCCGCCATTTCACGTTGACTTTTTCTTAACTTAAATCGCGCCTTGACTAGCAAATCACAAAGCTCTGCTGATGCATTCATGCTCATAAATTTCCTTATGGAACAGTGTTATTTACGAATGTATTTTTTGAACTTATCTTCGAATGCAGATCACAATATCGAAGCAACCGGAGTGCTATATAGACATTTTGAACGCGAAAATTTCACGTTACTTAAAAAACATTATTCTGTTTTAACTTAATTTTTTGCGATCTCTCATTGATAAGACTTCGAAACAACAGATTGGAAGTCATCATGAGTACAAATGTTAGTAATTTGAAAAAAGACAAAATTTACCTTTCAAAAAAAGAAGCTGCTGAACTAGCAAGGAACAATCAGCAAGTGATTTCAAATATGTTTAAAGAATTAATTAACAAGTCCAAAGAAAATCTCAAAACTTCAACCACCGTGAATGAAACACCGTCGGCTAAATAAATAGATTTGAAATTCGTTTTACTGTGTCGTTTGTTAGCGCGAGTTAATGAGGCTATACAAAAGTTTTTGTCACGGGCAGAGTTTAGTCATCAGCGAGGTGCATATGCTCAAAACTTATTTGATCTCATTGGCAGCAGTGTTCATTGCTGACTTTATCTGGCTGGGATTTGTGGTTAAAGATTTCAACTTGCGCCAACTTGCTTCCATCGGCCGCATTGAGGACGGAAAGTTTCAATTACTGATGGGGCCAGCTATCGTGGCTTATCTTTTCATGGCCGCTGCCATCACGCTGTTCTCGGTACCGAGAGCCGTTGCTGCGAGCTCGGGCCTTGAGGCCTTTGCTTGGGGCGCGGCCCTGGGACTTTTCATCTATGGTGTTTACGACATGACGAACTTGGCGATCTTAAAAGATTACCCCTTGCCGTTTGCGATTGCAGATATGGCCTGGGGCACTTTTCTTTTCGGGCTTGTTACCTGGATTGTAGCCAAGGTCATCCCCGTCGCTTAGTCGCAATAAATAAATGACGTCGCAAGAACTTCACAGTCGCTGTTTCTTGTGACCACTTCGTACATTGAAGATCCGCCCGCATGGTCCACGATCACATTTTGAATCGTCATTTTCTCAGTCCGAGCAAGGACTTTCGTGGGACCAACGACATCAAGGGCACCCAATTCGTTTTCCATGTAATTTCTAATTTGAGATTCACACACCGTCGAAAATTCGGATGCAGATACAGTGACGCTTAAGGCAGTAGTTAAAAGTAAAATCATGTGTTTCATAAATGAACCCTTTTCTTTTATAGGTGTTCCGTTGGATTATCTCCAGCCCAACGAAACAACCGTCGTTGACTCACCTCAAGCGCCAGTCTTCAGAGCGCCTCGATCAGTTCGACGCAATAAATAAGCTTCATAGCACGATACTTCAAATTGATTATTTATATGAATATGATACATCGTGCTTATGAATCAATTAGACCTCAATTACCTGAAGTACTTTTACTATGTCGTAAATTCAAATGGCTTCACAAGAGCAGCAGAAGCTCTTCACGTTCAACAGCCGGTTATCAGTCGCGCGATTAAACTGCTGGAGCAACAACTCGGATTTAAACTTCTTGAGCGACAGAAAAAACAAATCATTCTAACAACCGAGGGAAAAGAGATCTTTCTATTAGCGCAAAAGGTTTTCATGAATGCAGGGCAAATCACGGCATACGCCAAAGATCGCCAAGAGCAAACGTCGGGAGATCTGTGCTTTGCGACTTCAGATTCACTCGCACCTGATGCGATGGGCAGCGTTCTGAAAAACGTGATTCAGAAATACCCGGGTATCCGCCCCATCCATCACGCAGGTCCTGCGAACATGCTAATTGATAAAATTCGCGCGGGAGCAATTGAATTTGGAATGTTCTTTAATATCCCCGACCTGCCACCCGATCTTGAAAAAACAAAATTAACGAACGTGCCGTTTGAATTTGTGATCGCGAAGGAACTCGCTAAAAATAAAACCACAGTGGAGTCATTCATTGCTTCGAAAGAACAAGATGACGATGCCCCTTCAAGACTGCCACTTTTTGAAAAATACAAATCACACCACAAGGGCGTAAAGATCGTCGCGATTTCAAGCAGCTCGATGGCAAGAAAAAGCCTGGTACTCAACGGAGTAGGAGTAACAATCCTCCCCCGCTTCTTGGTAAGAGCAGAATTAAAAAATGGTGCTGTTAAATCAATTCACGAAGGCGATTACTCACTGCCGCTATATTTGGTTGAAAGAAAAAGTTCCTACCGAACCAAACTAAAGCACTTCTTAATCTCAGAAATCAAAAAAGCAGTTGAAGCTTAATAAGGGCCGACCCATTGATGAGCTGGCCCCGCGAAACTATGACAATCGATAAACTATCGGCGGCGTAAACTTATGAAATTCTTTTCTCGTCTCAGGTGTTAGCTTACGAAAAGTTTGCGGAGAAATCACAAATTGTTTTTTACCCATTGAGTAAACCATAGAAACAGCCTCACCTACGATTTCAAGTGAGTTGTTTTTCAGAACTCCGATCGCAGCCTCTCCGACATGCCCATTCATAGCCAACTTGCTACCTGGAACTCTTGACTGAGCCCACTGATCAATTTCCTTTTTAAGATGAATCATCGATCTGACACCTTGATCAACTTGATCAGAAGGAAAAACCGCAACACCGCTATCATTCGAAAACTTGATAATTCTTCCACCAAACTTTTCGACAGATTTTATAGAAATCTCGCCGAATTCTTGAATAACTTCTAGAACTTTATTGGGAGAGTTGCTTCGATAGAAACTACCGAAATTAGTAAGATCGAAGAGCGCGACAAAATATTCTTGATTGTCAGACGTAGCCTGAGTGTACATGGGAACTCCTTATGCTTTTGATTTTTTGCAGTCGACCTAGTGATTCGACAGTAAGGAAAGGAATCGTCAGCCCATATGTCTGACAGTTAAATCAAGCGTTCCAGAATTCTTTTTATCGCGCAATAACGAAATCAGCGCGTCATTCGACGCGGCCAAGTTCTTTGATGCGAGCAAGGCGCTGAGCTTCATTGGTTTTAAAACCTTCATCTTTAGAAAGCTCATAGTATGCAAGGCCAAAATACTTTTGCGCTTCCACAGCCATGCCCTTGATCAAATAAAGCTCACCCAACTCTTCAAAAACGTAACCGTCTTTTTCTTGAAGTTGATCAAACTCTGCTTCAAGTGCTTTTTGAATTTCAAGAGACTGCTCAAGTTGATTTAGCGAGCGATAAGTTCGGGCAATACACCATTTGGCAATACGAATGGTTGACGGATCTTTTCGCGTCTCACGGAAAGCGAGAGCCTTCCGAAATAGTTCAAGCGCTTCAGTAAATCTGCCCGAATCGTGGTAAGTCCAACCGATATTATTATAAAGAGAACCCAGCCACCCTTGAACTCGAACGTCTGATGATCCTTCAGCGATAGCGAGAGCTTTAAGATTCCACTCCATTTGCTTTTCTGAAGTCGATTCAGCAATCGCCAACATATGAGCTGCATCAACAGCAAAATCATCTTTGTGCTTTTGATTCGATAATTCAAATGCCGCTAAAAAAAAAGGAAGCGCTTTAGCTTTTTCTTGAGAAGAATTAAAAACACGACCACGCTCTAAGTTATAACGAATAGCCGCAAGCCAAGTATCTTGAGTGAGAGATCTCTCAACGTCATTCAAAGTTGAATGCGCCTCTGCAAATTTACGCTGCAGCCCTTGAGTACGAGCAATCTGAGTCAACAACTGCAAACGGTAATCAAGATCCTGAGGAAGTTCTGCCAAAGGCAAAATTTCACGAAACTTCACTTCCGTCTCAGTTGGATTATCAAAATTCCAAAGCTTATCAAATTCAGGCAAACTAGTACTAGCAACAGCAGTCATAGCAACTCCGACAGCAAAAATCAGAAATAAGATTTTTCTCATAGCCTCGATTCCCATTCCCCAGGGAAATTTGCAACTGACCACAAAGCAATTGAAATTAAGCTAAACGAAAACGAGTTCGGCGCAGCAGCGACGAACGAGCCACCGAGAACTAACTTAAAAAACTTCCGGAAACTTTAGAAACTACTTCGGCGGAGCCGAAGTGCAGACAGGAACCAATTTTTTGCCTGCCAAAGGCGGGGAAAAAATTGGGGTGAATAACGGGGCTTGAACCCGCGACACTCGGAATCACAATCCGATGCTCTACCAACTGAGCTATATCCACCACAGACGAAATGAGCAACCGTTATAGGATGGCCGCAGAAAAATGGCAAGAGTAAAAATACTTAATAATCACACGTGGCTACAACCGGCTGCACAGTGCAGTTTTTGCTGCCATTTTGAGCATTTAGCACGGTTTTCTCGGCCCATTCCCCGTTCGCATTGCAGCGATAACGGACGCAAGAAACGTCTGGGCGAGTGACCGGGCAGTCTTTTTTATCCTTTTTGGTCGCGCCCTCACAAATCCAAGCGCATTGATTGAACTTAGCTGAAGGCTTTGAACAAATCATGCCTGAAGCATCAAAGGCCGCCGCCGCTTTCGCAGCATCCCGACGCTCTTTGGCTTCGCGGGCTTCTTGTTCTTTGCGTTTTTTAGCTTCCGCCGCCAGATCCTCTTTTGCTAAGGGCTGAACTTTACCAAGCTGACCACGAGGAATCTTTTTACCTTGAAGTAACACATCGTAAGCGACCTTGCCCTCTTCCAAAATTCCTTGGAAAGAAACTTTCTGGCCACTTTTTACTTGAACTGATTCTTCACCATTCAGAGCTGAAAACTCCATGGAGCCTTCATAAACTTTCACAGTCGCCAAAGCTTTTTCAGGCTCGATAGAAAAAACCATATCGCCTGCAGGAGGAATCATCTCAAAAAGATCAGATCGAACTGCGATATTGTAAGCGCGCTTCTCGTGGACTTTTTCTTTCCAGCGAACCGAGCCAGATTTAATAATCACGAGGGGACTTTCACCGGTTTCCCAACTGATCGCGGGAATAAAAACTTCCGTGCCGGATTCAATAACGAGCATGCGATTGGCATCTAACTCTAAAATCGCTTCAGCACCCAGAGAGGTTTCCAGCGTGGCTTTTTCAATCAAACGCGTTTTTGCAACGGCTGTGACTTTGCGGCCGTCTTTGCCTGTCAACCACACCATGCCGTGGGTCTTTGTGATTTTAGGATATTGAACGTTGGCAGCCGCGAAACTTTGAGAACCCAAAACTGCAACACTCAAAAATAGCAAAGCCAACAAAGATCTAAACATTCTTATCCGTCCCTTTTCGCTCGAGCATTTCCATCTCCCACATCTTAGCAAACTTCAGGAAGATCGAATACGAAGCGCCGACCGCAATGATAAAACCTGGCAGTCCGTCCATAAAGCCGCGCTTCCAGATATAAGTCTCAATGAATTTTGAGATCGGCTTGAATAAAAGCTTTAAAAAAGAAAACTGCTTTCCCTTTTTGCGCAACTGCTCTGCACCCAACGTCGAATAGCGATCGTTGGTCACAACTTGATGACTCAGACTTTTAAACACCCAATGGAGAATTGGCTTTTTGAGACGTAAAACCTTTTTGGTTTCGACCTTTTCGTGGATGTCGGCGGTATTCCATTGCGACTGAGACTTATTGAATAAACGCAGCTGTAGATCGGGATACCAGCCCCCGTGGTCGATCCAACGCCCCATGTGGAACGAACGGCGCGGGATTTTGTAACCCGCCTCAGGATCCAGGGTGGCAAAGGAGTTCAGGATCTCCTCTTGAAGTTCGGGACTCAACGCCTCGTCGGCATCAAGTGAAAGCACCCATTCATGCTTTGCTTGCTCGGTCGCAAAGGCTTTCTGAGGGCCAAAACCACGCCATTTCTCTTTAAAGACTCGTGCGCCCATTTTTTCAGCAAGTTCCACCGTACGATCGGTTGAAAAGCTGTCGACGACGACGATGTCATCGGCAAACGGAACCGAACGCAAACAGCGCTCGATGTTGGCTTCTTCATTCAAGGTCACTACGACTAAGCTTAACGAAATTTTTCTCACCCTTTTAGGTTCTACTGTGGATCAAGGTCTTGTCAAACGATACGCAACTCGATACGATTTTTGAATCAACGAGGTAACACGAATGAATTTTAAGAAAAGCACCCTGATCAGCCTACTCATCGCGATGAGTCCATTTACTGCAAAAGCTTACTTGAGCATCGCCGAATCGGGTGAAGTTCTTCAGCCCGGAAAATATCAAATCGGTCTAGAACCACAATTTTTGACGAACAGAGGCGGCGGTTTTAATGCCAATGTTTTCTTTGATGCTCCCATCAACGAAGCAACAAGTGCACGTGTTTCTTTGGGTGGTGGCACGATCGACTTTAATGCATTCGCAAGTGTGAAGTACATTCCATTCCCAGATGTTGATAATCAACCAGCGATTGGTATTCGTGGTGGTGTCGGTATCGCTCGTGAAAACAGCGATAATTGGCTGGTTGCGCAAGTCGCACCTTTGATCAGTAAAAAATTCGACACAGAAATCGGGATGACAATCCCCTACATCGCTGTGCCATTTAACTTTGTGAATACGGATGAGGAAAATTACACAGGTTCTAACATCGTATTCGGTTCTGAGTTGCATTACAATGAAGCTCCAGGTGTGAAATTTGGTGCAGAGTTCGGTGCAGAATTGAATAAGTCTTACTCATACATTTCTGTGTTCGCGACTTTCCCATTTGAAAGCAGCAAAGGATTCGGGAACTAATATGTTGTCTTGGCTTTTTAGAAACGATGCCGGAACTGCAGCCGATCTGTATGTAGATTTGGGAACCGCGAATACTTTGATTGCTGGCCGCGGTAAAGGGATCATCTTGAATGAACCCTCTTTGATTGCTTACCAACAAACAAGCCCCGGCAAAAAACGCGTCATCGCTGTAGGCAATGATGCTAAAGAAAAGCTCTCGAAAAATGCGGGCAATATCTTTGCACAAAAGCCAATTCGTGACGGTGTCATCGCTGACTTTGAAACTTCAGAAGTGATGTTGAAACATTTCTTAAGCCAACCGGGTGTTAAGTCAGCATTCAAACGTCCTCGCGTCGTGGTGTCTTTGCCTTACGGCGTGACAGAAGTTGAGAAAAAAGCCGTTGTTGAATCTTGTACAGCTGCTGGAGCACGTGAAGTGTTCTTGATCGACGAGCCGATGGCAGCCGCTATTGGTTCTGGTCTAAATGTGAAGTCAGCTGAAGGCAACATGATCATCGATATGGGTGGTGGCACAACGGAAGTTGCTGTTATCGCACTTGCTGATATCGTTTACTGCCAAGCGGTTCGCGTTGGTGGTCATCGTATTGATGATGCGATCATTGATTATTTCAAACGCTACAAAAAGTTTCTTATCAGCGATGCCACTGCTGAACATTTGAAAGTCACAATCGGAACTGCCGTTCCGAAAAAAGACATTCGCGTTGTCACAGTGACGGGTCGTGATGCTGAGACTGGCATGAACAAAACCATGGAAGTCAGCTCCGAAGATGTGGGACTTGCGATGAATGGCTGTCTTCAAGAAGTCATCAATGCAGTTCATAGAGCGCTTGAACACACTCCTCCAGAGTTGGTTTCTGATATCATCGAGCGCGGTGTGATGCTTGCCGGTGGTGGCGCATTGATTCGTGATTTTGATTTGCGTATTCAAAATGAAGTTCGTTTGAACGTCAAAGTTGCCGAGAGCCCGCTTGTTGCGATCGCTCGCGGTGGCGAAGCCGTTTTGAGCGATCCGGATTTGTTGGATAAAATTCAGCTCGAAGTTTAGCCTACTCCGGCGAAGCCGGAGCGCAGACAAGCCTACAAAGGGACCGACATCGGTCCTTTTTTTATATCTTCTCTTAGTAGTTTCAAAAGCTCTTTTGCGACAGGGCCCACGGCTCCACCGCCGATCGCCTTTCCTTCGTAAGAAGTCACTGGCAACACATCGAGTGTTGTTCCAATCATGAAGACTTCTTTGGCTTGGATAATATCTTGTTCAGAAATATTTCCTTCTTTGATTCCTGCGATGGATTTACTGGCAACAAGTGATTGTGCGAGTTCAAAAGTACGCATCATCGTTGTGCCTTTAAGAATTTGATTGAGCGTCGGACGAATGAGTTCGTTTTGTTTATTGAGGATCGCGATGTTCTCCGTGCTACTTTCAGTGAGTACACCTTTGTCATCGAAGCTCACTGTGAAATCAAGTTTGCGATCGACACTTTCTTTTTTCATCAGAACATTCGGTAGGTAATTGCATGACTTGATTCGCGCAAACCATGGATCTTTCGGAGCGACGGCACTTTTGCCGATAGACACGCCCTTTTCGAATTTTTCCGCTGCGAGATTTTTTAATTCTGTCACCACAAAATACATTTGCGAACCAACAGACTCGTAAGGATTTGTTGTGAATCCCCCTGGACCGCGCGAGATGTAAAGTCTGAGAAGCGCATTTGTTACGCCGGCAGATTTGATGGTCTCTTTAAAAATATTCACCATCTCTTTACGGGCAAATGGCATAGGAATTCCAATGAGGCCAGCCGAATTTTCAAGACGATCCAAGTGAGCATCAAGTAAGAAAATCATCCCGTCGATAATTTTAAAGGCTTCAAAGACGCCATCACCACGGTGAACGATGTGATCATCTATGGGCACTAGCATGACACCTGGTTTTTTAACGATGCCACCAAACCACGAGCTGTACATCGCAAGATAAGTTGTTTGGTTGGGATATTTTTTCGCTTCGACAGCAGCAAGGGCTTCAGTCGTGGTCATGACTTTGATACTCATAGAACTTCCTTATTCTAACTCTGCCCGCTCCTGCGGTTGCATCTATTATCTTTTTAATTTGACCCTAATGACAAGCCCTTCGGAGAATAAAGAGAACAAAATAAACTTCGCAAAGGAAATCTTATGATCTTGTCCTCGCTAGTTTCTTTGAAGTCTAATCGTGCCATCGTTTTTGGACTTTTGTTTTTAGGTTTAACAGGATGTTCGTTTAAGTCTGTTAGACAAACTCATCCCACAGCTCTACCGCCCGCACCTGTGCAATCGACTCCGGAAGCAAAGGCTGAAGCTGTGGAAATGCGTTCGGCCGTCGCGGAAACTTCGGAGCATATTCAAAAAACTCATCCACCGACTCCCGCACCACAATTGCAAAAACCGGCGTCTTTACTCGATCCACCGCCGCCGAAATTACCAGCCCCACCTCCCCATGCAAAAACGCGCGTCGCGGGATCAGTGCCTGCTGAAAAATCATTGGGCTGGCTTAAAAATGGGAACACGCGCTTTGTGAGAGGTAACTTCCGCAAAGACGGCGTTTCAAAAGCCGATCGTCTGCGCTTAACGTCAGGACAAAGCCCCCATGCTGTGGTTTTGGCGTGCAGTGACTCGCGCGTTCCGCCTGAGGTCATTTTTGATCAAAAATTAGGGGAAATTTTTGTGATCAGAACCGCTGGTGACGTCATAGACCCGAATGTCATTCGCAGTCTCGACATGGCTGTTCAAGATCTCGGCACAAATCTCGTGGTTATTCTGGGAAGTGAATCCTGCCCTACCTTCAAAATGGATATGGCGACTCTTGAGGGGACGGACGGAATTGCTCACGATCTGCTCGAACGCTCTGCAATCTTGCGTGACGCAGTCCAATCAGGTGAGGTAAAGGTAGAGAGAGCGCTTTATCATCTTGAAGCTGGAACTGTGGAGTGGAAGTAGATGTCTGAGAATCGTAAAATTTTGATCACGTGTGCCCTACCTTATGCCAATGGATACATCCACCTTGGTCACTTGGTTGAATACCTTCAAGCGGACTTCTGGACACGTTTCCAACAAATGCGTGGCAACGAATGCCTTTACATTTGCGCTGACGATACGCACGGGACACCGATCATGGTGAAAGCTCGTGAACAAGGTATCACGCCAGAACAACTCATCGGCAAAAGCTATGAAGAGCACACAAAAGATTTTGCGGATTTCCAAATCAAGTTTGCTCACTACGGTTCTACGAACTCTCAAGAGAATAAAGAACTGTGTGAATACTTCTATGGCAAAATGAAAGATGGCGGTCACACGCGCACGCAAATGATTCAGCAGTCTTATTGCAATCACGACAAGATGTTCTTACCAGATCGCTTCGTTAAGGGCACTTGCCCTAAATGTGGCGCAAAAGAACAGTACGGCGATTCTTGTGACGTGTGTGGTTCGACTTATTCACCGAGTGACATGAAGGACGTACATTGTTCACTTTGTGGCACGCCACCTGTATTGAAAGATTCAGAAAGCATTTTCTTTAAACTAAATGACTTCAAAAAATACCTGGAAGAATGGATTCCAAAACATTCTTCGCCTGAGATTTCTAAAAAGATGCTTGAGTGGTTTAATGAAGATCTTTTGGATCTGGATATCTCTCGTGATGAGCCTTACTTTGGCTTCCCGATTCCAGGCACGAACGGTAAAAAGTTTTTCTATGTTTGGGTAGATGCTCCAATGGGCTATATGTCGACGACAGCTCAATGGGCGAAAGCTCAAGGCAAGAAGCTTGAAGATATCTGGCAAGATACGAAGCGTGAGATTTATCATTTCATCGGTAAAGACATCGCTCGTTTCCATACGATCTTCTGGCCCGCTTTCTTGAAAGCAGCGGACTTCCGTTCACCTGATCAAGTTTTCGTTCATGGTCACTTGATGGTAAATGGCGAAAAGATGTCGAAGTCTAAAGGCACGTTCATCGCCGCCCGCACGTACCTGAATCATTTGAACCCTGAATATCTTCGCTATTACTATTCATCTAAATTGAGCAGCTCTGTTGATGACATCGACTTGAACTTAGAAGAGTTCGTAAATCGCGTAAACTCTGAGCTCGTGGGTAAAATCACGAACTTGGGTTCTCGTGGCGGTCAGATGTTGAAAAAGAAAATGGACGGCATGATGTCGACTCCAGATACTGAAGGTGCAAAATTGATCGCGCACGCTCAGAAAATGGGTGAAACGATCGCCACTCACTATGAAGCTCGTGACTTTGCTAAAGCCATTGGTGAAATCCGCGGCTTGGCTGATGATGCCAATAAATACTTTGACGAAAAAGCTCCATGGAAAACATTGGAAGCCGATGCTGCTGGAACAAAACAAGTTATCACTACGACTTTAAATATGTTCCGTTTGCTTGCGATTTACTTAAAACCCGTTCTTCCGCAGTACACTGAAAAAGTGGCGAAGCTATTGGGTGAAGGCGACTACAAATGGTCTGACATCAATAAGGTTCTAACGAACTGTGCGATTAACGACTATGAACACTTGGCGACTCGTATTGAGGCTGACAAAGTGAAAGCCATGGTTGAAGAAAGCCGTAAGATCAACGAAGAGATCGCGGCAGCTAAAAAAGCAACGTCGACAGCGGTGGCAACTCCAACTGCAACGGCGCCAGCGGGTAAAAAATCTGCTGCTCCTGCTGCGGACCCGAATGCTCGCCAACCTGAAATTGAATTTACAGATTTCGACAAAGTTGATTTGCGTATCGGTCAAGTGATCGAATGCGAAGAAATCAAAGAAGCTGATAAATTATTAAAACTTAAAATCGATATTGGTAACGGCGAAATCCGTCAGATCATTTCGGGAATCAAAGCAGCTTATAAAGCGGAATCCTTGATTGGCAGAAAAGTTTTGGTTTGCGTGAACTTAAAACCTCGTAAAATGAAATTCGGTATGTCTGAAGGTATGGTTTTGGCGGCCGGAACTGGTGGCAGTGATTTATTCTTGCTAGCAGCTGACGAAGGCGCGCAAGTCGGTCAACGAGTTAAGTAATGCCAATAAACTCAGAAGATAAAAAATCCCTCGAAGAAATCCATCAGCTTTTCTTAAAGCTCGAAAAATCCTCGGGGGATTCTTCTTTTGATGTCACTCAACTCGCACAGTTAAAAAAGCAGATCGCGGGCCTTAAACATTCTACCAATCCCGACGTTTCGCGATTGGCTTCAAGTGAAGCACACTTGACTGCGCAAATGACTCTTAAGCATTTCTCAGCGTATGCAGTTCCCTTTGAAAGAGTCCTGCATAAGAATCTGCAAGATGATGAATTCCTGATTATTGAAAATGACAAGGCCGAGGCCCAAGAGCCGCTACCGCTTGTTTTTGTATTAGATAATATTCGCTCAGCCTTTAACGTCGGTTCTATTTTTAGAACTGCGGAATGTATTGGGGCTTCTAAAATTTATCTTTGTGGGTACACGCCCCTGCCGACGCAATGGAAAGTTGAAAAGACGGCCATGGGCACGCAAGAATATCTGGCTTGGGAAGAAGCTCCGAAATTGCTTGAGTGCTTAGAGGAACTTAAAGACGAAGGTTATCGTATTGTTGCGCTTGAAACTGCAGCGAGTGCTTCCGATCTTTATGAAGAATTCGTCGCAGAGCCGACGGCTTTTGTTTTAGGCAACGAGCGCTTTGGTTTAGATCCGGAAATTCTTAAAGTGATTGATGAAGTTCGAATGATACCACTTCGAGGTCGCAAGAACTCTTTGAACGTGGGTGTAACCGCGGCCGTCGCTGGTTTTGAATGGGCAAGGCAGTATGTCCGAAAGTAATTCTTTAAGTCCATTTCAAGTCACACCCATCGGTGTTTTTAGATCTTCACAAAAAGAAGCCTATGATGCTGGCAGACAGCCCGATGAGCATCATGCAGATGGCGTGATCGAACTCGAAGGCGGGCAGAATTTTGAGCAAGCACTGACGGGATTAGAGCTTTGTGAACGAATCTGGATTGTTTTTCAGTTTCATCACAATCCGCATTGGAATCCGATGGTGATGCCCCCTCGGGGACGTACTCAGAAAATCGGCGTCTTTGCGACGCGATCTCCCCACCGTCCGAATCAAATCGGCATGAGCTGTGTGCGTGTGACTAAAATCGATAAGCTCAAAATTCATGTTGCGGGTGCGGATATCTTAGATGGCAGTCCGATATTAGATATCAAACCTTATGTTGCATATGCGGATTCATTCCCCGGCGTTGAACCGCAATGGTTAGCTACCGCGCAAGCTCATCAAGTTACATTTTCAGAACTCGTACACATGCAGCTCGAGTATCTCGAAGAGCAAGGTGCGGATCAGTTCAGAGGATTTCTGCTGCATCAGTTGGAATACGATCCTATCAACTCTAAGAAAAAACGCGTAAAGAAAATGACAGAGCATGAATTTGTTTTGGCGTATCGCACGTGGCGCGCAGAGTTTGAACTTGAAGGGACTGAAATTCTGGTTAAAAAACTTTTTTCAGGATATTCAGCAACAGATCTAGGAAATGACGAAGACCCTTACTTTGATAAGGATCTTCATCGTCAATTCATTAAAAAGTTCGGACTTTAACAAGCTTCACTTTATTTGTTTTTACGAGCTTTATGTTCAGCTTTTTTCTGTTCAATTTCAGTCTTACAAGCAGCTGACAATTCAGCTGAATGTTCTTTCATACACTTCATCACGCGACCACGACCCATTTTTTCGTTAGAACAGAACTTTTCATAATCGTCGTGGCAAGCTTCTTTGACTTCTTTAAAGGCTTTTTTCATTTTATCGCGCGACATTTTGCATTCCGTTGAAAGCTTGTCTTGATTATCACGCATGCATTTTGCGATGTTGCCACCGCCGGGCTCAACATTCGCGCAATAAGTTTGAATGTCTTTTGAACAAGGTTTATTAGCCATAAACTCTGGAGTTGTCTCACCAGCTGGTGGTGTACCTGCTGCAGGTCCTGAATCTTGTGCGTGCGCTAAACCTAAACTGAAAAAGAATACTGATACTAATAAAAAACGAATCACAAATCCTCCTCGTGGATTAACTAACCTCAAGCGTAGAAGGATTTATTTTAAGAGCAAGGATTGAATGACGATTTAGCTAAATGCCATGACCGAGTAACCAGCACCAAAAACGATGGCACTGAAAAATGCAAAACAGGCCGCACTCATCACGTAACTCAAACCGATGAACAAACCGTCCTTCTCTGTATGCCCCATTGCACATAATAAAATCGCAACAGCAGGCAGAGTGTTAGAAAATGGAATTGGTAGCGGCAACGCTAACAATAAAGCATTCACTACAAAGACGATGAGATTTAAAAATTTAAAAACAAAGTTGTCGTGAAAAAAGGCCCAGCGCTCTTTGATGATGAGCGAGACCTTTCTCCATACCCGTTCGGCCATCTCAGAAATTTTGATGACGACTTTAGCAGAAATAAAAAGATTTTCGAACCGCTTTGGCAACCACGGTGGTCTTTGCAAAAACAAATAGATAGCAATCAATGCCATTAAAATTCCAAAGGGAGTTGATAACCCTGGAATAGGAATCGGCTGCATGTACGGCAGACACAAGAACATCAGCAAGACGCTGTGCCCTTCTTCTCCCATGATATCAAAGATGCGGCGAAGCTTGATGTCTCCACGAGTGGCCTCTGCTTGCAGAGAATCCATGGCCTCGATAAATCGGCTTTTCACGCTTGCCTTCCTAACGTTGAGATCTTACGGTTTAAAAGCACACGTTAATTATAAAGAGGACTTCAAGTGGATTGGAAGATTTTTGCGAGTACGTTCATCACTATTTTCCTAGCTGAAATGGGAGACAAAACACAGTTCGCGGCCCTTGCTGCGTCCTCCCAGAGTAAATCCACGATGACTGTATTGTTAGCTGTCGTATTGGCCCTTGGATTGGCCGGTATCTTAGGCGTGTTGTTCGGTAAATTTTTAGGCAATCTATTGAGTCCCCAAATGATGCGTTATGTGTCGGGCACGCTATTCGTTTTAATAGGCATCTGGGTTTTGACTGGAAAAGGCTAAAAACTGCGCTATAATTGAGCATAGAGGGAAGACCATGAGCGCCATGAAAATCATGTTATTTTTATTCTCATCAGCTGCAATCGCAGCATCTGCCCAATCACCTACACAAAGTCAGTGTGAAGCAACTGTTCGAGCCCGCGCACCGATGTCGATAGACAAAGGCAAAATCAAAAAACTCTGCGAAGATAATTCGATGGATGTGATCAATTGCACGATCACACAAGTTCAAGGTGCTTGGTTCACTGCGAATTTTGATAGTGCTTTGAAACGCTGTAAAGCGGACTGGGAAGATTAGTATTTTCTAGTGACCATTCGGAAATAAAATCTTTTGCAGTCTGCCCTGTTTTTTCATTTCTACTAAGGCCTGATTCACACTTTCGATTTTCAGATTCGACCTTTTTGAAGTCGCACACTTGATGTCGACCTTATCAAATTCAAAAGGTGCTTTGTGAAGTTCGGGAAAGCGATACCGATAATAATTGAATTCTAAGTTATTCACGATCACATAGTTCAGACGCTGATTTTGCATCTTCTCTAGATTGGCAAGTCCCGAACCCGCATCCTCACGAATCAGCGTTTTATCCGCAAAATATTTTTCAAGACTCGGATAAACGAAATTTAAAACTGTTCCGATGCGCTGACCTTTAAGATCTTTCACTGTTTTGGGCGCCACGATGCCGGGAGCATTTTTTAGATACGTCACCAAGTTCGTTTGCACGAAAAATGGATTGCTCCAGTGATACTCTTTGGCAGCATCACCTGCCCAATTTTCATTGTTATAACAAACAACGTCCACCTGCCCTTCAGCGAGTTTTCCATCCAGCCGCCCTCGCGGCAAGACGGCGAATTCAACCGGTCGCTGCAAGCGTTTACCAAGTTCAATGCCCATATCGATGAACAATCCAGAACTGACAACTGGAGGCTCGACATTTTTATCGTACATTAAAAACGGCGGAGAATCGTTGTTGTTAAGCCCATAGACAAAAGGCTTTGGTTGAGAATAAGCACTGAGGTATTTATCGTAGATCTTTTGAAAAATATTTTTCTTTTTCAACTGATCGATTGTTTTATTGAGATGCTCTATCGTTAAAGTAGATTTTTTAGAAAGCGCACAATGAATGTCGATCTGATCAACGACGAACTGACTGCGGCGAAGTGCTGGATGCAAGTTGCGATGATAGATGTATTCGATATCACTCATCACGACGAAATCCACACGGTCAGACAAGAGCATCTTCACACCTTGGTGAACTGAAGCTGTGTCAATTCGCGTGAGCTGCCCGCTGACAAACAACGGCTCTAAAGAACCATATACGAAATTTTCGACACCGGCTATTTTGCCATTTTTGATTTGATTTAGATGCGCGGAAATTTCTTTTTTTGAAACCAGAACGTTGGAGTATTTGTAGACTTCGTGACTCCACTGCACTTCATTACTGAATAAGTGCCATTTGGGACTGTTATGACAAACAAGATCTAAACGATTCGCTGGTAGATCCACACCGATTCTTTGTCGAGGGATCCGCATAAAAGAGTAATCTTCAGCCAGCTCATCACCGATGGCGACTGACATTTCATAGATCATCCCTCCGGTCGCAAAGGGCCGACTTCCATTTTCGAATTGGTACAATAGTGGGGCTGAAATACTAGAATTAAAACCGAAACGAATATTCTCCGACTGAACAATGGAACTAAAAGAGAGACCCAACCAGAGTACCGAAAAAAAGAAAATACGGGTGTATGTCACAGTAACGATATAACAGTTTCAGTGAAGATGTTGTCAAATTATCTTCAGAAAACAGCTAAAAAACTGGGAACAGAAATAGAGAGAAAATGAACGCTTTGTTTAGTTGATGAAATAAAAAAAAGGGAGTCGAATGACTCCCTTTTTTTTAGCCTGCGAGCGGCTTCAGCTCCGGACCAGAGGCCCTTCGCTCTGCCCGCTCCGCGGAGACTATCCGCCGATAGTTGCGATCAATTGTGCGATCAACAAAGATACGACTGACATAACTTTGATCAAGATAGCGATACCAGGACCAGATGTGTCTTTGAACGGGTCACCCACAGTGTCACCAACAACTGCCGCTTTATGAGCGTCAGAACCTTTTGGATGACCTGGCAAACCGCCTTTTTCGATGAATTTTTTAGCGTTATCCCATGCACCACCAGCGTTCGCCATGTACAGAGACAAAGTCGCACCGACAGCCAAACCACCTGCAAGAAGACCTGCAAGAGCTTGTGGACCCAAGATGAAGCCCACTGCTACTGGAGCAAGGATAGCGATCATACCTGGCAAGATCATTTCGAACAAAGCAGCACGTGTTGCGATGTCGACGATTTTTGCTGGTTGAGGTTCTGCTTTACCTTCACGAAGACCTGGGATCTCTTTGAATTGGCGAGCAATCTCAACAACGATTTTTTGAGCGGCTTTACCTACTGCAGTCATAGTTGTTGAACCAACTAGGAATGGAAGGATTGAGCCGATCAAGATACCGATCAAAACGCCTGAGCTAGTCAAATCAAGAGACATTGCCGCAAGACCTTTTTGCAAACGGATATGGTTTACTTCCATATTGAATGCAGAGAATAGCGCAAGAACTGTCAAGATCGCAGAACCGATTGCGAAACCCTTACCGATAGCTGCAGTTGTGTTACCAACAGCATCCAATTCGTCAGTGATGTCGCGAACGTTTTTACCAAGACCAGACATCTCAGAGATACCACCAGCGTTATCCGCGATAGGACCGTAAGCATCAACAGTCATAACAACTGCCGTACCAGCCAACATACCTACTGCTGCGATAGCAATACCATAAAGACCCAAAGCATGGTCAGCGATGTAAGCCGCTGCTACAACGATCAACATTGGAATAGCAGTTGATTCCATACCAACAGCCAAACCACGAATCACACCAGTACCAGCACCTGTCAAAGCTGCTTCAGCAACTAGACGGATTGGACGATGAGCTGTGTAGTACTCAGTGATCAAACCGATCAAAGCACCACCGAAAGCACCCGCTGCCAAAGCAACAGTTACTGATTGGTTGATACCGAACATTGGCATCAAGATATAAGATGCACCCGTTACGATGATTGGTGGAACGATCAAAGCGTTACGAAGAACAGTTGCTGGCTTGCCGTTTTTGAAAATACGAGCCGCAAAAATCACAACGATAGAAACAACCAAGCCCAATGTAGAAAGAAGGAGTGGAAGTGTCACACCGGCAGCGCGAACTGTTGTTGCGTCACCAGAGATCAAGTTAGAAAGAGCTTCAACTGGGATCGTCAATGCAATCGCCATCGCAGAAACAATAGCCGCAACCATTGATTCATAAATGTCAGCACCCATACCAGCAACGTCACCCACGTTGTCACCAACGTTGTCGGCAATAACGCCTGGGTTACGAGGGTCATCTTCAGGAATGTTCTCTACAACTTTACCAGCGATGTCTGCACCTACGTCAGCTGCTTTAGTGTAGATACCACCACCGATACGCGCGAAAAGTGCAATTGAAGAAGCACCTACTGCGAAAGAGTGAAGAATAGTTCCGATAACTTCAGTTTGATCTTTGAACATCATGTAGATCACGCCAAGACCGATAAGGCCAAGACCTGCTACAGAAAGACCCATCACCGCGCCACCATCAAGAGCTACTAGCAAAGCAGAAGCTTTTGAACCAGTCGTTGCTGCTTGAGAAGTACGAACGTTTGCGTAAGTCGCTGCTTTCATACCGAAGAAGCCCGCAAGCAAAGACAAGAAAGCACCAAGGATGAATGATCCTGCTGCGATTCCGCCCAATGCGTACCAAAGAGCTAAGCCTACGACGATTGCGTAAACAGTTAAAACCTTGTACTCACGAACAAGGAAAGCCATTGCGCCCTCGCGAACATAGCCCGCGATGCGATTCATCGTTTCATTGCCTGCCGGTTGTGCCTTCACGCGAAGGTACAAAACAGCTGCAAGCACCAAACCAACAACCCCAGCAATCGCCGGAGACATTAGCAAAGATTCACTAAACATTGTTGCACTCCATTTATGATTTCTCGTTTAAATTACGAAGACTTAGGGTTACCTGAAAACATTGCGTCTAGTCAATTAGCAGGAGTGCGTAGAATCGGGAAAACGCTTTGCGTCTACCGAAAGATTTTGATCCTCCCCCATTCGGAAGGATCTAGAGAACTAAGATAGTAGGAAAGCGAAAGTGAATCCGATTAAAAAAATCGCGACAGAAAGAAAATAAACGGCTTTCGAGAATTTTCTGCCACTTATGCAGGCATCTCGAAGCTTTGGATCAAGGGGGCATGGAGCGTTTCTTTGAGACCAGAGCCACACTCCGTTTATTGTCAGCATCACCGCTGCGAAAGTAAAAACTTCCGGCTTGTGTTCTGAAACCCATATTAATCCTGGAACATTGTTCGCAAGTCCCGCAAGCACCGCGCCCATGCCGAGGCTGACAAGAAGTGCCGGCAAAGCACAACAAATCAGTGTGCCCGTTGAACTAAACAAAGTCAGAAAAGTGAAGAATCTATTTTGCATCGAAGCTGACTTCATAACCCGATTCCTTTAACAGTGATTCGATTTTGTCGTGAGAAAGTTTTTTGCCTTCTTGGTAAGTCAGTTTTACTTTTTTGTCTTGAAGACTGACTTCGACATTGGCGACTTCAGGTTGTTCTTTGAATTTCTTAGTAATGCCTTGTGCACAGAAAGAACAAACCATGCCCTTGACGCCCACCGTTTCAGTTTCGCCTGCAGCAAATACTGAGAGTGAGAAAAGAATTGTTAGAAGTGCGATCGTGAATTTCATAATGTCTCCTTTGCGAGCCGCTTCAGCTTCGCTCTGCCGGCGTCCGCCGTTAGAAGTGAACCATAAAGTTAAAAGCGTAAGATCCGTTAAAGCCTGCACCTACTTCGATTAAGACGTTTCTGTAAAACAGTCTTACGAATTGAGTGAGTTCCCATTGCGTGTCGTTGCGTTTTTCAGTTTGTAGAATCAACCACGTGTTGATTTCATTATACTCGCCCAAGTAAGGCGCCACACCCGCGCGAAGTTTCATGATTTCATAATCAGGTCGCTCGATGTTTTCTTTATCGCCGCGAATGTATCTATTGTAGGCCGCTGATGTGTAGTACTTGCGAGACTCCCAATCAACATCAAGGGCTGTGAAACCAACACCGAGCGCCTGATCGTAAGAGCGTTCTTGCCCGTAACCAGCACTCAAATAAATATTTCCTTGCGAGTCTTCGTTGTTCCAACGTTGTAAAAGATAATTCACTCGCGGAACTGTGAAGTACGTTTTGTCTTCACGCTGATATGTGACACCCACGGCGAGATAGTTTTTAACAGAATAAAAAAGATCGACGGTGTTTTCCTCTTCAGTATTATATGACATCAATGAAGTCGCACCTTGAAACGAAGTCGGATGAGCCATCACTTGCGTGCTCCAGAATATGACTAATAGAAGTGATAATTTAAAAAATCTCATTTGTGATGAACTCCTTGAATGCGTCTTCAAAGATGATTAGGATGCTCGAAGGACCTTTGTGACAAAGCATGAAAAATAATTTGCAAGACCTCTCAGATGAAAACCTACTTATTGCCCTCGCCGAGGGAGATGAGGCCGCGTTGGATGTTCTCTATTTAAGACATTCAGGACGCGTGCTGGCCTATGCGCTGAAACGAGGTTTGGCGAAGGACCGTGCCGAAGACCTGCTTCAAATCGTTTTTATGCAGGTTTTCCGCAAGAAACATCTCTATGATCCTAAACATCGGGGTCTGGCTTGGATTTACGTCATCACGCGAAGTGAGCTAAAAGACTATAGAAATCGCGAAATCAAAGATTTTGTCGAATGGGAAGATTCTTTGTCACAAACGCCTGACAACTCTCCTATATTGGAAGGTCAGGTGGTGGATTCGCAGGAAGCTGAGGCTTTGCTTGCGGAGCTTAAACCGCGGGAGCAAGAAGTTTTGCGGATGAAGTATTTAGAGGATCTTGAATACGATGAAATCGCTGCCCGCCTGAATGAAAGTGAAAGTAATTTGCGTCAGATTGTTAGTCGCAGTCTGAGATTTTTGAGAGGTCGCCATGAAAGACGTTAAAAAAGATTTTGAGTCTTTCTCTTCTGTTTCCGAAGAGGCGGCCTCGTCAGCAGTTTTAGGTCGCATTAAAAATCAGATCGCGGTTTCTGCACCGAAAATGCGAAATGTCGCAGTGAAATTGGGATTGATTCATTTGGCGAGTTCTTTTTTGACTCTGCTCGCCTGCCCGCAATTTGGTTTGAGATTGTTTTTTAAAGGCCACGGATTGATGCATTACTTTATGCAGATCAGTGAGACTTTCTGTTACGCATTCTGTGGGGCTTTTTACCTGGCAGGCACTTTTGTGATTGCGCGTATGGCGCTCAATTATGATGAGTGGTTGTTGGTTAAAAAATCGCGCACGCTGATGATCGGCTCTGTGGCGATGATTTCTTTGGGTGTTTTTACAATGCTCTCACAGGAGATGAGTTGGGAATTGGCTTTGATCTGGCTTTTCGGTGCGACTCTGGGTGGCGAATTCGTCAGCCTGTCACGCAATGAGTGGCGCTCATTTAAAGAAAACCTTTTTGGTCCTTCGGTTAAGTAAGCGGTCTTGGTTTTAACTACTCGCCTGTTTTCGGTGGCGTCGCTAATCTGACTTTGAGATCCAGCGGGAAATGATCGGAACTTAAGATCGTGTGATGAACTTTGGCGTCGACAATGTCGAAGCCTCGCACGAAAACGTGATCGAGTTTTAAGAGTCTGCCGTCTTCTTCAAAATCGACGTGCTCCATTTTTAGATCACGGAAAATACTTTTCATAATCATGTAGCGTTTAAAATTCCACGTATTGAAATCACCCGCTAAAATCACGGGTCCTGAGAACAGGGCGATTTTTTCTGCAATCTCGTAAAGCGATCTTGAGAACGCTCCTGTTGTGACGAAATTGAGGACGTGTGTACAGACGAAGAGAACTTTTTGATCACCGAATTGGTATTCTGTGAACAATGATAACTTCGGGGTTAGCCAGAACATTTCTCTGGATTTAGCTCTGATGAAATCAACTGTTTTTGGATGGTATCTTGAACCGATGGCAACACCGGTGCTTGAAAGATCTTTTTTATAATGAAAGCTTTGCGCCAGATGCCATTCATAGGTTGAGAAATTTTCTTCCCAAAGTTTCGGCATGCGTTTATCAACGAGAGCTTCTTGTAGCAGAATAAAATCTTTGCCGTCACCGAGGCGCTGAAAGTCTTGTTCAAAGATTCCGAACTTTTGCCCCTTGTACACATTCCAAACGAAGATATTAAAATTCTCTGGCTGAACAAGCAGATCATGCTTGCCCTCGCCTATTTTTAAGAGAACTTTATCGTCAGTGGGAACAATGAACGGCATTTAATTATCCTACTTCACTTTCGCTAGATATGCTTCATCAACTTGCGTGATAGGCAAACTTTGCGCCTCGTTGCGTTCTTGTTCTGCCAGCAAAGTTGAAAGATATCTTTCGGTGTAGCTCGGAACAATCACCACGATGTTCTTACCGCGGTTTTCTTCCTTTTCAGCTTGGCGCAGTCCTGCGATGATTGCAGCACCAGAAGAGATCCCCACGGGGATGCCTTCTTTTTTGATAACTTCTTTAGCCATCTTCATGGATTCTTCAGAGCTGACTTGTTCGATACCGTCGATGAGTTTCAGATCCATGTTGCCAGGAATGAAGCCGGCTCCCAGTCCTTGGATTTTGTGGGGACCTGGTTTTCCGCCTGACAGCACGGGGCTTTCAGTTGGTTCAACTGCGATCGCTCTGACTGAAGATTTTTTTGCTTTTAAAACTTGCGCGCAACCAACGATCGTTCCTGCTGTGCCGACTCCACCGACAACGATGTCGACTTTACCATCGGTGTCTTGCCAGATTTCAAGTGCCGTGGTTTCACGGTGAATCGCGGGATTTGCGGGGTTATCAAATTGTGATGGGCCCCAGGCGTTTTTATTTTTATCGAGCATCTCAAGTGATTTTGCGATCGCGCCCTTCATACCGAGTGGGCCTGGAGTCAGAACGAGTTTAGCGCCAAGAAGGAGTAGCAAAGTTCTGCGCTCTTGCGACATTGTTTCTGGCATTGTCAGTGTCAGTGAGTAACCTTTGGCTGCAGCAACGAAGGCCAGAGCGATGCCGGTGTTACCACTTGTCGGTTCGATGATCTCCATGCCGGGTTTTAATTTTCCATCGCGCTCTGCTTGTTCGATCATCGCAAGGCCGATACGATCTTTGACGGATCCGAGCGGATTGAAAAATTCTAACTTAAGAAAGATTTTTCCTGGCAGGTCCTTACCAATTCTTTGCATCTCTACGAGTGGAGTTTGACCAATTGTCTTTGTGATATCAGAATATGTTCTCATAGACCGTCCTTGTAGAATTTTAGTATAGCGCGAGGCCCATAATGACTCAACAGCTCTTCACGTCGAACTTAGTAGCCCACACTTTCCGTCTGAATCCGGGACAAGATCTGAAGCGAGAACTATTAAAGTATGCGCAAAATCAGGGCTTGCGTGCGAGTGCGATCGTAAGCTCTGTGGGCAGTTTGGAAACTTGCCTTTTACGCATGGCAAGTGCAGCTCAAAATAAATCCTTTCCTGGTCCACTTGAGATCGTTTCTTTAACTGGTACTTTAAGTTCTGAGGGTGTGCATATGCATATTTCTGTAAGCGATGATGAGGGCCGTGTTTGGGGTGGGCATCTTTTGGATGGTTGCACGATTCATACGACGGCCGAAATTGTTTTGGTGGAATTAGTCGAGTTAGAGTTCAAGCGAGAGATGGATGCGACGACGGGGTACAAGGAACTTCAGATTTTTTCTCGCAAATAACTTTCGAAAAAATGTCGAAGCTTTGTGCATCGTTTGAATTTCTCTTCAAGACTGATACGCGACAGACGCAATTCGTTGCCTAAAGCACAACTTAGATCGAGAATAGGGACTGATATTTATCAAGGAGGATTTGATGAAAAATATGGGTTTATTGCTTTGTGCTGCTGTGCTGACCTTGACGGGATATCAGGCTCAAGCTGAGCAATCACAATACGCATTGGGTGCGGTGATTGGTGATCCGACAGGTATTTCGGGTCGTATGAAGTATGATGATTCACACTCGATTGAGGGTGCGTTGGCTTACGGTTTGGGTCATCGTTCTGGTTTGCATATTCATGGAACTTATATTTGGGATCGTGCTCGTACATTTGAGACTGAGGGCGGGCCGTTTTATCTTTATTATGGTATCGGTGCTCGCTTGGTGGCGATTGATCATGGTGATGATGATGGCGACATTGCGATTGGACCGCGTGCTCCGGTGGGATTGATCTTTAACCTTGAAGATCCCAATATTGAGATCTTTGGTGAGTTGGCGTTGGCGCTGGATATCACTCCGAGTACGGATGTGGATTTGGATGCTGCTATTGGGGTTAGGATTCGATTTTAGTTAGAAATTGCATGGTCTGTTTCTGAAGACTTCTGAGACAGACCGTTAAATTAGCCTCTAATGAGTTGTGTTATCACTTTTCTTCTAGATGAAAATGCATAATATCCGAGTGACTAGCAAAATTTCTCAAAAAACCTGGAGATACGATCTGAATAACCGAAAATACCGATCACTGCCTTAGCAAAGCAGGTATAGAATCGAAAGCCCGACTTGTCTTGACAGCAGAACTTCATCGTGAACATAAATATATTTTTCGATAGATTAGGGACCTCTTTAATGAAGATTGCTGTTGTCACAAACTCCTACAAAAGATCATCAGAATTAGTCACAAGAAGTCTAAGTCAGAGCCTCTCTCAATCTCCTCCCGTTCAACAGCTTATTTTTGTCGACCAGAACCCCGTACCACTTCAGCTTCCCGACGATGTGACTTTAGACTCAAGACTCACTAGAGTTCAAACGACTGAATCCTGCGTTTCATCTGCAAGAAATTTGATTCCCATCGCGGATGATGTAGATTGGTTGATTTTTTGCGATGACGACGGCTATCTAGAGAATGGGTACATAGCTGAATTTATTCGACTCACCCAACAGAACCCCAATATTGATATTTTTGCAGGAGCGATAGTCCGTGAGGACAATCTTGATTTCTACACTCCTCGCCAAGCTGTCGGAGGGGATTTGGGAAAATTTCGCAATGCAAAACTCCTCATGGGTTCAAATTTTGCCGTCAAATCAAAGACATTTCGTGAACTAGGAAAATTTGACGAGGCCTTTGGAGCTGGCTCCTACTGGGGAAGCGGTGAAGAGACTGACTTCGCATGGAAGGCGAACTTCAATAAGATTCCTTCTAAATATTCACCAACTCTTCGCGTTATACACAAGCCACCCTACCATGAAGGCTTCCACCTCAGTGTTAAAAAGGCCTACAGATACGGAAGAGGAAAAGGTGCCCTGGTTTCAAAGTGGCTGTTAAGAGGACATTTCCTTGTCCTTATCGAAGCTATGGAGATGACGATAATTCCGATTGTACAGACGGCAAAAGCACTCATCACGCTGAAGTGGAATTATATTCCTATCTATGCAGCTGCCTTAGCAGGTCGATTCATTGGCCTACTAGAGTACCCTTTTGTCAGCAATCGGAATCGTCCTTGACCAAATAGGTTCCAACCTGATTTCTTACTAATCTCAACAAGCGAGGAACATCATGGATGACAAGCATCCGCTTTCAGATCTTTTTAAAAATAAAAACGCAGTCATCGGAATTATTGGTTTAGGATATGTGGGACTTCCTCTTGCAATTCGCTACTCGGAAGAAGGCTTTAAAGTAGTAGGCTTCGACATCGACAAATCAAAAGTAGATCGCCTTCAACATAAGCAGTCGTATATAGCGCATATTTCAGATGCAAGCATTGCCCAACTTCATAACTCGGGCTTCGAATCGACTACAGATTTCGCAAAAACAGCCTCATGTGATGCACTTATTATTTGCGTACCAACACCGTTAGATCGCTTTCGTGACCCAGATATCTCATACATCAAAAATACCCTCTTACAAATAAAAGCACACCTTCGAAGCGGGCAAATTATCAGTCTTGAAAGTACAACATATCCCGGCACTACAGATGAAGAAATTATCCCGCTGATTGTGGAAAAAGGGTTTATACCAGGCAAAGATATTTTCGTCGTCTTTTCCCCAGAGCGTGAGGATCCAGGAAGAAAAGACTTCAATACCCAAACAACGCCTAAAGTTGTTGGTGGCCACACGCAAGCCTGCCTTACCGCAGGCATCATGCTATACAACCAGATTGTTCATAAAGTTGTGCCTGTCTCCTCCACAAGAGCGGCAGAAATGACGAAGCTCCTCGAAAATATTCACAGAGCTGTCAACATAGGACTTGTGAATGAAATGAAAATTGTCTGCGACAAGATGGGTCTAGACGTTCACGAGATCATCGACGCTGCAGCAACAAAACCATTCGGATTTGTACCTTATCGCCCAGGCCCAGGCTTAGGTGGTCACTGCATTCCAATCGATCCTTTTTATTTAACTTGGAAAGCCAGGGAGTTTGGCGTGCATACACGATTCATCGAACTTGCTGGTGAAATCAACTCTCACATGCCGACTTACGTAATCGAAAAAATCATTCTGGCCCTAAATAGTCACAAGAAATCCGTCAGCGGCGCAAACATTCTTCTACTTGGAGTGGCCTATAAGAAAAATGTCGATGACTACCGTGAATCTCCGTCTTTAGTTCTCATTGACGCCTTAGAAAAGCTAGGAGCAACGGTTCAATATCATGACCCCTATATTCCAGCATTCAAACATCAAGAACATGGAATTGTTATTGATGCAAAGTCCATTGAACTTACGAGCTCAGCACTTTCATCTGCAGACTGCATTGTCATTGCTACAGATCACGACCAACTTGATTATCTTGAGATCCAGAAAAGCGCCAAACTAATCGTAGACTGCCGAGGTCGCATTCGCAGCAAACATGATAATGTTGTACGAGCATAAGCGAAATTTTATGGTACACTTTGATCACATCGACTGCGCTCAATTTGGAGCGCAGTGGCTAAGATCATTGCAGGCAGATAAGCTACTTACGCAGGGTACGCTTTAGCAATGATAGGAAGCGCTTCGGCGCCAAACGCCTCAATTTAAATAACAAAAGCCGCTGCACAAAACAAAGATGCACTCCAAGACTCATATTATTTTCAATCAAAGCCTTTCGGCACTCCCTTATCGCACTCTCTTCTTGTGTCGAAGATATCCCTCCGCCATCCATCTCCACCACAACACGGTCGAAATGATGGCCTTTAAAGCCCGACTTAACTAAACGCACACCCCACTCATAGTCCATCGCAACACGGTACTCTTCTTTGAAAACACCAATTGCCTCGAAGACACTCTTTCGAATAACCAGTGTCGGATGAAGGAAAACCATACCACGCCCAATGTTTTTGGATGGCTTAAGGCGAATCTTGCCAGCATTTTGATCTGCAAATAAAATATCCGCATGCACATAGTCGACGTTCGGATTTCGATCTAAAAACTCGGCAGCCAATCTCGGATAATCTCGATCAATCAATAGGTCACCACTATTTAAATACATGACATAATCACCGAGAGCATTATTGTATCCCTTGTTAAAGGCATCAGAAATACCACGATCTCTCTCATGAACTGCTCTTACATCGAACTTCGCACAAAGATCTCGCCCTTGATCTCCGCCATTAATAACTAAAACTTGATACCCGCTTAGAGTGCTTAAAGTATGCTCAAGCTCTAAGTCATTATTGTAGGTAATTGTGATAACTTGTAATTTCATCTTCAAATATCCAATTGAAATCTACTCATGAACCCATCTATAGTGGACCGACGTGAAAACAAAAGTCTTAATTTACCTTTGCATATTCCTCGCCGTATTCGTAACTGTTTACTCGCACATGATATACCAAAATCCCGATAACGCTTATCAAAAAATATTAACAACCTACGGTGACTCTAACGGACGTTTTTACGGAACATTATCGCACGTTTTGCAGTGCTACAAAGACAAACAAACCCTTCCTCGCCTAGGCTACCCAAAGTATGATCTTCGCTCGAACTACCTTTTTCCGCCACTACGCATGACATCTGCAAATGCCCTAGTTCTCTTAGGACTCACCACTGACGACCTCAAAGTAAAAACGATTTCAACATTTGCAGAGGATCCACAAACATTTGTCTTTAAAACTATTGATGACTTCGAAAAGCTAGATTCTCTACAGTTTATTTGCGATACCTCCGAAAAAACAACAATCAAACTTCTAGATTTTGATAAAAAAGAGCTTCTATCAGAAACTCTACTTTGCTCAAAAGGACAGCTAAAAAAAGCCTTCAACCAAAACCAACTCAGTCCATTCTCTGACCGGCGTGGAGATACCCCTTTTATAATTACTGGTGCTGGAATTAAAGATGTTACGGCCCTGTTATTTAAGTACGATCTCACGAATTACGAACTGCTTATGGAAAGTCCTTCTCCAAGGTCGGTCGTGATCTTTGAAAAAAAAGACAGCCAATCATTCGATGGAGAATGCTTACGTCATGAACTTGCTCCTAATTAGTCTCTTGTCATTTACAATCGCAATTCTCATCCCCGCTTTATGCGGCTGGCTTCTATCCAATGACAATTCCCTTCGAATTTCAGAAAAAAGCATCTCTATTTTATTGTTCTTCGCTTACTTCTATATGTTTAGTTTCACTTTCGGATTGCAGTCACACTACTTTATAATTTTTTTGGGAATCGCAATTTTGCTAGCTATCTATGCCTTATACAAAAAGGCAACTTTAAACTACCACCAACTTCTGGTCTTACTTTGTGGAACATTCATTACAATTCCATATCTCATCGAATTTCCAATATCTCAATGGGACGGTTATTTTATCTGGCTTCCCAGATATCTCGCAATTAAAGAGTTTCACTCTCCCGAGATCATAAGAAATCTAGATCTAGCCCAACAAACTTATCCATTCTTAGGACCCGCTATTTGGGCCTTAACCGATCCGTTACAATCTACCTCACTATTTCAAATTGGTCGGGTCGCATTTGGGCTTATATTCATCAGCTCACTGATCTGTATTTATGATTGGGCCTCATCGCTAGCAACAGCCATAATTATTGGAATTCTTTTTTTTAGGCTTGAGATATTTTCAGGCTATCAAGATTATACGATTACCATTCTCCTAGCAGTAGGACTCGGCCAAATTCTGTTTCGAAAATACCACCCTTCTTCGCCAGTTCTGTGGTCACCGATTGCACTTTTTAAAACAGAAGGCATCGTACTCTTCTTTCTTCTAATCGGAACACATATAATTTTTCACAGAAAGTCCATCAAACCGAAAGATCTTCTCTGGGCATTATTGTCCATTCCAATTGCTTTTGGATGGCAGGTCGCAACTGCCCTTAAGGGCGCAGATATCACGAACATACAAAATCATTCATTCGACTTACACAGGCTAACTGTCTACTCCGCAGAAAGAATCGGATTAATTTCTCAACAGCTCGCTGACTATTTAAAAAAGGATGCCCTCGTAGCAGCAGTTGCTCTAGTAAGCTTCATCCGACATCGAAAGCAGCTTTATCCGCACATAATTTCACTTTGTCTTTATGTTTTATTTTTATTCGTCACTTTTTACTGCACAATTCAACCTATCGAGTGGCACCTTGCCACCGCATTTGAGCGACTTGCCTTTCATTTAAGAGCATGGTTTTTGGTTGCCTGGGTGGTGACAATGCCTGGACTGATTGCTACAGCTATGTTAAAAATTAAAAATTGGAGAACAAGATGAGATTGAGTGTAATCGTGCCAGTGTATAACGAGGAATCACATTTAGCTGACGTCATCGCCTATCTGTATTCCGTAGCTCTCCCGCTAGAAACCGAGTATATATTTGTTGATGACAAATCAACTGACAGCTCTCTGAATATTCTAAAATCTCTCCAGCCCAAATACAAATATCGCATTCTCGAAAATAAACAGAATGGTGGTAAAGGTTTCTCCATAATAAATGGGATTGATAATGCCACGGGCGACCTCATTATAATCCAAGATGCAGACTTTGAGTATGATCCAAATGACATACCTCTACTCTTAACTCCATTAATCGAAAACAAAGCAGACGTAGTTTTTGGTTCCCGTTTTAAAAAGAATAGCCGGCAAGTACACCGCACTTACCACTACTTCGTGAATCGGCTACTTACACTTCTGAGTAACCTAGCTTCCGGAATTTATCTGACAGATATGGAAACTTGTTACAAAGCTTTCAGAGCAGACCTATTACAAAACATGAAGCTCACGTCCATGCGCTTCGGTATTGAGGTAGAACTCACTGCATATGTTGCAAAAACATCTGCTCGCATTCACGAAATGCCGATAAACTACTACCCGCGGACAACCTTGCAGGGAAAGAAAATCAATTGGAAAGATGGCGTTGCCGCGCTTTTTCATATTCTTAGATTCAATCGTATGGATTTAAAGTCATGCTTCAAATCCCTTCCGACAAAATACAATCCTGGCAGGTCAAAGTTTGAAATTTTTAAAGAGAATAATGTCGCCAAGAAAGACTCTTAAGCCTAGAAAGTTTCCGCACATTTTTTAAAAATTGTACGTAGCTTTCTTACCTGCGAAAGCTACATACATAATACCCAAAAGATACTTAGCTTCAAAAAATCCCGATCATGTAAACCGGTTCAAAAAATGTAAACACCCATTCCGATGCACATAGAAAAATTAAGATACATTTCTTAAGAGCTTTTCCTGGCTCTGCCAAAAACTCTAAAATGTAATAAGTTGAGTTTGAAGTTTTATAAAAGACAGGCTCTGCACCAAAAAGATTCCCATATTTTTTTTCAATTTCGTGAAAGTATTTTGGATTTCGGTAAATCAGCTTAAATCTTTCATTACTATTTATGACTGAACTCAATACCTTTAACAGAACTTCAGCTGGAAAAGGATTAAACATAAAAACTGTCTCGATATTGTTGTACTTGAATGTTGTCGCATCGTCATGGTGTACTTCAACCCTTGATGTTTTATGAAAATTGTTAATTCCTTTTGTTGCAAGCTCCTTGCTAAGTTCAACTCCCAAAATTCTTTTAAACGGAAGAACTCGAAATAACACCAACGCTGCGCCCGAACCACATCCAATATCAATAATTGTCCCGCCTCGGACTTTACAATTCCTAAGTAGAATGAACAACAGCTCTACATAATCTGTTGTTGGGGCATGTTCATTTGAGGTTGACGAGCTAATACCAATCTCATCACAACCTCGCACTCTATCTAAATTATAAATCGACTCAAAACTTAGATGTAAAATTTTATTTATTTTTCTAATTACGAAAGAAACGACCTTACTCTGAAGTACTTTCTCAATGTTAGTCATATTCACCCAACAAATTTCGAGGTTTACCCTTAAATAGCATCTCAACTATTTATCAACACTAAAACCTACGCACCAAGTTTGATCTAAATATCCAAACAATTCAGATCACGATAGAATACGCTGGTAGCTTTTTTATAAGCAATCAATGAAGCAAGTCCCGTAAATTGAATCTCTCTGAATCCCAATTCCTTAAGGAAGACTCTCCCCGCCGCATACTCTACACGATCAGAATCGTCGAGCACTAAAACTCCTGTCTTGCTCAAAAGCTTAATTGCTTCCTGAATACATTCATTTCGATACTTTCCATCAACAAGAATCACATCGTATAGTCCTTGACTCAGTTTCAATCCTTCCAAGTAACTAGCAGCGTTCTCATCCGATACGAGATAAAAATGAACGTTTGGATAAAGTGACTTTTCAGAATCAAGTTTCTGATACCAATTCCGATCGTGCTCAAAAGAACACACGTAGGAAACCTTTTTAGAAAAATACTTGGTCGAATTACCACTGCCGAACTCAAGCAAGCGCATGTCAGACCGAAGCCTGCCATCAATAAAATCCAAAGCACTGAAGGTTAACCAGGGCAGTGGACTCCCTAAAGAGTCGACTACCATTCCCTCAACAGACGATCTGTACCAACCCGTCTCTCGTAAGTAATTTCCCGCTAAACTTCCCAAAATAAACTTAGTAATACGCCAGTCTGTTAAGATACGAAGATATTTAGACACAAATTTTCCTTAGCCAATTTCTAAGAGAGAGGGTCAATTGAATCACGCGCCCTAAAAAAGATCTATAGCAAACTCCATCGAAACGACTCACTCGCACCGGCCCCATCTCTTCTTTAAAGCGCACAATAGTTTCTGAAAAGCCCGCAAAAGAGCCCATACCCAGTAGATCATAAACATTAAGACCTTGCTTCACTGCCATACTCATAGCCTTAAAGTGAAGATACCTATTTGCCCATCCCCTGATCGCAGTCGAGACTCCACCCACCGGAAAACCCGCCAGAAAAACAAGGGAATCATCTAATCGCAAATAAAAATTTATTTGAGCTACCTCGCCCTGGAATATTGCTTTGCCAACAACCAATCGATCGACTGCCGAATAGCGTTTGAACATAGATAGACCAATCGCAGGAAAGCCCTTATCGACCGAAAACAGGCGGTACTGATTATATTCAATTTCGGAAATGAATGGATTGAACTCGACCGTTATATTTTCTTTTTCCGCACGACGAACTTCATACTGGAATTTGCTCGAGCATCTACTAAGAAAACTCAGATCATCAAGTGCGCAACAGCCATTCACGACTGGCGTCAACAATTGGCGAAAATTGATTCTTGAGTTGCGAAAATATATAATGTCATAATTCTTAAGAAGATATTCAGAATCTTTTCCAAAATCCCAGATTTCTGCTATCCTGATAACGGCCAACTTTTTGAACTCAATAACAACTGGCATTTAATTTATGGTTTTCAAAGTAATTGATAAATGTTTATCCTTTATGGACGTCAGGTATAAGTCAAAGACGAAGACAGTTGGAAAAGCACTTCTGCACTATGTCAGCCCACCCCCTTTCAATTGGCCCTATTACTACCAAGTGTCACACTCGAATAAACTGGCTGCTGCTCTGATGGTGGACGGACTGCAGGAACTCGGTTTCGATGTCACAAACACAAACTTCATGCGTCCAACATCACATCTGGGTGCGGACTTTGATTTGTACATTGGCCATGGAACAAAATTTTATGATGTCGGAAGTTCTTTACCTTCCCAATGCAAAAAAATTCTTCTTCTGACGGGTTCAGCACCAGAATTTGGAAACTCGGCACAACTAGCTAGAGCTGAGTACTTTCACGCAAGACACGGAACTTCAATTCTTCCACATCAAGACAATATCGTCCCCACTCATCTAAGAAATTTAGAATTGTGCGATTTTGCCATTCTAATGGGAAATGAATACACCAAGCAGACTTACCCCACCGAATTTCATAAAAAAATAGTCCTTATCAATAATGTTACCCCTTTTGCACCCCACTACCCCTCTCACAGAAATGAAACATTTCTGTTTATGTCGAGTGTCGGACAAGTCCATAGGGGCCTCGATATTGTTCTTGATGTGTTTGCGAAGAGAACAGAAAATCTTCTCGTATGCAGCGACTATGAATCCGAATCAGACTTTTTTAACTATTATCAAAACACTCTTCAAAACCAAGAGAACATTACGGCTCGTGGATTCATCAAAACAAGCGAACACAGCTTGTCAAAAATTTGCTCAGAATCGTCCTATTGCGCCCTGCCTTCCTGCTCAGAGGGACAATCCAGCTCACTCATCAATATGATAAGCAAAGGGCTTCTACCGATTTACACGCCATATTGCGGGCTCCCGTTTCACGATTTAGGTATATGCTTGGAGTCTTGCACGATAGAATCTTTCTCATCTGCAATTGATAAACTAATTGGTCTTAGTGACAAAGAATACTTCGAATCATGCCGAGAACTCACAGAAAAATCTAAAGTCTTTCAACCCGAATCTTTTAAAAAACATTTTAAAAGCACAATAGCTCTCGGCCTATGAAAGTTCTTTTTATTCAGCACGCTAGGGTTATGGGAGGGTCTGTCGTTAGCTTGCGACAAATCCTACTGCAAATGTCCAAAAAAAATAAAATCGACTATGCGGTCGTTGTTCCCACAGATTTTATCGGTGCACAATATGCAGACATTACACCAAATATTTACACACTAAAAACAGCCACTAGCGATTACTATAGTGGCTCCAATATTTCTTTGCGGTCACTTAGGTTTGCATTCAAAACAATTAAAACCCTGATAGCTACAATTTTTTCGACTCCCCGTCTCTTGTACATTGTATACAAAACACGGCCTGACATAGTTCATCTAAACTCCATGATGCTTTTCCTATATCTAATTCCATTGAAACTAACTAGAGCAAAAGTACTTATTCACATCAGGGAGCAGCGACCTAAAAATCCATTGCGTTTCTTTGATCTTATTCTTCGATACGTGATAAAGAAATTCTCTGATCATATTGTGTATATAAGTGCAGCAGAGAAAATGAGCCTTCAACTTGAAGGCAGTGTCGTTCCCAATTTTTTTGCAAGCTCCTCGAATGAAGTAAATCGTCACGCAACAAAACTGCAAACCTTCACCGTACTATCAGATATTGTAGAATTAAAATGTAGCAAACAAATTTTAACTTCCTTTGTAAAGTCGCAAGTAAAAGGTGATCTGAAGTTCGTAGGTGGAAGGGACAGCTACACAAATCCCCAAAATGCGTATCAAAAAGACTTCAAAGAAACTTCAAATATTTACAAAAAAAAAGATGGCTCCGTAGAGTTTCTGCCGTTTTCATTTGATATTTCACAAACACTTAAAAAATCTGACTTCCTTATCTTTTGGATCACGTCTCCCCACTTTCCGCGCCCCGCTTATGAAGCTTTATTGTTTGGATGTATTCCGATTCTTTCAAGATCAGCATATGAAGCTTCTTCAATACCTCTAGAATATGTTCTCGTTGGTGAAGACAACAGTGAGGACTCACTCTTAAGAATTTTAGATAGTGATTTAGAAACGGCTAAAAAAAACTTTCCGTTCAAGGAAGCTCAGCTTTTCGCAGAAAAGTCATTTGGCGCACAAAACTTTAATCTACTATTGTCTGTGTACGATTCTCTTAATTCTTCGAACCGAAGATAAAAATAAATTATAAAGGATGGGGTTCACACCCATTTCAAACTGAATATCCATTGGCACACGATGCACAACCTTATCCGATATACTAAAATCGCCGCCCGTCACAAATGCCAGATCAAATCCCCAACTCGCCACCGCTTTGCCCACAACCATATCTGAAGTATCAGGACCTGAGTAAGGGAACGTGAAAACGTAAGGCTTACTGAGCAACGAAAACAGCTCCTTCGCGGAAATGTCCCGTAATACCGTAAAATTTGAATTCGTTAAGTCTTCGACTCCGATTTTGTCATGAAAAAAGGAGTGGTAAGCAATATGTGCCCCCATGCCCTTGAGTTCAGATAAATCTTCTTTAGTTAAAAACTGCATCTGAACTTTATTCTGCCCACCAGAGAATGGAAAAAGATAATCTTGTTCCGATAGCGTAACGCCGAGAATAGATACGACCGGGGGGGCACCTCTCGAACAAAGCCACGATACCACCGGCTTAATCTGAGCAAAACCATCGTCAATCGAAATAAGAACTTTTTTGCGTTTGTCAGGAAGAAGGAACTCATCGATACCAACAAAACTAAATCCAGCGCGCTCCAACTCAGCCATCGACTCATGAAGCTCCCTGATTGAGGGACAGCGATATTGCTCAAACGTATTACTTGAATCAGAAAAGAAATGTCCATAAAACACAATGCGTTTGGGGAGAAAATTATAAAATAACTTTCGACTTATTTTATACAAAAACAGGAGAGCCGCTGTCTTCACAGTAAGCCCAAGTCGGTAATGACCGTTGGCTCACCTAGAACATTATTTTTATGTGTGACGTTAATAACGATAGAGTCCTCTCTCAACGCTGAAATAATACTCGCCACTTGAAACTCATTTTGCCGATCTAGATTTGCTGTCGCCTCGTCAAAAATAATAATTTGAGGACGTCGCAACAAACATCTCACCAAAGACAACCGCTGTTTCTGTCCAGTTGAGAGGGCAGATTCGCTAATTGCAATACCCAACGGGGAGGACTCCTCTACGAACAAGTTGAGCTTTTGAAGTAAGCTTAGCGCATACTCGCGATCAAGCACCTCTCCGTCCCGCAGTCCAAAGCGAAGATTCTGTTCGACGGTACCATCCAAAATAAAAGGATCGGGCCCTACATATCCCAAAGATCGAGTAAATTCCCTCAGAAATTCATTCTCTAGCGTCCTACCATTAACCTGAACATGACCGCTTAACGAAGGATTTAAACCCAATACCACTGAAAGCAAACTACTCTTGCCACTTCCACTGGGACCTCGAATCTCCCAGAGATCACCTCTTTTTAAGAGAATATTGAGTCCTGAAATAAGGATTTTATCACCATAGCCAACGCACAGGTCAAAAATTTGAAAGGAATTAACCTCGATATTTTTTTGTTCAACTGAACTGTTATTTCCCCCCATGCCTTTCGACTGAGAAGCCATTAACTCCGCAGACGATCGCTGAATACTGCGTATTTTAATCAACGAGGGAACCTGCAGAAGTAGTTCATTATAGATTCCTTGTATATCACCGAGTGACTGCGCAAATCTGTAAAAAACATAAAGATATGCGATAAGAGTCACACCCGATGTCTGCAAATATTTCTTAGAGAAAAATGTGACGAGTGCGATCGTTAATATTCCAACCAAAGCCGGGAATGTCGCTTTGAAAGATTGAGTGGCAGAAAAGACTCGATAATGCCGTTCATAGCTCTCCAAGCTGGCTTTTATGTCATCGAATGCCCAAGACTCTAATTTAAATATCCTCAAGAAAATTCGATTTTTTAGAATCAGCAGAAGCTTCTTTGTGATCAATCCTGATTCTTGGTTAACACCATTGCCTGACTCCTTCACGTATACCGCGAGTTTTCGGAATGGCAGCAAAAGTACCGCGAGAATAAGAACCGAAAGTGCAAACTCGACAGGAGCTATCCACAAACCCAAACAAAATATAAGCACAAGCGAAACAAGCAACACGATAATGCTATAGAGATAATTGATAGTATACCCAGCTTGGATAACTCTATTCGTAAAAATATCTACTAAGTTTTCATTTTCAGATGGGTTCGAAAGATAAATGCTCTGACTAGAGATCGCTTCTCTCTGGCGACGAACAAAATCCTGACTTACCGTTCCGGAAAAATAAAACTTTAGAAATTGCCCACAAGCTCTCATCAAGCCATAACTTATAAGCGCCACCGAACCAACCCAAATAGGCCATGAGTTGACATCTAAGACCACCCCACCCAATCCGACTTGGGTCTCCATTAAGGCGCCAATTGAGGCTAGGTATATCTTGATGACAATTACAAACGACGCCTCTACCAGAAACCAAAATATTCCGAGAGCTGTAGCATAAGAAATATATTTTACTTTGGCAGTGCCCAATAAATCTGTAGCAAGTAAATACACAGAAAGTGTGTCTTTTAGACGCGACATCAAAATCATATTTACCCTATTCTTTTTATCGGGTCCTCAAGAACGACTCATAAGTTAGCTGTAGTCCCTCGCGCAAACTCACGATAGGCTCCCATCCCATTGACCGAATTTTATCCACAGAAAGAAGTTTTCTGGGAGTTCCATCCGGAAATGAAGAATTAAAAATAATTTGTCCTTGGTACCCAACAACCTCTCGAATTAAATGAGCAAGGTCATAAATGCTAATGTCTTCACCAGTTCCAATATTAATCCATAGTGGAATATCATCTGGATTTTTAGACATCAATAAAACACAAGCTCTCGCAAGATCGTCGACATATAGAAATTCTCTTCTAGGCGTACCAGTCCCCCAGACCTCAAAGGACGAGTCTCCATTAAGCTTTGCCTCATACATTCTTCGAATGAGGCCCGGTATTACATGAGAATTCTGAGGGTCGAAGTTATCATTTACGCCATATAAATTTGTTGGCATTGCGCTAAAGAAATTGCGTCCATACTGTCGTCTAAAGCTCTCAGCCAACTTTAACCCAGCAATCTTTGCAATGGCATAAGGTTCATTTGTAGGCTCGAGAGGACCAGTCAGCAAGCTCTCCTCTCGAATGGGTTGTTCCGCGAACTTAGGGTAAATACACGAAGATCCGAGAAATAGTAATTTCTCCACTTTACTGTGGAAAGCAGCTCCAAAAACATTGTTTTGGATTTGAAGATTCTCGAAAATAAAATCTGCCCGATATGAATCGTTTGCTTTGATACCACCAACTTTGGCAGCCGCTAGGTAAACCATATTTGGACGTTTGTCAGAAAAATAATCGTTTACCATTTTCTGATCTAGAAGGTTTAGTTCGGAGCGACTCGGCGCAAGCACTTCAATGCCCTGCTGATTCAATTCACGAACGATTGCGGATCCAACAAGTCCTCGACCACCAAGAACTAAGGTTCTACTAATTTTCATAGTATCGATATGTCCTGTATCCAGAGTTACAAAGAAGCTCATCTCGTTGCGCTTCTTTCAGATCCTCAGCAGCCATTTCTTTTACCAAATTTTCGAATGAGACTTTTGGAGACCAGCCCAGCTTCTCTTTTGCCTTTGATGAGTCGCCAAGCAAAGTCTCGACTTCGGCGGGTCTAAAGTATTTTGAATCAACGGCAACTACACATCGGCCATTTTGATCAAAACCTTTCTCCGCGACTCCGACTCCCTCAAACCGAATTTCAAGGCCAATTTCCTTGCCTGCAGCATAGATAAAGTCACGCACTGAATATTGCTTTCCCGTTGCAATTACAAAGTCTTCAGGAGTTTCCTGCTGAAGCATGAGCCACATAGCTTCCACGTAGTCCTTCGCGTGTCCCCAGTCTCTTTTTGCATCGAGATTACCGATATAAAGACAGTCTTGCCGTCCTAACTTAATCCTAGCTAAAGCTCTTGTAATTTTTCTTGTTACAAAAGTCTCACCCCGTACAGGGCTTTCGTGATTAAAAAGTATTCCATTACATGAATACATACCATACGCCTCACGATAATTAACCGTTATCCAATACGCGTACAATTTCGCGACAGCGTAAGGACTTCTCGGATAAAAAGGCGTTGTTTCCTTTTGAGGAGTTTCCTGCACAAGTCCATATAGCTCTGACGTAGAGGCTTGATAAAAACGTGTTTTCTTTTCAAGGCCTAAAATTCGCATAGCTTCAAGAATCCTCAATGCACCCAATGCATCCGAATTAGCTGTGTACTCAGGCTCCTCAAAAGAAACTGCGACATGTGATTGCGCTGCTAAATTATAGATCTCGACAGGTTGAACTTGCTGAATAATTCGAATCAAACTAGACGAGTCCGTCAAGTCACCATGGTGAAGAATAAAATGACGATCCTTAACGTGAGGATCCTGGTAAAGATGATCAATGCGAGCCGTATTGAACAGTGAAGTTCGGCGCTTGATTCCGTGAACCTCATAGCCTTTTTTCAATAGGAACTCTGCCAAATAAGCTCCATCTTGCCCAGTAATTCCTGTTATCAATGCTTTTTTCATACTTCTACCTAACTTAGTATCTATAACTTCTTTTACTGAAAGGCCGTGACCATAGCCACAATTTTGCTGCCACATTAATTAAGTGGATGCTGTCCATTTCCATCCATGATGAGAATTTTCATAAGCTGACATAATTGAAACTTCATCCCGAAACGTCAAGCCCTTCGCACTCCCAATTGACGCAGTCTGATGATAAATATTTAGCAGTAAATTACGTAGTTACTCATGTTCAGCTCCGCTCTCAACGGGCTCAGCGGCGATTGGTATTCGCATTCGTTTCTGATTGTTTTTTTGAACGTCGTAAGCTTGAATTATTCTTTCCAACTTACACATTTTACGAGGTCAGATACTTTCATTCCCTCATCGACATGCCAAGCCCATACGGCACCTGCCGGACAATACTCACCGTTTTTAAAATCTTCATATGGAAGCAACCAGCCCGTTCTAAGAGCTGCGTAAAGATAAACGATCTTTGTTCCACCATACATCGCGATTTTTTCTGAGAACTGAGTTTGCTCGTTCACTTTTGCACCGGCATCGACAATCCAGTCTTTTTCACGGAGATAGTGATGTTGCACATTACCTAGGCAAATTGCGATGTAAACGGCTGCAAAAATGATCTTTGATTTCTTGCTTTTATTGGCGAAGAAATCAGATTTCATCATGAGGAGTAATGCGAAAAAGCCCGCCGCGATCATATAGTATGGGTGATTAACAAAGTGGTCTGCTTTTACACCCAAGATGAAAGCCCATGCGAAGGCCCAGCAGATGAAAAGTCTGCATTGTTTCGAAATAGCTGAAATCAACAGAAGCAGACCAATGTAATTCACATGATGATAAAGCGTCTGTTCGATGAAGGCGTGACCTACACTCCAGAAATTACGAACCAGCTCTATAAGAGATTTATTAGAAATCGCGTAGTATTCAATCTCAGTGACCGAAGGTACCCACCACTTAAACCAGATCAAATATCCAACGCCGCACAAGCCGGTTAAAAGAATGAGGCGTTTAAGATTCGGACGAACTAATAAGAACATGGGATAGAAGAATGGACGAATCAGAAATACTAATACCAAGAGCAAGTCCTGAAGGACATTGCTTGCTGTCGCCTTCCTTTTTTCAGACCAAATCCACGTGAATAAAAATAGCGCAAGCGTAAATCCATCTGGAATTGGCATTGGACCATAAACGAACCAAAGTGGCGTGAAAAACCAAAATAACGTTAGCCATTCCCAGCGAACTTTTCCCCACGCATTTAATAGAGCGATACCCAGAAGGAAAAAGTTCAGGACATAAAAAACAAATGTAATACCGCGAAGGAAGGTCGCACTCCATATGCCGGTCACTTTACAAGGAATGGACATCAGATAGTTGTAAACCGGAAATTCCCCGACTGCGACACCATTTGTTCCTTCTCGGTGCAGGATCCGGGGCTTTAAAAACTCCGTATTCTCGACACAATAAGAGTAGGAAGAAAACAATGTATCTGCTTGGCGAATTTTATGTGGACCAATGAGAGGCTGATCTGGAGCAATAAGGTGGAAAATCAAATGAACTGTGATCGCAGTTAAAACTAAAATCCAAATTCTTTTTGTAAACCCATATTTTTCCAGGAGCATATTAGCGGCCTTTACCTAATATAACGACTGAGACTGTTTTTAGAACAATCACAAAATCCAAGAAGATACTGTGATTTTTAATGTAGTATAAATCAAATTGAAGTTTCTCTTTCGAATCCTCAACACTCGCACCGTATGGATACATTACTTGCGCCCATCCCGTGATACCAGGACGAACTAAGTGTCTAAGATCGTAGAACGGAATTTGTTCTGCGAGCATTTTGTTGAATTCAGGCCGTTCAGGACGTGGGCCGATAAAACTCATATCACCTTTAAGAACTGTAAACAGCTGAGGTAACTCATCCAATCTTGTCATGCGGATGAATTTACCTACTCGAGTGACTCGAGCATCATTCTTAGAAGCCCATTGAGCTCCATTTTTTTCGGCGTCACTTCTCATTGAGCGAAATTTGAGAATTTCGAAATCCACTCCACCCTTACCTGTTCTGATCTGTCGGTAGAACACGTCGCCAGGTGATTCAAGTTTGACCGCAATTGCTGTCAGTAACATGAATGGCCATGCAACGGCCAATAGCAGGAGTGCTAAGCCCAGATCGAGGAGTCGCTTTACACGAAGTAGAACTGCTTGGTGAACAAGATTAAATCCTTCAGCGAGGATGAACCAGTCTTGAGACAAATGCGTAACAGGAATTTTTCGCCACATTTTTTCATAGAATCCGGAAACATCGACGATCATTGTGCCTTTGAATTTTTCCTTCACGAGGTAGGACCCCACTGAAGACTCGATCTTTTCAATGTTGCTCGCGAGAATGATACCTGGAGTTCCGCTGACGGATGTTATTTCGATATCCTTCCAGTTTTTGATGTAGTGAAACTTACCTAATAAGAAAGACTTGTCGACATCGGTCCGAATTGATTTCTCAGACTCGTCATCAACAAGGAAAAAGTATTCACTGCGACCACCCATGGCCTGTAGGGCTCTGAAAATAAAATAACGGTATGTGATGCTAACAAAGAAAAATAGCGATAAGGCGCCAAGCAAAACGCCACGACCAAGAAAACCGGAACGATCCGCTTGAAAGATGAACGTGATAAATGCGGTAATAATCAAAGTTGCAACGACTGCAGCAAGTTCTCTAAAAAATATCGGCAAGAATTTTTCGTTTGTATCCAGGTCATAGGCTCCAAGAATATAAACGAATATCATGAGCAAAAGTGTGATGAATAATTGACCAAGAAGAAACCAATTACCAAGTGGAAGACTGCCAAGACGTAACCAGAAAACAAGCGCTAGTCCGCCGATGAAGAAGAAAAAGTCTAACAACAGGATTAACGATTTTTGAGACGTACGTAATTTACCCACCATAACATTTAATAATTAACCTGAAATGGTGGGGGTGTATAGAATTATGAAGGAAGCAAATTAGATTTTCTTTTCCCACTCATAGGCAGAACGACAAATAAGCTCTAGATCATTTCTTTTAGGTTTCCATTTGAACGCTTCAACAATCTTTGAACAATCGGCAACAAGTGATGCAGCATCTCCAGCGCGACGTGGTTGCTCGATGACTTTGAATTCGGAACCGCTCACTTTTTTTACCGTATTGATCACTTCTCTGACTGAAAACCCCCGCCCATAGCCGCAGTTGAAGAGATTTGATTTATTTCCGGCAGCGAGATACTCAAGCGCAAGGACGTGCAGATCTGCGAGATCTTCGACGTGAATGTAGTCTCGAACACCAGTGCCATCTGGTGTTGGATAGTCCGTTCCATAAATACCAACAGATTCCCGTTTGCGACACGCAGCTTGGCAGGTCACCTTGATCAAGTGAGTTGCATCATGTGTACGTTGACCATTTCTTCCGTCGAGCGCCGCACCGGCAACATTGAAATACCGAAGGACGACCGACCGAAGACCATGTGGCTTTTCGCAATCACGAAGGACTTGCTCGCTCATAAGTTTCGACCAGCCGTAGGGATTTATTGGCATTGTTGGCGCATTCTCAGATACGAAACCACTTCCAGCGACGTCACCATAAGTAGCAGCCGTTGAAGAAAATACGAACTTATCGATTCCTAACTTCACGCAAGCTTCTGAAAGCGTTAGAACACCAAGAAGATTGTTTTCATAGTACATCAGTGGTTTTTCAACGGACTCGGGAACAACTAGTTTTGCTGCGAAATGAACCACTGCCTGAACTTGGTATTTTTGAAGAACTTCTAAAACAAATTTCTTATCGCAAACATCGCCTTTTGCGAATAATGTATTTTGAGGAATAGCATCCTGGAATCCAGTTGAAAGGTTATCTACGACAATAACTTCGTGTCCTGCTTCCAGCAGAGCTTTTGCAGTGTGTGAGCCAATATAGCCTGCTCCACCTGTTACTAATACTTTCATAAAAGCCTATTTTCTCACGCAATTAGTATGCGTTTTTGTTGATAAATCCCTTCCAGAAAGTCAGGAAAAGAATTTTGATATCGAACCAGAGGGACCAGTGACGAATATAATATAAATCACACTCAATTCTCTTGTGAAGAGATGTATCGCCACGCCATCCGTTAACTTGCGCCCATCCAGTAATCCCGGCTTTCATTTTATGACGTAACATATATGCCGGAATTTCTTGTTTAAATTTTTCCACATAATATGGCTGTTCAGGCCTTGGCCCCACCAAACTCATGTCACCGATAAATACATTCCATAGTTGTGGCAACTCATCCAGTGACGTCGATCGGATAAAAGAACCAAATTTAGTTTTTCGAGGATCATCTTTTACTGTCCATCCCGGAACGCCAGACTGTGCAACGTGATTGCCAATTTTCATAGAGCGGAACTTCCACATCTTAAACTTACGGCCATCAAGCCCTACTCGCTCCTGACCAAAGAAAATCGGACCTGGCGAGGACAACTTGACTCCAATTGCGAGAGTAAAAAGAATAGGAGAAATGAAAAGCAACCCAATGCCAGAAAGGACAAAATCAAAAATCCTTTTAAGCAAGCCGTCGAAACCACCGATTTTTGGTTGGTTAACCGAGAACGCAGGAATACCCGCATAATAATCTAAGGCATGGCCCACGAATGAATAAGACATATCTGGCAACACAACGATAGGAGTAATATCATTGTAAATACGATCTAATATGTGGTTTATTTTTGGAGATTGAGCACCATCATAGCAAATCACAACACCGTCAATTGTTCTCAAATTGGCATCTGTCAAATAGGCATCGGCAAATTCAGGCACATGATACTTCTCACTTAGGCCACCAGAATCAATCCATCCAATAAAGTGAACTCCCGACTCTCGGAACGTCAAAACGTTCCCAACATAACGTTCTAGCGCGGAGCCATTTCCGACAAGCACAAGATGTCTTAGATTTTTACCCTTCATTCTGAGATATCTTAAAAAATTTCTTATAGAAATTTTGAGTACAACGAAACCACATGTTGAAAACACAAAATAGCCTAGAATCACTAAACGAGATAGACGTTCATCCGCCAAAAAATAAAAAGTAACAACTAAGGCAACGCAAGAGTAAGCATTCGCCTTTAGTACACCATTGAGTTCTTCAAATCTCGAACTCAATCGATAGGATTTATACAAGCCTTCACGCGAGAAGAAAAAAACTGTAATTGCACCTACGACTATACCCGCTTTAAGAAACACACTTTCCAAACCCTGTTGAGCATTTGGATCAATGTAAAATCGAATTAAATAGATAAGATACCAACCAGCGGCCGCTAAAAGGAAATCAACAAGTTTCTGAAAAAAAGCGAATAGGCTACCATAGTTTTTTAGCATGCCGAATGAAACTACCGCCGCCTCAACACTTATTCAAGGCAAAAACAGAAGTTTAGAGTTGAGTATTTTCAATTAGTTTAGGGTTTTTCGAGCTATTCAACAACGAGTAGATAAAACTCAAGTAAATCCAGAAAATCAAACTCGGAACGTTATGAGAAAATAACGGCCCATTTTCATAGAGGGAGTAGACGAGCAAAACCAAAATTAGTGCAATCAGAGGTAATACCACTGTTCGTTCTTGGTGCGAAAACAACTTATATGATCGGAAAATTTGCAGAAGACCAATTAAAATTGTTGCCAGAATTCCAATTGTTGCCACCAAACCAAGGACTCCAGCTCCGACCAAAGCTTGCATAAACACGTTATGCATACCCGCGCTAATTCCCGACAAAGGCTGTCCTGGATTCGCAATGATACATTTGTCATCTATATTTGGAAAACCAACCCCAAGAAGATTGTCCTCAACTATCTTGCCACAGAATGTCCAAAGTGCAAATCGACCACTCGAAACGTCCGCTGAAGGCGACCTTCCCATTAGCTCTTGATCTATGTTACGCGAACGACTCGTCGCGTTTTCTAAGTTACGCATACCACTTGAACCAAAATCCAATGCCAACTTAATTCCCAGAGGTATTATCAAAATCAGTAGCGCGACTTTAATAAACCTACGAGTGACACCGGATTGAATAAATTCTTGAACCGCAATTAATCCACATAGTGTGACGGGAAATAATATTAAAAATAAAATCCCCCCTCTTGAAAAACCAAGAGACAACATCAACAGCTGAATTACAACATTAAGGAAATATAAAATCATATGAATCTTTTTGACTGGCTTAGTTATCAACAAGTTAATCAACACAAAGACGATAGACATGGCCGCCAGAATTGCATCTTTATTGGGGCTGCCTGTAACGCCAGAAAATCGACCACCAATAACCCCAAGGGCCAATATATCGGTCACAACAATCTCAATGCCTGAAAAATATAACACTATTGATATGCAAGAAAATATAAATGAAATAAAAATAAAAAATTGATTAAAGTTAATAATTTTATTTTTGAGATAGTTAAATTTCACGTCAGTTTCTCCTCGACGTAAAACAAACATATAAACCAGATAAGATAAAAAACCACCTACAGTGACAACACTAAAGTAGTTTACCCAACCTAATGTGATGGCGTAAAAAATAATGAACATCCAATAAAACAAAGATTTCTTCCAGTCTCTATGAAGCTCCCCGGAGCAAAAGACCAGCCATGCAAGTCCCCATACAATTGCAAATCCTTGCGCAACATTGACCACCATTTTAATTGCTACATACTCTTCAGGAACTGCGACAAACCAGGTGTATCTCATCAATATGACAGCGATGAAAAAATATTTGAGATTTTCGATTGAAAAGTATTTTGCCACTAACTTCGACAAGCCAAACTCCAGACATTCGCCGCAGAGCAGGAAGCTATTTTAACTACTAAGCCCACTCTGGTTGAAAGATATCCTTAATAAAATATTATGTGAAATCAGCTTTCAAGCACTTTTAAAATTCACCGCGTTAGGCGTTACATCAAAGATAACTTTATTAGCTTTCGGAGACCTACATCAAAAAATCAGTCTCTAATAAAAAACGATGCTTAAAAAAAGGTCAACTGCGGCGAGATAGAATACATCTTACTGGACGAGGGGACGCTTTGAGCATTTTAAATCTTTTTCGAAAGATTCATAGGGCGTTTTTCAGACACCAGCTCCGTAAACTAAACTTCGGAAGCAATGATACTGCATGGCATTGGCTCTTCTATATAAACCCCGATACTTGCATTATTGACATGGTGACAATCAAGAAAGACCCTCATTGCTTTTAACTCACTTACTGAGAGTAGAACGGAACTAACCATGGCAGGTAATAACAAGCACACAAATGCTGTCCTACTTCATGACTGGCTTGTTGGGTTCCGTGGTGGTGAACGTGTTTTGGAGGCTATCTGTGAAATGTATCCAGAAAGTCCACTTTACACTCTTATTCACAAGAAAAATACAACGAGCACAATAATTGAAAGCAGGAAAATTTCTGCGAGCTTTTTAAACAAAATCCCGGGAATTGATAAACATTATCGCAAGCTGCTGCCGCTATTTCCTTTTGCTGCAGACGGAATTAAAATTCAGGAAACAACGCCTCTCGTCCTTTCAAGCTCCCACTGCGTGATCAAAGGAGTTCAAAAACCTGAGGGATCAGTGCACATTTCCTACGTGCACAGCCCGATGCGCTACCTCTACGACCAATTCGATTCTTACTTTGGAAAGCATGCTCCCCTTTACCAACAACTTGGAGCAAAGGCCTGCCGCGGTTATTTGACTCGTTGGGATATTGCCAGCAATGACAATGTCGACCATTTCATAGCCAATTCGAATTTCGTAAAAGAAAGAATTAAGAAGTACTATAAAAGAGACAGCACCGTCATTCACCCCTTCGTTGACTTGAAGGACTTTAGAACTGATCAAAAAAGTGACAATTCACACAAGCAAGATTTTTATCTTATGGTGACTGCCTTTGCTCCCAATAAACGAGTGGATCTTGCGATTGAAGCATTTAATGACCTCAAAAAACCTCTCAAGATAATTGGCTCAGGACAGCAAGAAGAATGGCTTAAATCTTTAGCACATCCCAATATTGAATTCCTCGGAAATGTCTCTCGAGAAGAAGTAATAAAGTTGATGAAGGCGGCTCGAGGATTTATATTCCCAGGGGTAGAAGATTTTGGAATTACTCCTCTTGAAAGCCTCGCGTCTGGAACTCCGGTCATTGCTTTTAAAGCAGGCGGTGTACTTGAAACACTCAATGACGAAACAGCGTTCTTTTTTGAAGATGCCACAAGCAACGCATTGATACAGGCTGTTCTCGATTTCGAAAAAGAGAATTACTCTTTAAACGTCCTCTACCAACAGGCGGAAAACTTCTCCAAAGAGTTTTTCATTTCTAGATTAAAGGGATTTATTGATGAAGTCGTTCCCAACAAGTGATTTAAAAAAGTTCCTCAGCCCCAGTGAATTGAAATGGGGTGTGTTTGCGTTTTGCGCCATGTTCCTTGCGATGCTTAGCTCTCAATCTGTTATGGACGGCTTCTCTGCGATCTTAATCATAACTGCATTGGTTTGGACTGCTCGTCACTTCCGCGATCAATGGAGCTGGCCTCGTTTGGGTATTGACTGGCTTTGGCTAATTTGGGTTCCTATTATAGGCATCGGCCTTTACATCAACCCGATTCGCACTGATCGCTTAGATCTATTCTTCGAGTTCCGCTGGATTCTAGATTTTTATGTATTCATAATTTTCTTCTCCTTATTTAATCAGGATCAAAAAGTTCGTAAGACCTTTGCGATTATTTTAACTTTGTGCTCACTAACAGCCCTCATTTTCTATTTCATGGGCTACAACCCCATTACTCAAGACTTTGCTGAACGCGAAAAGAATCTTTCAGGACTTTGGCGAGCAGGCGGCCTCTTCGACAATCCGATGCCCCTGGCACACTCATACGCACCTATCGCCTTGGTATTCGTCGGATTCTTGATGCAGAACTGGAATCAACGCAAAAAGATCTCTCCATGGCTCTATGCTGCTATTGTACTTACAGGCCTAACTATTCTTCTGACTTTCACACGCGGAGTTTGGATTGGCGCAGCTGCGGGACTCATCGCAATGGGCTTCTTGCTTCGTCGTAAGCTTGGATTGATTGTTCTTTCACTGCTCATTGCGATTGCAGCGGTCGCTTTCGCGACTTCCGAAAAAATTCGCTATCGTGTTATGGTCACAGTAAATATGACAAATCAGGGAGACCACGAACGTTTGACTCTTTGGAGAACAAACTGGGAGATGTTCAAAGATCACCCACTCGTTGGAACTGGTTACACTCAAAACAAAAATCTTCTGCCTCTGTATTACGAAAAAATGGGAATCCCTGAGGGCTACTTCACGGGTCATGCTCACAATCAGTACATCCACTTATTGGCTGGCACAGGTATCTTAGGTCTGCTTTGCTATTTGTTCTTCGTTGGGTTTGTGCTTGTGAGGAGTTTCCAAGCTTACAATTTGGCTAGCACACGAGAACTAAAAGGTGTCGCTTTGGGCTGCCTCGGTGCACAGATCGCATTCTTCGTTGGATCATTGACCGAAGCAAATTTCTCGATCGCAAGAAATCGCTTCATGATTTTATTCATAATTGCTTGGGCAATTTCGATTTATCTTCAAGAGAAAAATAAGAAGAAGGCTTAAGCCTTCTTCTTCACATCTACGATAAGTCCGGTTTCTGGTGAAACCGTAACTTTCAAAGTCACAACACCAACATCCGTTGCATTTAATAATGTGCTTTCATCTTCTCTGCCGAAAGCCGCTAGTCGCATCGGTGTCAGCGTACGTTCTGGATTTAAACAGTTCACACGAATGTTCGATGGCGCCCACTCTTCTGCCAAGGCTTGAGTGAGGTTTACGATCGCTGCTTTACTCGAGCTGTAAGCACTATAAAAAGCTCTGCCGTAGGTGTAAGAACTTGAAGTAAAGAACAACAATCCCCCACTTGATTTTTTAAGATACTCAAAACCCGCATAGGCGACGTTCATCGCACCGATGTAGTTCGTTGAAATGACTTTCATCAAATCAGAATATTCCATTGTGCCGAATGGCTCTTTTAAAAGCAGCCCCGCACTGTTGATCACGTAATCAATACGTCCAGCTTTTTGATTGATATCTGCGAATGCTTTTTTCACAGACTCAATATTCGTGATATCGACGCCTTCACGTTTTGATAACGAATGTGCGGCTATGCCATGTTTCTTAAGTAAATTCATGACCTCAAGACCAATACCGCTTGAACCACCTGTCACGACGAATACTTTATCTTTATTCTCTTTGAATAATGCTTCATCGATCTCTGTATCGTAGGAGCTCTTCTTAAATTGGAAAAGCTTATCGAGAATGGCAAGGTCCTCGTTGTAAGTCAGCTTCTGATTATATTGACTTCCTTCGACGAGATAAATCTTTTGTTGAGGCAAGAACTGTAAAACGATACCGCAATCGTCAGTCACTTTGACTGACGGCTGTTCTAAAGCCTTTCTATAGGCATTTTTGATCACATCGTAATGAAATGCCTGAGGTGTTTGACCACTTCTCAAGAATGAGCGATCCGGAATGCTATCGATGAAGTTTCCTGAATCATCGGCTTTCACGATCGTATCAACCGCTTTAATAACGACGTCGATGGCACCATGAGTTTTTAGGCCTTCAGACACACGATCAAGAATGTCATAACTAATCAGAGGACGAACAGCATCATGAAAAATCAAATTGATATTCTTGTTATTCGGATCGTCCTCATACGCCTGAATAGCAGACCATGACGATTCCCAACGCTCTTTACCACCTTGAAGAATTTTACGAACCTTTTTGTATCCACCACGTAAAACAATCGCTTCAACATCTGTTAAGCAATCTTTGTGAGTGACTATTACGATTTCATCGATTGCTCTGGAGCTATCAAAAGTCGCAAGGCAATGTTCAATGACTGGTTTACCAGCAAGCTTTACAAATTGTTTCGGAGTTGAAAAACCACTTCGGTTACCAACACCACCGGCAAGAATAACACCAATATTTTTTCTCATAACGACCTCACCACATATTCATAACATTCGGCACATGGATCCGAGATTTTCCCGTTGAGCTCAGCATTTAACTTATGACGTTTCTCTCGATAAGGATCTTCACCTTTTCGTAAAAGAGCCAACGATGCCTTAAATTCAGAGTAAGATTTAATATGCGGCCCAGGAGTCAAAGACTCGTAGTCACGAATAAAACCAACTTTCTGCGTATAGGTTTCGTAGTCATAAGGAACGAAGTAAACTGGACGATCCAACAATAAAAAATCAACGTAGATACTTGAGTAATCAGAAATCACCCCATCCATCTCGGAAAGCACATCCATGATTTCAGGTGCTTCTTTAGACGAAAGCATACGGATATTTGGGCCTAGGAACTGATGCGTGTAATTAGAGTTTTCATAGTACGGATGCAATCTCAGCAAGATATTCATATCATTTGCTGCCAAGAACTTTTTGAAATCCTCTAGGTCAAAATCACTCCAAGGGAACAGCAACGTCTCCCCTTCTTGACGCCAAGTTGGTGCATAAAGGATATCGAGGTATTTATTACCACGAACAGATTTATTTAAGAAAGGGACTAGAGGTTGCAATCGAGGTTGGCTGCAAATAACGATTTTTTTCCGTGAACAGCCAAAAACTTTTTGGAAAAACTCAGCCGTTGTTTCTGAAGTCGCTAGGAAGCCACTGAAATTCGTACGAACCAAGAAATAGTACAGTTTTTTATAGACTGGAACAGATCGTTCATCTAGGCCCGCAGACTTGATGGGAACGCCATGACTTAGATTTAAAACCTGTCTTCTGATGGACAAAAGTATGCCACCCACTGGAGTTTCCAACGAAGACGTGATCCAAGTACGAGCCATCAAACAGAAAACTTTATTCTTCAAACCCAATGACGAAATGAAATGCGGTCCGTATTCAGCGATCAGTTTTTCTCTTTTCGCATCGTCATTGATGACAAACCAACATTCCCAACCAGCATTCTTTTTCAGAAAATACTCAAAAAGATATTTGGTATTAAAATTAAAAGAATTGTTGTGAGTCGAATTAAAGATAATTCTGTTTCTGTTGCGCGGAAGAAAAATAAATAAAACACCAAGCACTAAGCCAGACAGAAAATGTGTCAGGCGATAGACCGTGTATTTGTTAAGGTTGCTTTTGCCAGCCATTACTTACTTCCTGATTTCACATTGCGAACACACCACAAAAGCGGATCTAAAATAAAAATCACAACTAGTGGTACATATATTTGCATTGAAATGGCTTCTTTGACCGAGAATTGCGCTGAATAGCTGAGCAAAGCCACGTAAGTGACAAAGATGGCGCCGTATTTTAACACTACCGAACGGTAGCGCACTAATAGCATATCGTACTGAATGCTGATATTTAAAATGGCATTAGCTAAGATAATACCAGTTCCCCACCCCAGCAATGACAGGCCATCTTCGTACGCAAGGCCAAATACGCGGACTAAAATACTTTGCGGAAAAATGAAAATGACAACACTGCAGAACATTGCAATAGCAAACGAAAGAGCCGAGATTTTGCTGAAGCGTTTTTTAAATGCTTCTTTATTCGCATGCAAGGTGTGTGCGAGAACGGTGTAGTTCGCACCGAATACGATCGCTCCGATAGCTGTTGCTGGTTCGACAAGCTTAACGATCAACTGAAAATTACCATACATCTCTGGAGTCATCTTTTCAGCGATCATCGCAGAGAAGATACGCGTTTGCACGGTCGTCACGAATAAGACAACGCTGACCCATGCACCGTCTTTCAGAAGTTGTTTGTACTTCTCCCACGAGAACTGACGTACAAAATTGAAGCCGACTTTTTTCTTAAGAAGATTTTGGTAAATAGCAGTAAAAATCCCTTGAGGAATTGCGCATCCCACGAGGACCGTCATATCGACTTTCAATAGTGCAGCGACGATTCGAAACGCATTGAAAGAACCAAGCTGCATCATCTGCATTTTTTGTGTGAGGTCATTGCGCAGACGATAATCTGCAATGACTTGCATATATTCGTAGCACTTAAATACCAAACGTAAATTCCCAAGAGCCAGCAACCACCAGAACAAATGATCTTCCATCACGATAGCACAAACGATAACGACAAGGGTGCTTATCGCCCAGAAAGCGATAGCTTGATAAAACCAAATGCCAGCGACAGCATTTTCATCGTCGGGATTCTTTACCAGATGATTTCGAAGATGAGTTGGATTAAGGAAGTTAATGCTATCGATGATTGTAAGATAAGTCAGAATCAGCTGATAAAAACCGAACTGATCGGGCTTGTAGTTTGCGGCAATGACCGCTGTAGCCACAAACGATGTCAAATAGCGCACAAGAACATTAGCTTTACCCCAGAGCGTATTAATTAAAATCGATCTTCTAGCGCTCTGTTGCCCTTGCTGCACGTTGACCCTTCTCTTGCTAAGTGATTGTAATTTAATAACATTATTTTAGATGGAGAGAAAACTATCTTTCTCAAGCCTACTGCTGTTCAAGACAAAATTGATTCATCGAGTCGTTGTAGTTCAGAACATCCTCGTGATGAAATAAAGACTAAGATTTTAAGAGAGAATATCTATGGGCAAAAAAGCAATCGTGACTGGCGGAGCAGGATTTATCGGGAGCCACCTCGTACGAAGACTCATCGAAAATGGCTTTACCGTCCTGAATATCGACAAATTGAGCTATGCAGGCAATATCGAGAACTTGCGCGATGTTAAGATGAACGATCGCTATCAGCTTCTACAACATGATATTGCTGATTTTCCAAGCATGAATCAGGCGATCAAGGATTTCCGACCGAATGTCATTTTCCATCTCGCTGCAGAAAGCCACGTTGATAGATCGATAGATAGTTCTGACGATTTCGTTCATAGCAATATCGTGGGAACTCATTCTCTTTTAAAAGCTGCTAGAAATTATTTTGAGGCTGTTAAAACGGCCGATTTTAAATTCATTCACGTCTCAACAGATGAAGTCTATGGCAGCCTTGATCTTCAAGAGGCTGCATTTACCGAGGCCTCAACTTACTACCCAAACTCTCCATACTCAGCATCGAAAGCGGCATCAGATCACTTGGTGCGAGCTTGGTTTGAGACCTTCAATCTGCCCACGATTATCACTCACTGTTCAAATAACTACGGACCAAATCAGAATGAGGAAAAGCTCATTCCTCGAATGATCAGTCATGCTTTAGGGAATAAAAAACTACCGGTCTATGGAAATGGTAAGAATGTGCGAGATTGGCTTCACGTTGTGGATCACTGCGATGGTTTGATCGCTGCATATTCTAACGGTACTTCAGGTGAAGTTTATAATTATGGCGGAAATACAGAAATCGAGAACATCGCTCTGGTCACTAAAATCTGCGAAATTCTGGACAGCCTTCAACCTCGCCCCGATGGCCAATCATACATGGACCAAATAGACTTCGTCGACGACCGCATGGGCCACGATTTCCGCTATGCCATCAATATCGAAAAAGCACGTAAACAGCTTCATTGGAAACCGACAGTAAACTTCAACACAGGCCTGGTAAGCACCATTGATTGGTATCTAAAAGAAATGGGGTAACCTTACGCAGAGCAATGCGTATTTCCTTCTACATGGGCCTTCGATAGATTAGACACCTTTAAGGGAGTCTTTGTGCAAATTGGCGTATTCGGTGTTGGCTATGTAGGTTTAGTGACAGGTCTATGTTTTGCGGAAATGGGTAACGATGTTATCTCCGTTGATATCGATCCGAACAAAGTTGAAATGATGAAAAAGGGCCAAAGCCCAATTTTTGAACAAGGTATTGATGACCTCATGAAGCGCAATATCGCTGATGGTCGCATCGTGTTTACTACAGAAGCTAAAAAAGCCATCGACACTTCTAAAATCCTTTTCATCGCAGTTGGAACTCCATCTGACAAAGACGGAAGCGCTGATTTGAAGTATGTTTTGCAAGTCGCGGAGACAATTGCAACTCACGTTACGAAGCCTCTATCAGTTGTTATCAAATCAACGGTTCCCGTTGGAACCGGTGATAAAGTTCAAAAAGCTATTGAAGCTGTTTTAGCTAAACGCGGTGTGAACCTTGAAATCCCAGTTATTTCTAATCCTGAATTCTTACGTGAAGGCACAGCTATTGAAGACTGCCTTCGTCCAGATCGTATTGTGATTGGTGTTTCTAAGCCTGAACACGCTGACACAATGAAAGAGCTTTACGAACCGTTTGTTCGCAATGGTCATCCAGTGATTGCGATGGAACGTCGTTCATCTGAAATGACGAAGTATGCGGCAAATTCATTCCTTGCGACAAAAATCTCTTTCATGAATGAGCTTTCACGCCTTTGTGAAAAAGTAGGTGCAAACATTGACGATATCCGCAGTGGTATCGGTTCAGATAAGCGTATCGGCATGCAGTTCTTGTATGCTGGTATTGGTTACGGCGGTAGCTGCTTCCCTAAAGATGTTCGCGCGATGATGAAAACATCTGAAGAAAACGGCATGCCTTTAACAATCCTTGACGCCGTTGAAGCTGTGAATGAAACACAGATCAAGCACACAATCGGCAAAGCTTTCGATATGTTGAAAAGCGTGACTGGTCCCAAAAAGATTGCGTTATGGGGCGTGGCCTTCAAGCCTGGAACAGATGATATTCGTGAAGCGCCGGCTCTAGAAGTTATCAATGCCATGCTCAAAGAAGGCGTTGAAATTCGCGCCTTCGATCCTATCGCCGCAGAACATGCGAAAAAAGAATTCGGGCAACATAAAGGTCTTGAGTTCGTTCACAATCAGTACGAAGCGCTTGAAGGAGCTGATTTGTTGGTGATTGCGACTGAGTGGAAACAGTTCCGCGAACCTAATTTTGAAACGATGAAAGAAAAAATGCGCTCACCAAAAATTCTTGATGGTCGCAATATCTATCGCCCAGAAGCGGTAAGAAAATTGGGCTTTGAATACGTATCAGTGGGAAGAAGGTAGTTCGTGAAAACTGTTTTAGTAACTGGCGCAGCTGGATTTCTTGGAAGCCACTTAGCTGAACACTATCTCAATAAAGGTTTTCATGTTGTAGGTGTCGATAATCTTTCGACTTCCAACATGAATAATGTCGATTATTTGAAGGCGAAATTCCCGCAATACGTTTTTCACAAATTTGATGCTTGTGGCGACTGGGCACATTTGAAGAATGAAATCAAAGGTGGGTTAGCTTACGTACTTCATTTTGCAAGTCCCGCATCTCCGCCACTCTACCAAAAGCTTGCCTTTGAAACGATCGACATCAACACGAATGGCTTATTGAAGGCTTTGAATTTTGCTCAAGACAACGGCGGTCGAGTTGTGTTCGCATCAACGAGTGAGATCTATGGTGATCCAGCGATCTCTCCACAAGTTGAAAGCTATTGGGGCAATGTAAACTCATTCGGTCCACGCAGCTGCTATGACGAAGCAAAACGTCTTGGCGAAACTTTAATTTTTGAATTCAACCGCAAACACAATAGTCATCATGGATTGGTGCGTATTTTTAACACGTACGGACCACGCATGAACGCAGATGATGGCCGAGTTGTGATTAACTTCTTGGTTCAAGCAGAGCGCGGAGAATCCCTCACAATTTATGGTACTGGATCACAAACTCGTAGTTTCTGTTACGTAGATGATCTTATCGCTGGGATCACAAAATATGCTGAATCTACACTCACGACGCCGGTGAACTTGGGCAATCAAAATGAATTCACGATTCTCCAACTCGCGGAAAACGTGAAGGCGATGTATCCGGAGAAGAAGTTAGAACTCAAGTTCTTCGATCTTCCTCAAGATGATCCAAAGCTTCGCAGACCCGATACAACTCTCGCAAAAAAACATTTGGATTGGACTCCACAAGTTCAACTTCAAACAGGACTTGAGAGAATGAGAAGTTGGTTGAAAGAATCAAAATACTTATAAATTCGATTTTTTACTCATGTTAAATTTTGAACAAAAAATGGGGAACGAAGTTTCCCCTTTTTTTTTCATCGCCACGAGTTAATAACGGCCATAATCTCATTTGAGTTTACTTTTGATGCGGCCTTCTTTAACAATTAATTAATGCAACGCTTTTCATACAGTCCACCTCTCGACTCTTTGCGAGCTCTAGCGGTTTTATCAGTTATAGTATTTCACTTCTCTCAATCGCTTCTTCCTGGTGGTTTTTTAGGTGTAGATCTATTTTTTGTTCTATCTGCGTTTTTGATCACATCGATCATACTCGGTGAAGGAACTGAATTTTCGTTTAAGAGTTTCTATGGAAAAAGAATAAAAAGAATTCTTCCACCGCTTTATACCACGCTGATTGCAACATCCATTGCAGGGGCCTTCCTCCTCGCAAAAGAGGACTTTAAACTTCTCAAAGAGTCATCAGAGCTCATTTTCTTATTTGCGGGAAATTTATTCTTTGCCAGACAAGGATCAGGATATTTCGATCCTCAGCTTTCCGAATTTCCTTTACTGCATACATGGTCATTAGCTATTGAGGAGCAATTCTATTTTATTTGGCCCATGTTGCTTCTCGGGTTATTGAAATTAAAATCCAAATACAGAGTCGTTATTTTAATTGCGATTACAACAGCGTGCTTTGCATTTAGCGAGTGGATAGTTCAATCGGTCAGCTCTCAGGTCGCTTACTATTCATCTGTGGGAAGATTTGGCCAGATGGTCATTGGCGCTATGGCAGCTTTACTCGTACATAAAGGAAAATTGAAATCGGGTGTTTGGGCCAACTACCTCTTTGTGACCGGGTTATTTTCGTTTACGTACTTTATAATTTTCTTCCATAAACCAGCGACATACCCCGGAGTTGACTCATTTATTCCGACACTATCTTGCTTAGCGCTGATACTGGGAGCTTATTTATCAGTAGGAAACTTCAGACTAATACTCTCTAATAAACAAGTCGTCTGGATCGGAAAGATTTCCTTCTCGCTTTACCTCTGGCATTGGCCTGTGCTTGCACTTGCACGATATGCAACGGATAAAAATAACCTCAGCCTTCCGCTGGCTCTGAGTCTTTCCGTACTGATCACAATTACTTCCGTCGTTTCTTATTATTTTATTGAACAAAAGACGCGATTTTTGAAAATGTCTATCGGACGAGCTGCGACTGTGTTTTTACTCATACCTGCTACAATTATTGCCCTTTCTAACTTGGGCATTCAAAAGTACTTGTATCAGCTAGATCCTTCCCCGACTCAAAGGCCAATCAATAAGTGCCATGACAATATTGATAATTGTGAGCTTGGTGCTAAAGTATCAAACACTACTAAAAAGATTTTGGCTTTCGGTGATTCACATACGAGTCACCTAACAGCATTCTTCGATGAAATAGGAAAAAAAGAAGGCTGGTCTGCAGCTGTGATGTCTTCGAGTAGATGCAATCCTTTAGCGATTTCCAAGGCACTCAGTGAACCAGCAAAGTTCGCTCCTTGTGCGAACCTACAAAATTGGTTTTTAAAGAATGCTGACAACTACGATATCATTTTGATTGCTGCTCGTTGGGAGCTTTATCCAAAGCTAGATCCAACGGTCGTTGCAAAGTCCCTCGAATTACTAAAACAAAATGGCAGAGAGATTATTTTCTTTTCACAAGTTCGTCGACCTGCAATTGATCCGAGAAAACAAAGAGCCGTCATCAGCTTTGCTCAGGAAAAAACATTTCCCGAAACTGAGCAAGAGAATACTGAATACAAAGAAAAAGTGCAGAGTTATGGCAAGTGGATTGACTTGTATACTACGTCTCTTAGTCTTCCATCAACGCCCGAAAACTATTTCGATTACAGCCATTTATCTGAAAATGGCGCAAAGAAACTCGCTCAATTATTTGAGGATGAGGGAGGGATTATCTTGAATCCACCTATCTCAGAAAGTCGAAAAGACCCATAAAAAAAAGCCGATCACGAGATCGGCTTTTTTTTATTTTTTCAACGAAGACTTCAAACTAGATCGCGAAATACTTCGCCTTAGAATGATTAAAATAATACCCGCAAACAGAAGAAGGCGGCGTCATCGCATAAGTCTCCGTCAACTTCACACCAATGCGCTTCTCCACACCAAGCAATTCCCAAATCTTCGTCTTCTGAGAATGATTAGGACAAGAAGGATAACCCGGAGCCGGGCGAATGCCGCGGTACTTTTCCGCAATTAAATCTTCGTTCGATAAGCCTTCGCTCAAACCGAAACCAAAAATCTCACGCGTCTTTTTGTGAGTCCACTCCGCCATCGCCTCAGCCAAACGATCCCCAATCGCCTTAATCAAAATGCCATTGTAATCGTCATGCTGCTTCTCATAGCGTGCAGCCATCTCTTCCACTTCATGACCCGCCGTCACTGTGAACAAGCCCATCCAGTCTTGCACACCCGTTTCTTTCGGAGCAATAAAGTCAGCCAAAGAATAATAAATACCTTCTGAGCTTTCAGTTTTCTTACGACGTTGACGTTCGAATTCAAATTGCGCCAAGCTTTGTTCCGCATCGTAAAGCTCTACTGACTCAGGACCCACGCCTTGCGCATTGAAAATACCAATCACCGCTTTCGGGCGAATCTTATTTTCTTTGATCATCAACCTCAGCATGTCTTGCGCATCGGCGAATAACTTCTTCGCCTCTTCACCATATTTAGGATGCTCAAGAACTTTCGGGTAGAGACCTTTAAGTTCCCACGCCCAGAAGAATGGCGACCAATCGATATAATTCGCCAGCTCCTCAATAGAAACCGACAACTCAATCACGCCCGCCTTCGATGGTGCTGCGATCTGTTCTACTTTCCAGTCACAAGTAAACTTTCTCTCACGCGCTTCTTCAACAGAAACTAAACCTTGATCACCTGCATGATTTTTCAAGTAGTCTTCACGAATCGATTTATTGCGCGCTTTGGATTCCAAAGCCGTCGCAACACCACGTTCACGTGACAACAAGTTCGAACAAACTTCTACAACCAACGAAGCATCACCCACATGCACAACAGGACCGTTGTAGTGTTGATCCATCTTCACAGCCGTATGAACTTTCGAAGTCGTCGCACCGCCGATCAGCACCGGCATTTTGTAACCTGCTTTTTCAAATTCTTGCAGATTGAAAATCATTTCATCCAAAGAAGGAGTAATCAAACCAGACAGACCGATCATATCGGCTTCTTCAGCTTGAACAGACTTCATGATCTCAGTCACAGGAACCATCACGCCCAAATCGACAACGCGGTAACCGTTACAAGCCAACACGACCGACACGATATTTTTACCAATGTCATGAACGTCACCTTTAACAGTCGCAATAACGAAAGTACCTTGTGCGTTCATCGCGTTTTTCTTTTTCTCTTCTTCCATGAAAGGCTCTAAGTACGCGACGGCTTTTTTCATTACGCGCGCACTTTTCACCACTTGCGGTAAGAACATCTTACCTTCACCGAACAGGCCGCCAACGACTTTCATACCTTCCATCAAAGGCCCTTCAATGACCTTGAGTGGAACAGACAACGAAGCCAATGCCTCAATCGTATCTTCAACAATGTGGGTATCAATACCCTTCACCATCGCGTGAGTAATACGCTCTTGCAAAGAGCCTGTACGCCAAGCCTCTTGAGCACGTGCAGAAGCCACCGCACCTTCTTCAGAAGAAGCAGCGATTTTAATTTTTTCTGCTAAAGCCAGTAACTCTTCCGAAGCATGTGGATGTTTATTAAGAACAACCGCTTCACACTTCTCACGAAGCTCTGGATCAATCTCTTCATAAACTTCAAGCATCCCAGCATTCACGATACCCATATCAAGACCGGCTTTTGCCGCATGATAAAGGAACACAGCATGCATCGCCTCGCGGACTTTATTATTTCCACGGAACGAGAACGACAAATTACTCACACCACCTGAAGTCCAAGCACCTGGGCAAACACGTTTAATTTCAGCCACAGCTTCGATAAATTCTAAAGCGTAGCTGTTATGCTCTTCCATGCCCGTAGCCACAGTTAGGATGTTCGCATCGAAAATAATATCACAAGGATCAAAATCAACTTCATTCACCAAGATGTCATAAGCGCGTTTACAAATACGCACTTTTTCATCTTTAGAAACGGCCTGACCTTTTTCATCAAAGGCCATCACGACAACCGCAGCACCATAACGACGAATCAACGAAGCTTGGCGTTTAAATTCTACTTCGCCCTCTTTCAGCGAAATAGAATTCACAACCGCTTTACCTTGAACACATTTCAAACCTGCTTCAAGGACCGACCACTTAGACGAGTCGACCATCACTGGAACTTTAGAAATATCCGGCTCTGCTGCTAATAAGTTCAAAAACTTTGTCATCGCAGCAGGGCCATCGATCATGCCTTCGTCAAAGTTGATATCGAGAATGTTAGCACCGTTTTCAACTTGTGAACGTGCGACACTCAAAGCTTCATCGTATTTGTTTTCTTTGATGAGTTTTGCAAACTTAGGTGAGCCCGTCACATTGGTGCGTTCACCAATCATTGTGAAAGTACGAACGTCATCCCATTTCAAATTATACGGTTCGAGACCGCTCAAACGAATTTCACGAGGACGCTCAGAAGGTCCACGTGGAGTTTTATCTTTTAACGTCTCAACAATCTTAGCGATATGGGAAGGCGTCGTTCCGCAACAGCCGCCCAAAATGTTTACAATACCATCTTCAACATACAGACCCAAATCATAAGCCAAAGACTCTGGAGTCTCGTCATAACCAGTGGGACTTAAGGGATTCGGCAAACCCGCATTCGGGTAACAAGAAATATAACAATCAGCAATACGTGAAAGCTCAGCGATGTAAGGACGCATCTCGCGCGCACCCAAGGCGCAGTTAATACCAACGCTCAAAGGTTTCGCATGACGAATCGAATTCCAGAAGGCTTCAACTGTTTGACCAGACAAAGTACGACCCGATAAATCCGTAATCGTCACCGAGATCATCAGTGGATAACGAATCCCGCGTTCCTCTTGCAATTTTTCAATCGCAAACAACGAAGCTTTCAAATTCAAAGTATCAAACGTCGTTTCAGGCAAAAGAATGTCAGAGCCACCATCAATCAAACCCTTCGCTTGATCGTAGTAAGCATCCACCAACTCATCAAAAGTCACCGCACGATATCCAGGGTTATTCACGTCCGGAGACAGAGAGGCCGTTTTATTCGTGGGCCCTAAGGCACCTGCCACGTAAGCTTTGCGACCGGGATTGGCCGCTTCGTATTCACGAACAGCATCTTTTGCAAGCTTTGCTGCTTCAACGTTCAACTCATAAGCAATCGAAGACAAGTCATAGTCATGCTGAGCAATCGAGGTGCCATTGAACGTATTCGTTTCAATAATATGCGCACCCGCATCAAGATAAGCTCTGTGGATTTTTTTAATTACCGAAGGCTTCGTTAAAACCAAAAGGTCATTATTACCCTTAAGGTCTTTAGTGTGATTTTTAAAGCGTTCACCGCGATAATCAGCCTCAGTGAGTTTTTCAAGCTGCACCATCGTGCCCATCGCGCCGTCCAGAAACAACACTTCATTTTTTAAACGCGATTCAAGCTCAACGAGCACAGGATGTTTTTTCATTTTAGATCTCACAATTAGCGGAAAGAACGAACAACTTCAGAAACCATATCAGCGTCATTCAAAACATAGAAATGCGCTGAAGGCACTTTAGCATTCAGCAATTCTTCAACTTGCTTCTTAGCCCAACGCTTACCGATCTCAGCAGCATGCGAAGGAGTCGCCGTGACTTCTTCAACAAGAGCGTCTGGTAAGTCGATGTTGAACACCTTAGGTAGAGTTTTTAGTTGAGCCGCTGAGCGCAAGATCTTAAGACCCGGCACGATCGGCACCGTGATACCAGCATCGCGACAGCTTTTTACAAACTCAAAGTACTTCGCATTATCAAAGAACATTTGAGTCACGATGTAATCAGCACCGGCTTCAACTTTCTTTTTCAGATTCATGATGTCGAGTTTTAAGCTTGCTGCCTCAAGATGTTTTTCAGGATAACCGGCAACACCGATACCAAAATCCAATGACTCACAAGCATCGAGTTCATCTAAGAATTTTCCGGCACCCATGTCTTTCACTTGAACGACAAGGTCTGAAGCATATTCGTTTTTAGTGCGGTCACGGCGAATTTCTTTTTGATAGTTCAAAGAATCACCACGTAAAGCCAAAAGATTATGAATACCCAAGAAGCCAAGTTCAATCAAAGCGTCTTCAGTTTCTTCACGTGTGAAACCCAAACACAAGATGTGCGCAACGGTATCGATCTTAAAACGATTTTGAATAATACCGCAGATACCAAGTGTGCCCGGACGCTTTTTCAAAACACGACGTTGAATCGTGCCGTCTTCTTTTTCATTAAAATTTGCAACTGATGAGTGCGAAGTCACGTCAATCCATGAAGGATTTAGTGGAGCTAGTTTCTCGACTACTTCGATAATATCTTTCACAGAACGACCGCGCGCAGGAGGCACGATCTCATAGCTAAACAACGACTCGCGGGACTTATCAATATGCTCAATGACTTTCATAAAAATGACTGTACAAGAACAAAGCCCGGCGATCAATAGCTTGCTATTACTCTATTTGAGATTCTCAAGAAAACTTTGAATGTCCCTCTGACAAAGCTCAGTCACCAATGTTTGACCTGCATAGTGTGCTTGATACCACCGCACTGCTTTCGATAGACTCTGTTCAAGCCCCCAGTGCGGCTTCCAGGCCAATGCCTCTAGCATACGAGAAGCATCTAGCACGGGATGATGAGACAGGTTAGAGTGATTACTCGGATCACTCACGATAGAAACCCCGGCGCCCCACAGTGAGGCAAGCTTAGAAGCAACATCAGAAACAGCAGCCGTTTCACTTGAGACAATATTATAAGTATCATCCAGCTTTGGGCCTTTATCTATGAGACCCTCTGCCAACAACAAAACACCATTTACTTGATCAAGAACATGAATCCATGAACGCATCGAATGAGGTTTTTTGAGAGTGAAAGGACGACCTTGCGCAAAATGTTCGCAAGCTTGAAAGAGCAACGACCCTTCAGAAAAGTCCCCGCCCCCAATGGCTGAGCCTAAACGCGCTGTCGCCAGAGCGACTTTGTGTTTATTAAACTTCGACGGCGAAAAGAAGTTTTGCTTGTAAGAGAGGGCCATCAACTCAGATACAAGTTTCGCCGTTGATGATACTCCACCTGCTGCAACCGGCATGTCTTCAGTGATCACACCTTGATGTCTTGCATAAACTTTATCGGAACTTAACACGACAGCGGCACGCACCGTGGCCGTCTCGCGCAAAGCTTCAAGCAAGGCCCCAGTTGAAGCAACACTTGAAATAAAACTTGAAAGAGGAGATTTGGACTCTAGATCCTGGCAATGAATTAAAATCTCAGCTTCTGAATAATGCAAAGCTGCTTTGACAGATTCTACGTCTTGAAAAGAACCCCACGTGAAGTTCCCCTTTGCACCGATATTCGCTAATTCAAAAAGATTAGGAGATTTTGCAGTCGTCACTGCTGACTCATTAAAGCCCGAAACTTGCGCACCGAGCTCTTGCAATGTCAGACACAACCAACTGCCTAGAAAAGTCGCAGGGCCCGTAATGAAGACTTTCTTACCCTGCCAGAAGGATTTCATGAACCGAGCAAACCTTGCTCAACACCTTGATTGCGATGATCAGGATGCACCCAGTGCGCAAGCACTTGCCCCTGATACTGCCAGAAAAAACCAACAGGATCTGCGCCATGAATCGCAACAGTTAAACGACCGTTATTCTCAGTCGCTTTCATTTTAAGCAAAGTCTGAGACAAAGATTCTTTGCTCAAAGCCTTACCCGATGAAGGTACACAAAACTCTTCATAAAGGCGCGCCAACAATGAAAGCTCAACAAGGTTGAATAACGAATTGCGGATAAAATATTTGTCAGTGTCCATCTCTGTCATAGAGTTAAGATTAAGGTTTTCTTTTAGTAGTGGCTAGGGTTTTAGCTATTAAAGCTCGACCTTCATCAGATCTTCCCAAACCAATCGAACGTGCCTTTTACCTAAACGCTTTTCACGGTTATGCTGAGTTCGCAAAATATCCCCAAGCACATCCGTAAATGCACGGAAGCGAGTCGAATCAGGGCCATAATCAAGCGGCACATCCGCCACGTAATAATGATTTTGGGATTGCAAAATATATGGCAGCACTTCGCGACTGGCAGGATGTTTAGCTTCAGCCAATACGCTTGATTTCCCCGCCAGGCTTTGCACAAGTTCAACTTGTGCATATGGGCGCACATAAACATTGCCGACGTACCTAAAGCCAAAAATCTCTTCAAGGCTTGCACCTAGTTGCCAGATGTTATACCCGAGCCACGCCACATTTTTTTTGGCTTCGATGAAATCATTGATGAAGGCTGCCGGAAGTTGATTTTCATAAGCAGAACCTAGATAAATGGAAGCCACGCATTGTTCAATATCCCCACTCTGATATTCATTCACGGCTGAGACTTGCACAGCAAATTGAGGATAGCTTTGCAGAAGTTTTTTTAGCTCACCCACCAGGTGCCTACCTCTGATCGACTCCAGGTGATTGGAGTCATCATAGTAGACATTCACGCATTTGACTTGATCCTTGGGCGAAAAACCCATGACCGCACCCAATAGCATTCCCAAGACGACGGCAATAGCAAGGCTGATCACTGTCAGTTTCATGATGGCGAAACCTCCACCGACGTTTCTTGTACAAAATGCGCCGGCAATTGATGTTGAGTCTTAACCCATTGAGGACGCTCACCCGTTCGAACGCTTCTGCGATAATTCGTGTGAGCTTTATACGAAGCCGCGACGTTGACTATATTTGCAAGCACCCAACGCACAGGCACCATCAAGCTTTGAGAAAAACCATTCACACGATGAACGGCTCGCATACGTTGAAAAATTCGAAATAGCATGTTGCCGAGATTAAGCGCCATCAGAACCTCAAAAACTGGATTCAATAAAACTTCAGGCAGCGTCGTGTTTGAAGTTTTTAACACAATAATGCTTAAAAGGATGAACAGTGAAAGGACCACAAGCAAACTATTCAAGGGACCCTTGCGATCTCTCAGTAAAAAATAGCGATCAACTAAATTTCCCTGCCAACCAATGTTCTTCCAACCCTGATAACAAATACCCAATGTCCAGCGCGCTTTTTGTCGAATGCTGGCGTGGAAGTTCGTTGGGAAACATTCACGAGTCGCAATGAATTCTTTTTTTCCTGAAGCACCTTGAAGTTCCACACACAAGAATTGACTGCGATAACCTAGGGGCTTCGTCATAATGCCAAGGTGGTAGTCTTCTGTAAGCGTGTCTTCTTTCAAAAAGCCGCCGTCTTGCGCTTGCATCAGACTGACTACGAGATCTCGAGCTAAACATGTCCCGACACCCGCAGATGGAACAGCCGCCCCCATTGCTTGCCTCACTAAAAGGTCTTTGGTGTGGGCCTCACTGAATTCGTCGATATAAACACCAGACACCAGCGACAGTTTAGGAACGTCAAAAGAGAAAACTGGAATCTGAGTGAACTCTGCCTGTTCACTAAAGTAATTGAGCAACGACAGTGAATGCGGATGCAAAACATCTTCTGAGTCTTGCATCAGAAAAAGATCATGGACTGTGCCCGTTTCATTTTCTGAGGCAATGATTTGCCTTACGATTTCATTTAAAAGTTGCCCCTTTGATGTCGGGCCCGGTTGTGAATTGACGACGACCTGGACTTTATCAGGATAAAGATTTGAAACCTTCACAGCCTCTGCCCACGTTTGTTCATCATTGGGATAAACACCGATAAAAAAGCAATAGTTCGAATATTGAATGCCACGAATATTTCCGCGAATCATCGCGCCGATCACGTCGTACTCTTTCCAGTTCGCGACCATGATCGCGATGCGCTTTTCGGGATGGTTTTTTACACGGTCTAAAGAATCGAGATCCATTTTTAAAGGGTGCTTCCCTTTAATGATCGCCATCACATCAATGAATAGATCATCTATGATAAATATAAATGCCAAACCCACGACCATGAATGCGATAAGTGAGAAAAGCGTTTCAACGTGTTCCATTAGAACACCCCGCCGACAACAAATAGACCCGCTAAAGAATTATTCAACGAAGCGATGGGTTGATACACATGCGCAGCTGCACTGAATTTCTGCCAAGTGAAAAGCAATCGTCCACCCGCGCGGCCTTCATTCAAGTTTGTTCCCAAATTGTCGTTTGAACTTTGGCGCGAGTAAAATTCCACATAAGGATCAATATACAACTGCGAGCTCACAGGCACGCGGTAACCTTGCTTAACCCACACTGTACTCACAGGGGCTGGATCCACTCGGTAAACCCAAGAGGCCTCGCCATAAAATTCAGTGAATAGATATTTTGCTTTAGTCACATCCCACGGTAAAAACTGTCCACCCGAAATCACAAACCTTGGATCTGACACATGCTGAGGATTTTCTGTTTCGTATTCAAATCGATAGCGCTCTTCTAGATTGAGATAAATGAGACTGCGCCAGTTCCCTCGCACACCGAGTGAAGGTGACACAGCGTTTGTTAAATACCTTGTCTCACTATCTGATAATTGCGCTTGCCAATTCGCGCCTAAAAAAGCTTCGACAGCGATGGATGAATTTTCAGAATTTACGAATGAAAAGTATTGGCGCAATCGGGAATCAGTGACTGCAACATCTGAGTTATAAATATTATTCTCTGAATAGAGTTCGGCATACATCCTCGACTGAGTGGCCTCGGGCATGGTGCTCACGAGTTCTTCTGTTTGTGCCTGGGTGAGTTCTGTATAAAGACACACGACCAGCAAAACAAAATACGAACACACAAAACACAATCGTGACATAGAATTCATAAGCTCCGCCCTTCAAGAGAGAATGAGCCTAACGAAGAATGTGAGTGTTCGGTAATTAAACTCTTGTAAATTGCAAAGAATAAATCGAACCCGCATCGTTAACTTCTATGAAAACACTACTCGTCATCTTTGGCACTCGACCTGAAGCGATCAAATTAGCTCCTTTCATTCTTTCTGCGAAAAAGGACCCCACCCTTCGCACGATAGTTTGTTCAACAGGACAGCATCGTGAAATGTTAAAACCCATTCTGAACTTTTTTGATATCACACCCGACTTTAATTTGGATCTCATGCGTCCAGGGCAAAGCCTGACGGATATTTCCATGGGAGTGATGAGTGGTTTGCATTCGATCTTAGCCGACCAGCGCATTGACGGGGTCGTCGTTCAAGGCGACACAACGACTTGTTTTGTTGCGAGCCTCGTTGCATTTTACCACAAGGTTCCCGTCATACATATTGAAGCGGGCTTACGCTCTGGCGACATGTTCTCTCCTTATCCAGAGGAATTTAATCGCAAAGGTACAGGCTTACTAGCTGAGCTGCATTTTGCACCGACTGAGATTTCAAAAGAGAATCTAATTAAAGAAAACTATCCAGCAGATAAAATCTTTGTCACCGGCAACACAGGCATCGATGCTTTGATGATGGTGAAAGAAAAGATATCATCTTGCCAGACACTGCAAAACGATTTGCTGTGGAAATATCTCTTCTTGTCTGAAAAACGCAAACTGGTACTTGTGACTTTACATCGTCGCGAATCTTTCGGCGTGCCAATGGAAGAAGTCATGAAGGGACTGATTGAACTTTCAGAACGCGAAGACATTGAAATTCTCATTCCCCTGCACATGAATCCACAAGTTCGAAAAAGTGCGGAAAAGATTTTTGGCGACCGTGCCCAATGGGTGCACCCTTACGCACAGCCGGGTGATTGTAAAATATGGCTCTGTGAACCAGTTGAGTACGTGCCATTCATTTACCTCATGGACAAAGCGCATTTAATTATTACTGACTCGGGCGGTGTTCAAGAGGAAGCCCCTTCACTGGGAAAACCAATCTTGGTCGCACGTGATAAAACCGAAAGACCTGAAGCGATCACTGCGGGCACTTCCCGCTTGATTCCATTAAAAGCCAAAGAGTTTGTTGAGATGGCGAATCACGTTTTGGATGATGAACTGACTTACAGAAAAATGGCGCAAGCTCGTAACCCCTACGGTGACGGCAAAGCTTGTGAAAAAATCTTGAATGAGATTCGCCGCTACTTCTATCAAGAAGCGGCTTTAGAAGAGGCACTGAACGAAGAAGTCAGTGCGCCTCAACTCGAAATCCAAATCGACTTCAAAGTGAACTACAACAACCCGTTCGCCGGAGAAGTCAGAATATAGTACTAGCCGAAACGACCAGTGATATAGTTCTCTGTACGCTGGTCCTTCGGATTCGTGAACACTTGATCCGAACCACCGAACTCAATCAAATCACCTAAGTACATAAACGCGGTGAAATCAGAAACACGCGCTGCTTGATGCAGGGAATGTGTCACGATCGCGATCGTCACTTCTTTACGAAGCTCTTGAATCAATTCCTCGATGTGACGAGTTGAAATCGGATCCAGTGCTGAAGTCGGCTCATCCAAAAGCAAAATCTCTGGCTCTGTTGCCAAGGCACGAGCGATACAAAGACGCTGCTGCTGACCACCTGACAAAGCCGTTGCTGAAGAATCCAAACGGTCTTTCACTTCAGTCCACAGGCCCGCTTGCTCTAAAGAAATTTGCACGCGCTCTTCAATGAAAGATTTCTTTTTAACGCCGCGAACTTTTAAACCGTAAGCTACGTTTTCATAGATCGTTTTAGGAAACGGATTTGGTTTTTGGAAAACCATTCCGATACGCATGCGAACTTCCATAGGATCAATGTCTTTGCTCAAGATATTGCGTTGATCTGGATAGAGCAAAATCTCGCCCTGGTAATTCGCATTAGCATAAAGGTCATGCATACGATTAAAACAACGAAGAAGTGTCGTCTTACCGCAGCCTGATGGACCAATCAAAGCCGTCACTTTGTTTTCATAGATCGGCAACGTGACACCTTTAAGCACCAGCTTGTCGCCATAAGAAAACTGCAAATTTTTAACTTCTGCACGTAATACGGGAGTCATAAATTACCACTTCATCTTTTTACGGAAGCGCGAACGAATATAGATCGCGCCTGCATTCATCACCAAAGTCATCACAAGCAAAACAACACCCGTTGCGGCAGCGTTTTGATGGAACTCTGGTTGTGGCCGTGACAGCCAGTTAAACATTTGAATCGGCATGACAGTAAATGGATCCATCAGCCACTGGAAACTTAAGAATGGAAAATGCCCTACAACGGGACTTGTCGGCAAGAACGCAATAAACGTCAAAGCACCAATCGTGATCAACGGAGCCGTTTCACCAATCGCACGTGATAAAGAAATAATCACGCCCGTTAAAATACCACCCACAGAATAAGGCAAAATATGGAAACGAATCGTTTGCCATTTACTAGCGCCCATGGCGTAACTGGCTTCGCGAATCGTATTAGGAATCGACCGAATAGCTTCACGAGTTGTTACGATAATGATCGGCAGCACGAGCAAGCCCAATGTTAAACCCGCAGTCAAAATACTTTGACCCAGTTTCAATTTGTAAACGAAAAGTCCCAGAGCCATCAAACCGTATGTGATCGACGGGATTCCCGCCAAGTTCACAATGTTGAGCTCAATCAATGCAGAGACCCAGTTTTTCTTGGCGTACTCTTCAAGATAAACGCCTGCAGCAACTCCCAAAGGGATCGCCACACATGCCGTCGTGAACATGATGCACAACGAACCCACCCATGCAGACAAGATCCCTGCACGCTCGGCAAAGCGCGATGGGAAGTTTGTAAAGAACTCTGCATTGATGCGTGGAACACCCGTGATGGATAAATCAATAAGAAGCGCCAGCAACGTCACCAACGCAAATAACAAAGACAGCATTCCCAATAGCGCGAACAAAAAGTCCTGCCTTTGGCGCTTTGTAATGTTGGCCAATAGATCGGAAGATGAATTCACTATTCTTTCTCCTGAAACTTCTTACGCAAATAAAGACCTGTGACGTTAAAGATCAACGTCAACACAAGAAGGCTTAAGCCTGCAACGTAAATCGACTGATAACCAATCGAACCGTGTGGCAAATCACCAAGACTTACTTGCACGATAAACGCCGTGATTGTCGCCGCCGGCTCTAAAGGATTTAAAGTTAAATTTGGCTGCATTCCCGCAGCAATCGCCACAACCATGGTTTCACCCAAAGCGCGTGAGATGCCCAAGATATATGCAGAAGTAATTCCAGAAAAGGCGGCAGGCACAATCACCTTAAAGCCCGTTTGCATACGCGAAGCACCTAACGCAAAGCTTGCCTCACGGAAGTGACTCGGTACTGCACGAAGCGCATCTTCGCTGAGAGAAGAAACGTAAGGCACGATCATGACACCAATCACGATGCCGGCACTGAGAATATTAAAGCCGCCGATTGTAGGGAAAATCTTTTGCAAGATCGGCGTGACAAATAGCAATGCAAAATAGCCGTAAACAACAGTCGGTACAGCTGCGAGCAACTCAAGAACAGGTTTTAAAATCTCTCGCACACTGGGGCGCACGTATTCACTTAAGAAAACAGCAGCAACAGTTCCAAGTGGAATAGCCACTGTCAGAGCAATGAAAGTCGAAAGAAAAGTTCCCGCAAGCAAAGGCAAAATACCATAGCGCGCATTTTCAAAAAGTGGCGTCCACTCGGTATCGAACAAGAAATCTTTAAGTGGGACATGCGCAAAGAAAGGCATCGACTCGACAACAAGAATGCCGACGATCCCCATGGTGATTAACACAGAAGATGCCGCCGCTAAGAACAAAACCAGCTCGATCGCTGCTTCTCTTAAACGACGCATCCGCCGAACAGGATGATCGGCGGACGTAAATTCAGAAAGTCTCTTAGATTGATTCTTAGTCACGAAGTCCTAGACTACAGTGTTCCTTCACGCTTAAGCAAGTCCTCAATTTTTAGACCCACTTCAGTGTGACCACCGAATACTGTACCAAGTTTATTCTTTTTAACGTGTTCTTGGCCAAGCTCGTAAGCTTTTGGCGGCAAAGCCACATACTTAACGTCAGGTACGATTTTCGCTGCGTTAGAAAGATAGAATTTAGTGAATTCAGAAACCTCAGCACGTTTCATTGATTTTTCATTTACGTAGATGAAGATCGGACGAGAAAGTGGGAAGTATGCACCCGACTCAACCGTTTCGCGAGTTGGCATAACTGCTTCCATTTTCTTTGGAGCCTTATCACCACCAATGATGCCCAACACTTTCAACTTCGCTTTATTCTCTTCATAGTAAGCAAGAGGGATGTAACCCAAAGCGAATTTATCATTCGCAATACCTGTCACAAGCGTGTTGTCATCTTCAGAAGCCGTGTAGTCACCGCGAGAAGATTTCGCTTTACCCACGATCGCTTCAGTAAAGTAGTCAAATGTACCAGAGTCAGAACCCGCGCCGTACAACTTGATGTTTTCAGCTGGCCATTTTGGATTTACTTGATTCCATTTAGTGATTTTACCTTGAGATTCTGGAGCCCAGATTTTCTTAAGGTCATCAACAGTGATGCTGTTCAAGAAAGTATTTTTTGGATTCACAACAACGACAGTTGCGTCATAAGCCACAGCCAATTCCAGGAATTTGATATCAGCTTTACGGCACGTTTCCATTTCAGAAGCTTGAATTGGACGAGATGCATTTTGCACGTCAGTTTCGCCACGGCAGAATTTTTTGAAGCCGCCACCAGTGCCCGAAATACCCACAGTCACGCGTACTTTGCCTTTTTGAGCCGTTTGGAATTCTTCCGCCATCGCTTCCGTGATAGGGAAAACAGTTGATGAACCATCGATTTTAATCGTTGGCACTTGTGCTTTTGCGATACCCGCAACAAGCGTCATAGCCAAAATAAAACACATCTTTGTAGACATAGCTGACTCCTTGCTGAAAACTATAAGGCGTACACTAGCATCGAGATTTTCAGATGTATTGTCAGGGTTTCGTTAAAAACCCTGTTATTAATCTCATTTTTTAGCTGTTTTGCGTTAAGCAGTAGGTGCTTTAATTATGTCCGATAATAATTTTCAAAGCTTGCTCGAACAAAAAAACTTTGTTGAAAAAATCAACAACGTCGTCCCATCCTGCATTTACATTTTCGATATTAAAGAGCAGAAAATCGTCTTCTGTAACGAGAGAGTTAAAGATCTTTACGGCTTCTCCCCGGCGGAGTTTAAGGCCATGGGTGCTAGTTTTTACGGCAAAGTTATGCACCCCGATGACATTCCAAATCTGCTGAAGGAACAACAACGCATCGGGACACTTCGTGATGACGAAATGATCTCAATCGAATACCGCGTGCGCGACGCCAATGACGGCTATCATTGGGTCAACGACCGCGTAACGATCTTCTCCCGTGAAAACGGCGCGCCTCGTTTGGTTTTAGGTGTTTCTACGGATATTGACGAACGCGTCGTCCATGAAGAGACGATGAAGAAAACAATCAATAAGCTCAATCTCTCTTTGAGTGCTGCCGACATGGGCACATGGGAGTGGGACACGATGACCGATGAACTTGTTTGGGATGAACGCATGTATGCGATCCACGATCTCAAAAAAGCTTCGAGTATGGAAATCGCTAAAATGATGCGTTCATGTATGGTTCAAGAAGACTTCGCCTATGTGAACTCAAAAACCAAAGAAGCCATTCAATCCCGTGATGATCTTTACGTCACTTATCGTGTGACCCATCAAAATGGCGAAATTCATCACGTTAAACTTTATGGAAAATTCCTAAGCGGCGAACACACCGCACGCATGTACGGCGTCGCATGGGATTCGACTGAAGAAGTCATCACCGAAATGCAAATGGCTGAGGCCCGCGCAAAAATGATTTCTTCAACAAAGATGGCAGCCCTGGGTGAAATGTCAGGTGGTATTGCCCATGAAATCAACAATCCACTGACCGTGATTCAAGCGCGCGCCTTCCAGCTGACGCAAATGTTGGAATCAAATAAAGTTGAACCGACAAAGCTAAAACAAATCGCTGAAAGTATTTCGCGCACGACTGAAAAAATCGCGCGCATCATCAGATCATTAAGATCATTTGCTCGTGATGGCGCCTTAGATCCCTTTGATATTGTCTCAGTCCCCCGCATTGTTGAAGAGACTTTAGAGTTCTGTAAAACCCGCTTCTATAACAACGGCATTGAAGTTGAGATGCCTGAAATTGATCCAGAATTAGAGCTAGAATGCCGACTGGTTCAAGTTGAGCAAGTGCTGTTAAATTTATTGAATAACTCATTCGATGCTATTCATCAGCTTGATGAAAAATGGGTTCGACTTGAGGTCGAAGATCTAGAAGACTTTATCGAGATTCGCGTGGTCGACTCTGGTAAAGGTATCCCCGATGATATTTTAGAGCGCATCATGATGCCTTTTTTCACAACGAAAGAAGTGGGTAAAGGCACGGGCTTAGGCTTAAGTATTTCCCTTGGAATTATGCGCAGTCATCACGGCGAACTTTACGTTGATACAAAACGCCCAAACACGGTTTTTGTGATGCGTTTACCTAAATTGCAACCTGAAGAGACTGAAGAATGACGAAAACATTTGGTGCTTTGAAAAATTCTTTTACGGCCCTTTTTTATCCTCGTATGTGGCTAGTGATTCTTGCGCCGCCGATGCTTGCAATCATATTGATGCTCGCGATTTTCGTTTATTTTTGGAGTGCTTGGACCACGGGACTCTCAGGATTTATCGAAACAAGCTGGATCTTTAATATGACTCAAAAACTGGTTACAGCTTCTGGGGGCGCTGAAAATCTTGCCCCGGTTGCTTTGTGGTTGGCGGTGATTTTATTAGCCCTTGCCTTTTTACCGCTCGCATTTCTATTTGCGATACTTATCATGTCGATCTTTGTGATGCCTTTAGTTTTAGAAGTTGTGGTTCGTAAAGACTTCCCCACTTTAGAAAAGAAAAAAGGCGGATCGATCGCTGGCAGTCTTTGGAACACAATGATTTCATCGGGGCTTTTTGCTTTCTTTTTCTTTCTGACCTTGCCGCTTTGGCTGATTCCGGGGTGCCAAATCATCATCCCCGTCTTTTTGACTGCGTGGCTAAATAAGCGCGTTTTCGTTTACGATGTTTTGCAGGATTTCGCTTCTAAAGAAGAGCGAAAACTGATTGAAGCTCAAGAACGGAAAAATCTTTATGGAATGGGCTTAATATTGGGGATTTTTGCTTATATCCCCTTGGCATTTTTACTGATTCCCGCTTTGTCGGCCCTGTCTTACACCTATTACTGCCTGACAGAACTGAAGCGTTTGCGCTCAATCGGATATTAGGCTATATCCAGGCCTGTGAATAAATGCAGTCATGAGCGAAAAAATCTAAGTCTGGATTCCCTGGAAGCACGCGTGCGCCAAGCTGGCATGAAGTTGACTCAACAACGCAGTCAACTTTTGGATATTCTGCTCCGTCACCCAGAACCAATCACAGCTGATGAGATCTTTAAAAAGTTCGGCAAAAAGTCAGCCGGCATGGATTTGGTGACGATCTACCGCATCCTAAAAAAATTCGAAGACAGCCAGCTCGTTACCCGCTTAGAATTCGGTGACGGTATTGCGCGCTTTGAACTCACTATGGAATCAGGTCACCACCACCACCATGTGATCTGCCGCAAATGCCAAAAAATTGAGCCTTTGCACATTTGTGATCTCGATGGTCACTTAAAAATGGTGCAAGCGATGGGTTACTCAGACCTTTCACACCGCTTGGACTTTTTTGGCATCTGCTCCACTTGTAAATAAATTTTTAAATATAAAGTTACAGTTACGCACACAACACAAAGAAGAAAGAGTCCGATATGAACAAAATCCCTTTTAATACAGTACAAACAGCGATCGACAATATCTGCGGTATTGCCAACGAAGCTGATCTTGAAAAAGTATCTGAAACTCTTTTTGATGCACAACCTGACCTTGCTGGCTTCTTCATGGACTTCATTGAAGACATGTCTGACAACGCAAAAGACTTGGGTTTCATGATGGCGTTGATCTTGTGGAAATCTTTTGAAGATCAATACAAACCACTTCGCATCATGAACGAAGAAGAAGTTGTTGCCGCATTCGAAGCTGCAGAGCCGACTTTGGAAACTTATCTTGGTATGTCTGATGAGATGGTTGAATCACTTCAAGAAAAAGAAACTTTGGATGGCCAACCAGAAGTTTTGAAATACATCATCGAAGAACTTTTCATGTCTCCAGAATTGGAACCAGCTCTTGAGCCAGACGAACAAATCCACTTGTTCATGATCTGCAAATTCTACGTTGATAGCTTGAACACTTTGGCGAAAGAAAATTCTCCAGACATGATCAAGCACTAATGTCTTTGTTGCACAAGAAAACTCAAAAAATTGCGAGCCAAGATTTGCCTGAGAGATTATCTCAGGCGCGCGGCGACTCTACGTTGGATATTCTGATAAAGAACATCCAACTACTGGATGTCGTGACAGGCGAAATCTATCCGACTTGTATCGCAATTGGTGGAGAGCACATCGTTGGCGTCGGCATGGATTACGCAGATTCCTCTGCGAAATCTGTAGTTGATGGCCAAGGTGCGTTCGTGACTCCTGGATTTATCGATGGGCATTTGCACATTGAATCTTCCATGATGTCCCCGTTTGAGTTTGAACGTGCAACTTTACCTTTAGGAACAACGACCGCGATTTGTGATCCACACGAGATCACAAATGTGTTGGGCGCTAAAGGTTTTGAATGGTTTTTAAGATGCGCTGATTTGACGTCGCAGAATTTGTTTGTGCAGATGTCGTCTTGTGTTCCTGCTTTGCCGGGTTTTGAAACAACAGGTGCTGATTTCACTTTACCAGAAATGGTGGCGTTGAAAGATCACCCTGCCGTTTTAGGTCTGGCAGAGATGATGAACTTCCCCGGTGTCATTCACGGTAACCCTGAGGTCCTTGCAAAGCTTGAGGCATTCAGTGATCTCAATATGGATGGCCATGCACCTTTGCTGCGCGGGAAAGCTTTGAACGCCTACTTGCTTGCTGGAATTCAAAACTGTCACGAGACTGTGACACTTGAAGAAGGTCGCGAGAAGTTACAAAAAGGCATGGGCCTGATCATTCGTGAAGGCAGTGTTGCTAAGAACTTGGGAACACTAGCACCGTTAGTGAATGAATTCTCTTCTGCACAATGTTTGTTATGCACTGACGATCGTAATCCGTATGAGATTGCGCATGAAGGTCACATTAATTTTATTATCAAAGAGATGATCAACAAACACAGCGTGCCTGTGCATGTTGCTTATCGTTTGGCGACTTACTCTGCAGCGAAACATTTTGGTTTAAAGCGCTTGGGCCTAGTGGCGCCAGGTAAAAAAGCGGATTTGGTTTTATTGAAAGACCTTTCGCAAGTTGCGATCTTAGACGTCATGGTAGGTGGTCGTTGGGTTTCTAAAATGAATTTAGCTACGACTTCGGATGCAAACTTGAAAAAGTCTGTACCGCCTTTAGAGAACACGATTCGTCGTACTGCTATTTCAGCTGCGGATTTGGTATTCCCGTCTGCTGCTGGTTCTTTTAACGTCATTGAGATCGTTCCCAATGAAATTATCACGAAGCATGTCGTATCTAAGTTTGACGGCGTGAAGTTTGATTTGGATGACGTTCTTTTTATGGCAAACATCGAACGCTATGGCAAAAATTTACCGCCAGCTCTAGGTTTCGTGCGTGGTACGAAAATGAAGTCTGGGGCCATTGCAAGCTCAGTTGCCCATGACAGCCACAACATCATGGTGATCGGTACCAATGTTCAAGACATGGTTGTTGCCGTGAATGAAATCATTCGCACTGGTGGTGGCTTTGTGGTTGCGGATAAAGGCACTGTGAAAGCTTCGGTTGAGTTGCCTATTGCGGGACTATTAAGCTTGCAGAGCGCTGATGAGATCAAAGCTGGTATTGAGCGCTTGAAAGTCGAATTTAAAAAGCTCGGTGTCGTTCTAGAAGAGCCGTTTATTCAAATGGCGTTCTTAGCGCTTCCAGTAATTCCGACTTTGAAACTCACTGACAAGGGTCTGGTCGATGTGACGAAGTTTGAGTTTATTCCTTTAGAAGTCAGCTTATAAAAAAAGGCGCTTTTAAGCGCCTTTTTAATTTAGAGCCATTGTCGGCGCGGGTCTGCCTTATCGACTGGCCACACTTTCCAATTATTTTCTAAACTCATCGCTAATTTGAAATTTTCGATAATGAGCTCTGCGTCTTCTTTTTGCCAGAAGTCGGCTGCGTGCGAGCTTTTTCTTTTCAATGCCTCATCACTGACGAGCGAGTACACCATGCCACTCATTGGTGGGATAAGCAGCCCCATCGTTGAAAGCACGCCCTGCAGACGTGACAGTACACCTTTACCGCCCACCGAGTGCATGAGGATGAAAACGATCGCGGGCTTCCCCATAAGGGCTTTGGAAGCTTCTAGCTCCGTCATATCTTCTAAAAATTTTTGCAGTGGACTGCCCCAGCTATCCCAATAAGTTCCGCTCACAAAAACGAATCCATCAGCTTTCGCAATTTTTTTCTTGAGCGTCGCGCTGTAGGGAGAATCTTTTAAATGCACGACTTCAGCTTTGATGTCTTTACCAAAGAGTTTTGCAAGCATCGCAATCCATTTCGCTGAATTGCCTTTTTTGCCAGAGGGGCTGCCGTTGAGGACGAGAATATTTTTCGCGGTGTTTTTCATTGTGCTTAAAGCTTAATGCACTACACTCTTAGTATGCAATTGGAAGATCAAGAGCTTAAGACCGAAAGTTTCATCAACCATCAAACCAGTCTGCGTGGCATTGCGATCTTTGAAGCGTTCAAAGGATTGATTGTCCTGTTTGCTGGCTTGGGTTTGCTCAACTATTTACACACGGACTTACAAGTCGTACTTGATCATTTTCTAACGATGCTCGGGATGTCGCATGGTCCACAAGATCATCTTTATATCCGCGATCTTTTGCGCGGACTCACTGAAACAAATCTGATTTGGATTGCGATTGCAGCGATGGCTTATGCCGCGATTCGTTTGGTGGAAGCGTATGGTTTGTGGCATTCGTACACATGGGCGAAATGGCTGGGCATTGTTTCAGGTGCCATCTATCTCCCGTATGAATTTTATAAATTGGTCGAATCGTTTTCTTTCGAGAAAGTCGGCATCATCGTTATCAATCTTTTAATCGTCCTGTATCTCATTTACGTACGAAAAGATGAGAAAACCGTTTAAGAATTAAACACTCGTTTTAAGCCTCAAGTCGAGCTTCGCTTAATCCGAAGAATTCACATATCGCCATTTTGTTTATTCCTTTAGGAGGCTCGTTGTGAAACCGTATTCACGCTGGATTGCTGCTGCACTTTTATCTACATCTTTGATTTTTAGCGCTGACTTTGCTGAAGCAAAGGCAAAGCACAAAGACAAAACCAGCAAATCACAAGTGCATAAGAAAAAGACTGCTAAGAAAGTTGCAAAAAAGCACTCTGCGAAGCACGCCAAAGCACAGAAAAAATCACCGAGCTATGCCAAAGCTTCTGGTTACATGACTCGCGCTCCAGCCAGTGCAAAACCGCACAAAGCTAAAATCAAAAAGACGAAGAAAACCCGCCGTACTTAGAAGTACCGACAGAAGGTACCTGGTTACTTCTGCAGAAATGGCGCGTTAACCAATCAATAAAAAAAGGCGACTCTCTTGGAAGTCGCCTTTTTCTATTTTTAACTACACCACAGTCAAAGTGACTTGGATGTTTCCGCGAGTCGCATTGCTGTAAGGGCAAACGATGTGGGCTTTTTCCACTAGATCTTGCAACACGGCTTTATCTAAACCAGGTGCCGAAATTTTAAGTTCCGCTTCGATACCAAAACCAGTTGGGATTGGACCGATTCCCACTGTCGCATCAATCGCTGTGTCTGCTGGAAGAGCGACTTTTTCCTTCATCGATACGAATTTCAATGCGCCTAAGAAACATGCTGACCAACCTGCCGCAAAAAGTTGTTCTGGGTTGGTGCCTGACTCACCCATACCGCCCAATTCTTTTGGAGTTGTGAGTTTCACATCAAGAACACCTGTCGAGGAAACGGCGCGACCTTCACGGCCACCAGTTGTGTGAGTTTGTGCTCTGTAAAGAACTTTGTCTAGTTTTGTCATGGGATTCTCCTTCTTCATACATTCTGAATTTATCAGATTTAGTTATATTGCTATTTAATCGCGCGCTATTTAATATTCACTTTTAAATTCACACACGAGTTCTTCGTTCATTATTCTTCTGCGTTTTTGTTTAAATTGTCTCTGAGGTTGTGCAATTGCTTCTTCAGAGCGACTGCCTCATTGACAGTACACTCAGCAGCGCAAGCCACTTCAGTCCACACTACTTCGGCTTTGGTTTTTAGTTTTTTACCCGCCGCAGTTAAAGACACGATCACAACTCGCTCATCTTCCGGCAAACGTGCACGAGAGATAAACCCGGCTACTTCCATCCGTTTCAACAGCGGAGTCAAAGTGGCTGAATCTAAAAACAGTCTTTCACCAATTTGGCTCACCGACTGTTCATCATTTTCCCAAAGCACCATCATGACAAGGTACTGAGGGTACGTGAGCTCAAGCTTCGCCAACTGTTTGCGATAAATTTTATTCATCGCAAGACTTGCTGAGTAGATCGCAAAACAAAGTTGCTCATCTACTAGCAGGTTCGGTTTTATTTTGTTTAAGGCAGCTTTCGTATCCATGAATCAGATAATACATAGCGCGCTATTTAATAGCAAGCACTATTTTTAAGGATTCTTAAACCCCGTCAAAACTCAAGACAGGCCTGTGTCACTCTGGGGCATCATTGGCCAGAAAGCTGCCCCAAACCTCATTAAATCGTTAATGACTGGTCCAGAGGGTGCAAGACTCCCTATCGATGGAGGTATTTATGAAATTTCTAATGATCGCAGTTCTTTTAACTTCAGTTACGACTTCAGCATTTGCCGCGAACTCTCAAGACCTTGAGAACCAAACAATCACTTTGGATGCAGCAGATTTTAACAGAGTCGATGCAACCGCTATGGCTCGCGAAAAATTGATTAACGATGTCCGCGAAGGCAACCCTGACCTTCAATCTCTGAGCGACCAAGAGGTTATGGAAATCATCAAAGAAGCTCTAGCACTCCCACCAATGTAATTCTTCAGGTACCTGCTTACTTCTGCAGAAGCGACGCGTCTGCAGAAGTAAGCAGGTACCTTTTCTTTCTTAAGTTCTGTTATCGTCTTTTCATGGCTGATGAGAAAAAAGAATTTACTTGGACAGACTATCATAAAAAGGTCGATGCACTATCTCCCCGACCGTGGCTCTTAAAAGCCCTCGAACACACTCCGAAAAAATCAGAACTTCATGCAGTTGATCTTGGCGCCGGCAACGGCCGAGACTCGCGCTACCTTTTGCAGAATGGCTGGGAGGTCAATGCGATTGAACCGGTGAGTTCCGGAATTGAAATCTTAAAGTCGAATCTTACCGATAAGGAACTTCTGAATCTCACGACAGTGCAAAAGTCTTTTGAAGATCTGCAGTCCCTTCCGAAAGTCGACTTAGTTTATGCCGGATTCAGTATTCCCTTTTGCAACCGTGACTTCTTTCCGACTCTTTGGACATTAGTTAAAGCAAGCCTTGAAGAAAAAGGCTCCATCTTCGCAGGACAATTCTTTGGCCCGCACGATGAATGGGTCGCTCGCTCTGAAAAACCATTACTCGGTCACTCTCGTGAAGACTTAAAGGAACTCTTTAAAGATTTTGAGATCATCGAAATTCAAGAACAAGATTCCGAAGGAAAAACGGCCGACGGCTCGATAAAGCACTGGCACATCTTCGACGTCATCGCGAGAAAACTTTAGAATAACGACGTATCTTATTGAAAGTCCCGTCGGTTAAACACTGCGTCTGCAGAAGTAAGCAGGTACCTACAAAAAAGCCCAGCTATAAAGCGAGGCTTTCGTTTCTCCGAAGGTACGGCGTACCTTTTTGTCACGCGCCGCTTCTGGAAAGCTGGCCTACACTCCGACTTCGTCGGAGTAACCGGGTACCTTTTTATTTGAAGAGTGTGCGGAGTTTGCGGATGTCCATGATGAGTTCGTCGACGGATTCGTTGACTCCCTCAAGACGGTGAATCACTTGAGTCATGTCTTTTTCTTTACGGACATGAGCTTTGAGTTCTTTCATCGCGTTTCTTGCGCCTTCGATCGAGAAACGATCGCGGTGCAAAAGTTTACGGATCAAAAGAGCATTCTCAACGTCTTTACGAGTGTACATACGTTGATTGTTAGAAGCTTTTTTAGGACGAAGAATTTCAAACTCAGTTTCCCAGTAACGGAGAACGTATTGTTTGATTCCCAAGATATCAGCAACGTCGCCAATCTTAAATCCCATGCGATCAGGGATTGCAGAGATTTCTTCAAGCAACTTTTCATCACAAAGCATTGCTGGAATAGAAGCAGGTGTCACAGCCAAAACTGGCTCAACAGCAACCGCTTCACTCTCTGCGACGAAATCAAGATGATTGTCGCCTAAAGATAGTTCGGAGTTATCAAACTCCAACTGCGTCTCGTCTTCACAAGACGTCACATCACTAGATATCATCGTCGTCGTCGTCATCATCATCCTTCAGGTGAGCGTATTCTTCACCATTCAGCATTGCCTTTAAGACCTGCGATGGACGGAAGGTCAAAACACGGCGAGCAGAGATTTTGATCTGTTCACCAGTTTGCGGATTGCGACCAATACGCTCGTTTTTCCCTCTGACAACGAAGTTTCCAAAACCAGAGATTTTAACTTTCTCCCCGTTTTGCAAAACATCTTTCAGAGTTCCAAATACAAGCTCTACAAGTTCAGACGCTTCCTTCTTCGAGAAACCAATTTTTTGATATACGTTCTCGACGATATCGGCCTTGGTCACAGTTGATTTACCTAAGTTTTGGCCTGCCATAGTTGCTGATCTCACTCCTTAACCTACAAAAATCCTAACAAGTTACTGAAAACAATCAAGAATTTATCTGATAGAAAGATCAAAATTCTTTTTAAGACTGTCCAGAACCTTCTGAGTTACCTCTGTAATCTGCGCTTCTTGCAGTGTGGCATTCTTATCTTGCAACCACATGCGAAGAGCGACGGATTTCTTGCCTGCTTCCATTTTGTCACCTTCGTAAAGGTCAAACACGTCCACATTCACAAGCAAGCTGCCTGCGGCTTTGCGGATGTCTTTCAAAACGTCACCGACTTTCAAAGTTTTCGGCATCACAAACGCGAAGTCACGCTCAACGATTGGGAATTTCGAAATGCTTTGAATACGGTATGGACGAGGTTGCCCTTTGTACAATTGATCCAAATCCAATTCACCAAGCGCCACAGGCACACGGATTTTATTGTCTTCAGAAATCACTGGATGAAGAGTCGCGATGAAGCCCAACTTCTTACCTTCAACCAACAACTGCGCAAATTGACCTTCATGACAGAACGCTGGAACTTCTGATTTATTCGCAGGAGTGACCCACGTATAAGCCGTGATGTTCAAAGTTTTCAAAATAACTTCAACAGCGGCTTTCAATTCAAACACAACAGGATATTCAAGCGCCTTGTTATACAAGTTCGAAGCTTGGCCCCAAAGAGCCATACCCAAACGATTGTTCTCGCCATAAGTGCCGTCTTCTTTTACTGCGAACGTGCTGCCGATTTCAAACAAACGACCTTGCATGTTTCCGTAATGGAAGTTGGTGTTCAAATTTTTGAACAAGCCAAAGCTCAATGACGAACGCATCACATCCATTTCTTCGTTCAATGGATTGATGATTCTGATTTCTTTATCTGAATTCGTTAAGCCCGCCGCTTTCAAGCTCGCTAGATTTCCTAGGAATGCTTTTTCAGCTTTTGAACCAACGAAAGCAAAGTTAAATGCTTGTTGGAAACCATCAGCACGCATCAACTCACTCACCGTTTTGTTCAAAACAAAAACTTTGTCGTGAGCTGTTGGAGGATTTACGAAAACTGGCAAAGCTTCAGGAATATGCTCATAACCATTCAGGCGTGCATACTCTTCAACCAAGTCCATGTCTTGCTCAAGATCGAAACGGAAAGTCGGAGGCAAGATTTTGAAACCCTCGCCTGCTTTCTCAACTTTGCAACCCAAACGCTTCATGAAGCCCAGGAATTTATCTTCTTCAGCTGCATAACCCAAACGATCACTCACTGTTTGAAGAGTGATTGTGACAGCTTCTTTTTTAACTGGATTTGGATAGAAGTCATGATTGTCTTTGAATGCTTCGCCACCAGCGACTTCCAAAATCAAAGCCGTGGCGCGATCAAGACCACGCAAAGCTCCGTCTGGATCCACACCGCGAGAGAATCTATAACCAGAGTCTGTATCGATACCATGAGCACGCGAAGTTTTACGCGCACTTGCTGGAACGAAGTAAGCAGCTTCCAAGAAAATATTTGCAGTACTATCAGAAACGCCAGAGTTTTTTCCACCCACAACGCCTGCCAAACACACTGGGTGAGAAGCATCACGAATCGTAAGTTCAGCGCCCGTTAATGTTTTTTCAGTGCCATCAAGAGTGATAAATTTTTCGCCTTGAACAGCGCGATCCACAACGATCTTTTTACCGCCGATGAAAGCCGCATCAAATGCATGCAACGGCTGACCCAACTCCATCATCACGTAGTTTGTTACGTCGACGATGTTGTTGATTGAATTCATACCAACAGATTCCAAGCGAGCTTTCAACCACGCCGGGCTTTCAGAAACTTTAACGCCTTTGATGTAGCGACCTGTATAACGAGGGCACAAATCAAAAGCTTTTACTTCCAAAGCGATTTCAGATTTCGTAGAACCTGCACCCGTTTTGAATTCTGTTTTTGGAGTTTTAAGTTCTTTGCCATAAAGACAAGCAACTTCACGTGCCAAACCGAAATGACTTAAACAGTCTGCGCGATTCGGAGTGACTTTGAGTTCGAAAGTGATGTCATCAAAGCCACCGTACTCAGCATAGGCTTTTCCAACGGGAGCATCCGCAGGCAAGATCGCGATGCCTTCTGATTCTTTAGCTAAGCCCAACTCTTTCAAAGAGCAAAGCATACCCGCTGAATCCACACCACGCACTGCTGATTTTTTAATAGCGAAATTACCTGGCAAAACGGCGCCTGGCAAAGCCACGATCACACGATCACCCGCTTTGTGATTTTGCGCACCACACACGATTTGATGAACAACATCGCCTGTTGAAACGCGACACAAAGACAACTTATCCGCATTCGGATGTTTGTCTTTTTCTAAGATGTGACCGATCACAACGTGATTGAAATCTTTTGCGCGATTTTGAATTTCTTCAACTTCAAGACCGGCGCGAGTCAACGCTTCGCCGAGTTCTTCGGGCTTAGCGAAGAATTCTTGAACATCTACATAATCATTGAGCCATTTTAAACTGATCTTCATTTTACAAACTGCCTTAAGAAGCGAACATCGTTTTCAGGGAATAGACGGATATCTTCGATGCCATACTTGATGATGGCCATACGCTCGATACCAAAACCAAACGCAAAACCTTGCCACTCAGGGTAAGGAATTTTCGCCGCTTGGAAAACTTTTGGATTCACAAGACCGCAGCCACCGATTTCAATCCAACCCGAGTGTTTGCACAGTGAACAGCCTTTGCCTTTACAAATCGGGCAAGAGCAATCCACTTCTGCAGATGGTTCTGTGAATGGGAAAAAACTTGGACGGAAACGTGTTTTCAAACCAGGACCGAAGAACTCTTTTACGAAGAAAGAAATCGTGCCCTTCAAATCTGCCATAGAAACTTTTTTATCTACGCACAACGCTTCGATCTGATGGAAGTTCGGCAAATGCGAAATGTCGCTATCGCAACGGAACACAGGACCTGTGCCCACAACACGCAAAGGCAACTCTTCATTCTCAAGAGAATGAATTTGAATTGGCGAAGTGTGTGTGCGCAACACATGCGTTTTGTCGATGAAGAAAGTGTCTTGCATTTCGCGCGCAGGATGATCTGCAGGAATGTTCAACGCTTCAAAGTTATAATAATCTTTTTCGATCACTGGACCGGTACGAACTGAGTAGCCAAGTCGTGCCATGATCGTCGAAATCTCATTGATAACCATGTAAACAGGATGCTCTGAACCCTTCGGGCGAGAGAATGCTGGCATCGTCATATCAAGCTCTTCAGCAGCCATTTTCGAAGAAATTTCTTTTTTCTTCAAAGCTTCTTCGGCTTCTGTGTAAGCAGCCTCTAAAACCGCTTTCACTTCATTGACCTTTTTACCAAATAGAGGTTTTTCCTCTTTCGGCAAAGTCGCCATTTCTTTCATAATTTCAGTCAAAGAACCGCTTTTCCCAAGGTACTGAACCTTCAGATCATAAAGCGCCTTCGAATCAGCCGCCGCTTTAAACGCAGCCAGGGCCGTTTCTTTGATGGATTCCAATTTAGCAGACATCGATACTCCAAATAGTGAGCTTAGACAGCCTCCCAATATCCCTTGAGACTACTGTCTTTTCAAGTGTTTACGATTTACACACGGCGCAGAAAAAGCTTGTGCAACGGGAGTAAAATCTCTAATCTCCCCTGACCTCTATGGCACATAAGAACAAAACGAATTACAGCCCCTATAAAGCTCGTCAAGAAGCTCGCAAACAAGCGCCCGAGAGCGGCCAAAAACCTGCTCCTGCGAGTGGCAACACCTTGATGGGTCGTCATAAAAAGCCTGAAAGCATCTACAGCCTTCACGAAGCCAATGACCGACTTGCTGATATTTTCCGCAATCATGACTTCAAAACGGTCACGCACGAGCAACGCATGCAATTGGCGCATTTCTATCGCCTCTTGATGGAAAACCAAGAAAAAGAAAACTTCACGCGCTTATTAAAACTGCGCGATATTGCCATCAAACACTTTATCGACTGTATGATCATAGTTGAGCATACAGAATTGAAATTCCCGCTGATGGACGTGGGCACAGGCCCAGGATTCCCGGGCATTCCGCTTAAGATCCTTTTCCCTAAAGAAAAAATCTTGTTGGCTGAAGGCGTGCAACGTCGTGTGGAATTTTTGAAGCACGTGCGTTCAGAAATGAAATTGCAAAACTTGGATATCATCGGTCGCAATATCAATCCTAACTTCGTCTATCCTGTGAATGGCGTGATCACTCGTGCTGTTGAAGACGTCAGCAATACCTTGCGCAACGTTTTAAGCTGCTTGCAACTCGGTGGCCGCGTGTATTTCATGAAGGGCCCCGGTGTCGATCCTGAAATTGCGATGGCAAAATCTGACATGAGTGAGTTTTATAAGCTCGTTGAAAACACACCGTACTCTTTACCGCACACTCCGCACGAACGCCGTATGGTCGTTTATGAGAAAATCAAAAACGCCGAGATCCCTGACAACGAAGAAGCGGAAGATTTACTTTTTGAAGAACTCAGCCCTGCTGAATTCAAACGCTGGAAGCACTACACATGATGGAAATCAGCTCTAAAACCAATGATCATTTCCGCCGCTGGACAGACCTTTCAACAGCACGTGGAATTAAGAAGCACCAAGAATTTTTCTTGATGGGCGAAAAACTCATCGAAGAGTTTTTGAAAAATCCTGCTTACAAAGTCAAAGCTGAGATCATCAATGAAGATCTTAAATCTGTGACTGCTGGGAATGCTAAACTTGGCCGGGTACCATTGTTTAAGCTTTCTAAAGCTTTGTTTAACGAACTTGATACTGTGGGCACACACTACAATTTGTTGGTGCTTGAACCCAAAGAATTGGGAACACTCGAAGCAAAAACAGAACCGAAAGGCTTGGAATTGATTTGCCCACTCGGTGATCCAGGTAACTTGGGCGCGATTGCCCGTTCAGCAGTGGCTTTTGGCGTGAGCAAAATCATTCTGACTGAAGAGGCTTGCACGCCTTACCACCCGAAAGCGATCAAAGCTTCCGCAGGGGCATTGCTGAACATTCCACTTTATAAAGTTTCAAAACTGGCTGATTTCGCAGTCAACAGTCCTAAAGCATATGCTTTGGATATGAAAGGCGAAGACGTTGCAAGATTCCCATGGCCCAAAGACCTACGCCTTGTTGTAGGCGAAGAAGGCCCTGGCTTTGGCGATATCAAAGGCCTATCGCGTTTATCAGTTCCAACAGCATCTGTTGAATCACTGAACGCGACAGTGGCTGCGAGCATCGCGCTTTACTCATGGAATAAAGCGCACTCTCGATAAAAGGTACCCGCTTCTTTTTCCAGAAGCGGTGCGTTCTAAAAAAGCACGGCGCACCTTTTGGTATTAGCGTCCGCCGCAGAAATTGTGCCCTGGAAATCTTTTGCAGAACTCATCGTCTGGAAGATCTTCCGGAGGCGCATGACCGACGGGAATCATCTTCCCATCTTCGATCAAACAAGTCGGTACGCAGTTTGTGTTTGTTGTTGTCCAAGAACAGCAAATCGCACTCTCAACTTCTTCACCGTTCGGTTTTGCCAATAAGATCTTTTCGATTGTTGTTGTGCCCGCTTCTCTCGCGAAGGGTTTCGCTGAGTCATCTGGTTGCAAACAACCCTTCATACACCATCTTTTATCTTCCAACCAAGAGCAGCAAGCAGCCGACTGCACAGTTGCATCTGGGATGCGTGAACTGATTTGTTTTGCAAAAGCTGAAGTCGTAGTCAGAGCCATCAGAAGACCCACTAAAAGTTGTTTCATTGTTGATCCTTTCAATTGTTGAGTTTGCGCTACCCAGAAATAAATAAGCTTTATTCACCTTGCTGTCTGTTGACTTTAATCAATGTTGCGATGGACATTCGTCAACATGGATAAATTTGCGATTTCTTCTGATGATTGCCTGATCTTAAAAGCCTTTAAAGACTCTAATTCCCTCAGAGAAGCGGCGGTTATGCTGGGAGTTGATCCCGCAGGACTTGCGCGTCGAGTACAACATATCTCCAGCACCTATGGATTCCTGCAGAAAGTAAATAACCGCTGGCAAGTGACAGCTCGCGGACTCGATCTGGTCGCATGGACTGAAAGCAGTATTCAAGCGCAGAAAAAAATCTTGTCGGCGAAGAGCAGTTTAAGAATCGCTACGACGATGTGGTTTTCTGAAGAGGTTCTGATTCCAAATCTTAAGAGCCTGCAAAAACATCTTGGCGGCAACACGCAGCTGTCGTTGTCAGTACCTAATAAAAGTTTTGAGCTTTCGCTGATCGACGGCTCGGTCGATTTTGTAATCGTCTGCCACCCGCCTGAAAATCCAGAGATTGAGCATAAACAATTGATCCTAGAGGAGTGGGTACTCATTGCCCCACCTGAATGGAAAAAAGATCTGCGCGGAAAAAATATTATCGAGTTTTTTAAAGTAAAACCTTTTATTCGCCATCAACAAATCAATGAAGACATTTTCTTAAAAGACTTTGGCACTCTTACCGATTCGGGAATTACGATCGACAATCTTATTGGCATTCGTTCTGCGGTGACTCAAGGACTGGGCTGGAGTGTTGTTCCGAAGCTGGCAGTAAGAAGCGCTATCGCTGAAGGGAAACTTTTAGAGGTGCCTTACGAGATCCACATTCAAGATCGCAAAGTCTGCTTGTGGTGGCTACGCAATCGCTACGAAACGAGAGCTCAATCCAGCAAACTTGCATCTTGGATCAAGGAACTCTCTGAATAAAAAAAGGGACCTTACAGTCCCCTTTTGCAAATACTCCAACGAAGTTCGAAGCAGTCCAGCTAGTAAACAGTTGAAAGCTCTGCTTCGAGAGCTTTCTTTTCAGTCAATAGATTCGCTTTTTCTTCTTTGTAAGCAGGAATCATGCGCTCGGCTTCAGCAGCCATCGCACTGTCTTCAGGTGTACGAGTTTTTTTGTATTTCTTGATGCGCTCTTCTGCGCGCAACATTTGCGAATCGATCTCGAGGATCGCGGCCTTCACGTCTTCATAACGAGCCATTGTTTGCTCACGATTCAAGCTCTCAACCGTCGGCGACGTGCTTGTTTCAATGAAGCCATTAGCAGCACTAGCAGGTTTTTTAGAAGGATTGCTAGCACAGCCAGCAACCATAAGAAGAATAATTGGAAGAAGAAACAATGATTTCATAAGGCAAAGCATAGCTTCGGAGTTCAGAACCTGCAAGCGAGATCCACTTGCAGGCGTTTCAAGTTTTTACTGGGTTTACTTTAAAATGACGACCATATTGGGTTCTGAAACGAGGACTAACTCCCCCGCTGGTCCAATAGTGACACCTTCATATTGCGGCGCTACGGCCGGGATATCAAAAGTCGCAATCACTGCGCTATTAGCTGCGATTTCCATTAAACGCGAAGACTCATGGCTCAGTACGATCAAATGCGCATTGCTATCATCATAAACGCAGTCAGAAAGGTCACTCATGCGATGCTTGAAGATGGCTTCAGCAGCATAAGGCTCTGTCAGGCCAAGATCGCGATAACGCATATCAGCTGAGCTTAGTGGACGGTCGAATTTAAAAACTCGCTTAGGGCGATTTTCTTGAACAGCATAAAAGACACCAGCACCTTTGCCACCAACACCAGAGTAACAAACGCCTTCAAGACCTTTGTTGTCTTTATCGGGACTTGGTAAACGGAAGACTTGAACATCAGGGCGAGAGCCTTTGCAATCAACTACAGTTTGGCCCGGCAAAACGTTGATGATGAGAATCAGATTTTGTTCTGAGCTGATCGCGAATTGATTGTTACCGATATAAACGATGCCTTCGGTGTCATCGTCTTCAAGATTCGTCAGTTTGATTGTGCGAAGTTTTTTGAAATCAAGATCGTACTCAAACATTTGACCGTAGTTATTTTGAATCATGAAGTACGTATTGGTGTCGTAGTTGTACGTGATGCCTGAAAGGTTTCCACCGATCTCTGGCAAGTTCACAGTTTTGTCGACTCTTGAATATTGCGTTAAGCGAGCCAACGGACCGCGTGAAGTTTGTGCTTCAGCATTAAGGTGGATAATAACAATGAGTATTGCGAAAACGTAAATCAGTAGTTTCATCAGCGACCTTTCTGACACCATTTCAATGGTATCGAGATACTACACTGTTACCATATCCAAAAACCATACCTATATATTAAAGACTGTTTTTGACAAAATTGGAGTCAATCTGTCACCGAACTCACTTGGCACCCTGTTTGCTTTACATTAATTATGTCGGTCAATGAAGACCAACCAAATTAGGGGGAACCACTCATGAAACTAGTATTATTATCTTTGCTAACTTGTATGAGCTTAACTGCAAACGCACAGTGGAACGGCGGCGGTCGTGGTGGCTGGGGCGGCGGTGGAGGTCGCGATGATCGCGGCGGATCTAGCGGCTGGCAACAAGTAGATGAAGTTCACTTCCGCGATGGCAAAACTGCTGTTGCAATTGCAAACTGTCAACGTGCTCGTCAAGCAGACAACCGTTGTACTCGCATGAACGATTACTCATGCAGCCCATGTTCTGAAATCTCTCACTCTGATCACTCTTCTTACATCGTTTACCAAATGAGCCGCGGTGGTAACGGTCCCGGTCGTCCAGGTGGCCCAGGTCGTCCAGGCCCAGGTCCACGCCCTGAACCACCACAAGAGCGCGTGTTCGAACAAACTTTCCATTTCACTGATAACAAAACTGCAGTTGCATACCAAAAATGTGTGAACTACAGATCACAACTTCGTCAGTGCCAAGATCAACGTAACTACGATTGCACACCTTGTACTCAAGAGAGCCACACTGACCACTCTCAGTTCGATCTTTACAAATTGAACCGTCGCGGTTGGTAGTCGGCAGACGCCGAGAATGCACAGAGGGCCGCAAGGCCCTCGAAGCTGAACTGATTTTTTCTAACGGGAGCTTTGGTACATTTGGTTGCTCCCCGATTTTTTGAAACTAACATTGTGTAAGTTAACTACTCCTGCGAAGCAGGAGTGAAGACAAAAAGCCCGGTTCATCACCGGGCTTTTTTTTATTCTTAATATAAATTTATTTAATCTCTAGAGATTTAAGTCACAAACAAGGGATCAATTCTTTAGCGACATGCGGAGCTGGCTCTTGATTCCAAAGAGACAAAACGTAACCGCCACCACCAGAACCTGTCGGCTTCACCGCAATGGCCCCTGCTTCGCGCAACCACGCGATGTGATTTGCTGGCGCACCATCATTGAGACCCCACTGAACAAAACAGTGCCCTGCACGTTCAAGCGCTTTAGCAAGCAGTGATAAACCTTCAGCCTCCGTCAAGTGCAAAGCTTTTTCAGCTAAAGCGACAGACTCAGCCATTTCAAGATCAATGCGTTCGCCCATTTCTGGATTTTTCGCTAATAGATCTTTCACCTTGTTCACAGCATCCACGGTGACACCACGTTTACCTGTGTAAGAGATATATAATTTTGGTGTCCACGATGGCTTGATTGATTTCTGTTCGCCATGTCTTAGGAATCTTAAACCCTCACCCGATAAAGCAACGGCCACGTCCACTCCACTGCTTTCGCCGTGGAATAGATTTTCTAACTGACGAGAGAACTCATAAAATTCCGGAGCCTTGATATAACCAAGGTGCCCCAACCAACGACTTAAAGCCACGCACAACGCACCCGACGCGCCCATGCCTGCACCGACTGGTAATGAACTTTTTAATCTCAAAACACCTTTGAGATCACTGCGTGGAATTTTTAATTTCTCACAGGCTTTTTCAACGACACCCCAAACCAGCAACTGCAGTTCAGTCCCGTGTTCCCCTTCAAGTTTAAGTTCTAAAGGCTGTTCAGTCTGAGAATATTCCAAATCCAAAACACGCGAACGTAAAGGAAACACAAGTGCTGGAGAACCACGGATCACCGCGTGTTCACCTACCATGATCCATTTGCCATAAGAGCGACATTGGAAATCAGCCATTATTTTTTCACCACTTGATGAGCAATCACTTTGAACTTTTTCGCGAAGATATCTTTGTATTGTTCGAACTGTTGGACTTTACTGTTATGGAAAAGCAAATGCACATTCGCACCTGCATCCATCGTCACCAATGGACCGTCTTGCCATTTATTCCACAAAGCTTGGCATTCATCCAAAACTTCGTGCGAACCAACCGTCATGTAACCAAATGCTGGCGTGCTTGTTTCAAACAAACGGTGCATATCAATGAACTCATCCCAAACAATTTGGCGAGCCATGTGCCAGTCATCAAATTGCAAAGCTTGAGACAAATCAGCTAAACGCATTTCAGCGCGCTCGATACGACCTTCAAATCTTGGACTTGTCGTCACAAGTTTGTGGGCTTCAGAGCTTGATACTTCTTTTTTCGTATCTTCAACGATCACACAGATGTGATGAAGATCTTGAACAGGCAAACTCATCGGTTGAGCGAATTCGTCTTTCCATAAAGCCCATGGAGTATAAAGAGAACGGCATGAAGAGCCCGATCCTTGACGAGAAAGACTCGAAAGCTCTTTCATGTCAGCGCCCCATGGCTGAGGTTTCAATTTTTGAAACATCTCGGCTGCTGCCAAAGTCAAAGCTGCAAAACTAGAAGCCGAACTTGCAAGACCGCAGTCTGACGGAAAGTTATTCGCAGATTCAACGAGGAAGTTTTGTTCAACTCCCCATTTAGATTTCAAATTTTGCAGATGCTTTAAGAAACGTGCTTGGCCTTTTTCAGACAAAGTGATTTCTTGCAGACCATCGCCTTTCAGCGGTTGCCATTGATCTGACAAAGACTCAATCGGAGTTAAACGCACAAACGTACGCAAGTGATCGAGAGTATAAGACAGAGACGCATTCGTCGGCTTATTGCCGGTGTTCTCAATCTTACCCATGTACTTAATCAATGCGATATTCGAAGGGGCCGAAGCCATCACTGGTTCCAAAAAATTCTCCTAGATCGTTTGCACTTCAAGACCTGCACCGACTTGTGAACGCTTCGTCACAATCTTCAGGCCTTTTTTCTCTATAGCTTCCACAACCGAAGCTGTTTGGCTTTTCTCGAAAATAATAAATAAAACATCAGCCCCCAGGGCACCACAGCCTTTCGCCGCTTTCACACCTGGGATAGAGTGAACGTCGCTTAAAAGTTTTAGCGTCGGTTCACATGTGAAACCCAAACCACGCAATACCTCTGCGTAGTGATGAACACCGTTGAGCAAATTTGCTTCACTGTGCTCGTTCAGGCCTTTTTCAATTTGTTGGAAGGCTTTAAACAAACCTTCCGTTGGGAATTCACCCAGAGATTTTAAATGTTCATGAGTTGGAACTTTGTTGCCCGTGTGAGCTAAAACAAAATCCAAATTCTCAAACGGCCAACCTTGAATCGCAATCTTTCCAGATGCACGTTCAAAGATCGTCAGCGCACCTTTAAGCTGGCCAATTAGATCCGCACCACTTGGGCGTGTGCCTTCTCCGTTCCATGCATGCTGCCAGTATGTTTCGAGCAGATGTTTGTAATCGAGCAGCTTTTGCGGCTCGTGATAAACACTTTCTTGCCAAGCATTCAAAGCGTAAACCGCCAAGAATTGCGCTGTGGAAGCACCAAAGCCACCTTGCCCTTTGTAACCGTCTTTAAAGATCAAATCGAAATTTTGAAAGAAGTCTTTATTCGCGGTCCAGAGCTTTCCCGCAGGAGATTCCGGGTGAATGCCAATAAGCTGACCTGTGCCTGCTTGAGCGATGATTTCAAAGCGCGGCTCTGACATAAATAGCAAGGCAGGTCCGCCCGAGAGAGCTAAGTACTCTCCCGCTAAAAAGCTTTTACCTGGAATGCTAAGACGGATCGCCACAACAAATCCTCGTTACTGTTGTTGATGAGTGACTTGCGGTTTTGTTTTTTGGGAATTACGAAGTTCGACGAGAACTTCGATCGCATTGCTCAAAGAAATACGCTTACGGATCGCAAGGATTTCTTCAAGTTTCTTTTGCACGAGCGGAATTTCTTTTTCCTCGGCACCGGCACCTAATGCCAAGTTTTTAGTGTGAAGTTTCATGTGGCCTTCGATGATTCCAACAGTAGTCAGAGCTTTCAAAGCACCCAAGTTTTGCACAAGACCGACAGCTGCAATCACGCGCGAAAGTTCATTCGCAGATTGTGTGCCGAGCATTTTCATACACATCATTGCTGTTGGATGAAGAGTCGTTACGCCACCTACAGTGCCGACGATGATTGGTGCTTCTAAAACGCCAACCAAAGCGGTGCCTTCGCGCTTCCACTTAGTGATCGAACGATACTGACCATCACGAGAAGCATAAGCGTGAACGCCGGCCTCCACTGCGCGCCAGTCATTGCCCGTCGCCACTAAAATAGGATCCATTCCGTTCAACACACCTTTATTGTTGGTTGCCGCACGATAAGGATCTTGTTGCGCGAACAAAGAGGCTTCTTCGATTTTGTGTGCAAGTTCAGGTTCCACATTTTCAATGCGAACTGTTGCACGAGTGATTTTTGAATCAACTAGGTTTGAAAGGATACACATTGTAACCTTCTCCCCAGTGAACTGTTCGATCGGCTCTTTTAAGTATTCACATACTTGATTCATGATATTGGCACCCATTGCATCGCAAGGATCCATCAACATGTGAACTACAGCCATGTCGCTGCCGTCGCCACGAGGCACACGGCGAACAACGATATCACGCACGCCTCCACCGCGACGAACAAGGCCGAAAGCCACTTCGCGGTTTGAGATTTCAATCAGATAGTTTTTTTGTGCGAGAATCTTTTTTTCGAAATCGTTATAGTCTTTAACTTTTGCAAGTTGGATTTGACCGATGATCTCAGTCCCCACAACTTCCGTTGTGATAGAACCAGCATCGCGAATCCATTTAGCTGTTTTTGAAGCAGCAGCGACGATCGAAGTTTCTTCAACCGCCATTGGGATGACAAAGTCTTTGCCATCGATTTTAAAGTTCGTAGCAACACCCAGTGGAATTTGGAAATAACCAATCACGTTCTCGATGAATTTCTCACCCAGAGATGTGTCGCGCAAACCACCGCGAGAAAGATACTCCACATCGCCCTCAGACAATGCACCCACGTCCATCAATGCTTGCAAACGCGCTTCGCGATCAAGCTTTGAGAAACCTTTAAAAATGTCCTGAAGTTCTTTTGTCATTGTATCTACTTGTGTGTTCTTCATCGGACCACCATCTTTGTTTGAAGGTCTTTAATGTTTTTCGAACCCGTACAGAATAATGCGATCTTAAGTTCTAAATTCAGTTTCGTAAGTAGCTCTTCTAATTTCTGATCTGCTTTATCAGCTTGATCAGCAAGAGAACCACTTGGCATTGCGGCTTCCAAAAACGGTTGCGCCATGCCGACTTTCTGACTGCCCAAAGCTAAAAGCTTTGCTGCATCCAAACCGGATCTCACTCCACCAGAAGCCCAAATTTCATAAGGAACTTGCGCTTCTTTTGCCGCAAGAACGGAATCCACCGTGCTGATTCCCCAGTTAGCAAAAGTCTGTGCAACTTTATATAACACATCAGTTTCTTGAGAGCGATAACCTTCTACACGTCCCCAATGAGTTCCACCCATTCCGCTCACATCTACAGCTTTTACTCCAGTTTCGGAGAGTCTTTTCAATGTGTCTTTTGAAAAACCACAGCCAACTTCTTTGACGATGATGGGAACTCCACTGTAGCGCACGAGATTTTCAATAGCTGAAAGGCCATTTTTAAAATCCGTCGTGCCTTCTGGCTGGAGGCACTCTTGAAGAGAATTGAGATGCACGAAAAGTCCGAGCGCTTCGGTCGACTCAATGAGGGCTTTAATCTTATCAAGAGGTGTTTTGATAAGCTGAGCGATGCCGATGTTACCAAGTAATTTTGCATTCGGAGCTTGTTTACGAACTTGAGTCCATTCTTGAGCAGCTGAGGCATCGTCGAGCTCACGACGTTGCGAACCGACTCCCATAAGAATTTGATGACGATCACTGAGTCGCGCGAGCGCTTCATTGATTTGTCGGCCTTTTTCGTGGCCCGCCGTCATGGATGAAATGAAGATGGGAGTTGAAAGCGGAATGGCGCTTTCAGAAAAAAGAAAAGAGGTCGAAATATCGACCTCTTTGAAATTCATATCAGGCAGAGCCTCATGAACTAATGTGATCGAATCTAAGCCAGTTTTTCCTTGGGTTTGAGACCTCGGATCCAAAGCGATCCTTAAATGATCGCTTTTTCTTTTTTCAAACTGACTGGATGATTCGTCACTCACTTTACGCACTCCTGTTGGGTGCTAAAGCCTACGCTAGAGCGTGTTTGCAAAGTGCTGCGAAACCAGCTGCGTCAGTGATAGCCATATCAGCCATAACTTTACGATCAACTTGGATACCAGCTTTGATCAAACCACCGATCAAACGTGAGTATGTAGTGCCATTCAAACGAGCAGCAGCGTTAATACGTTGGTTCCACAAAGTGCGGAAGTTACGTTTGTTAACTTTACGGTCACGGTAAGAGAACACCATACCACGGTCGTTTTTCTCAACAGCGTGGATGTAGCAGCGGCTACCAGCAGAGTAGTAACCAGAAGCTCTTTTAAGAACTTTTTTATGACGAGCACGATTAGTTTTACCAGATTTTACACGAGCCATTTTTTACTCCAAATATCTATACGGAATGAGAGGTTAAATTAGAATACTAGACAACGCTTCACTTGAAGCATGTTAGCGTCTTCTACGTATGATGTTTTACCGAGTTGTCTTTTTACTTTTGAGCTCATGTGAGAGTTCAAGTGGCGCATACGAGTGCTTTTTTTCTTCACTTTGCCGCCGCCAGTTACTTTCAAACGCTTTTTCGCGCCTGAGTGCGTACGCATTTTCATAGGAATACCTAATCTACCAGTAAGGCGTCTGTCCCGAGGGGGTCAGCTCTTAACTATTGCCTTATTTAGTCTTAATGGAAGGACTGTTTTAGAGGGATCGCGACATAAAATCAAGAACTTAAAAGGGGTCTGAGTCAAAAAGACCAGGCCCCCATATATGAATTAGCGCACCGCTTCTGCAGAAGGTACCAGGTACCTTTAGGACTCAATGAACTTAAGGCCCAGGATGCCGCCCACAATCATGCCCAAAAATACGAGCTTCATTAGGGATAGCGGCTCTTTAAAGACTACGAAGCCAATAATGATGGCTCCTACCGCGCCAATACCCGTCCAAACCGTGTAGCTGACACCCACCGGGAGGACTTTCATTGATAGAGACAGCAGATAAAAGCTGATCCCCATGGTGATCAGGGTGAAGACAGAAGGCCACAGTTTTGTAAAACCTTCCGAATACTTCAGGCCCGTCGCCCAAATAAACTCTAGAATCCCAGCAATAGCCAATAGGATCCATGCCGTTGTGTTGCTCATAGCATCTCCTCGCATCAGACTAATAATGAGCCTGATCGCACTTCAAAATGTTTATTAAGTCGTTGCTGTGAAACAGGGGGAGACTTGTATATCCCTAGTTTTCGGACTTCAGAGGGTTCTCTGAATAAGATGTATAAAAGCCTATCACACAGAAACTCTGTCGCAAGGATTTTATTTCTGCTATAACAGCGCTTCAATAAAACCTACTCTGGGAGAGCCAGAGTTAAGTAGACATACGACTGTGAGATGACCTTGGATATTCTAAATCAAAAACCTCTGAAAGCTGTCCTATTAGGAATTCAACTTCCTAAAGTTTCTGATCAAGAACATCAAGGTTCCCTCGCGGAATTAAGTCGCCTTGTTACAACGCTAGGTTATGAAGTTGTTGGCCAGATGTCGCAACGTCGTACGTCGACTCGTGGCGTGACAGTTCTGGGTGATGGCAAGTTAAAAGAGCTTGCTTCTTGGACTGGCGGCACCGGTGTTGTTGCACCTATGTTTGTGAAGAAGAAACACAAAGCCGCTTTGAAATTTACAAAGAATATTGATCTTGAAGATGTGGACGTTGATTTCGATGTTGATGAAGACATTGACGAAAACGTTCAGGATATCGACTCCAAAGATGATACTCGTCCGAAAGAAAAAGCAACGATTGTCATCGTTGACTGTGATCTCTCCCCTTCTCAATTGCGAAACTTAGAAAGCATTTCTGGCGTTCCGGTTTTGGATCGTACAGGTGTGATCATTGAGATTTTCTCTCGTCATGCACGTACGCGTGCAGCCCGTTTGCAAGTTGAAATTGCACGCTTAAAATACGTAGCCCCTCGTGTTCGTGAAACTTCAGGTGGTGAAGATCGCGGTGGTGGCGGTATTGGTGGTAAAGGCGCTGGTGAATCTTCGATTGAATTAGATCGCCGTAAAATCCGTGATCGTATTAAAGAGCTCAAACAAGAATTGGGATCTATTTCTCAAGAGCACGACACACGTCGTTCGCGTCGCGAGCAAGAGATCACTGTGGCTTTGGTTGGCTATACGAATGCAGGTAAATCTTCGTTGATGCGTGCCTTGACGGGTTCTGAAGTTTACGTGGCCGATAAATTGTTTGCGACTTTGGATACGACGATCAGAACGATGTACCCTGAATCGAAACCAAAGGTTTTGATCTCGGACACCGTTGGCTTTATCAAAAAACTTCCCCATGATCTCGTTGCTTCTTTTAAATCCACTTTGGATGAAGCACAGAATGCTAATTTATTATTGTACGTTGTGGATTGCTCGGATTCGACTTTCCGTGCGCAGCTTGATGTAACTAAAACAGTTTTGACGGAAGTGGGAGCTGGTGAAGTTGAAAGCTTTTTGATCTTTAATAAAGAAGATCGTTTAAGTGCTGAAGAGCGCACTCAGTTACAAACTGAATTCCCAGATGCGCACTTTATGTCGGCTCACCGCCCTGAAGATGTCGCAGCTTTGCGTGAAAAGCTCGTTGCACATTTCGAAACTGAGATGATTGAAGAAGATCTTTTGATTCCTTACACTACTCAAGGTGCAATTGGTGAAATCCGCGCGAAGTACCGAGTGTTGTCTGAGAACTATGATGCTGATGGCGTGATTTTAAGAATTCGCGCTGAACAAGAAGACATTCAGCGCATCAAAGACAAGTATGAGCTTGGGAAGAAGAAACGCCGCGAGTACTAAGTACTCGGGCGAAGATGAGCTTAAAGCGACAGAATCGCTTTAGCTATTTCCATATCAGAAATAGACTCGACGTTCTCTGTATGGCTTGCACGAAGAACCTCTAAAGCTTTTTCCAGCTTCACAGTCTTTACGTTGCCATCTGTTGCAACATACAAAGCAGCGTCTTCTTGAGCATCTACGACGACTTTAAGTACAACATCACAACTGTTATCAATTGAACATTGAGTTAAAATCGTCGGAAAGAATGTAGAAAAAGAAGCAAAGAGCGCCGTCAGGTATGTCGTTGCCGTTGGTGGCGGACCATAGTCACTTGCTTGAGAAGCTGAGCTGACCAAAAGAATGCTAGCGAAAATAAGCTTTTTCATTGAATACTCCTAGATAAAATTAAGACTTAGATCGATAAAATAAATTGCGCGAGTTCAATGTCAGAAAGTATTTTTGTTTCGCTTTCTTGATTGGCGCGAAGAGTTTCGAGTGCGTGAACTAGTTTTGCACTTTTTGCTTCACCTTCAGTTGCAACGTAGACTGCGGCATCTTCTTGAGCATCAACAAGAACTTTCATCAAATCACAAGTGTTCTCGATTGAACATTGAGTTAGAATTGATGGAAGAAGTGTTGTGACCGACGCAGCCAAAACTGATTCATAAGTTGAATAGAATGTTTGTTGCCCTACTGGGTTAGCTTGGGAAACTGAACCGATCAAAAGTGCGCCTACTAAAATAAACTTTTTCATAAAATCTCCGGTTAGTATTTTTGTTTAATACGCGACTGCAGAGTGTTCCATAGATAAAACTTAGGGAGAAAAGAATCCCCCCTGTGGCAGTCTGCCACAGGCATTTTCTTCGCAATATTCTGTCTTTTGAATACTAAAGTGCGAGGATCGCTTGAGCTAATTCCATGTCAGAGATGCTGGATTCTTGTGTCTGATGATCGCGGAGAACTTCCAGCGCAAGAACAAGTTTAACGGCTTTTATTTTTCCGTCCGTCGCGACAAAGAGTGCGGCGTCTTCTTTTGCATCAAGTACGATTTTAAGCGAATGGCAGTCTTGGAAAATTGAGCAATCCGTAAGAAGCGTCGGTGAGAAAGTTCCCAGCATTGAAAACATCAGTGTGCTTTCAGCAGCGGCAGTCAGACTTGCGCCTGAGCTGCCTGCTTGTGAAAGGGAACCGCTTAGAAGCACGAACGAGATAAGGATTTTCTTCATCGTATTACTTGATAGCTAAAATGGATTGAGCAAGGTCCATGTCAGAAGCGCTTTGAGCCTCTGGCAATTGACGAAGAGCTTCGATAGCCTGAGAGAGTTTCACTCCGACGATTTGACCTTCGGTTGCAACGTAAACAGCGGCGTCTTCTTGCGCATCAAGGACCAACTTCATTGTGTGACATTGGTTTGTGCCACCACATTGAGTTAAAAGAGTTGGGAAAACAGTTACTAAAGAAGTCATGAGTGCTGTTCCGTACGTCATAGCTGTTGGCCATGGACCGTAGTCACTAGCTTGAGAAACTGAACCGATTGCGATGAAAGCTGCAAAAATGATGTTTTTCATAAAACCCCGCTTAGTCAGAGGGGTTTAGTGGGCAGGCTTAGAAAAATCAACGAGTTATTTATTGATCCAGTCCGAGAGTTGCCGGCGTTGCTCTTGTGTCATCTCTTGAACAAGCCCGTCTGCTGTAGATTTCAACTCTTTAGCCAGATTCTCGAGATAATCTCTAACGAATTGAGCGCGGGATGTTTTCTTTTGGGAAGGTAATAAATTCTCACCCAATTGCACTTCCAGCATTGGCGTCAGGTACTCAGTCAAATCAACTTCGGATTCCGATTTTGATTTTGTCGTCGTCAAAGCCTGCAAGAAGTCTTGGTCTTCACGACTTAAAGTTCCGCGGGCTTCAGCATGCAAAGAAAGCTTTGATACGCGACCCATGATGTTTGAAACATCCTGACTGCTGAGATTTGCGCCTTCTTGGATCGAGTTGTTTTTTGCAGCCGTTTCGAGAGCTTCGACGTTGCCTCTCGTATCCATGATCTGATCAATCTGATCATAAGTAAAATACTGATAACTTGAGCGAGCTTTTTGCCCCGTCGACAGTCCTTGCTGCGCGAGTTGTTGTAAGTGCTCATTGCCCTCACCCATCGTCACCGCATGGAAGCTGATTGAAGTTTTTTGACCCACTGAAGCTTTTGCTCTCTCGACTGCAGCGAAATCAATATTGTCAGCGCCGTCTGTGAGGATCAAAACATGCGCACGACCGAGCTCGCCACCTTCGTCTTGAGATTCTTTGATCATCTCAAAGGCTTTTTCGAGAGCTCTCGTAATATTAGTTCCTGAACTGCCACGCGGCGGCTGACTCATCATTGTCTCAAAGAACTGAGCCGTCTCCATGTTGGACTTAATTTTTGTTGGCTCACCTGGGTAATCACCAAATGGAATTCCTACGAAAGAAATTTTATTTCCCTGAGCAACTTTGATTTGGGCTGAGTCTAATACAGAAGCCATCGCTGCTGCTTGGAAAACGTATTTTTGTGAAGACTCCATAGAACCCGACATATCATAGAGCATGATGTAGACTTCGCGTTCTTTAGGATTTTTTACTCCTTTGATCGCTTGACGTTCACGGTATGTATACTCGAGTAAATCCCCGGCTGCTAAACGCACGAGGTCTTTATTGACCGGGCCGTCACGGAAGATGTTTTTGATGTTTGTGAAGTCTTCCACTGTTTCAAGAGCTGGTTCGACGTCATCGATTGGAAGTTTATATCCTGTGTGCACCCAACGCTTGCTTGGGAATGGACGCGTGAATGAATTGAATTTTGTGAAACGCTTCAAACCTGATAACGTCAGAAGTGAATTCATTTGGCCTGAACGAATATCATTCGCTGCCGACGCGTAATCGAGTTGACCGCCGTGCTGGAATCTATCTTTCAAAGATTTACGCGAAAGTGGTCCCGACATTTGTTTTAGGAACTGATTTACGATCTCTTCATCTGTTGGCTTTGTTTTCGAAGCCATTTTTCCCAAAGCTGATTGCAATGCTGTGAGCATCGCATCTTCTTCTGTTGTTAACGATGTTTGCTTCTTTAATGCTGTGAGAGTTTTTTCTAGGAAATGTAGCTTACCAACGACAGCACCGATGTTCGTGCGAGCTTGCGTTGCCACGTCAGCGGCGAAGCTATCGAGTGTTTGATATTGAACGCTCAATGGTTCAAGGTTGTTTCTGAGCTGATTTGCTAGTTCAGCAAACTGTCTTGCTGAATCGTTACCCCGAGTCGCCATTGCATTCGACAACATATAGAAATTGCGCATCGACTCGAGCAAGCTTTCAGACGATGAGTACTGACGAAGTGCATGAACTAGATAGCTCTTCAAAAGAGCTTTCTGAACCATATCGTCTTTCATATAACGATCGACTTGAACTGGCTTTGGCGCTTTGTCTTTTTTCTTCTTTGTTTCTTTATTGTCTTTGCCAAAGAATTTATCGAAGAGACTTTCTTGAGATTTTTTCTCTAGAGTTGAGTCTTTTTTAGTTTCTTGTTTCTTTGGAGCTTCTTCAGATTCTTTTTTCTTGCTTGCGAAGCTGTTTTTCAATGATTCGAACAAACTCTCAGTGTCTTGGCGCTCGCCGCTGCCTTTTCCTGAAGAGGATTGCTGTTCGCCTTTTGACGATTGAGATTGATGTCCCTTGTCTTGAGAGTGCTGGCCTTTTTGACCCTCTTGGCCTTTGCCGGACTGTTGACCTTGTTGTTGTGACGACTCTTTACCTTGCTGGCCAGACTGTTTGCCCTGCTGTTGACCCTCTTGGCCTTTGCTGGATTGTTGACCTTGTTGATCACCCTTTTGTTGTGATGACTCTTTGCCTTGTTGGCCAGATTGCTTACCTTGTTGCTGACCTTCTTGGCCTTTGCCTGATTGTTGGCCTTGTTGTTGTGACGACTCTTTGCCTTGTTGGCCAGATTGTTTGCCCTGTTGTTGAGAGGACTCTTTACCCTCTTGACCGGATTCCTGGCCCTGCTGTTCAGAAGACTCTTTGCCTTCTTGACCAGATTGATCGCCCTTTTCTTGAGACGATTCTTTACCTTGTTCGCCAGACTTTTGCTCTTGCTGTTGACCTTGTTGGTCTTTGCCAGATGGTTGATCTTGCTTCTGATCTTGTTGCTTTTGGTTTTGTTGCTTCTGTTGTTGTTCAGAAGACTTTTGCTGCTCCGAAGATTTCTCTTGGTTAGATAGCTTTTCTTTGGCTTTCTCGATCAGCTCTTCCACTTTTTTAGATAGCTGTTCCGAAAGAGATTGCTCCTCTTGAGGTTTATTTTCTGATTGTTGATTCTGGTCATTCTCTTGACTTTTGTCGTTTTGAGAATTGTCTTTAGAATTCTGAGATTCAGAATTCTTCTGTTCAGAGTTCTGTTGCTGAGAATTCTGCTGCTTAGAGTTTTGATCTTTTTGATCTTTAGAACCTTGGTCTTGGGAGTTTTCTTTAGAATTTTGTTCTTCAGACTTGCCGCTCATTTTTTCTTGAGCTTTTTTGAACATTTCTTTTGCTTCTTCAGCAAATTTTTCAGCTAAAGACTTTTGTTTGCGCTCTTGATTTTTTTGAGCGGCTTCTTGCATTAGCTGTTCAGCAGATTTTTGTTCTGTGCGCTCAGATTTTTCCTGAGATTGCTCGTTCTGAGAATCTTGTTGGGATTCTTTATTTTTTGACTTTTGTTGCGATTTTTCTTGAGAAGACTGTTTGTTGTCCTGATTGTCATCTCGGTTTTCGCTATTACGCTCCTGCTTACGGTCTTGCGAGTGCTGGCGCTGTTGTTGCTGTTGTTCACGAGTTTGCGATCGCTCGTTTTTTTGAGACTTTTGGTTCTGCTGTGATTGCTCGTGACGATCTTGCTGGTTTTGCTGATCGTTTTGTTGATTTTTATTTTGCTGCTCTTGTTTTTGGTTATTTTCTTGTTGTTGATTCTGTTGGTTATGTTGTTGCTTTTGATTCTTCTGTTGCTGGTTGTTTTGCTGTTGGTTCTTTTGAGATTGCTGACGAGCCGACTCTTGATCGCGGCGGTTTTGTTGTTCGCGAGCTTGCTGTTCACGAGACTGCTGCTCGCGTTGTTGTTTTTCTTGAGCACGTTTGTTCAATTCTTGGCGTTGCTCATTGATACGCTCTTCCAACGATTTCTTTTCGTTGGATTGAGGTTGATCTTGCTCGTTTTGACGAGACTTCTGTTGTTCTTGCGGTTTTGACTGCGCTGACTTGTTTTTCTGCTGACGAGGCTGTTCTTGTTGCTGTTGTCTTCTCGCAGCGGCTTCTTGAAGCTTTTGTTTTAGCTTTTCACTTCTTTCAGAAGTTTCTTTAGAATTTGAAGTTTGAGCGTTCAAAGATTGACGTAAGTTTGAAATCGACTTCAATAGAATACGTTGCGACTCTAATTGTTTGCGCAATTGTTTTGAGTCTTTCGTCTTCAAAGAACGTAATTGTTGGCTTGCGACTTCAGAAGACCAAGCTGCTAATTCATCGAGATTTTTAGTTGCTTCGGCCTTACCCATATCGCCATTGGCAACATAGTCACGAATCAATTCATAGTTTTTAAGGCCGGCATTGAGCTGACCCATTTCTTTCCAATATGTTTTTAGACCTTCGCCAAGAGAGGGAGTATCAAGACCTACCGGAGGTAGCTCTTCAAGTTGCTCAAGAGTTTTTGTCCACTCTGTACTGGCTGGCTTTTTAAGAACAACTTTGCAGGAAACAGGATCGGCCCCTGCTGGCAGAGCCAACAAGAGCATCACGATCAAATTTATAATAATCTGCAAAGCTTGCTTCACGGTTATTTGCCCTTAGATACGTTGTTTTCGAAGACAATCACGCTTCCATGAGTTTTAACAGCTAGGCGACTGCCGTCGTCAGCGAAACGTGCTCCAGCAAACTCATTCGAACCTGAACTCAGTGTTTGCGCGGGCTCACCTAAAATTCCAACAGAGTTCGCCAATGAAGATGCCAACTGGTCAGTTTTATAAATATCGATACGATCTGCATACACGACGGCTGTAAGGGCCCGGTCTGGCGATGCGATGACTTCTTTAACATATTCAGTAAGAGATATTTCATCTACTTTACCTAACGCCAAATTCGCAACGTAAAGAGTCGAAGAATCGTGTTGAAACATTAAAGTGACGTCGCCTGAAAGATTTAGGAGTTTCACATCAGTATTCCAATGAAAATTGGCCGTCGAAGTACTTCGAGCATCTACATAAAGTCCATTTTCAGGATTCAAAACAAGCTCCGTGACCCGGTCACTATCAGCACGAATCAATCTTGAAGCCTTGATGTTAAAATCTGTCGAGGCGTGATTTCCATCTGTAAAGACTTTATCTACAGAAGAGATTTCTCCATTAGAGTCGACCAAGAATTTCAACAGTCCCATTTCGCCCCACATAAAATAAGTATCGGCTTCCACCGGAGACTTAACAATGTCAGCAATCTTTCCACTAAAACTATCGCTGCGTGTTTGGTAATTGCCATCTACATGCATTTGATAAAGATCATGATAATTTTCGTAAACTACAACTGCTCTATCTGGAGCCAATGCTTTAATTATCTTCTGTCCGGTATTCCAAGAACCATGTTTTGACGTAACAAAATCTCCAGTTACGTACGTAGGGGATTGCTCATGCTTGAAGTAAACGATTTGATCTCCAAGAATATCAAAATCTTTCTTATAATATGTACCAATAGCTTCGTCTTTATATTCTTTCACCTGCTCAAATTGCACTTTGCCCTTGAACTTCGATGAACCAGCGGATTTCATACCTTTTAAACCGGCTTCATTTTTTTGATCATAGCCATAACGATACAATTGTTTGCGCATCGCTTTTGCTGACAAGTACTTTTTCTTTTCAGATGCAGTCATGTCTTTTTCCCACTTCGCTAAGATCTTCTCAGCTTGTGGTGATTTCAAATCGTGGATGTAGGATTTAATAAGTTCCAACGTCGCAGCACTTGCGATGTTCGCTGGAGTGATCTCTTCTTTGTCTGACAATTTATATGACTCAAGACCTTGTTGGAAAACGAGTTTGAACATATCCATCAGCTTATTGCGATCATGTTTGTTCAAGACTTTGTAGTCTTTGGCCATACGATCAAGTTCTTGCAAATTGTAACTTGCAAGGGACTCATTGAATTCTTTTAAGTTTTCATCAAAGACGCGATCAACGACTTCACGTTCAATCTTTACAGATTTGATTTGTTCTTTTTCATGTTCCTTCAATGAGCGAGCAAGCTGCTTATCCAAGAAAACTTCATTTGGGCCACCCATTTGATAGAACTTACGAAGCTTCGCAAGATCTTCCGTTGTTGCGGTCAATGAACGTTTGCCATCTTTCGCTACGTAGTCAGAAACAACGATCGCTTTTAAAATGTTACCAGCTTTACCAAGGGTACGTGGTGACATGTATTTAGAAGCTCTAAATGGCGGTAACGTGTACTCACCGTTTTGGATCTTCTCACGATATTGCTCTGATGACTTCACTTCGCGGGCTTCCAACTCTGGAGCCAAACGGAAATGAATGATAGCGGCTAAATCTGCAACGTGATCTGGGATTTGAACTTTAGGAACTAAAGCACGAATCACATCAAGCTCTGCAAAAGTCACCTGGTGGATTGGTTTTGCTTGAGCACGTTCGCCACGGAAGATCGCGCGATCCGCTTTAATATTTTCCATTTCTTTAGGAACGAAAATGATTTGCGCGAAACGATCAACCAAGGCACGAGGGCCTTCGGAGTTATTGTGCTCTTCGTAAACCTCTGGAAGAGTTTTATTTGTCGCTGCAACAACGACTTCAGTCAGACCTTTATGTTGTTTTGTACCTTGTGAGTGACCACGCTCTGCCAAGACATCCAAAAGATTTCTAAGTGCGCCCGGACGAATATCGAAAGACTCATCGATGAAAGCAAGCTTTGCGCCCAAAATACCTTCAGCATAGTTACGCTCTACCAAACCTTTATCAGACATCGTTTTATAGTTAATCGAACCATGCGTATCTGAAAGGGTGATCTCTTTATTCATTTGCATCGAGTAGAAAACAGACTGACCTGTTGACTCATCAACGATGTTTGAAAGAAGCGCTTTGGCTAAAGTTGTTTTCGCATTCCCTGGAGGACCGATGAGCAAGATATGCTCTTTCGCGATTAAGGACCACATGAATGGCTCAAGCACGTATTCACGCTCAAGGATTTGGCCCATGACCGTTTCTTTATATGCTTTAAGGCTTTTTGTAGCTTCTTCGATAGTGGGCTTTTTATTGAAGCGACTGACTGCTGGAGCAGCGCTTGCCTTCAACTCTTGGGCGGCTTTCGAAATGATCGGAGCCAGAGGAGACGTAGCCGCCCCTTTAAAAAGGATCGAGCAGCTCGGAGCTTTTGAAGCTGAAATCTTGGCGCGTCTGGCATATTTAGAGATATCCGCAGCAGCGTTGATAGACATCATTAATACTAGCGTACTGGCAACTAGGGGTTTTGCCTTAGCCTTCATGGGGACCTCTTTAAATGTTAGTTCGATTCACCACATTTAAAGCAAAGGCTATTCCGATGCCGTTTCGTCCACATTCGAGAATATGAACTTTTTACTGTTTAAGGCTTTGACAGTGCCGTCGATGAGCTTTTTTTGATCTATCGCTTAGTGCACTCACGTATTGTGATGAGTTTAGGCGTGGCCTTTTTGCCTCTCGCTCCATACTCACGGATTTGCATGTTCAGAGGGGAAAGCAGTTCGAGTTGCATGACTTCATGCTCTTGGTTTTGGAGGATTTCTTTCGACTCAACACCCTCGTTCACGTCAGTGCGCAGGTAAGTTTCAAGGCTTGAGATTTCTAATAAGTTTTTTGTGAGTTTCACTGAGTCGAAATTGCGGATGTAGTTAAACATGCCGTTATTCACGCTGCCTTCATCGTCAGGGAAAAAGTCTTTTTGCTCGCGTGTTTTTTCTGAATTCAGAATGAGAACACCTTTGTGATTGTGAGCGAGACTGAGTGCCGGAGATAACTTCAATGCAGATGCTGGGCCCGCTTCAGGCAGGGCTTCGATAGAGAGATGAATAGCGGACTTGCCTTCAATTGTGCAAGTCCACTCTCCTGCGAAAGGAGAAGCTTGAGAGATCATGGGAATTAACGTGCCGATTAGGATTTTCATCAAGCTTTTCATAGTTGCCTCAAAGTTATTGATTACTCAAAACCCAAGATGAAGTTTGCTAGATCCATATTTGAAATTTCCTGACCTGGATTTGCATCGCGAATAACGTTGAACGCATTGTTAAGTCTTAAAGTCTCAACAGCACCTTCGCTCGCAATAAAGGCAGCCGCATCTTCACGGGCTTCAATAACCATTTTGCGACCTGAAGCTTCCATCGTCGTCGCAATTGGATACGCCGTCGTTAGATAAGGTGACATAGTGATCGAAGCCGTCAACCCCATCGCAGCATCTTGAGAGTCATTAGCTTGCGCCAAAACAGGCACGATAAGAGCTGCAGCGATAATCATTCTTTTCATAAACACTCCTTATAATTAGTAGAGAACATCGCTGACTTAGCTAATTCCGTGCCGCTTAAAATCGAATAAAAGCTCTCGAGAGGGGGTTTAGATGACTAAATTCTGGACGAGGGACCTTTTCGGTCGGTTTGCTCCCTAGAGGTCGGTTGGGACAACTCCGTAAAACTTCATAACATTCCGTGCCAACTGGCCTAAGGTTTCGTTTATTTTTGAACGCAGATTTGTGACAATAAACACATGTGCCAACTGCTCGCGATGAACTGTAATATTCCCACAGATATATGCTTCTCATTCACCGGCTTTCGCATGCGCGGAGGTCTGACAGACCATCATCAAGATGGCTGGGGTATCGCATTTTTCGAAGGTAAAGGCGTTCGTCAGTTTTTGGATCCTTTGCCATCTGCGACGTCACCTATTGCAGAGATTGTTCGTAATTACCCAATTAAATCTAAAAACGTGATTGCGCATATTCGTAAGGCCACTCAAGGCCAAGTTTCACTTGAGAACACGCATCCTTTTACGCGTGAACTTTGGGGTTACTATTGGGTGTTTGCACACAACGGAAACATTCCTGATTTCAATGCGACTTACACAGGCGCATTCCGCCCTGTTGGTACAACGGATTCAGAAAAAGTTTTTTGCTGGATGATGCAAGAACTTGAACGTAAATACGGTCGCAACAAACCCACTTGCGAAGAGCTCTTTACGACTCTAACTGAGTTGTCTTTAGAGATTGGCTCGCGCGGTGAATTTAATTTTATGCTTTCAAATGGTGAAGTTCTTTACGCGCACTGCTCGACTCGTTTGTCGTACATCGTGCGTAAGTCACCATTCCCATCAGCGCATTTAAAAGATCAAGACGTCACTGTGGATTTCTCGAATATCACGACTGCCACTGACAGAGTTGCGATTATTGCGACGACTCCTCTTACGGATGATGAGACTTGGACGACGCTCGAGCCTGGGACGCTCACAATGTTCCATGAAGGTAAGATCTCCACGCAAAGTAAGACGATCCCGGGCCCTGTTAAGTCTGAGGCTTCTTAAGTTTTACTTTTTAACGTTGGCTTCCAACTCAACTTGGATAGAATCTGCGACGCCATTATCTGGTGTCGTTCCTGCTGTGATTTTTCCGCTAAGAGCTTCTTGAAATTTTTTGTAGTGGTGACCGTCGAAGCTCACTAGCACTTCATTCTTCACCATGTCTGCTTTCAACCAGAAGGATTTTTTGATGGTGATGTACGTGATCGGTGCTTGGCGAGATTCAAGTAAATCGCCAGAAACTTTGAAATTCATTGGTAGCTCATCGCCTTCTCTAAATTCAATGACAATGCCGTTAAAAACTTGGGTGCTGATCTGATTAAAATCCATGCCTTTCAGATCTGTCGCTCTGATTACGTTCGGTTGCGCGTTTGCCAAGGCGCTCAGAAAAATAGCTGCTGCGATAATAATTGCTTTCATGTGTTGTCTCCTTTGTTGTTATTACTACGAATGTAGTATTTAAATTCAAAAAAATGCTTTTCGTTATTAATCTTCAGAAAACTCAGTCACGTTAACATCGAAAAAATCAAGGAAGGCCTTATACCAACCAGTGGGCGGACTAATGTGAATGCTGTGATTTCCTGCCAATGTCGAAGTCATGACCATGCCTGCTGCCCACACTACGATCACATAGCGAAGTAGTTTGATCTTCCAACCCAGCCGTCCCGCTTTGACATCTTGATCTTGTAGTAAGATTTCAACGCGTGTTTTAAGCAAAGAGCTTTCACGCATAAATGCTGAGTATAAAATAAACTTTTCGCGTGTTGCGGGAATCTCTTTGAGCTTGATTAAAGCTGAAGCCAGTGCTGCCCCGCTTGCTCCCGTTTTAATCGCGTAGCGGTCAGCGATGATCTCTCTAAGGCGGTCGATCTTGCGACTAAGGCCACGGTAAAACGGCACGAACCACAGTAAGTCACCCAAAAGCTGAATCGCGACGGTGAAAAGGAGATCGAACTTTTGCACGTGTCCCATTTCGTGAGCGATGACGGCTTTGAGTTCGGCTTCCGAAAGATTCTTGAAAGTCTCTGATGGAATACAAATGTAGGGGTTTAAAATCCCACCGGTGAATGGTGTGCCTGAGAAAGCTTGGGAGATGTAGATCTCCACTTTTCGGAAGTCGATCTTTTGAATTTTAAAAAGCTGCGAGTTGCTTCTGTCTTGACGGCGAATTGATTCAAACTTCCACGCATTTGAGATTCTGCGAGCTAAAAGGAAAATCGAAACTGCGCAGATGATTGCAACTGTCGCTGTAATCGCCGCACTGAAGCCTTGTTTCTTAAGATAGTAATACAGTAAATCACTGCCACTCGCCGTGTATTGCTCTTTGTTGGAGCCTTTTAAGATAAAGAAACCTTGGATGCGTGGTCCCCAATTGCTCCAACCAAATCCCAAATTAAAGTAACGGGAATTGTCCGGGAAGGTAAAAGGATCAAGACCTAATTTAAGAACTGATTTTTCAGGAATTCCTTGAGCCAAATCATAAAGCACTTTGACGAATGGAAGCGATAGCAGCGTCAATCTCCAGGTGTCTTGCTGTACCTTGAATAACTTTAAAATCATACCGACCACAAGCATTCCCGTTAAGAGAGAGAATGTGGCGTTGAAAAGAAAGTTAAACAAGTACATCGACAACATGATTACTTCTCTTTCAACTTCGCTTCGACAGCTTTTTTAAGGGCTTCTAATTCTTCACGAGTGAGATCTTCATCGCTGTTGAGCAAACTCATGATGGGAGCCAGACGTTCCGTTCTGAAGAGTGATTTTTTAACTTTTTCGAGGATGCCACCTGCTGAAGAGTCTTTGCGTTTTGCTGGTGAATAAAGAAAAGCGCGGCCTTCCTTTTTTCTTTGCACAAGATTTTTATTATAGAGACGCGAGAGCACGGTCATCACCGTCGTGTAAGCCAGATCATTGCCGGCTTTTTTAAGGTGGGCCTGGATATCAGAGACGGATTGCTCTCCGCCTGCATTCAGGACTCCGAGGACTTCTAATTCGAGGGGGCCAACATCTAATAACTTCGTCATGGGCCAAAAACTACTACATCCGTAGTAACCGTCAACTACGTTTGTAGTAGTTGACGCACATGGGTCCAAAAAAGAACCCTGGCACCTTTTTACCCCCCGCCCCCATAGCGAACGAAGAACCAAGCGAGTCAAAAGGGTTCGAGCGCAAGGAAGGAGGAAGGGCGCTCGCACGGAGGCGTACTTACAGTACGCTGAAGGAGAACGGAAGTTTTCCAACGAAGTCAGATGGGCTGTTTTCACCGATTGGACGCCAAATTGTGGCACTTTGGTGAATTTGTTCTAAACGATAGCCTTCAAAGTATCCTCCACAACTTCTCCATACTTAGCGTTCGTTGCGAATTTGTGAGAAATTTTTGTCGAAAGTTTCGACGACTTTTTTCTGTCACTCGCCCCCTGTTTGGATTTGAACACTGCCATCACCAAGAAGTGACGAAGATGGTCAGCGCGTTTCACCTAAATACAATTCTATTAACGAGAAAAGCTTCAAAGATGGCATTGCAGTTGCTCTTGAGGCTTTCAGTTAAAAAACCCGTGGAGGATTTAAAATGGAGTTCTTATTATCATTAGGCCGTGGCTTTACATCTGCTGACGCTATTTGGATGTGGCTAATTTTGGCAGCTCAAATCGTTTCTGTTGCGATCATCGCTGAAAGAGCAATCGCTCTTTTCATGAACCGCAAAGCGAATCAAAAAGACCTTTCTAAAGTTTTGGCTCAAGATATTAAAGCCGGCAACTTGGAAATGGCACTTCGTCGTTCAATGGCGATGGGTGCGAAAGAACCACTTGGTGTTGTTGCATCTGCAGGTATTCAAGCTGCGATGGATATGGGTGGTAAAGAAGAGATCCAACTTAAAATGGATGAAGTTCTTCTTGAAGAAAACACGCGCGTTGAAAAACGCATTGGCTTCTTGGCAATGTTTGCCAACGTAGCTACTTTGATGGGTCTATTAGGTACTATTACTGGTCTTATTCATTCATTTGCGGGTATCGCGAATGCAAATCCAGCTGAAAAAGCAACGATCCTTTCTCAAGGTATCTCTCTTGCGATGAACACGACTGCTTACGGTTTGATCGTCGCAGTTCCAGCGTTGATCATGTATGCGGTTCTTCAAAACCGTGCGACACGTTTGACTGATGATTTGAATAAAGCAGCTTTGAACTTGTTCATCCAGTTGGGTTTCCACTATGAGCCAGTTCCTACTAAAAAAGATGCTTCTAACAGCAACATGAAACTAGGTAGATAGTTATGACGAGCGTTGGCGGTAAAGACGGTCTGAATTTCGAAATCAATATCTTGCCGATTCTAGATATTTTATCGGTATTGATCTGCTTCCTATTGCTAACTGCAGTATGGGTGCAACTTGGTTCTTTGGATACGAAGCAAGCCATCGGAGATAACTCCACGGCGGGTGCGAAAAATCCTCCTTCTCTTTGGGTTACTTTGGATACTAAAGGTGGAATTCTGCTTTCTCTTCGCGATGTCCCTAAAGGAACCGCTCTCGAACATTCGATCTTAGCGACAAAAGCTGGTGTGAACTGGGATTTGCTTGAATCAAAACTTCAAGCGCTTCGTTCACAATTTCCTGATCTTAAAACAGGCGTTGTACGTCCTGAAGCACGCAGCTCTTACGGCAACGTGATTAAGGTTATGGATAAATTAAAACAATTCCAATTTGATGGAGTGGGTTTATCCCCACTTGGATAGGCGTTTATGAAAACATCATTGAATGTTTCAGGACAAAGAAGATCATTGTTAACTGAAGTGCAAACTTTGGGTAACGGTGTTCGTAAAAAAGGTTTCGGAGCACGCGAAATGGCGTTGGCTCTGCCTTTGACTTCTTTGATCGATGCTTTCTCAATCATCGTGATTTACTTGCTTATCGGTACACAAAACTCAGGCGTTGAATCAGCAATCCCAGGTAAAATGACTTTGCCAATGGCAGAGCACGCGACGGGTGTTGATAAAGAAGTGCCTGTTTTGAAAATCGAAAAAGGCGTTTACTACGTTAATGAAAAAGCCGTTCCAGCTCAGCAACTTCGTAACAAGCTTACGGAACTTAAAAATGCTGCTGAGAACAAGGAACTAGAAATCCTCGTACAAGCTGACGTGGAAATGGACTATGCAGATTTGGATCCTTTGTTACGCGCTGGTTCTGAGTCAGGTTTGACGAAAATGAAATTTGCGGTGGTACCTGCAAGATGAAAAACACACTCTCTCTTCTTATCTTGAATGTTGTCGTTGTAGAAGCGCTCTTCGCGGGGACTGCTTTTGCAGCTAAGATGAATAATGATACGCAAGATCTTGTTATTAAGAAGATGGAGCGTGTTCTTTCTGCGATGGACAAAAAAGATTCATCGTATGTTCCAAGCCAACAACGGTTAGCCGATCTTTTGTCTGAAAGAGCCCGCGTTTCTTTCATGGCCGAAGTGGAAGCAAACTGCAATGGTTGCAAAAATTCAAGTGGCGATCGTAAACGTGCTATCTCTATCTATGAATCACTTCTTAAAGAAGTGAAAATCAATGAGCACGGCGCGATCTTGTTCCAACTTGCTCACCTTTATGAAATGGCTGGTGAGACTGATAAAGCCATTACGTTCTATAAAAAAATCCTAGATCAAGCGAAGATTGAAAAACTCTCTCCAGATATTATTGCGCAAGCTCAAGTGGGACTTGGTGATCTTTTATTCCAAAAAGGTCAATTCACTGAAGCAGCAAAGTACTACAATCTTGCTTTGAACTACTCAGGTCTTAAAAATCGTTCGTTGACGGTTTACAACTTAGCCTGGTGTGAGTTCAATACTGAGCGTTTGAAGCCAGCTATTGCAACTTTAGAAAAACTTTTGAAAAATCCTGCGCAAATTGTGCGCGATACTGAAGACGGCAGCAAATACGACGGCGCTTTCCACGCAGACATTATGCGTGACTTGGCGACGTTCTATGCTCGTCAATCAATCACTTCTCGCGAGATCAACACTTATGCGACTATGGTGCCTGAGAACAGCCGCAAAGACCTGATGCTTCACTTTGCTAAAGAAGCAGACCGCGTTGGTCAAAAACAAGCGGCTCACGATATTTACAGCCGCTACCTTGCTGATGCGAATCTTTCTAAAGAAGAGCGTTTGGCTGGTCTCGTATCGGTTGCGCAAGTGAACTATGATCGTGGTGCGACTTCTCAATCTATCGCTGACTTTTCTAAAGCAGCGGAAGCTTATCAAAAAGAATGTAAAGACGCTGATAAGTGTAAAGAGTTGCAAGCAACTATGCGTCGTTATGTTACAGAGCTTCACCGTTCTAAAAAATTAAAACCTGATCAAGATCTTTTGAATGCCTATGTGACTTACACAAGCACGTTTATCTCGGATAAAGAGATGACGGTTCGTGGGGCTCAAGTCGCTATGGATCTTGCGAACTATAAAATCGCGATCGCGCTTTACAGAACTATTTCTGAAAACCGCGCATTCTCTCAAAAGGATCAAGAAGAAGCTTTATTGAATGAAGTTTCTGCGGCTGAAAAGTCGAATGACGTTTCTTTGAAACGCGAAGCTTATGTGCACTTCTTGAAGTACGCTCCTCAGCATGCGAAAGCTTCTGAAGTTCGTTACCAATTAGCATATTTGTCTTACCAACAAAAAGATTTGAAAACGGCGGCCTCGTCTTTTGATGATATCGCTCAAGATCAAACTGCAAAAATGGATATCCGCAAAAAATCAGCAGACTTAGCTTTGGATTCATACGCACAGTTGAAAGACGATGCGATGTTAGAAGCCACTGCTTGGAAATACGCGCAAGTCCTGCCACAAGCCAAAGCTGAGTACGAGAACATCGCACGTAAAGCGATGATCAACCGTGCTGCTCGTGTCGCCGGTGATGCGAAATCATCTAAAACTGATTTAGCTCGTGCTTTAGACAATTTAGATATCCGCAAAGTTCAGTCTTCAAAATCGGAAGAGAAAGTTCTATTCTGGTCTAACCGTGGTGCTTTAGCAAAACGTTTGGGTGAAGAGGAAGCTTACATCGAATCTCTTCAAGCTTTACTGGGTCAACCGTCTTTGTCTGCCGCTCGTAAAGAAGGCATCCTTGGCGAAATGACTGCTTACTATGAGCAACGTCTTGATTTCAAAAAAGCTTACGCGACAGCGATGAAACAAACTTTCGCAAAGGTTCCTGCTAAAGAAAAAGAGTTCCGTTTGGGAACTTTAGCTGACCTTGCTGGCACAGGTGCTGGTAAGCACTATCGTAAAGCTTTGGATTCTGGTTTAACTGGTGACCGCGCATTGATTGTACGTTCGCGTCTAGTTAATCTATCTAACAACGCCGTTGTAGAGTTGAGAAACCAAGCGAAATACTTGAAAGCCCGCCCTGCTCTGTTGAACGAACTTGTATTGCAAGTTTGGGCACAAAACCGCAGTGCTCAAGGCATGGTTTCTGTTATCGAAATGAAAGAGCTAAAAAAACAATCGGCTCCAACATTCATTCGTAAACAAGAGTTCTATCCTAAAGTTCAACGTCTGACTTCAGAACTTCAATACATGGAATTGAACAACTCAAGCGATAAAGCATTGGGTCGTTCACTTGACGCTCGTGTAAAAGCCTTGGGTAAAGCGGATAAGATGCTTGCTGATGCCTTAAAGCTTGGCGACGTGACAGCTCAAATGTTGGTTCTGGATGTTATGTACGTTGAGAATGAACGTATCGTGAAAGAATTGGCAGCATTGCCGATGCCTGCGGGTTTGACTGCGAAAGAACAAGCTCAATACGTAGCTATCTTTAAGCAAAAATTGAAACCATTCTTGATGAAAGCGCGTTTGGCTCAGTCTAAACAAAATGACATCTGGAAAAGATCACCTGCGATCACACAATTGGTTCGTGACTATAAAGAAGCACGTCCTGAGTTAAGACCTTACCTTGAGCGTGAGTTGAAATTACTCGACAACGTTTCTGGTAACGGACCTATGAAAACGGCTGTGAACGATGCACTTTCTGATCGTACTTTCAGTGCGAGTGAGTTGCAGTCGGCACGTTCTGCGGTTGCAGAAAACCCGCTTGATCGTAAAGAAATTGAAAATTTGAAAACTATTGAAACAAAAATCGGCCATCCTTTGATGCCCGACTACTTGCAAGCACGTTTAAATCGTCTTCAGGAGAGAAAAAGCCTATGAAAATTAAAATCATAATGGCCCTTGTTTTGCTCAAAGCTTTGACAGTAAGTTCGATGGCGTTGGCAGCTGAGGCTCCGAAAAAAGTGAAGATGAAACTGCCATCGCAAGCGAAACTCGGTACTTCATTTACGTTTGATGGATCGGCACTTCGCGGAAGATACCAAAGCTCGCTGAGCACAGCAGTGACGGTAGAAAACGACAAGATGCTTGAGGATCTTTTGAAAGGCAGAACGCAGTTCGAAGATCGTAAACAAGAAGAAAATGTACGGAATTAAGGTGTGAATATGAGTGCAGCAAGATTATTAATTCTAGAAAATATCAGAGGTCAAAAGGTTCGTACCTTTGCGACTAACTCAGATTCACTGAACATCGTGTATTTGAGAGAGTCTCGCCGTGTTGAAGCTTACTCTGATCTTGAAACTTTAAAGTCTAACAATATCGCTTTTGATGTTATCCAGAAGGTCCAAGTTTCGCGCCTTACCGAGGACGGTATGGCCTTGGAGAACTTGGGTCGCCTTCGCATTCTCCCTTCTGAAAAAGCAGTTAACAGCCCGACTTATGAGTTGATGGAAGAAAACGATGAAGAGGAATTAAAAACTCTTCTTCAAAAAACTTCTTTGGCACATATCGCGGTTGTGTTCTGTTTGATCATGGGTTCATGGGCCTTCAATCGTTGGTTTAACAAGCCTGCTGAGCCAGCACTTGTGACGATCATGATGCCTGAAACTCCAAAGCAACCTGAAGTTGTAAAACCTGAAAAACGTCCGACGGTTAAAGTTTCTGAAAAGAAAATCAAACCTTCAAACAAAGTCTACAAACCGGTTGTTCAAAAGAAAGTTTTGAAATCAAAACCTTATAAAGTTGTGACTGAAAAAGCTCGTGACGTACGTCGCGTTGGTGCTTTAGCTGCCCTTGGTGGTGTTGCTAAAGGGGCCCGTGATGCTGAAGGTTTGGATCTTCAATCAATGAAAAACATCCGTTCTGCAGGAACTGGTCGCGGTGGTGGCGGTGTTGGTGGTTCAGGCCGCGGTGGCATGAAAGGCTATATGCCTGGATCTGGTTTGATTGCAGGCAGTGCCGGTGAAGGTGCTCGTGCAGAAAGCGCTGGCGGTTACGGTACTCGTGGTACTGGTGGCGGTCGTGCTGGTTACGGAAAGATCTCTTTGGTTGGTGGAACAAATGCTGTTTCATTGCCACTTGATGACGAAGCCACCGTTGAAGGTGGTTTGGATCGTGACCAAATCATTGCAGTTATCAATAAAAACAGAGGTCAAATCATCGCTTGTTATGAAAGAGGATTGCAATCGCAACCTACTATCGGTGGTCGCGTATCTGTCAGCTTTGTTATCAATGCTGCAGGTCGCATCTCAGTAGCAAACGTGAAGAAGTCTTCATTGGGTTCAAAATCTGTTGAAGGCTGCATGATCGCAAGAATGAAATCTTGGCAGTTCCCACGCCCTGTAGGTCGCGTGAATGTTGATGTTCTTTATCCATTCGAACTTATGCGCGTGAGCGCGCGCTAAGGAGATGACGTATGAAACAATTTAAATCAATCGTTACTATCATTTTACCGACACTTATCTTGGCTGCTTGCGGTGACTACCAAAAGAATCCAGTTGATAACTTAGAAGAAATTCGCGCTAAAGGTAAAGCTGAGCAAGAACTCGGTCCACAAAAGCCTAAAGAAATTGTTAAATGGAAAGACCGCCCTGTTGCGGTTCCTGTTGAACAAGGTTCAATCAATTCAAACTTTGTGACGATCACTGAAGAAGCAACGGCTGGTCAAAAAGACACAAGCCCTGACTTCTATGAAGGCCAAACTAAATCACTGGCCTTCCGCGTTCGTACTTCAAACAACGGCATCAAAGTTAAATTGACGATCCAAGAAAAAACGCGCCCTCAAGGTGCTGAGTTTAAACAATCAACTTCTGATAAAGACGTTTATCTTTTAACTTGGACACCTGCTCCTTACACAGTAGGCAACGGTGAAAAAGCGGCTTTCGTTGTGAAATTGTCTGCGGTTCTTGAATCAGCAGCGACAAAACAACTTGAGACACAGTTTAAGTCAGTGACTCATGATAAAGAAGTACGCCTTTACGTATTCAAACAAAAAGTAGCAGTTCCAACTCACAAAGTTGAAGGTTTGCCATCTGAAATCAAAGAAGGCGACATCGTAACTTTCACAGTAACGGCTGTTGTTCCTGGCGTTGATGACAAATCAAAAGCGAAACCAGTTTTGAGCGCTTACTATGACGGCAAGAATTTGACTGGCGACAACTCTTTCCAAGAGTTGGATGGTTACAAATACTTGAACACAAATCCTTCTGAGCCTCAATACGTAGGCAACTACACTTGGAAATTTACTCGTTTGTTCGACACTAAAAACAACGCAGTGGACGTTCAGTTAGCTAAAGACGGTTCTGTGATGAAAAACTCTGATGGCACACGCGTGCGTGTGAGCTTCAAAGTAAAAAGCCCTCTTTATGACTTCGTCAGTGCCGAATCAGTCAGCCTGATCAAAATCACTTACAATAAACCGGCGTCTGCTCCTCGTTTTGACCTTGTTGGTTTAGGACAACCTAAATTGGTTGTAAACCCTGGTCAAAAAACGACTTTGAACTTTGTTGTTACTTCTGCTGAAAAAACGGCAAAGGTTCAAGTATCAACAGCGCCTTCAAAACTAGCTGGCTCCCCTGCAGTTGTTTGTAAGGATTCAAAAGAAGGATCTTTCAAACAAGATTGCACTATGACTTGGGAAGTTCCATGTGACGCGGCTAAAGATCAAATCACTGGTACAGTGCAAATGTCAGCGGTTGCGATCGTAAACGGTCAAAACTCAGACGAAACTCGTTATGACTTGGCTGTTGAACCAAACAAAGTCGATCAAAAACTTTGCGTTAAGGAGAACAAATAATGAAAACGGTTACACTTCTTACGACAGTTCTCTTTGCTACGATTCTTGTCCAAGCGGCGGCTGTATCTGCAGCTCCTGCTTCTCGTAAAGCAAAAATCAATGCCTCTGAAGACATAGACTCTTTGGGTGGCAATAAAGAGTTGATGGAGATGGCTCAACGCCTTCACCCAGAAAGCCGTTCACGTATCGTTCAAGATCGTATCGTTGATCGCAGAAACCGCGTTGAATTCGGTATGTCTTTCGGTGGTATGTTTGGTGGTGATGCGTATCTTGATACACGCGCTTTCGGTGCATCGCTTGATTACCACATCACTCCACGTTGGTCTGTGGGTTTGAGATACCTTGATTTCACAAACAGCTTAAACGCTGAAGGTGAACGCGTATTTAACGAATACAACAATTCAAACTCTGTTGCGGGTTCTGGTCGCGCGGTTGATATCGACTACCCGATCAATGCAACTATGGGTGTTGTGAACTGGTACCCGATTTACGGTAAGACTAGCTTCTTGGATATGGGCGTGACTCAATTCGACCTCTACTTCCTTGGTGGTGGCGGTATGATCAACCTTGATAGCGGTTCTGCTCCTATCTATACAGCGGGTATGGGTGTGGGTGCTTGGTTCACTCGTCACTTAACTGCGCGTGCTGAAGCAAAATGGCAGCGTTATAACGATCAGATCATCTCTGGTACTCGTACAATTGACGCAACGATCTTGTCTCTTGGTCTTGGATGGATCTTATGATGAAGTCATTGCTGAGCCTTACCCTTACATTAAGCGCCTTGTCGCTTCCTGCACAGGCGGCTGAGCGTTTTACTTTGTCTGCATGGCAAAAAAACGTGAAAGCCACTGCTAAATCAGCGGCGGACATTGAAAAAGCAATCAACACGACTGAGCTAGAGAAGAAGTTCTTAAGCACTTGTTCTGATTGCGACAACAAAGATTTATTGTCAAAAGCTCGCACAACATTCGCTAAAGGTAACTACGAGGAAGCGTTGTCATTTTATAACGACATCCCTCGTGGTAACGACTATTGGATGAACTCAGTTGAAGAAAAAGGCTGGGCTTATTTCCGTATGGACGAATACGAGAAAGCTTTAGCACAAACGAAAACTTTGTTAGCTCCGCAATTAGCAGAAACTGCGAATTCAGAAGCTTACTTGTTGCGCTCTTTGGCTTTGCTCAAGATTTGCGACTATAAAGAGATCTTTGAGAATCACACGAACTTTAAAGAAAAACAAAAAGCTAAAATCCTTGAGATCCAAGATCTTGCTGATTCTGGTTTTAATGAGTCTTTCAAAAAAGTGATCTTGGCTGCGAACTCATTCCCACTTCAAGCAAAAGAAATGGGCGATGCTTTAAAGCACTTGCCGTCGTTGTTCTATAAAGACATCGAATTGCAAAAACAAATGCTTCGTTTCAAAGTCACTGCGGAAGCTCAAACGATTTTGGCTCGTGATCCTCATTTGCAAAACGCGAAAGTGTCTGCAAAAGTAGAACGCGCGAACAACGAAGCTTTGAAAGCTTTGAAAAACCGTATGAAAGCCTTGGCGCAAGCTGAGACGGATGAGAACTTTAAGATCATCCAAAAAATCAACTTGGTTGAAGTGGAAGCGATTCAACGCGTTCACACAGATCAAGAGTTAGCTGAAACTTCATTTAAAAAATCTGATTTCAAAAAAGCTGGGAAAGACCAATTGGTATTTATGGATGACGGTCGTCCTTGGGTTGATGAATTGGATAAGTACGAAGTGTCTTCGAAATCATGTGTTTCTGGCATTAGGAGGAAGATGTGAGAACTCAACTCGCTTCCCTATCAATTTTAGCCTTGTTGGCATTAACTGCGTGTTCGAATCCAGGTGCCTCCCTTTACACGGATGAACCTTTGCAATCAGACACGGAACCTGTTTATCCAGAAGTACCCGCTCAGAATTTTGACTGGGTGACTGTTGACGGTGGTGAATCCAATATGGAGTTCAATCCGCAAGTGGATATCTTGTTCGTGACGGACAACTCGGACTCTATGAGATCTGCACAAGATAATTTGGGTAAGAACATCGAGCTTTTCACTCGCGACATCATGAAAAACCGGATGATAGACTACCACATTGGTACGATTTCGGTTTGGGATTCTTCTGAGCGTTTTGCGACGACGAAGAAAGATGCTTATGGCATCGGTGAACTTCGTTATGTGAAGGACCGCTCTGGCCAAGAATACTCTAAGCGTTATGTTACAAAGAAAGAGAACGGCAAAACTTTGCTAGCTCCAACTTTGCAAATCGGTATCGCTGCCTACAAAGACGGCGGTCCTGAAGATGAAGAAGTTTTCGCGCCTTTGGCTGCGGCCCTTGATAAAACAGGTCACGGCGCTGCGAATGAAGAATTCTTCCGTCCCGAAGCGCAATTGGTTGTGATCTTGATGACAGACTCTGATGATAAATCGTCTTTGTCAGTTCAAGAAATGGTACAAAAACTTGTTGCTGCGAAAAACGGTCGTGCTGAGAAAGTCACTGTTTACGGAGTTCTTGCTCGTAAAGAAGACAGTGATTCTACAAAAGACTACATGTTGAAGGTTCACCCGACTTACCACCCTGAATGTTTTGATTTCAGTGCACGTAAGCCAGTGAAAATCGCTTCGAAATGTAATGACGGTTTCGGACCAGAGAAATTGGATCAATTCATCGTTGAAGCCAATGCTGTTCCGGGTTCACCAGCTGATAAGAAAAAAGAATTCATCGTGAGTATTGCAAAAGACTTCGGTAAATTCTTGGGTCGTATCGGTTCGGATATCTCTCGTAAGACTTTGGAAAAAGAAATCGCTCTTTCACAACGTCCCCGTGTGGACCGCGAGACTGGCGAAATCAACTTGCGCGTTCGTTACGGTACTCCTGCTGAACTCGCAGACGGCAAAGGCCAATTGATCCCACTTAGTGGCACTAAAGGCTGGTTGTACAATGCACAGAACAACTCTGTGAGTTTGTCAGGTGATATTGAATACAAATACTCTGAAGGTGCTCGTTTCGCAGTGGATATGATTCCTGCCTTGTAGACCGCGATCACTGCTAAATATTAGACACATTGAGAATAAAAAAAGGGAGCTTCGCAGCTCCCTTTTTTTTATTTTATCACTGCCGCTCTGGCAGTGATTTTTTTTAACTAACTAGATGTGATTTTCCGAGTGAAGAAGAATGGGATCTTCTACTTGCTGAGTGCATTTCTCGGCACTCTCAACTTCTTCGATGACCCCTGGTAATGTCGTCTCTGTGTAGTTGATCGTAATCGGATAGTGAACGATCAGAGAGTTTTGTGATTGGGAACAAGAACTTCTGCCTACACTCACGTGTTTGTTACCAGATACGCCATCAGGCATGCAGTCGTAAAAATACTGAACGTAGATGTCATTAAGGCCGCCACGCGTATGGAACGTGAAAGTCGCCTGCGCCATATCAGCTTTGATCTGAACACCCGTCTCGCCGTCACCGGTTACGTTATAAAGGTTTCCGATGATAAATGAGTCTTGAATCGGCATTGACGTTAATCGGTGGTCACAAGTCGCATCGTTATAAACGAACACGCCTTGGTACTGGCGTGCTGCCGGAGCTTTCAAATCTAATTCATATGTCCCGGTCTTCACAGTTGTCATGTAGTCAGAAAGAACGTTGCCATCACAGTCTCTGACTATCTTGCGTTTGAACTGGCGTTCAACGTCGATAGTACGAGGTTTGGCTTGAGCCTTTCTCGTTGTCAGGTTGAATTGTTCAGCTAGTCTATCGCAAGACTTGCCATCATCTGGTGTGAACTGAACGTCGAAAGTAATGCCAGGCTTAGATTCTTTTTTAGGTTGCGACTGTTGCGCTGGTTTCGCAACAGCAGGACCGATTCTGCGCGGCTTATCCGCACTGCCGCCACAGGCGGCTAATGCGAATACAGGCAAGATCATGAAATTACGTAAATATGGTGTTAACGGCTTAGCCATTCTGCTACTCCCCATTTGATTTTAAAATGCAAACAGGGAGACAGTTACAATTGCTATGCCAGAATTAGAATGATTATTGAGAAGCTGAATCTCGACCGAGATACTTTAGGTAATCATGCAAGCGACTTGTGACAACAGCATCAAGCCCCATACGTTGAGCATCATGCAATTCTTGTTTCGTTTCCAAAGTCCAACCGACGAGCATCTTTTCAGGAAGCACACGCAATGCATGGAGAGTCTCACAGCTTGCACTATTAAAATGGAAAGCGAGACCTTCGTGATTTAAAAATTTATCTGGGTCTTTTAAAGCATCCGCCGCATTGCCTGTGATTTTCAAGAAAGTCATGTTGGCTAAGATGCGATACTTTTTGTCGACGTTAACAAGTCCCTTAGTCATCGCAACAAGTCGGTCTTGCGCTTCAAAGTCATTCACATAAATGATGATATTACGAAAACAACCAAATGTTCCTTGATTGGCTGCGCCCACCATACATTTGCCATGAGGATCGAGCTTCAATAACTCATCAGCAAAAGCTTGCATGTCTGAAGCTTTGATATCTGGCTTTACATCAAGAACCAAACCCGCTTTTTCGTTTTTAGTGAATTCGAGAACTTCAGATAGACTATTCATCAAGGCACTAACAGGTGCAACATACTTATAAGAACACTTCGTGCGCAGATGCTCCCAAGTCGAGTCTTTAATTGCCACATCACCGTCTGTGCAACCTGTCACTCGACCCGTGTATTCATCATGGTGAATCATGAAAACACCATCTTTAGTTTTGCGCACATCAATCTCAACGAAGTCGGCACCGCTTTGTGCGCCACTCACTATCGCTTCATAAGTGTTTTCAACGTATTTTTGTTCATCACCACGATGGGCGATCAAAAGAATTCGATCTGAATGAGGACGTTCTAAAGACCCGCAATTCTGAAGTCTCGATGCAGACTCTGCTTCCGAAGTGGGTTGACGCTCTTTAGTGAGGGTTTGAATTGAAAAACCAGAATTAAAAATAATTCCGAAACTAAAGCACACTGCTATCAGAGAAAATACGGCGATGATTCTAAGCACGATGTTCGTCCCCCTCTACGAATCACTATCGGAGAGGGAACACATGTACTTAACTTTTTATGTCTCGACTTGAGAATTTTTTCACCTAAGACTCTACAATCACTCGCTTCTCACATTCAGGGACTAATATTACTAAAAGTTAATCTCCGACCCTCCGATGATTGTTTGTCATGCTGAACGTATCAAGAAAACTTATAAAAGAGTTCACGTTAACTCTTGCCTCTGTTTTGACACTAGGCTGCTCGATGGATGCAACAATCCTAAGTGCTGTATCCGAAGCCCCCGTCATTAAAATGAAGCTCGCTGCCTCTGCGGATGGCACATCGTTTTCTATTGATGAAGGTGCAACTTTACAAGTGACCTTGAATGTTGAAAACAGCGAACAACTGAAAAACAATTCTTCAAATCTCTATTGGCAAATCACGAGTGGTAGTTCGGATTTTACTATCGCAAACGGTGTGTTGCTGATTTCTCCTACGACAACTTCTATCAGTTTCCCGATTGAAGCAAAACGCAATGGCATCCTGGATGATGAACGCAATTTCACGCTGAAATTCTCGGGCGATGATTTTGAAAACACGTCACTCTTTCAAATACAAGTGATCGTAAAAGATAAAACGACACCGGCCGCCTTGGCAGCGAGTGACTTTAATTTTGGTGCGCTTCTTAAGAATGATCAAAAAGATGGAACGATCACTGTCACGAATACGGGTGAAGCCACGGCGGATACGATTGCTTGGTCGAATCTCTCTGCTCCATTTAGCTTTAAAGATGGCAGCTTCCCTGGCACTGGTGGCGATTGTGCCACAACGTTGGCGGGTGGTGAATCCTGCACGCTGGCTGTGACCTATGCACCGACTGATGCGGCTTCTCACAACCAATCTTTACAGGCAAGTTTTAAGACACCAGTAGATGATAACACTCATACGCTTCAGTTATGGGGCTTGAGTGTTGAAGTGGAAGCTGTCTTGGGTGGTGTGCCTTCGACATTTAGTAATATCTCTCCTTTAGATGTGACCGTCGGTGGTGTTGATATTCAGGCTTATAAATACAAATTATCGACGAACACTTTAGACTGTTCGGTGGCAACCGGCTATTCATCTGAAATCGCTGTCGGCACAAAGATCACAGATGATTTAAGTGCATTTACGAATCAAGATCTGCGTCTTTGTGTAGTGGGTAAGGAAAGTCATAATCTGTGGCAGCCGTATGCAAACGCGACAATTGCAAACTGGCACTTCGACAATACGGCGCTGACGTTGACGCTTGCACAAGGTCTTCTGCAAGCGGACCCGGCGAACTCATTGCCAGTTGAATTCACCGTTCAATTTAATAAAGAGGTTCTGCCTTCTTCATTCCTCACAACAGACATCCAACAACTGGGTACAGCAACAGGCATCACATGGAACCTGTCTACAACTGACAATGTGACGTGGTCAATGAAGGCGACGGCCATTACTGGCGACGGCACCGTCGTTCCGCAAATCAGTGCGGATTTGATTAGCGATATTTCAGGAAATTTAAATCAAACAGCTTTGACACTGGATAATTCCGTCGCTTACGACTCTGTAAAACCAACGGTCACAATTAATCAAAAGTCTGGTCAAGCTGATCCGACAAATGCTCTGCCGATTGAATTCACTATCACTTTTAGTGAAGCGATCAGTCCCACATCATTTGATATGAGTGATATTACTCAAAGTGGTACTGCGACCGGAATTACTTGGAATCTGACGACTTCCAACAACAGAGTTTGGAGTTTGAAAGCCACCGCTGCGACGAATGGAACTTTGATACCTTCCATTGCTGCGGGGGTTGTCAATGATGCTGCTGGAAATACCAACACAATCGCAACAAGCACCGACAACTCTGTTGAGTACAATACGTCAGCGCCAGATAATTCATCTAACTTAATTTGGGCACAAACCAGTCCTGCTAACACAACAGCATTGACTGCGACGTGGACCAAATCACCGTCTGCGCAATTAGATATTCAAAAGATTCAATTCTATTCGGATGCGATTTGCTCGACACCGACTGGCGGTCTCATCACGCTGAATAACAATGATGTTACCCAAGTTTTGACGGGCACTCATGGTGGTACTTACAGTTACATTATTACTTCTATCGACACGGCTTCAAATTCAGTCGCATCATCTTGCTCTGATTCGGTAACGGTCGATACTGTTCAACCGACGGTGACGACTGTGACTTCCAGTACTTTAAATGGCTCTTACAAATCAGGCGATGTGATCAGCATTCAAGTCACAATGTCTGAAGTCGTGAACGTATCTGGCTCCCCTGCTTTAAGTTTAAATACGACACCAACAAGTCGAAACGCCGTTTTCTCGAGTGGCTCAGGTTCAACGGTACTGACTTTCCTGTACACTGTTCAAGCAACGGACACTTCGGCCGATCTTGAAAGCAGTTCGACCTCTGCGTTGTCATTGGGAGCTGGTACGATCTCCGATATCGCGGGCAACGCTGCCACTTTAACCTTGCCTGGACTTGGCAGCGGTAATTCCTTGGGTGGCAGTAAGAACATCGTGATCGATACGACGGCCCCTGGGATTTCAGGATTTACAATTACAAACTCTTCTCCGACAAATAATAGCACTTACTCACTGACTTCAACGGTCAGTGGCAGTGCAACTGATTATTGTATTCTTGAAAACATAACGACGGTGGCTTCATGTACTTGGACTGCTGGCAGCAGTTTACCAACATCGTTCGTAGTTAATACAACAAACAACTCTAAAACTCTTTACGCTTGGGTTCGTGACCTTGCCGGCAACGTCAGCTCAATGAGCACATCAAATGCCGTGACGTTTGATAACATTGCTCCGACGGCGACAGCGACGGGTTCTCCCACTGGCACAAGCGCAAAATACGTTCTTAACATTGATGTCGGTGGCACTGATGTTGTCACTTACAAATACAAATTAGGCTTAACAGCTTCAACGGACTGTTCGAACTCAGTCAATTACTCTGGTGAGATCAGTGCAAGTGTGAATATCACAGACAATATCTCATCCACTGCAGATGGCGGGATGACTTTGTGCGTGGTGGGTAAAGACACGGCCGGAAACTGGCAGACCTATGGTTTAGCCACAACGAAAACTTGGACGAAGGACTCTCCAGATATTCAATTTACGTCAACGACGAGTACGATTTCTGAATACGACAGCCCCACTCACAAAGTTTATGTTTCTATTGCCGCCGCAAGCGACGTTGCTGTTTCTGCAAGCTATACTGTCACCGATGTCGGGACTTATCCTGCGACGAGCGGCACTGACTATACGCTTGCATCAGGAACTGCGACGATCGCAGCCGGTGCGACTTCTGTTGCGATTAATATTCCCATCATTGATGATATCCGTGATGAGTACGACGAAACATTCAGAATCACATTGAATTCTTCAACGGGTGCGTACCTTGGTGCGAGCACTCAGCATACAGTGACGATCACCGATGACGATGATCCTCCTCTTGTAACGATTCAAGACATTTATGTGATGGAAGGTGCTTCCACTTCATTCCGCGCAAGTCTGTCGACACCGACTGATAAAGGCAGCGTCACGATTAACTGGGCCTTAGATTCTTGTACAGGATCTGACTGTGCCGTCGTGAATACAAACTACACTATTGGCGCTACAAGCGGAACGGTCGCCATTCCTTCCGGCGACACATACAAAGACTTTGGTAGCATTACTACGATCGACAACGCGGTTGATGAACTCTATCGTCGTGTGCCGATTAAAATTACGAGTGTCACAGACGCAACTATTTTAAGTTCTTCTGCGACAGTCTATATTAACGACAACGATACAACAGCCTCATCTCAGGTAACTAAAGTCAGTGTTGGGACAACTCACACTTGTGTTCTGACTTCGCAAAAAAAGATCTATTGCTTAGGTAGATCGAATTATTATCAAACGGGTCTTGGTATCAAATACGCGCTGACGACTCCAACGAAAGTCAGTGTTAATTCCGATTCTGATATTGAAGTACTTACTGCTGGCTATGAACAAACATGTGCAATCACTTCCGCGGGCGCTCTTTACTGTTGGGGTCAAGGTGGTCATGCAACATTGGGTGGTGGCTCTCTCGGTAATGGCAGCAGCGCCAATGCAACAACTCCTGCAATCGTAACAGGTATGACAAGTGGAGTGACCGGAGTTGAAATTGGCTACAGCAATATGTGCGCAATTAAAAATGGCGGTGTCTGGTGCTGGGGTACCGATCAAAACAGACTGCTTGGTCGCGAGCCCGGTGAAATACGCGCTAACAACGCACTTGTGCCGGAAGCCCTCCCTGCCCCACTCGATGCTGGCGTAGAAAAAATCTCTATGCGTTGGACCCATGCGTGTGCCTTGAAAGCTGGCAATGCTTATTGTTGGGGCTCGAACAATCAAGGGCAATTTGGCACAGGTCCGCAAAATGATGGCTCTGTCACAGCCGTGCAAATCACAGGTTACGGCACGATCGCTGATGTCTGGGCTGGGGCTCATGGAACTTGCTTTAAAAATAACTTAGGTGATGTCTATTGCATGGGTAACAACAACGACTATCAGTTGTCGGCCACTGCATCTGACTACATCGGGACACCTGTCGAAATGACCGATTTCAAAAATGCTTCGCAGATGTCTTACGCTTCAACTCTGTGTGGGATTGTTAATGGCGCAATTAAGTGCCACGGCAGAAATGAATATGGCAGTTTAGGAATCAACGTAGCAGGTAGTAAACTTTCTCCAATTACACAAACAATGATCGGCGGCGAAGCCGACGTAGATCACATGGTTTCAGATCAAAATGGCGACACCGTTTGCTTCCTTCGCAATGCGCAGGTTTATTGCACTGGCTACGGTGGCATGGGTAATCTGGGTGACGGTTACGACCCTAACATCATCGTGCCCACTCTCGGTGTTGCGTTCTCTGGCCCTGCCGGAGCCACTGACATCGGCGTTGGCAGTATTCACATTTGTGGATTGTTTAATGGTGGTGTGAAGTGCTGGGGAGATAACACTTACTATCGCGCCGGAAATCTTGTTACCGATATTATTTATCAAACTCCGACTGACGTAAAAAATTTAAATTCTGACGTCACCGCAGTGGTCGGTGGTAACAACGGTACGTGTGCTCTCACAACAACAAATGCGTTGAAATGTTGGGGCCAAGGATATTTCCGCGGAGTAGGATCAATCACTTCATCAGGGAATCCTATTTCACCAACTGGAATGACTTCTGATGTGACCCAGGTTGCTGCTTACCCGAATGGTTCGATTATGTGTGCAGTTAAAGCAGGCGAAGGTTATTGCTGGGGTCTGAATGACTTCGGTCAGGTTGGTAACGGAAACAAAAATCCGCAACTCACACCTTATAAAATTACGTCACTTGGAACTGGCGTCGTCAAAGCCGCTGTGGGTTCGGGGCAAAACTGTTTCTTAAAAAATGATGGCAGCGTATGGTGTGTGGGTCTGAACTCAAGCGGTCAGCTGGGTTTGGGTGATACGACAGAGCGCCTGACACATACACAAATTCCGGGCCTCACTGCCGTGGATATTGTTGCGACAGGAAGTGGTGCCTGCGCATTGCTTGCAAATAAAACTGTGAAATGCTGGGGTACTTATAACGGCACTGCGATCAGTGCGAAAAGTTCGCCAACAACGATTGCCACCATGTCAGATGTGACTGCTATTTACGGTGGACACTTTACTTACTGTGCGATGGATGGCGGCGTATTCAAATGTTGGGGTGACAACACTTACGGACAAATGGGCATGAACACTCTTGCGACTGTGAATTACGCAACTCCGACAACATCGCCGGCGTTCAACTCTCTGGGCACGATCACGGCGGTTCGCACAGGTGCAACAAAGGTTTTCGTAAAAGTTGGTAACAACTGGTATGGCGCAGGCTCTGATGACTATGCTCAGTTCACTCGTCCCCTGAAACCTTTCCGCTTAGCTCCGGTATCGATGATGCCGTTCTAATTCTCATATTGAAACAGTGCCTTCACTCTTAACGGGTGCACGCCTTGCAATAACTAAAAAGCATGAAGTCTTTATTGGCTCAGATCCAATCTGTAACCTCTCGAATGCTCATTGCTTTGACAGCAATGGGACTTTTTTCGCCTGTTATTTCAGAGGCAAAATCGAACTGCTATCAGCCGCAATTGATTTCCTATTACAAAACGGATTCTACAGAGCTGAAACAGCAAGAATTTGTGGGCACCACAATTCGCTGGATCCCGAACAATCGCAATTACATCATGACAGTCGCTCACGGTGTGGTGAATGCCGATCGTGTGATCGGCATTTGCGGTGACACTAAAGTAGAAATGAAAATCGTCGGTGTTGATACGGACCGCGACACTGCTTTGCTTGAATCAACAAGTTCAGATGTTTCTTTCGAGCCATTCTTTAAGCTTCCACAAGGCGATCATGATATCGCTCAAAGAAACGCTTTAAATCGTTTGAAAAAACCAAATAACAATGAAACTCCCCGCTCTAAAATTCCATTCCCATTTCCAACTTTCATTAACGATAAAAGCCTCCAACATCTTTCAATCATGCATCCGTTCTTTAGCACTTCGGACTTAGCTGAAAGAACTTTCGAAGTCGCAGTATTAAACTGGAAGCCTCTGATCCGTAAAGATGCTGGCATTTTTGAATTTCAAAATAATGGCATGATCAGCCAAATGATCATCGATAAAAAGTATTCTGGCACTTTGCAGAATCCGTTTGCGAGCTTTGAGCCGCTTTATCTTTCTGCTGGCGTTCGACCAGGCATGAGTGGCTCCCCAGTGTTTGAATACCTAGATCGCGATCTATATGCTTTAAACAATCTCTTCACAGGAATGGTCAGTAAAACGCAAAGCTTCAAACGCATGACTTTGTTGATTCCGGCCAAAGTGGTTGAATCTGCGATCACAGATATTTTGGCAAATAAAATAACGCCTGATGAACATATGGGTTATGTCTTCGATAAAAAACGAGGACGCCAGTATCCTTATTACAGTTCTAAATCTCTGGGCACTTCATTCACCAATGCTTGTGATGCAGACTTTGCGCACACCTCTGATCTGCAATCTAGCCGCGGTGGCGACTGGGGTGATGGTGGCGGTTCACAAAAAGACCGCGCTCACTATATCTATTCACCCTTCTTTACGGACTCTCGTTTTGTTCCACCGATGAGTTGCGACAGAGCTGGTGTCATTGATAGTAAAAACAATCATTATGTTGCGTATCGACTGAAAGATCAGATTTATCCTCTACGCAATTTAGATCAGTTCATGAATTACAAACGCGCCTATCAGAATGTTCCGTCCGTCTTGAAGTTAATTCGCGCAGACGAACTGCCTCAGTATCGCAAAGAGATTTGCAAGCAGTATGCGCAAAAATCTTTCGTAGGCTTCAAGACCTCGTTAATTCGTCAATTCTCTGAAGACAATGTTCGAGATAAGAGCGACGGAGTCACTATTCCAAATGGTGTGATCTTTAAAGGCAAAGATGCATATGGAAAGTTCGCTTGTGATTCAGAGGGAAATCTAACTGTTAAAGTTGTGAGTCCAGTCATATTCGATAGTACGCTAAATCTCTTTGAACTTGAAATGAACGATAACGGAAATACAACTTCGTTAATAGCGAGCGTGGGTCGATGCAAGATCACTGCTGAAGGTAAAAATTTTGGTTTCGAAAGAATCTTTAAACATCCAGATGCTGAGATTCGTTTATTATTTGAAGCACCCAATACTTGGGCCATTAACATTGGTCAGATCGATAAAAAATGTGGTCTCATCAGTGAGTCTAATGCCGCCATTCGCATTGATGCTGAAATAGAGGACGCCGAAAAAATGGGCTGGTTCTTATTAATGCCGTTTGAATAGGCTGATTGAAGAAAGGAGCTCGCTATGATTTCAAATTCGAATATTGTCACATTGATGGGCCTTTTCGTACGGATTAGATATCTAGTTAATTCATATATTTAGACTCTATTCATGACTTTCAGATCAGCAAACAAGCTGATTCCTGAATAAGTAACTATTTAACGCCGCGTCAATCCCCTGTAAAACCCCTTTCATAGCGCAGTCGGTATCTCAAAACGGGAATCGATTTTGCAAACTCTAACCCTATGAATCGGAGTATTTCATGAAGAAGATCGTCTTCTTACTTGCGGGACTTTTAAGTCTCTCTCTAAACGCTTACGCTGCTCGTGGCGGCGGCTCGGCTGATACTGGTGGCGGTAACGCTGTCGGTGGTCAACTCTTGGACCTCTTTGAAAACGAAGGCACGACGCCAATTAATGTCACTCAGCTAAAAGCTTATCAGCAGGTGTTGAAACCTCTGTTTGCGAGCATCGAAGAAAAGATCCCCATGTTTGAAAAATACCTGCTTGGCAGCATCCAAGATAAAACTTGGTTGATGGATCCAAAACCACTTTCTAAGGCTTGTATTAACGAGAGCATGATTGATGTTGCGAAGACGCCAGTCGCTTGCCAAACTAAATTGCAAGTTCGCATCTTTGAACCGTGGTATAAAAAAGTTGATTTGAAAAATCAAGCGGCATTGATCGTTCACGAACTTTTCAGAAACAAGGCTCTTCGTTTAGAGCGCTCTGATGAAGAGGTGAACTATATCACTCGTATCGTATTGAATGCTGAGAGTTACACGGCCAGAGAGCTTCAAAATCATATCGCAAAAAGCGGCTTCGGTGCATTGGGCACAGACGCAGATATCTTAGATTTACAAGTTTACTACGCAACTTTTTACCGTGCGACATGCAGTACAGGAAAGAACCATCCCCTTTTCAACGTATTGAATGATGTAGCAAATGGTATGTTTGATCGTGACTTCTATGGTCCACGCTTGGATGCGGGAATGTTAGTAAGAGACGAATTGAAGGATCTATTTCGCAATAGAAATTACAATGTTTCTGAAGACGAAAGAGAACGACAAACTTTCAAAACGATTTGCTCGATTCTAAAAAATTCTGATTCGAAAATCATCGAAGCAATGAAAACAATTAATCTCAACTCGGCTTACTAAGAGGAGATGAAAATGAAAACACTTATTACAGCAACTCTTCTTATCTCGACACTTTCTCTTTCAGCTTTTGCTGGTGGCGGTTCTGCCGATACTGGTGGCGGCAATGCTGTTGGCAATCAATTGCTCGATGTTTTTGAAAATGAAGGTACAACGACAGTTAGGTACGCTCAACTGAAAGCATACAAGGAAGTCGTAAAGCCCATCCTTGAAAATACTGAAAGCAAAATCCCGTTCTCTACAGAACTTTTACTTTCCGGAGTAGAAGGTAAAGTTTGGTTGCTAGATTCAAAACCTCTTTCGCGCAAAGCTTGCTTGAACTCAAGTATGATCGAAGTCGCAAAAGAAGTTGTAGGATGCCAAAATCATCTGGAAGTTCGTTTGTACAAACCATGGTACGACAAAGTAAATGCACGCCAACAGGCAGCACTTATCATTCATGAGTTAGTGCGTGGGCTTTCACTCAGCAACAGAGACTATTATCAAATGAGTGATGAGGATGTTGCGTTTGTCACTCGCACACTCTTGCAAATTGAACAGTACGATGAAGGCCAGTTGATCGATATTTTCGCAAGAACTAGTGTTACACGCCAACTAGCTCCATACTCTGCTTACGTATCATTGAACAAAAAAATTCTGATGCCTGACTACCGAAAACTTTGCATGGGCAATCAGAGAACAAACCCTTGGAATTCACTCATTTCTTTAAGTGAAATTACCATGAATTTCACTTATTCTGAAGGCGAACGAGACGCCGCCTACAAGATCAGAAATGAAATGGACTCTTGGTCATCAGATGAGACTTACATTCGTAACAAGGTCTGCAAAACGTATAACGAGTACATCACAAAATTCCAGTAAACATTTCGAACAGACATCCACAAAATAAAAAAGGGAGCTAACAAGCTCCCTTTTTTATTTGTACCAAGCGAGAGCTGCTTCAGCTCCGGGCCGCTGGCCCTACGCTCTGCCGGCTTCCGCCGACTATTCGTCGTCGCCGTCTTCTTCCTCTTTAAGCTCAGCAAGTTCTTTAGTGTCTTGCTTAGACTTATTCGGATGAAGTTTTTGGTAGTCCTTGATCTTAACTGGATCTGGTCCAAGCATTAAGAACATGTTCTTACCTTCCATTTTAGGCTGAGACTCAATCAAAGCTAAGTCATCAACGAATGCGATACACTTCTTCATCACATCCATACCCAACTCTTGATGGGCCATCTCACGACCCATGAAGCGCAATGAAACTTTCACTTTATCACCTTCCAAAAGGAAGCGACGAGCGTGATTCATTTTCGTTTCAAAGTCATGTTGGTCCGTACGAGGACGCATTTGAATTTCTTTGATCGTGACTACTGTTTGTTTTTTACGTGCAGCAGTCGCTTTCTTTTTGTTCTCGTACTTCCACTTGCCGTAATCCATGATTTTACAAGTAGGTGGAGTTGCTGTTGGAGCAATCTCAAGAAGATCGAGGCCTCTATCTTCAGCAATACGTAACGCCTCAGGAACAGACATAACACCCAACATGTTACCTTCATCATCGATAACACGGATTTGTTGAGCGCGAATCTCGCGGTTGACTCTTAACGAGTCTTTAGAGTCTTTTTTGCCGCGTTCGAAACGACCGCCGCCTCTAAAATTACCTTCAAACTTGCTAATGGGAAACCTCCAGGGTTTGGTTAAGTAGTTGCAGACTTCGCAAGTGAAGACTGCAAGCGACGCTCTTTCACGTCATTTAAAATCAAATTCATAAGTTGATCGACAGTTAACCCTTTGTGCTCAGAGCCGTCTCTGAGGCGCAAAGAAACCGTTTTCGTCTCAGCTTCCTTATCCCCTACAATGATCATGTATGGGATTTTTTGCAACTGAGCTTCGCGGATTTTGTAATTCAACTTTTCATTACGGCGATCGAATTCTACGCGAATGCTGTGCTCTTTCAAAGAGCCCATCAATTCCTCACAGAATACGTTCACACGGTCCGTTACGTTCAAAATAGCAACTTGGACTGGCATCAACCACGGTGGCAAGTGCCCCGCTGTATGCTCAAGGTAAACGCCAATGAAGCGTTCAAGAGATCCCAAGATCGCTCTGTGCAACATCACTGGACGGTGTTCCTTGTTGTCTTCGCCTGTGTATTTCAAATCAAACGCTTGCGGAAGATTTGGATCCACTTGCAAAGTCCCGAGCTGCCAAGGACGGTTCAAAGCATCGACAAACATAATGTCAAGTTTTGGTCCGTAGAAAGCACCATCACCAGGATTCAACTCAAACGGAAGATTCAATGACTTCAAGGCTTCAGCGAGTGCGCCTTCAGCCATGTCCCAATACTCTTCTGTGCCCATGCGGTTGTCTGGACGAGTTGACAGGAAGATTTTGTAATTGCTCATACCCAGCTTGTCGTACACACGGTTCAACAAGTTCATGAACTTTGCGATCTCAGCTTGCAACTGATCCATACGGCAGAAAATGTGCGCATCGTCCTGACAGAACGTACGAACACGAGTCAAACCGTGCATCGCACCCGATTTCTCGTAGCGGTGCAAACGACCGAAGTCCGCCATTTTGATTGGCAAATCACGGTAAGAATATTTCTCAGAGTTATAAAGCAAACAGTGAGAAGGACAGTTCATTGGCTTCGAAGCAAAATCACGCTCATCCACTTTCGTGAAGAACATGTTTTCTTTGTAGTTCTGATAGTGACCAGAAGTATGGAACAAGTTCACGTCGAAGATTTGCGGCGTGATCACTTCTTGGTAACCCGTCTCGAAGTAAAGTTCACGCAGGTAAGTTTGGAGCGAGTTATAAACCGTCGCACCCTTGCCTGTGAAGAACGGAGAGCCCGGAGCAAGTTCATTGAAATAGAACATGCCGAGTTCTTTACCGAGTTTACGGTGATCGCGTTTCTTCGCTTCTTCGATATTGTGAAGATAAAGCTCAAGGTCTTTTTTATCGTTGAAGGCTGTTGCATACACACGCTGAAGCATGGCGTTTTTCTCATCGCCTCTCCAGTATGCGCCTGCTACCGACAACAATTTGAAAGCTTTGATTTGACCTGTTGATTGCACGTGAGGTCCACGGCAAAGGTCAAACCACTGATCGCCATTGTAGTAGATACCCACAACCGTCTCGCCTTTTTTAGCGAGGTCTTCGATCAATTCAACTTTGAAGCGTTCGTTCATGCCTTTGAATGTTTCAATCGCTTTTTGAATCGGCCAGTTTTGGCGATTCACAGGCAAGTCTTTTGAAACGATCTCTTGCATCTTTTTTTCAATTTTCTCAAAGTGCTCTTCAGTGAAAGCAAATGGAGAATCAAAATCGTAATAGAAACCATTGTCGATCACAGGACCGATGGTCACTTTCACTTCAGGCCAAATATCTTGAACCGCTTGGGCCATGATATGAGCTGCAGAGTGACGGATCACCTCAACACCTTCTGGGCTGCGAGTTGTGATCAGTTCCACTTTCGTTTGATCTTTCAATGGAGTTCTGAGGTCAGAGATTTCTTTTGATCCATTGATCTTCACACCAAGAGTTTCCTTGGCCAAACGAGATCCAATCGACTGCGCTACTTCTAGAGCACTCGGTTCATGGTCAAACACCTTCGTAGAGTTATCGGGCAAAATAATAGTAATTTGTGACATTATGAAAGAGATGTCGCGGTCGAAGCGACTTTTGTAGAAACTGTTGATTCAATAACGTGAGCTTTATAGCCTTGTTGCATCAATCTAGTAGTATGCCTATTGGGGCCGAGGGTCAAGCACTCACTGCAAGGAACTGCACCCCCACAAGGGCGCGACCTTCTTCGGTTTTTTGGACCCATCGGAGCTGGCATTCCACGGAGACCCATTTCCCGTCTTGGCTCATATAAATCACATTGAGGAATTCTTTAGGTGCCAAAGCGAGGGCTGGAATGTCCAAGCATGCCCCACTGGCAGAAAAATCCCGCATGCGCCCTTCAGCCAACGCCAAAATCGAGGATCCCGCCGGACTATGAATATTCAACGCCGATTTCTTCACCATAACTGGTGTTTTCACCGGGATGCGCTCTTTTTTACGAGAATAGATGCGTTCGCCATTGGCCCAACGATCCAGAATCGACTGAATTGAGTCGGCTTCTTTTTCGCGAACAAGCACGAGATCGGAGCGCTCGAGAGTCACTTTATAACAGGTGCTCTCAAACGTTTGCGCGACCACTATTAAAGTCACGCTTGAACTTTGCGGAAGGCGTTCGAGAAGTTGATCGATTTGTTTGCGACCACAATAATCAAGGCCCACGAGTACAACCGTACGGCGAGACGTATCCGCAAAGGCGCGGCGAAGGCTCTCCATATTTGCCTGAGTTTGCACCTTAAATCCTTTTACCTTATGAAGATAAAATGGATAAGGGTGCACATTTCCGAGGTAAATTAAATCAAACTCATGAACTCCAGGCATACAGCTCTTCATTGCAAGAAGCGGTCAAAGGCCTCTATTGGATTGTAGTGAGACTCGGCCGTAGAACTTCGCGACACTGTCAGTGAAACTTTAAACAGCGTCGCTAAATTGCTGTAATGATAGGTTTATAGACTCTGTTTCAGTGTGAAACATTTCGAGCATTTTCCCTCTGAAAATCTGAGCACCGCTACCGACAAGTTCTCGCAACTTCAGCGAGTTCATCAAAGTCATTGCACTCAAAAGAAGAAAGTTTGCGACAAACATATTCGATACATCGCCCATCAAATTGGCCGCGACACATATCCGCAACTTGTGAAAGTTCTTCTTTATCATTGCACTTCAAATTACCGAGTCGATTGCAAACAGTCTGCACACAAGCAGGACTGACGTTACGACAAAACCGAGCAACCTCGCCAACCCGATCTCGAGTATTACACCCAAACGACCCAAGCAGTTTGCACATATAATCCAAACAATCCCCACGCACAGGCCCATCATCATAAGGCGGATACCCAGGACACCGCCCATCCTGCCCACCATCCCCATTCCCCGGAGGAGGCAAAGGCCGAGGCGACTCCTTCGACGACAATAACGAATTCAAAACACTGCTTTCATACTCCTGCGAAGCAGAGAGTACTTTCGAATTTTCGGCACGAGCCGAAAACGAGAGCACCGACAAAAACAAAAGAAAATAAACCAACCGCATAACCCCTCCGGAAAAAGTACCTGCTTCCTTTTTTCTCCGAAAATTCGAGAAGCGGATTTCGAGGAAAAAAAAGGAAGCAGGTACCTCTTGAGGTTACGAGAGAAGATCAGACAAAAAGAAGAGCCCCGCCGAAAATACAAAACGCAACGCCGCTGCGACGCTTCTGCAGAAGTAAGCAGGTACCATTTGGACACAAAACCGGCATCCCGCTCCGGTGCCGCAACGCTTCTGGAAAAAGAAGCGGGTACCTTTTGAACAAAACCGCCGAAGGCAGGTTTTCAGAAGTGATGAACGGAGTGAGGTGGTTCAAAAAGGTTCGAATACGAGGCGGAAGGGGTTGTTCGAAACGCAGGCGTGGCAGCGCCACGTCGGAGAGAAGGACAAGCCCTGACAACGAAGCCCGCAGGGTGGATCGCCGAAGGCGATCCATAGTCGAGCCTTTTTCAACCGCCGGGCGATAGACCAAAAAAAAAACCCGGCTACTGCCGGGTTTTTGAAACGTTCGCTTTAGTAAGCTACGTGGTGATTCAAGGCTTCGTGCATACGCGGATCCTTGATTGGAACCAATGAATGCTTGCTCCAGAAACTCATGATGCAAAGTAAGAAGATACCTGCAAAGCCGGCAAAAATACCAATCTCCCAGAATCCGAAAGTCATCTGACCGTCGAAGAAGTTTGGATAAACCATCCAGAAGATATCTACGTATTGCATGACCAAGATCAATGCAGAGATCGCAAGAACCGAACCGTCATTGCGTTTAGCTGCGCGAGGCAACAACAACAAGAATGGAACGATGAAGCGGAATACCAACAAGATCACAGACACTGACATCCAGCCGTTTTGAGATCTCATGATGTAGTATTCAGTTTCTTCTGGAATGTTAGCGTACCAGATCAACATGAACTGAGAAAACGCAATGTACGCCCAGAATACTGTGAAACCTTTAAGGTACTTCACAACGTCATGTTGGTGCTCAACATTCACATAACCTTTTACCAAACCAGAGCGTCTCATCAATACGATTGTGATCGCAAGGAACGCCAAGAATGATTGGAAAAGACCTGCAAAAGCATAGATCCCGAAGATTGTTGAGTACCAAGTCGGAAGAAGTGACATCAACAAGTCGACTGAGAACAATGAGAAGATCAAAGCGAAGAACAAGATGAAACCAATAGAAAGACCTACTGTTTTATGAGTCAAAGACTCATCACCAGAGATGTCTTGTTTCAAAGAGTTGCCAACGATCAATTTTTTGAAGATCCAGCAGCCGATCCCGAAGATCAACATACGAACGACAAAGAAACCAACGTTCAAGAAACCCGTTTTCGCAGCGATCACTGGGCTGTTTGCAACAACCTCAGCGTTTGCCCATGGGTAAAGGTGTTTCATACCGAATACCAAAACCAACGAACCCGCGATCATCACAGGGATGAAAGCTGTTGTTGCTTCAGCATAACGACGGATAGAAACAGACCAACCTGCTTTAGCGATGGATTGAATCGCAGACCAGAAAAGTCCACCTAAGCCCAAGCAAGAGAAGAAGAAGAAAGCAACTAGGTACGAAGTCCATAGTCTGTCTTGGTTCTTCATCAAGCCGACAACGAAAGTGATAAGACCAATCGCGATCAAAGCGAAGGCCAAAGTTTTTAACTTTGCCGGCGCTTCGAATTTACTGACATGAAGATTTGTGTGATGTGCATCAGCCATTTCTAAACCTATTTTCCAGCTTGCTTCTCAAGGAAGCGGATATAATTCACAACTTGCCAACGATATTTCTGAGGAATGTGAGATGCGTATGGACCCATCACACCTTGGCCAACAGAGATAACATGATAAAGGTGACCATCTGGCCAAGCTTTTACTTTATCAGTCAAAATCGAAGGTGGCTTCAACGCCATTTTTTCAGAAACAGAAGAGTGAGATTCAGGACCGCCCTCCCCTTTCATACCGTGACAAACCATGCAGTTTGTTTCGTACATTTTCTGACCAATTAAAAGAGTCTCTTCATCCATTTGACCAGCAAGTGGATTTTTCAAGTTCTTCGCAGCACCTTCAACATCCGTTGTGTAAAGGTAAGCTTGGAAACCTTGAGGAACCGTCTTTTCAGGCGGAACTCTCATACCACTGTGGTGTGGAGATGTTTCGTCATACTCCTGCGCTTTGATCGCTGGAGATTCCATCATATCTTGGATGATTTCTACATTCGGCTTGTTGCCACGAGGGCCACAGCTTGAAAGAGCTACCGCTGCAATACCAGCAGCAGCAAGTCCCATTGTTACATTCACAAGACTTCTCATTCTAGAACTCCGTTTTCTTTACTTCTACTGCGCCAAGGTCCTTGAACATCTTTTCAAGTTTCGCCTCGTCGTAGCCCGTGTCGTTGTGAGGAATGAAAATAGCAAATTTATGACTTGTTAGATCTGGATCGATTGATGGTGGATCGATCTTCGGCATTTTACATGCGTAGAACAAAGCACCAACAGACGCCAAAGCAGCAAACAAGATAGTCAATTCGAACATGATTGGAATGAAAGCTGGAAGTGAGAAGAACGGTTTACCACCGACGTTCACTGCCCAGTCAACCGCTGAAGTCCACCAAGTCAAAAGCAAACCACTGATCAAACCAACAGAACCCGCAACCATTGTTACGTAAGGGATCCATGAACGTTGGATGCCAGCAGCTTCTTCCATACCATGGATAGGATAAGCACTGATCACTTCAAACTTAGTTGAACCTGATTCGCGAGTCTTACGAGTCGCGTTCAAGATTGCATGTTCTTCAAGCCAAATACCGGCAATACCTTTAGAAGCCATTAGTGGTGCCCTCCTTTATCGTCGTAACCTACGTTCAAAACTGGTTTGATTTCCGCGATAGAGATCGCTGGGAACAAACGCAAGTAAAGAAGGAATAAAGTTAAGAACATACCGAATGAACCAACTAGGACACCCGTATCGAACCAAGACCAAGCGTACATACCCCAGTTTGATGGCAAGAAATCTCTGTGCAATGAAGTCACAGTGATAACGAAACGCTCAAACCACATACCGATATTTACGAAGATAGAAACAACGAACATCACTGGGATTGAACGGCGCAATTTTTTGAACCAGAACAATTGAGGGATGATAACGTTACAAGTAACCATCGTCCAATATGACCAACCATAAGGACCGAAAGCACGGTTGATGAACACGAATCTTTCGTATTGGTTACCAGAGTACCAAGCGATAAAGAACTCAGACGCGTAAGCGTAACCAACCATCATACCTGTCGTCATGATGATTTTGTTCATCACTTCCATATGATCAAGCGTGATGTAGTTTTGGAATTCTTTGAAACCGATACGTACCAAAGTCATCAAAGTTACAACCATCGCGAAACCAGAGAAGATCGCACCCGCAACGAAGTACGGAGGGAAGATCGTCGTATGCCATCCTGGAAGACCAGAAACCGCGAAGTCGAACGATACGATTGTATGTACTGAAAGAACTAGTGGAGTCGAAAGACCTGCAAGCAAAAGGTACAACATTTCGTAGTGTGACCAGTTTTTCGCAGTACCTCTCCAGCCCAACGACAACGCACCGTAAACAGAACGACGAAGTTTGTTTTTCGCGCGGTCTTTCAAAGTTGCAAAGTCAGGAACCAAACCGATGTACCAGAACACCATTGAAACAGTCGCGTATGTTGATACGGCGAAAACGTCCCACAATAGAGGCGATCGGAAGTTCACCCACAACGGTCCACGTTGATTCGGGTATGGGAACAACCAGTAATCCAACCAAGGACGACCTGTATGAAGCAACGGGAAAAGACCCGCAGTCATAACGGCGAATACTGTCATCGCTTCCGCAGTACGAGCTACCGATGTTCTCCACTTTTGACGGAACAAGAACAAGATGGCAGAGATCAATGTACCAGCATGGCCGATACCGATCCAGAATACGAAAGTAACGATCATTGTACCCCAGAATACCGGATGATTTACACCCAATAGACCGATACCGATACCAACAACCGATGCGAGGATACAGATGTAGAACAAAAGCAACATCTTCGCACCCAAGAACATTCCCACCCAACCTTTAGATGGGAATCTTTCTACTGGGGCACAGATGTCGTCAGTAACATCTTTTAACGACTTATTTCCAATGACCAAAACATTACGTTTCATCATGAGTGCTCACCTTGTTTTTCAGTCCCGTGACCTTCGTGGCCACCAGCAGTTTCTTTATAATTATTACGGATCTTAGACATGTAGCGGATAGAAGGTTTCGCGTGCCACTCTTCAAGAAGAGCGTATGCGCGTGGTTCTTCTTTGAACAACTTCGCTACTTTCGAATTCGGATCATTCAAGTCACCGAATACGATACCGCCGCTTGGGCAACCTGTTTGGCAGGCTACTTGTACGTCGCCGTCTTTCAATTCACGTTTTTCGTTACGAGCTTTTGTTTTCGCATCTTGGATACGGTGAACGCAGAACGTACATTTTTCCATAACCCCGCGAGTACGAACGCCCACTGACGGATTCAATGCCATGTTCAAAGGTTTTTCGATCAACTTAGCGTAATTAAACCAGTTGAAACGACGTACTTTGTACGGGCAGTTATTCGCGCAGTAACGAGTACCAACGCAACGGTTGTAAATCATGTCATTGAGACCTTCATCAGAGTGAACAGTCGCAAGAACCGGACATACCGTTTCGCAAGGAGCATTGTCACAGTGTTGGCATAGAATCGGTTGGAAAACCGCTTCTGGAGCATCAGGCGAACCTGTGTAGTAACGGTCGATACGCAACCAGTGCATTTCACGACCTTCAAGAACATATTTTTTACCAACAACAGTCACGTTGTTCTCAGATTGACAAGAGATCACGCAAGCAGAACAGCCTGTGCAAGAGCTCAAGTCGATAGCCATACCCCATTTGTGACCATTGTATTGGTGGCCAGACCAAATAGACCATGTGTGGTGTCTGTGGACGCCAGAACCTTGGTTCTTTTTGTAGTCTTTCAAAGTTGCTTCAGCAACGATGTTACGGCCTTCCATTGTGTGGTGACCTTGAACGCAAGCAAGTTCATATTTCTTGCCGGTTTTTTCGAACTTCACTGGAAGAGATGAGAACAACACGTTGCCATCTTTAGCAGTCACAAGTTTGAAAGCATTTTGACCGATGTTGTTACCAACTTTACCAGTCATAGTGCGACCGTAACCAACTGGGATCGCAAGAACTTCGTCATGCAAACCTGGTTGGATGTGAACCGGAAGTTCCATTTTTTGGTTACCAACTGTGATTTCAACAACTGAAGATTGTTTCAGTTTGTATTTTTCAGCAGTGCCGATAGATACCATCACATAGTTATCCCAAACGATTTTTGTGATTGGATCTGGAAGCTCATGCAACCAAGAAACGTTCGTCAAAGTACCGTCTGCGAATTGAACTGTTGGGTAAAGAACAAGTTCGAAACCTTCTTTAGCTGGAGCTGGCTTGATAGATGCAAATGCATCTGCTTTGAATGAACGAGCTGAACCCGCATCACCCATTTCACCAGCGAAACCTGCTTCCAAAGTCGCTGCCCAGAATGACTCAAAGTCTTTTCCTTTAGCGTATTTTGGAGCGATGTCTGATTTCCAGTAAACTCTCAAGTAGTCATAGAAAGATTCGTAGTCACGAAGACGTGAAGGACCTTGGCCAGCCAAGTATGCCCATGTCATCAATGACAATTGGAATGAACGTGTGTCGTACATTGGACGAATCGTTGGTTGAGCAATAGTAATTAAACCTTTTGCCATCTCAACGTCATTCCAAGACTCCAACGCGTGGTTATCTGGAGTGATAAAGTCTGCGTGGACACCCGTCTCATCGACGCGATCACCAGTGTAAACAACCATTTTCACTTTTTTAACTGCATCAGCAAAACCGAATTCAGTTGGCAAAGCGTAACCTGGATTCACGCGGTGGATGATCAATGATTGAACTTTGCCCGCTTTCATATCAGCGATCAAAGACAACATGTCAGCGTAAGAACCTTGCAATGAAGAGTTGCCGTTACGAGCGTCAACTGTTTTACCGTCGTTACCTAGAACAGAGTTCAAAAGGTTCACTGCGATTTGCAAGTTTTTAGAATCTTCAGTCAGAGTTTGGATACCACCAGCCACTACAAGTGACTTACCTTGGTTATCCCAAAGATCTGCTGCGATTTGCGTCAACAAAGCTGGCTCCATGTTCAATTTCTTAGCTACGTCAGAGTAGTTAGAAAGAACTGATTTAACACCTGCATTGCCTGCGTAAGAAGAAGCACCTTTTTTAACTACGATTTCGTGCAAAAGACCCATAACAACATCAAGTTGTTGTGAAGGTTTGATTTTGACACGGATATCCGCATTCGCACCCGTCAAAGAGTAAGTCGAATCGAATGAAACCATACGAGACATATTTACGATGTCTTTACGGCCCGCAGTGAATTGTGCTGTGAAAGAAGTTGGATTCAACCAAGTTCCCAAGAAGTCAGCATCGATAGACACGATCATTTGTGCTTTATCGAAACGGTACTGAGGAACGACGTCGTCTCCGTAAGAAGCTTTTTGGCCTTCACGGATTTCTTCGTGAGCAAGAGGCTCCCAAACAACAGTCTTAGCTTTGAAGCCTTGAGCGAAGTCAGAAACAACTGCACGAGTTGATGGAGAAGAGAGAGAACCCGTCAAAACGACAACGTCGCCTTTTTTAAGTTGCTCAACTACTTTTTTATCAAGCTCTTCCCATTTAACGTTCACAGTTTCTTTATTCGATTTCTTTTCATTGAAAAGATTGCGAATTGGATTTTTCAATCTCTCTGGATCGTAAAGGCTCAAGATAGAAGCTTGAGATCTCGCATTCACACCCATGTTAAATGGATGAGATGGATTCGCTTCAACTTTGATAGGGCGACCTTCGCGTGTTTTAACCAAAACACCCAAAGTTTCAGAACCATCTACATAAGCAGATGTGTAGTAGTTCGCTTGACCCAAAGTCACTTCTTCAGGCTGCTTGTTGTATGGAACAATCTTTTGCACTGGACGGCGGATACAACCCGCAGTTGCCATTGCCAAAGAAGCACCCATCAACTTCAAGAACTCACGACGTGCAAAACCATCTTCCGCATCGCCTTCTTTCAAAGGTGATGATTGGAATTCAGTTTGCGCAAGCTTCATGAATTCTGGATCGCTGTTGTACTGCTCCAGACTCAACCAATATTTATTATCCCGTTCGACTTGTGGGCGAAGGGCTTTTTTCATCTCTAATTCGTGATCGTGATGATTTTCAGACATAGATCCTTCCGAAACTCTTCCTAGTAGTGACAAGTTGAACAGTTAAGAGGCGCTTTATTCTCTGGTTGACGGTGACAATTCACACACCAGCCCATTGAAAGATCAGAGTGCTGAGAAACCTTTTGCATAGTCTCGATTTGACCATGGCACGTCTGACAGTTAACACCTTTTGCGATATGCGCGTTGTGATTGAAGTGAACGAAGTCTGGAAGCATGTGAACACGCACCCATTCAATCGAACCACCTGAATCATAAGCATCACGCAATTTTTGAATTGCAGGCTTATCTGTTGCCACTTGTAAGTGACAATTCATACAAGTGCTCAAAGCTGGGATGTTCGAGTGCTTCGTACGTTCCACTTGATTGTGGCAATACTGACACTGAATCTTGTGAGTTCCCGCATGCAAGCTGTGATCAAAAGGGATTGGTTGCTCAGGCGCATATCCCTTGTTGTATCCCCAGCCTGATTGAAACTTACAACCAGTTAGAAGAGTTGAAATCATGAGCGCGCCCAATAATGCAATCGCACTCGCCGCCGATCTTTTGAATACCCGATGCATAAACATCCTTCGCTAAATCACCATGATGTGGGCAAAGACACACGTAGGCCAAATTTTTACTTTGCCACTATTTAAAATCTGATTAGTCCAGTTGTCCACGATCTTTTTGCAAACTTATTGAAAAAGATAGTGGATCCTGAAACACGCACAAAAATGTAGCAGATACTACGCTTCTGTTTTCTTGCCTCTACGAAGCACTGCTACGTAGATAACAAAAAGAATGTGCACTGCCACAAAAGCACTCACGTACTCCACACCACCAGCTCCAAAGCCGTAAGAGTGAAGCCCCGCGCCAAGAACAAAGTTCACTCCATACCAAGCCATGATAACTAAGCTGAAAGTGATGATACCTGAAGCGATCATTCCGAAGTTTTTGATCAAGCCTGCTAAACGCGCGTGAAGCACAGCCAGATAGCCTAACAAGGCGATGAGTGCCCATGTTTCTTTCGGGTCCCATCCCCAGAAACGACCCCAAGAATAGTCCGCCCAAATACCACCAAGAATAATTCCTGGAGCTAAGAACGCGACACCGATTTGCATTGATCTATAAATAGCTAAAACAATCGCTTTGATTTTGTCGTGATGCTTTTCTTCACCACGCAAATAGTAAATCAATCCGACATCGCCAAGGCCAAATGCTAAGAAGAAAGCCGCATAACTGATAGTGATTGTCATTACATGGATCGTAAGCCAGTAGTTACTGCGAAGCACCGCAACAAGAGGTTCCAGCGCGGGATTCAACACTGTTGGCGCAAAGTCAGCGATAACAAGCGCCACAGTTCCAACCAAAGCTCCAGCAAACAAAGTGAAGCCGAATTTATAAATACGTTCCAAAATCGCAGCGAACAACAATGTTCCCCACGAAACCCAGATGACCGTCTCATACATATTTGTGACGGGCGCGCGATCCATCAAATACATGCGCAAACCAAATCCGTATGTATGGAAGATAAAACCGATCGACAGCAATATCCATGCAGCTTTCATGAAGCCAGGCTTACTCAAAGCCCACATCAAAAGCATGACCATCGCACCTAATAGATAGAAAATGTAAGCTAAACGGAATGGATGCAAATCTGAGTAATGAATTTCAGCTTTGATTTTCGCATCATGATCGTAAAGTGCCGGATTCGCAGCGCGAGCGACATCTTCAAAACTTTTTACAGCTTTATCTAGCGCATTGCCCGCTTCAGTGACCTTGGCTTTGTCACCGCTTTCAGCGACGCCAATATAAGTCACGAATTCTTTCGTCAGTACTAAGAACGCTGTTTGTTGCGCTTCATTGAAATCAGGAATTGCAACCCAGTCCCCGTGCGCATCTTTCCCAGGAACCAGCTTCATCATGCGGCCTGAAGCGATTTCAGCAAAGATAATGTATTGATTTTCCAAACGCTGAACGGCTTGGAAGTAAGGATCCAATTTTTCTTGCGCTTGACGTTTTGCCTGAAGCTCTTGACGAAGGGTTCCGAATTTTTCATTCGCAAACAACTCTTCACCGGCAAAATATCTTTGCTCTTCATTTAAGCGCAAAGCTTTTAAGATTTGGTGATTGCGCACTTCGAAAATCTTTTTACCCTGCCATGCTTCAGGTGAAAGCATCCAAGTTAAAATGATTTCGTAAGCCGCGCGCTTTTCATATTTTGTTTTACCGTAAACGATCTCAAGCATCTCGCGAGAGAAAGAATCAAATGGCTTAATACGGCCACCATCTTGGATCGGCATTGCACGCAATGCTTCACCCGGTTTTGCAATAGCCGAAAGGGGCCCCATCAACGCTACAAATAATAAAAGAAAAATCTTTTTCATTCTTAACGATCTCACTTTTTAGATTGATCTTGTTTGTTTTTCAAAAGTTTGAAATCAAGATGTTTAAAATAGAACAACAAAACGATACCGATCGACATAATCAACGAACCCAGATATTTCCAGAAACGACCCGGATCTTTATTCACCGAGAACACGGACGCAACAGGTACGCCTTTTTCCTCTTGGAAGCTGGCTTGATAAATTGTCAGACCACGATATTTCATCGGCTCATTCATCGAGATTTTTGTGACCGGCATATTCGGTACAGAAACCTGACTCATGTATTCTTTCGCCTGCGTTGACCCTTGGTAGCGCTCCACTTCGAAGTTCACAAGCTTCAGAGGGAAGCCCAAGTCGATACGGCGATTTGAATAACTCAAAAGATAAACTGAATTATCTGTGAAAAGCTTCACCATGTCGTTCAAAAGCACCCAATGATCTTTACCAGCAAAACGAATTTTCACAGCCGCTGTTGTTAGCGGTGTTGGACGCTCACGCGGTTCCAAATCCCAATCTTCGGTTGCAGATGGCAGGTATCTTAAAACACGGAATTGAATGCCCATCCAACCCGGCTCAAACACGTCGCCTTCTTTAACAAAGCCTTTTTTAAATGGCTTTACGTTGTTGTCTTTATGGAAAACAGCATAATCAAGACCGTCTTTTGTCGGCGAAAGATAGATTTCGTTTTTGCCTTGGCCATGCACTGGGATCGCACCCAAATGAATTTGTGCGGGACCAAAATCATGCGTCTGCATGCCGCCTTGTTTTTTCTGAACAAGCCATTCGATCACATTGACGTTTGGATTTTGCACTTGGAAACGCAAACCTGCGCCCGCTTTACCAAGCTCTGCAGGAATGACTTTTTTAGCAGCCACTGCATACTTCACGTAATCGATGACTTTGATCTCATCGTTGAATGCAGGAATGCTGTAGGGTTTTTCGACGGATGGTGGACGCTTAAAGAAATCCACTTCTTTTTCGAAAGTTTTAGAATAACGATCGCCATCGAATGATGTGTAGACAACGAGATCTGTTTCCGGAGTTTGCACGAAGGTGTTTGAATCACCGATCCCGACGCGCATTGAGCCATCAAGACCAAATTGCATCGTCAACACAGAACCGAATAACAAAACGATGATACCAATATGTGCGAACACGAAAGAAGCGTGACGCTTTTTCCATGGCAGACGATCTAGCATCACGGCAACCAAATTGATTACCAAAAGGCCCATCACGCCATACATCCATACCGTATCGTAAACTAATTTTTTAGCGGCTGTTGCATCGTATTTAGATTCGACGATTGTTCCGACGGCCGTGATAATTCCCAAAGAGATAATGATCACGACGGCAAGCTTCAATGAAGCGAGCGGCTTATTGATTCGTCGCCAAAGCGGTTTTGTATTCGTTGGCACCAAGCTGAACATCCTTTGATAGTGATCAACTTTTTAAAACAGTCCGCTCTGAAGGGCTATGCTTTTTGACGTCGACACCCTATGTTATCGACGCGAGATTTTGTTTAATGTAGCTGAGCGCTTTAAAAACCTGATCTTGAACTTTTTTTGCTGCCTCTGGTTTAAGCTTTTTTGTCGCCTCATCCATGTAAAGCTCACGATTCATTTCCACTTGCAAAGTGTGTTGATCTTGCTCTGGCAAACCGTATTGCTCAGTCAGACGTCCACCAAAGTAAGGCCAGTTATACCCTACTTTAAATCCTGCGGTCACATAGGCTGCAATCACCAGATCTTTAAAACGCGGATCGCAGCTTTTACCTTTGGAATCACTCACAACAATGTCAGCGCGTCTTTCACCGGGATCGCGATGCATAGCGGTACCCACAGAAGGCATACTGTGCGCATCAATGTGAAAGGTTTTTTTATATCCAGCTTCATGCAAGCTTGCATAGAGTTTGCGCACATCTGCGTGGAACGGCTCATAGATCAGATTCACAAGCTCGTCGTGTTTTGCTTGTGACATGGGCTCTTTCATCAAGGCATGATTGTAAGTAGTCACAACCCAGTGAAAGCCGCGATTGTGCATGCCCGCCGGATTTGCGTTACCGATCACACTTGTTGAATCGACATCTTCAGGCACCCGATTTAAATCGGCGGCATAACGATGCCATTGCGTTTTTACGAGTGGGATATTGAGTTTTCTTAAAGAAGCTTCGTACAGAAAATCAACAAAGCGATCGACGTCACACATCAGAATTTCTTCTGGCAAAGTTTTGAGCCACGGAGTTTGCTCAGGAACGCGTTCGCCCGAGTGAGGAATTGTGACCATAAGTGGACTTGTCAGTTTATTTTCCATATCAGCATCCTTCTTGACCTCACAATGGTAAGACGCCACACTTGAAATGAAAAGGGTAAATCTATGACAACTCCTCCCAAAGCAAAGATCTACACTCGCACTGGCGATAAAGGCAGCACTCGTCTTGTCGATGGCTCTTGTGTTGAAAAATTCAATCCTCGCGTCGAAGCTTACGGGACCGTTGACGAACTGAATTCATATCTGGGCCTTGTCAGAAGCCACGTTGTTGAATTCACAGAGATCAAATCTTTAGATGTTGTTCTCGAAAAAATCCAAAATGAACTTTTCAATGTGGGCAGTCTTTTGGCCACTGAAAAAGATGAAGTATTTAAAATGCTTCACCCCATCACTCCTGAACAAATTGAGTTTCTTGAAAAACAGATTGATCAATTGACGACTCAATTGCCAGAATTGCGCAATTTTATTTTGCCAGCAGGACACGTGCTCGCGTCTCATTTACATGTTGCGCGCACGATGTGCCGTCGTTCAGAACGCAGATCGGCTGAGATCGCCGTGGTTGATGAACGTTATTCGCTCACTTTGCAGTATTTAAATCGTTTGAGCGACTACCTGTTTGTGGCAGCTCGTTGGGTGAATCACCAAATGAATATGCCCGAAGTGCTTTGGAAGAAAACTTAAAAGAGAGCTTTGATGAAACTTGAAATTGCAAAACCTGAAGATGCAGAAATTCTCTCTGAGTTCTATAAGTCCTTCCCACTGGGTGGACCCATGGAATTTAAAATTGATCGCGATAAAAATTTTTTCGCGCCCTATGATATTCAAGCTGAACAACACATCACTTATCAGCTGAAGTCAGAAGAAAAAACCGAAGGCCTTGCGAGTTTCATTTTGAGCGACGTGATGTTGCAAGGAAAAGTCACTCCCGTCGCTTTCGGTCGTGACTTGCGCATTTCATCAAATCGCCGTGCGATCATGGGTTGGGCACAGCACTTTTTGCCTGTGATGGAAGAGATCATGCACACGTTCGGGACAAAGCATGTCTTCACCGTTTTAAGCATGTCCGAAGTCCAAGCGCTCAACGCCTTTGTTCGTCCACGCACAATGAAGCGCCCCCTGCCCCATTACCATTTGTATCGCCGTTTTAATTTGGTGTCAGTGCATGGGCGCTTACCTTGGGCTTCAAATCCCTTACCTAAATTGAGAATCCGTAAAGGTTCACCGCAATTGCTCGATGCTTTGATTTATTATATCGCTCAAAAATCCAGTGATCGTGACTTAGCCACGGTTTGGAGTGCCCAAAGCTTTGAAGACAAGCTTTCGCGTTGGACGGGTTTAAAGCTTGAAGACTTTTTGATCGCGCTGGATCACAACGACAACATTATTGGCTGTTGTGCTCCTTGGTCGGCAGGTGGCTTACAAGATTTGATTCCGATGAAGTACGGCTTGCGTGCACATAACTTCCGTCAGTTTTTAAAATTCGGTAAAATGCTGGGTTGGACAAGAACGCTGACGAAGCCTTATTCTCGACTGAAAATTGAAGCCAGTTTGAATTTTAAATACATGAATTTCTTATTCGCAGATAACGAAGACATCTTTGAAAGTCTGTTGTGGCGCGCTTATGACGATGCAGAAGAAAATGAATTTTTAGTGTACACGCAAACGCGTTCTGAATTTATTTATCGTAGGCCTTTAAGCTGGATCGCTGCAAAGTTGCCTTTTGGTGTTTATTACTTAAATCCACCAGATCGCCCGATGCCGGATTTTTTACGTCCAACGAATGAACGGCCGATTGAACTCGAACCGTTCTTCGCGCTCTAGCGAAGCTTAAGGTGTTTGAATGACGATGGTAATTTTTTGTAGACGTTGTTGATATGGGTTTTCAGAGTGGCTTTTGAGATATAGAGCTGCTCTGCGATTTGGGCGTTGGTACTTCCTTGCAGCATCAGCTCCATCACGCGCATTTCACTCTTAGTAAGACCTTTTTCACGGAAATACTCTTCACGCTTTTGAGCAATCAAAGCATCTTCTTGTAATGGATAAAAGAACGTCGTGATGAACTCGCCGTCGTTAACAACGACAGCGTCTACTTTTGTCGACTCAATGTCCGTATTTTTGTAATGAACCATGCCTTGAGCAAGCGAAGCGCACTCGTCAAGCTGTTGGTAAAAACGCATACAACCTTTTGAGCACATCTCGCCCATCATGGGACCACAAACGCGCTGACTTAACTCATTTTGGTTAAGGATCTTGCGTGAAGCGTCTTTCACGCAGATGCCGATCTTCTTATCGATGATCGAAATGGGAGTAAATGATCCTTTTGTTTCCATAAATGCTACCTTGTTGGTGCTACGTCGTTGATATCTATTCTGGCCGCATGTGTAGACTTCAGTATATGATCTACGTCATAAATGTGAATGTTTTTTCTAAATACAACCTGGTTGTATTTTGTAAACAGCGTCTTTTACTTGCGAAACACCCGTCTTCAGTTAAGAATTCTTAACAAGTAGATAGGAATAGTCGTGGAATTTGGACATCAGCTCTCAGATTTGACCAACGATATGATGGGGATCTTTGACTCCGTCGGTAAGCTACTACTTTTTAACAAACGCTGGGGACAAATTTTGGGATGGAGTGACGAAGAGCTCCGCCAAAAAGATTACTCCTTCTTTGTTCATCCTGAAGATCTAGAGCCGTCGATCATCATGGGCCGAAATCTGCGCGAAACAGCCGTCCGTGTTGAAAACTTTGAAAACCGTTGGAAATGCAAAAACGGAACTTATCGTTTCATCCGTTGGAATTTTTCGTACGATGCAAACCTGCAACAGATCAACGCGGCCGGAACCGATGTCACATTCTTGAAGCGCGATTATCATTTACTCGAGGAAACGCAGAGAATCGCCAACATCGCCGGCTGGGAAGTGAACTTTGTCACCGGAAGTACTTACTGGACACCAGAAGCTTTTAAACTTCACGGGGTAACACCCACCGACTACACCCCCCACTTTTCTACGATCTTTGATTTCTATGATGAGGATTCAAAAGTAAAACTTTTTGATTCCCAAAAAACTTTGCTTGGCGGAAGAACTCCGCAAGCACTCGATCTTGTCTTAGTCACGCCAAAGGGAGAGCGCAAAGATGTGCGCGCTCATGCCATCCCCATTGTCACAGAAAATGAAGTTACAGGCGCTATCGGCACATTGATGAATGTGACTGAGACCAAACACTTTCAAGAAGAACTCATCAAAACGAAAGAAAAAGCCCTCGCCGCCACAGAGGCAAAATCTGTTTTCTTAGCGAACATGAGTCACGAGATTCGCACGCCAATGAATTCAATTTTAGGTATGGCGGATCTGCTGTTAGATTCCAATCTCGATGAAGAGCAACGACAATTTGTCACGATTCTGAATCGCGCTGCTGGCAGTTTGCTTGATGTTATTAACGACATTCTGGATATGTCGAGGATTGAAGCAGGTCAGTTGCAAGTGCAACGCGTGCCTTTTAACTTGCGGGAGACGATCGCGAAATCGCTTGAGATTTTTCATCACAAAGCTTCTGAGAAAAATTTGATACTTTCAAACCTCATTGATGATAACGTTCCGGAGACTTGGATAGGTGATCCGCAACGATTACGCCAGGTCCTTATCAATCTTGTCGGCAACGCCGTGAAGTTTACAGAACGAGGTTCTGTTCAGATTAAAACGAACTACGTTCATTCGAAAATTATCATTACCGTGACGGATTCAGGTATAGGCATCGCTCACGATCAACTGGACAGAATTTTTGAACGCTTTACTCAAGGTGACGCGTCGATCACCCGTCGTTACGGTGGCACGGGCTTGGGTCTGCATATCACAAAAAATCTAGTAGAAAAAATGGAAGGGCAAATTTCAGTTGCGAGCGAACTTGGCCAAGGCACTTCGTTCCAACTAATTTTGCCGACGTTGAATTAAAGAGTTTAAAATCTGAATCAAGTTTTTCGAATCAACAGGCTTTGCCACATACATTTCAAAACCTGCCTTCAATGCTTCATCTTCAGACTGTTTTGAGGCAAATGCCGTCAACGCCAATGCCGGTACATTTCTGACTTGAGTGTCAGAATCCCTGACTCCTTTGATAAATTCGTAGCCGTTTCTGAGTGGCATGCCGATGTCACTGATGATGGCATCAGGAATCATGTCTCTCAAAACATTGTCGGCTTCTTCGGCAGATTTAGCTGTAATGACCTTCATTCCGTGACGTTGCAGGATTACGGAAATCATACCGCGCGCATCAGCTTCATCATCGACAACTAAAATTGTTCGACCATGCAAGACCGATCCGGTCAGAACGGGTTGTTCTTTCCCCTTTGCCATCTCGACACTTGCTTGCCCTAATGGAATGCGAACCTTAAATGCAGCACCGGACCCCAGCCCCCTGCTTTCTGCTGAAATAATTCCGCCGTGCAGTTCGGTCAAATGCTTTACGATCGACAAACCTAAACCTAAGCCGCCGAATTTTCGGGTGATGCTGCCATCTTGCTGGCTGAAGCGATCAAATAAATACGGAATGAAACTGGGCTCAATGCCTTCACCGGAATCCTGAATGACGAACTCGACGTCGTCATTTTTTCTCGATGCTAGAATTGCCACCTGGCCATTGGGGGGCGTGAACTTAATTGCATTCGACACCAAATTCCAAATTATCTGAGTCAGACGAATCTGATCGCCCCACATGCTTTGTAGTTTCGGATCGATATCGAGTTTAAGTTGAATGCTTTTTGCTTTTGCCGCCGACAAAGCCGTTTCTAAAACATTGCCCAGCATAATCTTGATATCGACAAAGCTCGACTCTAGAACAATCTTGCCGGTGATACTTTTAGAAATATCCACAAGGTCACTAACAAGCCTTAACTCCGTTTGCGCATTTCTGTTAATAGCTTCAGCCGCATCACGCAATAGTCCTGGCTCTGTCAATTCCTCTAGCAGAACTTCAGAATATCCAAAGATGACACTCACAGGAGTTCTCAACTCATGGGACAATGTCGCTAAGAACTCATCCTTTAAACGTCCCATACGCATCAGTTCTTTATTTTTATAAGTGATATCTTGCGCCAGCTTTTCGAGATTGCCCTCTTTAATATTAAGTTCTTGTTGCAAATGCTTGCGCACGCGATGGTCTCGCACGTGATTGTTCACTCGAACTAGTAGCTCCGGCGCAATGAAGGGTTTCAAAATATAGTCTTGAACACCTAAAGCCAACAATTTGATATGCATCGACTCATCTGCTTTAGCAGTCAGAATAATCACTGGAATATCTTGGAGGTCCTTATCGGCTTTGAGCCTCTCGACCATGTATTCACCGTTATAGATGGGCATCATCAAGTCACTAATGATCAAATCAGGTTTTAATATTTTTGCCTGGCGTAAGCCCTCTGCGCCATCGGCAGCGGTCACGCAGTTATATTGATGGCTGATACTGTCTTCTATAAATTTTCGCAAATCCGGATTGTCTTCAACAATCAAAACAATCGACTTGCCCAATTCAGCTCTTGTTGAAGTGGCAATCGGAGCCGGCATATTGCTTTCGATAACTTGATCACGCAGACTTTTTTTAATAGCCGAAATACTCGGGCTTTCACTCGGTGTCTTATCAACAATTTCAACGGGATTTGAAGTTCCCAAAGGCAGATTGACGATAAACGCCGCCCCTCCTTCTGGTGCATCTTTGATTTCAATTTGCCCCCGTAACAGATCTACAAAATCTTTGACAATAGACAGGCCCAAACCCGTCCCACCCGATTGACGATTGGAACTTTCTTGAACTTGGTAAAAACGCTCAAAAACACTTTGGCGATGTTGTGGCGCAATTCCCTTACCACTATCCCCAACAAAAAACCGGATGCGATCACCTTGGGAACTTGTCACTTGTTCAAGTGTGCATCTTACGGTCCCGTAAGTCGGCGTGAACTTAAAGGCATTGCTCATAAGGTTCATCAATATCCGTTGAAATTTATCAGCATCTATCACGGCAAACAGTGATTCCGGAGTATCAACTAGGAATTTTAATTTCTTCTCTTGGGCCAGCGGCATAAAACTATCCGCGATCTGACGAACAAGAGTTGCGACATCGGCTCTGGAATAAATCGGCTTCAACTCTCCCGCATCGAATTTGGCGATATCGAGTAAGTCATTCACGTGACGAATCAGTGTGTAGGCATTGCGCTTAATTAAATTCAGCTGATAATTCTGAGTGACTGATAAGCGCACGTCTTCAAGCAGCTTTTCAACTGGGCCTAAAATCAGGGTGAGTGGGGTTCTGAGCTCGTGACTGACATTGGCGAAAAATTGCGTGCGTTGACTGTCTTGACGAGCCAAGCGCTCGTACAAATTACGCAGTTCCTTTTCTCTGACAGCGAGTTCATCGTTCGCTCGTTGCAAATGACGATTCGACTCCACGATCTCTTGGGTGCGCTCAAAGATTTCAGCCTCCATCGAACCCAATCGTCTTTGCACATCAGGCGGAATCTCTGTCAGCGCGTTTCTTTTACTTAGGATAAATTCAGTGACGTCTTCGACTTCATGGATGATGTAAAGGACGTGGCCGTGGTGATCGCAAACAGCGGTATTGCAGGGACTCCAATAACGCTCTTCATATCGGCCGCCTTTTTCTTTTTGCAGATCAAAGCGCTGAATAGGCATGGAGTTGCTGCATTTTCTAGTCAGGGCTTCCTCTAAAGAAATTTTCAAATGATCGAAGGTATCATGGTCTGAAGAATTTGGATTTGCTGTGAAAAGATCGAAAATGGACCTGCCGATGAGTTGGCTACGCTCCGTGAACGTCGCCTTATTATAGGCATCCGTGCATGTCACCACGTTGAAGTTTGTGTCCAGGACGACAAACAAACCAGGTGATTGTTCAAATAAGTTTTGAAAATCAATAACACCGCTCACTAGTTTTAGACCTTCTCTTGCAATTGAGGTCCGCAGTATGCACAAGCGTCATAGCTATTGATTTGAAAAAACTCCACCCATGCAGAAAAACAAGTTCTTGTTGTTTTCAGCTGCCGCCAATTCTTGATCAGTACTGTGTTTCTTACAATGGTTTAACTCTCAAGAGCTATTAATCGCTCCCTAGCCGGGTTTCTACCGGGCACGATTCCTGTAGTATTTCCGGTCGAACCTTTGAATAGGAAAATGAATATGCAAAACAAATATACACAGAAATTGGTGTCGACATTTATCGCTTTAACGTTTGCTAGCTCGCTTGCTCCTTCGTTGAGCTTAGCCGCAGCTACAGATTCAGATGAGCTTTATGCTTCTCGCGCAGAACTTGAGTCTGCTCAATTGAATCTTGAGGATGCTGAAGCCGGTTTTGAGACTAGCAATGAAGAATTGCGCACAGCTCAAGACAATCACGCGCAAATGACTGCAGAGACAAATCAAAATTCAGCTTCTATCCGCGCTGAAATTGCTCGTTTACAAAAACAGCAAGCTAACAACATTAAAGAAGCTCAAAGATTGTCTTCACAAGCTGCTAAAATGAAAGCACAAGCAGCTAAAAACGAAGCTGATCAAAAACGTATTCAAAAGACAGCTTCTGCTGCTTCTGCAAAATACGAAAGAGCTCAATCTTCTTTTGAATCTAGCAAAGACAGACACTCTCGCAGTGTTGAAGCTTTGAAAGACATCAAAGAAAGACAAGCTGTTTTGACTCGTGACTTGAAAACAAAACAAGCTGAAGCTGCTTCTGCTAAACGTGCTGAGTTGAAATCTGCTGCCGCTTTGAAAGCTGCTCAAAACAGCTTCCGCACTTATCAAACTAAAGCGTGGGCAGAACAAAAACGTTTGAACAGTGAAATGCAAAAATCAATTGCACGCACTGCTCAAAACGAAAGAAATGCTGAAAATTTCCGTTTGAGAAAACAACAGCTTCAAGCTTCAATGAAAGAAAAACGCCAACGCGTTTCTGATTCAAAAGCTCGCGAAAAGAAATCTTCTTTGGGCCGTTTAAGCTTGAACTAGATTCGACCACCAAATATGAATTAAAAAAAGCCGCTGAATCCAGCGGCTTTTTTTATTTGAGCTTCTACTAAAATGATCAAAAGGCGAAGATGGCAGTGCTTAAAGGCCCATGATCGCTTCGGCCAAAGCCATATCCGTTGCGCTTACGCCTTCATTGAGGTGCGAGCGGATTTCTGCAAGTGCTTGTTCTAAAGCGGCTGTGCGAACTTCGCCGTCAGTGGCAACAAATGCCGTTGCATCTTCTTGAGCGTTTCTAACGATTTTAAAGCCTTGGCCAGAAAGTTCCAGAGTTGTGAAGATCGGGCCCACAGTAATTGCACCCGCAACAAAAGTAATCGCGCCGCCCGCAACGTACGTCGTTCCACCGATGATAATTCCAACGGCCATTGAACTTTCGTTTTCTTCAGCATGAGCCGAAGTTGCAGATAATGCGATCAGAGCCGATAAGATAAGAGCTTTCATTTTAAGTCCTTTGTTTGAAGTTGAAGTCATTCGGGTTATATCGAGCGGCCTTTTCATTTTCCACACACAATCGGGAAAGAGTGGCAAAAGCGTTCTCTGTACTCTGAGTGCCACACATTTATGAAGGTTTGTGATGAAGTAATTTCAGAGACCGCGCCACGTGTTTATTACTCGCAAGTCTCCCATGGTATGGGAGCGGCATCTTCTATAAAAAAAGGATCTTTTCATGCTTTCAAAAATTTCGACTTTTGTGATTGTTATGGCTACGGGAATTAATGCTTTTGCATATGATCTTTTACGTGATGTTTCTGTAGTTGAAAAAGAAGGCACTTCTTGTGAAGCCATGGTTCAATCCGCGGTCACTAAATACACAGGAAACTCACACCAGGTTTTGGTTCACAGCCATATTTCAACGACTCAAGGTACTTACAACCAAGTATTCATTTCTGTCGTCAGCGTTGATGGTTCTTACTACACAATGGTTTCTGAAGGCGAATTTAGCTGCGACAACATGCTTGTTGTTGGCTTCAAAACAATCAACCTTAAGTAGTTACGGTTTTAAATAAACTGATACGATGTCTGCGCGGCCCGCTTTTTTATCCAGCTGGGCTGTGCGACCTTTACGATCCGTCACCTGCACTGCGTACTTCCTGTTAGCTGGAACATAAAAACGGAATTCACCTTTGTGATTCGTCTCCATGCTTGCAACCGCTTTATTTTCATCATTCAACAAACTGACTTTCACACGCACACACGGTGTCGCGATCGCCGGCACATTTATATCACCATAAAGACAGCTACCTTGAATGTCTTTGCTCTCTTCAGGTGATTTTAAAATCGCACCGATACCAGCAACTGCACCCATCACAACCGCCATCAATGCGGCACCACCACCACTCCCCTCAAGACTGAGCGACGTGTTCGCCGTGGGCTGAAGCGGTGTCAACGCTCTGGGAGCATCAACATCCGTTTCAGCATCAACAACTTTCGCCGCCGATGGCTCAGAGAGATACTGCTGAGATTTTGGCTGAGTTGAAGAGCACGCATTTAACAGAATTATGAAGGCAAAAAGAATTGTAAGTTTCATGAACCGAGTCTTCTCCCGAATAGAACAACGGTCAAGAATCTAGAGTTAGCTGGCTCCTTTTGCGGATGCTTTGCAGCACCGGAACGGTGGCGCAAAGCATCCGTAAAATCTGTCTATACTCAGGCTTCGTAGGAGTAGCTGGTACCTCTAGCTGGGTTTTACTACTGCTAAGCCGATCGCGATCGAGCAGAGTGTGAAAACCACAACATAGTGGACTGCAAGCCACTGTGGTTTTTTCTTAATCGCCCATACGCCGATACCGAGCAATAGGAAACACAAGAATTTTGCTTTCGCCCAGCCGGGGAAATTAGCGTGCATGTTCAAAATGCCGACGAGTTTAAAAGCGGTAAAGAAGACTGCAAGCCAACTTATTCCGTGAGTGATGAAACCCCATTTCTTAAGAGCATTCTTCCCGCCGATATAACAACCTGCGATCAAAATACCAAAGCTGATTATCAAAGCTGCGATACTTATGATGTGTAGCACTTTGTAAGACAAATATTCCATCCCATTTCCTTTTGTAGTGATGATTGTAAAATCAAAACAACGGGAGGCTAATTCCTCAGGTTAACTTGAGGTCAAAAGAAATTTTCGCTGAGAAGTTTGGGTTTCTCAGTATCCAGGCTCTCGTTAGTGGCCCTTTGGGTTTTGATACAAATCTCTATTTGACACAAATATGCGTAGTTCAACCTATAAACAAAATTATTTGATATACTAAAACCTGTGGATAGTAGTGGAACGTTGGGTGTCGTCTACATCATTACAGCTATGATGCTTTTTTCGGGCGTAATTGCGGGCCCCGTTTGCTTCTATTATGGAATCAAAAACTTCAGCAAGAAAAATTCATTCTTAATAATCTTATCGGGAATTATATGGACGACGATTTCATATGGTTTTGCGATCCACTTGATGGGCTATGATCCAAGCCAACGACAACCTCAAGCAGTCCAATCTTTAAGTAGACGATAGAGTTCTTCAGGCTGCTCAAGCGGCACATAATGCCCACATTGCTTAATCACCTTAAATTTCGAACCATCGATTTCTCTGTGCAGCCTTTCCAGCATAGGAATCGGCACGACTTTATCATCTTCTGCACTAATAATCATGACAGGCAAATTCAGCGCACTGATTTGAGCCCCGAGCTCTTCACGATCCATTGTTGCCATCGCATGATTGATATACATTTGCGAAGAATAGCCCGCGCTCATTTGGGAAATCATGCTCACCACTTCAGCCTGATTCGCTTGGCCTGGATAGATATAGCGCTCGGCCTCTTTCTCACTCATGCCTTTATATGAAACACGATAAAGCATATCGACCATTTTCAGTCGTGCCTCACGGGAGTTCTCCGAAAGTCTGCCAACGTTAGCTGCAACGAGAGTGAGTGATTTAATTTTTTCAGGATGGCGAAGCGCAAAGATCTGCGCAAGATAACCGCCCATAGAAAAACCCACAAGGTGCGACTTTTCGCTCATGGCATTTTCAATTTGGGAGATCATGAACTCAAGGTCAGGAGCAGATTTAAAATCGACGACGAAAACTTCATAACCAGAACTGCGAAACTGCTCGGCGTGGTAGGCCCACAACCGCTCATCGCACAGAAATCCAGGTAGCAGAACGATTCGCTCGTTCATTAAACCTCTGCGGTTTCTTGCTGCTCTTGTTGTTTTTCTTCAGCTAAAGCTGCTGCTTCATCCTCAGGTGTCCACTCAAGCAAAGACATCTCTGTGGTTTTGGCCCAATCGATTTTCACTTTGCTAATAACTTGAATTGAAACTTGATCACCCTCGATCGTCCAAAGCAGCGTATCCCCTTTTGCAATTCGAAGTGCTTTACGAACGCGGGCTGGAATTGTTGTTTGGTTTTTTCTTGAAGCTTTTGAAGTGGCAGCTGTCTTACCCATGGCTGAGGCTCTCCTTCGATATCGAGGTCCAGTCTTGAACTGTACTTTTAGGATATGTTTGGGAGAGCCCGATGTCGCCAAATAGTCACCAGGGTTGCTTACAACCCTTCTTTGTACCAGTTTGAGGAAGGCCGAAAAGGATCTAATACTGCAAATCCAATTTTTGAATGAAGGGACCACGAATGCGTTTGTCTGCCAAAACCAGCAAAACGATCAAACCCAGCGGTGCTGCATAGGTCGGCACCGAGAAAAGACCCAAGAACATCGCAACAATCCAATAATATGGATTTTCTTCTTTTAAACCTTGGATGCTTTTCATCGCCGCAATCAAAAATGCGATAGGATAAATAAGTCCCCAAGCAATCGGTGCAAAAAAATCAGCGTTCATGAGAGAGGCTTCCATCCCACCGACTTGAAAAGCCTGATAAACATTAAAGCCCGCTTTTAAAACTGTTAAGATGTGCACGATCGCCGAACCAACGAGCGCCCACTTTACTACTTTCAGTTTTTCATTATATTTTTCATCCATACTAAGTCCTCCGATGTAGTGCCGCTAGAGCAAGAACTCGGCCCCCTGGAGATAACGTTAAAAGACATTTCAAATCCGAGCCTTGGACAACCAACAAAAACTCGACTGCTCTTTTCTTCTATGCGAAAATCAACGCGAGCTTCTTCTTGATTGGACCCCTTATGTTTTCGCGTATTCCTCGCAGTCTTTTGTCTCTTGCAATTGGTGGTTTTGGTATTGGTCTGACTGAGTTTGTGATCATGGGGCTCCTGCCCGATGTTGCAAAAGCGATGGATGTCACGATCGCGCAAGCTGGACATTATATCGCGGCTTACGCACTGGGAGTCGTCGTCGGAGCCCCACTGCTGGTTCTTGCTGGTCGCACCTTGCCTCCCAAAAAAATGCTGCTGACATTGATGGTGATCTTCACAGTATTTAATGGCTTGTCGGCATTAGCTCCGAACTCTTGGACATTGTTGTTCCTGCGATTTTTATCGGGACTTCCGCATGGAGCTTACTTTGGCGTCGGTGCTGTGGTTGCAGGGCGAATCGCAGGTCCCGGTAAAGCCGCTTCGGCTTTTGCGATTATGCTAAGTGGCCTGACGATTTGTAATATCATTGGCGTGCCGATTGCGACTTACATTGGACAGACAATAAGTTGGAGGGCCTCTTTTGGCTTGGTCGCTGTCGTCGGACTTATCACACTAGCTGCGATTAAAATGTATGTTCCAGATTATGCCGCTGAAAATAAAGGCGGCAGTGTTCGCGGTGAATTTGTGATCTTTAAAAACTCGACATTGTGGTTTGGGATTTTGATTGCATCGATAGGCTTTGGTGGCTTCTTTGCGTGGTTTAGTTACATCACACCGTTGCTGACGAACGTGACGGGAGTTTCCAAAGAGCATGTGCCCTACTTCCTATCTTTGGCAGGCGTGGGTATGACTGTCGGCAATTGGTTGGGTGGTCGCTTAGCTGATCAGATGTCGCCAATCAAAGCTGTTGTGTATCTCTTAATCTCGATCATCATAGTCTTGATTTTAGATTCTGTGTTGGCAGCTTACATGGTCCCGATGATTATTTTAACTTTCATCACGGGTGCAAATGCGATGGCGCTGGGTGCACCGATTCAAGTTCTGCTCATTGATTCATCGAAAGAGTCCCCGCTCTTGGGCTCTTCAATTGGTCAAGGTGCCTTCAACTTAGGAAACTCATTGGGAGCCTTCTTGGGAGGCCTGCCACTGGCTGCGGGACTGGCGTTCAACTCACCGCTATGGGTGGGGGCTGCTCTTGCCTTTGTGGGACTGTTAATTTCATTCAGGCTTTATCGCACTACGGCTTCACGATGATTGAATAAAGATATTGTTGAGGAAGATAGAACATAGCACTTACTTCGTGTTCCAAGGTCATCGCAAAATTACCCGTGCAAAGTGCCAGCATATAAAATTCGCTTTTTTCATAAGCAGACATGCGGCAATCATCCTCTGTTAACAATAAAACCGCCTTCGCAGGCACCGAAGCCACAAGGATCACTTCACTAGCAAAACTTTGCGCGATAGCCGGCGAAGTACTGAAAGACACGAAAGGGTCAAAGTTTGTGTGATCTGCTTTAAAGTAAAGGCCTCGGCCCTGGAGATGCTGAACCGACACTTCTCTAAACGGATATTGAGCTGCTTTGAGTTTGCCATCTTCGACCGTTGACCATACACCAGGGCCATGGAAATAAGTGTCTGCTCGCATCTCATAACTTTTTGAATCGATTTGCATGCCCTTTAAATCTTCATCTAACTTTCGATGAAGGATATTCTCGTCACAACCGTTCGGACAAAGGGATTTATCTTTAGCATAGTGGCGAAAGTAGCTTGATGTCGCTGGTTGAGAAAACAGTTTATTCTCTCCACGGAAGAGTAAAACATTGTTTGCAGAACCCCGAGGATTGACGTCTCTTTCAGACAAAAAGCAACCTTCGATATTGAGCATTTTTAAGCCGCACTTTTTTTGATAGATCTTCTTGAGAGCGGTCAAATTGAGCGCCGGATATTTTGCAGTAGTAAAGATCGCTTTTTGTGAAATAGATCCAAAGCCACTGATATCTGGCTTTGCTTCGCCTGAGGACCCCAATGAAAGCACGAGAGCAATTACTGGCAAAAACGTCTTAAAGATAGTCGCTCTCATACCACGGACCTCAGCTTAAACAGCAGAATAGGGTTCGGGGTTTTGAGAGTTCAACGTTTATGCCACAATCCTAGACCTTGATTCCACTGCCCCCTAGTGAATCAAGTTTAGGCTTAAAAATGCCGAAAAAGACTCATGCAAAAATCCGTCATTTTACTCGTACTACTTGGTGTTGCTGTGGGACCTTATGTCTACAACAACTCTGACTACGTAAGACGGAAGCGCGAAGACAAAATCATCGCGAACTACAAGCCCTCTGCTACTTTGGAAAAGTACTCGTCGATTGCGGGACTCACCGAGGCTAGCTATCGTTTACTTTATGTGAATACGCCGACCATCAGTACGGACAAAACCTATATTGTCTCAAAATGCGACAAACACCAAAACAGCAAAGCTTTGACCTTCGGTTGCTATTTGCCTCGCGATGGCGGTATCTACGTTCTAGAACTGACTGACGAGCGCTACACGGCCTTAACCGCTACCACTGTCGCCCACGAGGTTTTACACGCAGCCTACGAGCGATTAGGCTTTAACGAAAAAGCAGATGTTAAGGCAGAGCTGCAACGACTTTACGATGGTCAGTTGCACGAAGAGCTCGATACAAGACTTAAAGCTTATGGTGTTACCGGAGATGATTTTTTTAATGAACTTCACTCGATCATCGGTACGGAGTTTCCGAATCTTTCGCCCCTGCTTGAACAGCACTATGCAAAGTATTTAAAAGACCGCAAGGGGCTTGCGAACTATCAGTTAAAATCTATCGGTGGGATTAAAGAGCAGCACGCGAACATCAAAGAAATGCAGTTTACACTCAATCATCTAAAAACTGAAATTGATGAACTCCAAAATAGAATTTTATCTTTAAAAGGTGAACTTGAGAGTGATCAATCCCAGCTTCCCTCAGCGGCGAATCCTCAACTTGCAGTTCAGGAGTTCAATGCCAAGGTCAATGCTTATAACGAAATGGTGTCAATGATTCGCACCAAATCCGATTTCTATAATTCCAGAGTGAAAGAGATCAACGCCTTGATCGGTGATTCTAATCACCTCGCCGAACTGGTCAAGCCGGTCGGTGATCTCCCTCAGCAGTAACGATGAAATCTTAGTTCATACGAACTAAGAAATTTTCCACTTCACCTTCGAAACCATCTTGGCAGTTATAAATCTTTTGTTTGCGAGACAAGTTACCTTGCATCGTCAGCGCATAAACGTCTTTGTCATAATCACAAATACCGTGATTAGGAACATAACCAATCCACGATTTATTGTTAGTCAGCTCAATCGCTCCATCGATTACTTTGCTGGTAACACAGCTCTCTAAATCACAAGATGTGGTATTGAGGTAAGCCTTTACAGCTTCACCGTACCAAGTGATTTTTCCGTACTCTTGAATTTCGCCGTAAGCAATTTTAAGACTTTCACAATTATTTTGAATAAGACGAATTGCAGAAGCATCGTCAATTTTGAAAACGCCTGTGATGTCGCCACACGACTCCTCAGCGTTTGCATGGAAAGAGAACACAAGACATAACAATGCCACGATCATTTTCATAAACACCTCTTGAATAAAGGAATTCTTTCGAGGTGCTTACTACTTGTCAATAGCGCAAAGCTTCACAATACCGACGTGAATTTTAAAGACTCCAGTTGGGCACATCGCTGTGACGAATCGTCACTGTCGATTTTTTCATTGAAGCACCGACCGGACGACGACGAGGTAAAGAGAATGTCACTGTGGTGCCACGCCCCTCTTGGCTTTGTATATCGATAGTGCCCCCATGTGCAGTCACAAGAGTTTTCACCATCGCAAGACCAATACCAGAACCTTGATCCGCCGTTTTCTTAGCTTGCCAGAAATTATCAAAGATTCCTGCCTGCTGAGCAGCTGGAATTCCGGTGCCAGTATCCACTACTGAAATGTTCGCAAACTTTTGATCTGAACGAACTTTCACTACAACTTTCTCACCACGTTGAGAAAATTTGATGGCGTTACTGATCAGATTGGCCAAAATTCTGACGACACGGTCGTTATCGTAAAAAGCCAAGATCGGTGGATTCACAGTATCGACTTGCAAACGCACCCCATGCTCTTTTGCTAATGGCGCCATCAATGCACGCGCATTTTCCAACACTTGATCAATTGGCAATTGATCCAAGCGCAGCGTAATGCCTTCCATCTTGCGAGAGTTATTGTCTCGAATGTCTTCGATGACGCCCTCAATTGTTGAGACAGAGCTTTTCATCAATTGACTGCTCTCAACAAGATCCAAAGTATGAGGATCAGCGACCATTCGCTCAGCTGTCTTGTTAATAATACCTAAAGAGTCTTTAAGATCATTGGAAATCGCATAGAGAGTTTCATCACGATCATGGACCGCTTTCTTTGCTTCTTCATAAAGACGATTTTGTTGCGCGAGTTGGAATTCTTGCTTACGAACTAAACGAATTACAAGATACGCCATCATTACAAAAATCAATGACATTAATACTGTTAACGACAACATGCCTTTTGGAATTTGGCTTTCGGCGCCCACAGCTGCACTTCGGGCGTCGGCGCGATTGCGCTCTAATTCATCACGATGTAATTTTTTAACTTCATCAAAGGCTTTGTTAATGTCGGAACTGATTGAACTTGTTTTCGACTGAAAGAATTGACCGACGATTTTGGATTCAGTTTTCTTTTCTCTAAACTCCATGCCTTGATCAAAGATAGTCTGCGTTTTTTCAGTCAACTCACGAATTTGTTTTAAATAGTCAGCAGCTTTTGGAAGATTGTACTTAGCTTGAAAGTCCGTCAACGCACGATTGAAATCAGCACGTTCAGTTCGCTGGCGTTCAAACAAAGATGAGGAGCCTAAGAGAAAAAAGGCACGGCTATCATCAATCTGTGCGGCCGAAAGATTTCTGAGTTTTTCAATTTCAACAAGTGCGGTCGGATCAGCATGTGTTGCCGAATTATTCGCGGCCACAGTTTGCTTCAGTTGAATCGCGAAGCCCCATGCGCCCAAGATCACAATGGCGAAAACAACGAAGAGTATTGTCAGTGATCTCTTTTCTAAATTCCACTTGTTATGTGTTTTAACTTCTTGCTCTATTGGAGTTTGATTGTCGTTTTTTATTTCCATATAAAATGACTAGCAAGTATTCCTTGTGTGACGCAACCCTAATGGTTTGAAGATTTCTTCACATCAAACTATTCTCTCCAGCCACGGCCTATAATTTCGAATAGAGATTTCAACGAAGCCTTCGAATTCGCTGAACTTAATGACCGATGATAAGAGTCCAAAACAAACCTTGCTATAGACCCCGCCTCGAGCACACTTATCTTTACTTTAGTCTCTCTGCGAATTGCATTTGCGAGCGCTTGTTCATGGCGCATCCACATTTGTTTAGAGTAGAGACTGAGTTCTGGAGTGCCTTCGATTAGCGCCATAAACTTATTAAAGTTTTTCTTATGACTTTCAGGAATACTATCTAAAAAGGATAAACCTTTCTCGAGTAAAGCCTCTAGAATTTTCTGTCCCTTCTTCCTTTTAAGAACAGCATCGACAAGCTCTTGCTCCACTTCAGCATCTTCATCAAAGACCAGTGACTCTTTGGTCGGAAAATAATTGAAGAGCGTCGGCACCGAGACCTCTGCTTTTTCTGCGATCTCAGACGTCGTGACATTGTGATATCCACGCTGAATAAAAAGCTCAGTCGCCATGTCGGAAATTGCTTTACGGGTCTTCTTCTTTTTATCTTCTCGCAGTCCCAAAGTGTGGCACTCCTTACATCCCAGATCGATTTTACGGTCTTCCTATAATTATAACGACTTAAATATTTAAGTCACTATAAGTTTCGGATGATTTTTTGGTAAGCTGTAGACAGAACTCAGGACAAAGGAGCATTCAATGACTCAATCAAATCACACCGCTATCGCGATTATCGGAGCTGGACCAGGCGGTCTGGTATTAGCTCGAGTACTGCACGTGCATGGTATTCACGCGACGGTTTTTGAAGCGGATGCCTCTGCTGCGTCACGCTCGCAAGGTGGGCTGCTTGATATTCATGAGAAAGACGGCCAATTCGCTGTGAAGGCCGCAGGCCTGTGGGAAGAGTTCGTGAAACTCATTCACCCGGGTGCCGAAGCAACTCGAATCGTTGATAAAAACGGGAAACTATTATTTGCAGAGCCTGATAACGGAAAGCTAGAGCGACCGGAAGTGAACCGAGGCGATCTGCGCACAATGTTTTTAAATTCAATTCCCACTGAAAATGTTTATTGGGGGCACAAGCTGGGATCCGTCACCTCTATGGGGGATGGTAAACATCAGTTGAACTTTACCAACGGCAAAACCTTCACCACCGATCTTGTTGTTGGCGCAGACGGTGCTTGGTCGAAAGTTCGTAATCTCTTAACTTCAGTGAAGCCGAAATATGTTGGCACTACTTTTATTGAAACTTTTGTTCACGACATCGACAACAGTCACAAGGCCACCGCTGCGCTGGTTGGCAGTGCCTCGATGTTTGCGCCCTCACCAGGCAAAGGGATCTCCGTGCACCGGGAGCCTAATGGAGTTATTCATGCTTATGTAGCATTAGAAAAACCCGAAGAGTGGTTTGCTGCGATTGATTTTTCAAATAAAGAAAAATCTTTGAGTCGCCTCGCTGAAGAGTTTAAAGACTGGGCGCCAGAGCTCGTCACACTGATCACCGCGAGTGCAACCAACCCAACTCCCCGTCCGCTGTTTGAATTGCCGCTAGATCATAAATGGGAACACAAAGCTGGAATTACTTTATTAGGCGATGCGGCCCATCTCATGGTGCCGTCAGGCGATGGCGCAAATATGGCGATGCTAGATGGCGCCGAGCTCGCTTTAGCGATTGTCGCAAATCCAGGCCATATTGAAGTGGCATTGAGAAAATATGAGAGCGAGATGTTCTCTCGCAGCTCTGAAGTCGCAAGAGAAGCCAAAGAAACTTTGAATACGCTTTACGGAGCCGAGACTCCGCAAAGTTTGGTTAACTTTTTCACCAGTGTGAAAATGGATTAGTTAATACGTGGTAAAACCGTGATCAGAATTCCAGAGAAACCATCTTGGCAGTTGAACACTTTTTGCGTGCGCACAATGTACGTTGAAGTAACTGCCGAGTAGTTTTCATAGTTGTAGCTACAAACACCGTGCTCTGAAGTCATACCTTTCCAAGCGTTGTCGCGAATCAGTTCAATTTTCTCAGCATTAGTGCGTGAAGAAACACAGCCCTCTTCAGTGCAAGTCTCAGCACCGTTCAAAGATGTTTTTATGAAAGCTTTGTGCCATTCGATTCTGCCGAAGTCTTGGAATTCACCTTGAGCAACTGAAAGGCTCACGCAATTATTTTGCGTCAAACGGATCGCAGTAATATCCGAAGTTTTGTAAACGCCGTTCACGTCAGGGCAAGACACCGCATCACCTGCAGCAAAAGAAACAGAACCCAACAACATCGTAACTAATAGAAACATATACTTTTTCATACTCACCTCTTTGAATGCAGAGATTCTTTCTAGCGTCCAAGAAGTTGTCAACAGAGGTGGCTTCTACGGAACGTCGCACAAGTTCCGTAGTCGAATGCTATGAAACACTCAAGACCAGGTGATTTATAGAGAGGTTAAGGGCAAACCGACTTACTTACTTCAGCTGTGATAATACGAATGATCGGATGGCCACCTTTGAACGCTGTCGAAGAAAGCGTTGTCCAAGTGATGGCGTCGTTACTGACCCACGCTTTTTGACTCGCGTAGTAGTTGTTCCACTCATTTAAAATAACAGAGTAAGTTTTTGTCGTTGGATTATAAGCTGAAGGACCATTACCTGGAGGATTCACCATCGTTGTTGCCGTCCATGCCACACCGTCAGTGCTGACGTAACGTTTACCACCTGCTAGTGCAACGAATTGAGTTCCGTTGTACATGATTGGCGAACTCCATAGTGAAGCCGTGCTGTGTGCTTGCGCTGACGTCCAAGTTTTACCACCATCAATAGAGCGTGCGAACAAGCCCGCAGTTGTTCCCAAAGAGATTAAGACTCCTGAAGAACTCTCAGCGAAGCTCACACCCCATTCAGTTTTGAAACCAGACACCACAGCCCAGTTCATACCACCATCAGAGCTCATTGCCATTTGCAGCGTTTTGTCATTACGACCGACCGCAAATATTTTTGATTTTGTTTGTGAGATCAACGGCAGATTCATGTCCCACTGACTATAAGTTTTCTTAGCGGCTTTCCAAGTCGTTCCGTTGTCATCTGAATAAGTCCAATCATTCCATAGAGAGAAAACACGGTTCCCATTTGCAGCAATACCACCAGCCCAGTCACCTGAACGAATCGTCGTCCAAGTCTTACCATCAGTACTACGACGAGTAGTTCCGTCAAACCCCCAGCCATACTGGGCATAGAAATAACCATTGGCGAAGGTTGCCGTTTGGCCCATTGATGAAATCGGCGTGTGATCGCAATCCAAACCACCTTGATAACAGCGAGCAGCGTCGTTATCAGAGCGATCGTTGATCCACGTTTTACCACCATCACACGACATCACTGTGCGCGCTTGGTGTCCAACTGCCAACATCACGATGGGATTCGTTGAAGTCACCGGTGGCGTCGTAGTAGGTGGCTCCTCTTTGGGAGGAGTTGTTGTCGGCGGAGGTGTTGTCGTTGGCGGCTCCGTAGTTGGTGGAGTTGTAGTTGGCGGCGTTGAGCCACCACCACCTGGATCTGTAGGTTGATTGCCTGTGTCTGTCGAAGGCGGAGTATCTACAGACGAAGAATCATTGATTGACTCCGGACCCTGTGCAGAAAATCCACCTGAACAATTGGTGAAGAGCACCATGATCGGCAAAAGGCTCATGATAAGAACAAATTTTTTGAAGCGTTTCATGAGCCCCCCGGCTACCGAGAAAAAACTTACGTCAAGATCTCAGAGATTGGCGAATAGAAGCGAGCCTTTTGCGGATGATTCGCAAGGAAGTCACCGTAATAACCAAACCCTTTTCCATCTGGAGTCGCAGATGCGTATTCAGACTGGGGAATTCCCATCAACTGTAAAAGTGTCAGCAAGAAACAGTTGTAAGGCATTGCAGTCGATTGCCATTTGTTATTTTGCGTAGGCATTGTGTAGAGGCGACCCGAGCGCAATGCGCCACCCATGTTACCAATCAATGTTTGATGTGAATCAAGACCCATGTGGGCATTGTCGCCACCGTCTGCGTCCTGCATACCACCAGCACACAACATGCTTGTGATCATATTCTCAACGTATGTTTTACCGGTGTTGCCCTCTTGAACATCCAATGGAGCCAAGAAGCGATCAGCGATCAAGTTTGCAAAGTATTTCCACCAAACATCATAAGCCGTCAGCTGTTTCGCAGTACCCACATTACCGTGCATTGTATCGTGCACGTTCGCGCCAAAACCACTCAAGCCTGCAATCCACTGAGGATCTTGAGCTTCAAATGCCATCGTTCCTACTTTAGTCAAACCGCATTTAAAGGCTGCTGCCAACAAGTCCATGTAAAGAGCGTTGGCTTGCGCTGCAGACACGTTTGTTCCAGGATCATTTGGTTTAGTACAAGCCAAAACCGGAGCTGGAATTGCTGCAGATAATGATTTTTGCAAGTCAGAGACATAACTCATGTGCTGTTCTAAGCGAGCTTTGTCGTCAGCAGAAATACGACGACCGTTTTTAAAATCAGTGTAAGCACCAAACACTCTGTTCAAAATATTTGATTTCAACTGATTCGTGTTATCAGCGGGAGCTGTGGTTCCGCCAGTTAAACCACTGAATACTTCGTTATAGAAATTACGAAGGCCGTTAGCATCATAGCCCGGAACGATTTGAACTGTGCTACCTACTTTTTGATAAAACAAAGGTCCCGCACCCAATAAATTCACGCGAATGGCTTTACGCACTGTCGCTGAAGTTCCATCTGGATAAAGGGTTTTCGAAGCTTCTAATACAGATTCAATCGTCGGGTAATTTCCTTCAGAGTTACGACCTGCAGCTGCGGCCAGTGGAAAGTTACCATGTGAAGAACCAAACACAACCGAAGTATCTAAACCACGCAGCATCGTGATTTGATCGTTCGTCATGAGGGATTGATAGCGAGGATTGTTAAGAACTCGACTGACAGTGGAAGCATTGCCGATGCCGCGAAGTAAAACTTCTTTCACACCACCGGAGCCAACCGATGTTGTCGCAAGATTTTTAGCTGGCCAAAGCTCATTTAAGTTATTGTGGTCAAACCAAAACATCATCAAACGCTTTGGAGCTACGGTCGACTGAGCAAATGCTTCAATCGGCATTAGACTTGGAAGTAACGGCAAAGCCAGCATCGTCTTTCCCGCACCGATTAAGAACTGACGACGAGATTTGTTGCAATAATAAATCGACATAAACTTCCCCTAGTTCTTCCAACGTCTAAATTCAGCAGACATCACCAAGCTTTTCACTGCCCCAACGATCGAGCCTTGTGTTGTATTGTCTCCGTACATTGTTTTTAAACTTTGATTCATCTGACAATTTGCTGTGCCATCGACAGCAATGCGCGATTCAAAACGTTTAAGGTGTTTCACGAAACACATCATCGCTCTGTCGCTCACTGCGAGCTTTTCAACCATATCCACGTTATCGCTCACTGAAACAGAAGTTCCCGTGATTTCAGAAGTCGAAACCGCTGTATCAACAGGCAACTGACCAACAGCAGTCGAATTCACGTAAAGCACTTCATTCGTACGTTTACGACCGAAGCTATCAAAGTTTTCAAAAGCATAACCAAAACTATTGAAGCGACCATGACAGCCTACGCAGGTAGTGCCCGCAGCCTCTGTCGATCTTTGAGTTCTTAAACGAGTTGTTAATTGCTCTTCTGTTGCAACTGGTGGCAATGATGTCGGAGCACTTGGAGGTGGCAAACCGATATCCTGACACAGTACGTGTTCGATCACATTCAAACCACGCTTGATCGGCGAAGCTGCAAAGCCTGGACGTTTTGTTAACATCGCCGCACGACTTAAGAAGCCCGCTCTTTCAGTAGGTAAATTTCCTGTTCCAGCACTCACTCCATAGATTGTCGCTAAACGACTGTCTGAGAATGTTGAGTAACGAGATGTCATGATGTCTTTGAAGGAACCTTTTTGATTTAACACAACTTCAACAAAGAAGTTATCAAGCTCAGTGCTCATTACATCACCAAGGCCCGATGTGTTGATGTTACCTATGAAACTAGCATCGTAAGCTAAGCTTGAAGCCACATCATAACCATAAGATTCGCGGAACAAGCGACGGATCATATCTTTACCGCCATTGCCAGCGATCAAACGATCCACCTGTGCACTGATCACAGAGTCCGTCATGATTGTACCGTCATCAGCAAGTGCTTTTAATGTCGCATCCGCGGGAGCACCCGTTAAGAAGAATGCTAACTTGGTCGCGAACTCATGGGCAGTTAAACCATACACGCCTGCACTCACAGCTGTACCTTGATCATAAATTTTATAAACAAAGTCAGGCATCACAGCGATACCTGTGACAGTTGATTTTAACAAATCCGTTTTTGCTAAAGAAGAATCCCAGAAGCGCGCTGACAAAGCATTTGCTTCTGTTGTACTGAGCGGACGACGGAATGCCTTTGCTCCGAATTCTTTGATAAAAGATTGGAAGCAAGTTTGAGTGACTGTAGCCTGTGCCAAACATTGACTCGTGTTCGGATAATTCTGCAAACCCGTTGCTGAGCCTGCTACAAGCTCACCTGCGCGGTAAGCAGCTTCGAAAAGCGCATTTGAAATCGGCGCTGTGATCAACAAAGATTGCTCTTTATTCGTATCACGATCTTGCACTGAGATGTCCGTCGGGATGGAATTCAATTTGGCAATCAATGTTGCATCTGATTTCAACGTTGTCGCGAAACCGTCAAGCAATGCATTCAAAGCATTTTTGTATTCGCGATTTGTTAATTTAACGAGTGGAGTTTTTTGAACGTCGCCTGTCGTACAAGCGAACTCTGTTCTGCCAATTTCAGGATTCACAACTGGAGGAGGAGTTGTTGTTGAACCAGGATTCAATGCTTCAGCGATCGTCGCAATCTCCCTATCAGTAAGATTGATAGTTCGCATAGCTGATACCGTGTTAATCGCTGCAGTAATCTGCGCAGCAGTCCGATTACGCTTATCCGAACCTGCTAAGCCCCCATGGCATTGCTGACAGTTCTGTGACCACAAAGTCTTACCTTCAAGCACACCCTCAGAAACCGGAACAACGGCCAAGTTACCCTGCAACTCAACAGCTTCCCAGTTACTACAGTTTTGAAAAGGCAGCATGATTGGCAGTGTGCATGCGATAAATTTAAGCACACGAGGAATCGTACTCGGCTTGCCGACTTTGTTGTTATTCACTGTCCCCCCTGAATTTCCCAACCACACTCATATTTTACGGTTGCTTATCGGTTAAAAAACAGCGGGCTTCTCATTTAAATCCATCAATCACTTTAAAAAACGAACAAAATTTTCGTCCAAGATGAGACGTAGCTAGGGGGCCTCCTCCGCTGCGAATATGCAGCAGTTTATGCTCGTTTATGGCTCTGAAGTTTGAATAAAGATGTCTAAATACTTAGCATTACTTAATGGCAAAAAAGGCAGCATCACTCGATCCGGTCATAGTTCGTCAAATCTTGTTAGAGAGCACGAGTACGCTCGACTTTCTAAAAAAATATTTTCAATTACGTGTGGAAATCCTCGGAAAGCCGGGCTACTCCACATTCTCGCAGCGTGCAGGTTTTTCGAGCCGCAGTCACATTCGCGACATTCTGAATGGCAGAGTGAAAATCACGAGTGCTTCGATGATCAAAATCTCAAAAGCATTGGGATTTAAGAATGAAGTCGCCGATTTGTTTTTCTTAAAAGACAAAATGGATGTGCTTGATGGAGCTGCTCAAGGTAACGAAAGTCACAGCCAGATTTTGCAATTTTTAAAACAAAAAATTGAATCTGAATCTGTCACAGGAAGTGGTGGTGAACGCCAACTACCGTACGTCTATCGCGCACAAGCTTCACTTGATAAAAGACGTTATGAAGAATTTAAAACGGCTCTGACAGAGCTGTTAAATAATTTTGTTTCGAATGTGAATGCTTCAGAAAATGACGGTGTCGTTGAAGTTGTTTGCGAGATGTCTCTGATTGAAACGCAACCTTCGACTGCTGATTCGAGCGCACTATAAACGGTAGGTAATAACGATTTGTCCGCCGGCGCCTGAACTTGAAGCGGGACCGTTCTGGGAATAGTTGTTACCACCAGAAGAACCAGCTCCACCACCTGGAAAACCTCCGCTACCACCGACTCGGCCTTGTCCACTGGCGCCAGAGTCTTTCGAACCGCCACCTCCGCCGCCACCACCACCATTTTGGTTGTCGGCGCCATTACTCCCCACTGCGGGGCTGCCACCAGGCGCGCCACCGGCACCACCAGCACCACCACCCGAAGCGGAACCGCCACTTCCTCCGAGTGCGTAAGTATTGGGTCCGCCCACGGCGCCCACTGCTGTTCGAGATGCTGATGAACCACCGCCCGAACCACATCGTCCTTCGGGTGCAGCACCACCTTTACCGCCAGAAAATTTCACATCGCCGACGCCACTTGCACTTGCTCCACCTAAACCACCATCGTAATTGGTGTTGTCGATAATAGAGGCCTTTCCGCCCTTAGCTAAAACAGTTGACGTGTTTACAAACCAAGTGTCTCCACCATCTGTTCCTGCAGTTGTCGCATTCGAAGTTCCGCCTGCCCCGATCGCATACGTCACCGTTCCACCGGGAGTGACAGAGACGTTTAATTTTTTAGAGTAAGCTCCACCGCCGCCACCGCCATAGCTTGATCCACTGACAACACCCGCAGCACCGCCGCCCCCGCCCCAACACTCGACAGAATCTAAAGTTGCTAAGCCTGCTGGAACCGACCAGCTTGTGCCCGATGTGAGGACGACCGTATATGTTTGAAGTTTACGTGCGCGACGCAAATGGGACGCTGAGACTGCTAAAACTGCTTTTGGAAAAAGAGAAGTAACAACGACAGATAGACTGACGTTGCGAAGTGCATGCAGAAAGGACCGTCTTAGGATTTTCTTACCAGAACTCTCCGAATCCATCTGTAACACCCCGACATCTCTTATTTTATATTTTAACTGTTTCTCAACAACAGCGGTTTTCTCGTTCTGAACCGTAAATCTGAGCAAAATTCGAGCGAATTTTTCGTTCATGATTGCGGCGTGGCCACCTATATTGCTGCATAATTGCCGCATTACGACTTCATTGCAGCACTTATTGACCCATTCCTCATATTCCGGCACAAGTCGCAGTCATGTTGCAAAGATATCTTGTTGATGAATTCGAACGCCGAAGCCACACCAACCCGCATTATTCTTTGAGAGCCTTTGCTCGAGACCTTGGCATTCACTCTGGTACCCTCTCAGCAATCATCAATCGCCGCCGTTCGGTGGGTGCGAAAACTATTTCGCAATTGATGGGTAAGCTGCCTCTTTCTGCGGTTGAGAAAAAACGTATTTTGTCGGAGCTGATTGCCCCGACTGAAACCTTTGGTGAAAAAACTCCCGTCTTGCACGAGGACGTCTTAAATATCATTAAAGACTGGGAGCACTTTGCGATCCTGGCCTACTTGCAATTGCCGAAAGTAAAAAAAGCTCCCGGTGATATTGCAAAAGCGATGAAACTTTCCCAAGCCAAAGTTCTGAGTGCTATTTCAAATTTAGAAAAAGCAGATTTGTTGAAACGTGATGGTTCGCAATTAGTGCCAACGCATAAAAAACTAAACACATCTCGTGGCATTCCAAGCCCGGCATTACGTGAAGCGCACACCCAGTATATCGATAAGGCTAAAAGTGCTTTGAATGATTTCTCGACGAATGAGCGCGACATCACAGGCACCACGTTGATGATCGCTGAAAAAAATCTTCCGAAAGCTAAGGAACTCATTCAACAATTCCGCGCAGAACTTGCGGAGCTTTTAGAAAAAGGCGAAGTCGACAACGTCTATCGCTTAAATGTTCAACTCTTTCCCCTTTTGCATAAATAACCGTGGAGCACCGAATGAAACTATTCTTGTTACTGCCAGTTTTATTTATCAGTTTGTTCGCTTTGAATTCCCACGCGCAATATGATCACGGCAATGGCGGCGACATGTGTGAGCTGCGCTTTGATGAAATTCGCACTGACTTGCAAAAGTGGCTCTTAAAAGGTGGCGCTGAAAATTTAAAGTTGCCTGCAGGACTGACACTCGAAAAATATTTATTCTCCATGTTGGACGAAATAAAGAAAGCCAAAGTCAGCTGCACGAAAAAAGATCTCTTTGTTGGAATTGCTGAAAAGACCTGCAAAAACTTTATCGACGACGAAGGTACCTCACGCATTGTTTGCAATTATGAGCGCTTTTTGGCGACTATCGATACAGCTCAATATACTTTAGTCCACCATGAGTTTGCAGGTCTTGCTGGGTTTGAAATCAACTCTGGCGAGAGTTCTAATTACTCTATTTCAGATCAGATCAGTGCTTTTCTTGAAACGAAAATTGTGAAGCAACTGGTTGTGAAACCTGCGCAGAATAGATTTGCAAATCCATTTGATCCTGCCGTTTGCGAGGGCGAACCGCTCGGCTTTAAAAATTCTCGAAAACTGTCTGAAACTTTCGCTGAATTCCAAGTTTTCTCTCGCCAACGTGAATGCGAAAGAGGCAAAGAGTGCGGGCCTTGGAAAAAGGTGCGCAACCAATTGCCTTACAATGACCTCCGTGTTTTTCGAGGACACATGTCAATTCCTGCAGTAGGTTTGGTTTCAATTTATGACAGAGGTCTTTCTGACGAGGTCGGAATTAATTTAGCTTCCTCTGATCTCGGAATGTCTGGGCAAGGTGTCTACCTGATCTGCGATTCTGGAACTGAAAAGAAACCGGAATGCCGAGTTGTGGCCATGCCATACTTAAAAGAGCTCGGTTCCGCAAGCGGTGTGATCACTCCCCACTGTCTGCAACTAACATATAAACCACCAGGTTTTTTTGCTACTAAAGATTTCTTTGAAGATAATCTTGATTTTAGATTCGCTTACAAATCACCGATGGAGATGCCATCTATTTGGATCGAGCAAGAGACCGTGTTCGTCTCTCATTATTGATTTTCGAGATTTCAATTGGACGTCATGGGCACGAAAGCCGTTGTTGAACCTCAACAACGGCTTTTTTCATTTTCGGATCAGTGCCAATTAGTTATGGGAAACTTCAGCTCTGAAGACCGCGCCATCAATAATCGCTTCGATCACCGTTGATTCTTCGTCAGCGAAACAAGAGCTCCAGATTCTGACCTTGTTCACTTGTGCCGAAATATTAGAAACTTCTGCTTCGAAGTCCTGCATCTTTTTTGGTCCACGCAAAATCAGCCCAGCTTCGCCGTTGCTTGCATTCATCGTAAACGTGCAGTCTTCATAGCCCACACACTTCACGGTGCCTGAAGTTTTAAATGAGATACTTTCAATAATATCTTCGCCTGATTGGTTTGGATTACAACCTGAAGCGTTAGCATTAGATACGAGTGCAAGAGCAGAAACGATTGTTAAGATAATGAACTTCATAAATCCCCCTTATGTTTTGTTGGCATTAGGGATATCTAGTTTTTAGTGATAATAAAAATATATAATTTCGATAGGTTGTATTCTTAAAAAGCATGGATCAGAATTGGAATATGACGAAAAAGTTATCTAAGACAATGAGTGTGGCGCAGTTCGAAAATGGTTATTGGTATGCGACGGATTTAAAGGCTTTTGCTTTGAGCCTGGGGATTGCTGTCGGGGCATTGAGAAAAGATGAAATTGAAAAGCTCATCATTCAGTTTTTAAAAACCGGCAAAGTCGCCGTCGCCAAACGCAAGACCGTAAAGACCGGCGTCAAAGACATCGACAAAGGCCTGTCTTTGAAATTGCCTATCGTGAACTACACTAGCAATGCCGAGACGAAAAGTTTTTTAATGCGTGAAGCTTTGAAGATTGATCCCCGTCTGCCGAAAAAATCAGGCGCTCGCTATTGGTTGAACCGTTGGCGCGAGGAGCAACTGGAAAGTGGCAAACGCATTACATACGGAGATTTGGTGAAACAGTTCGTAAAGCTGAATCAAATGCAGGATGCTTTCCCGCAGATTCCTTCAACTCGTTTTAATAATTTCGTTTCTGACTTTTTAAAATCAGAAAAAGGCTCCACCAAAGGCGACGCCATAAAAGCTTGGGAGGAGCTAAAGAAGCTCGACATTCCTAAGAACTACCGTGCATGGGTTAAGCACCCTGCCCGTCGGTAATTCTCTAGCGAATCTTAACCACGACTTTCCCACGGCTGCGACCTAACTCTAAATAGTCGACAGCCTTTTGGGAGTCTTCGAATGAAAATACCTTATCAATATTGGGTTTTATTTTTCCTGACTCAAGCAGCTCTGCAATTTGCGTGAGCTGCTGACCTGACGAGTGCATAAAGATAAATCGATAGTGAGCTTGTGCTTTTTCTGCGAGCTTGTTCGCCTTACGCCCCACCAGTCGCAGAATTTGCTTTTTGATGAAATTCAAATTCATATCTTCAGCTAAGTGCTGATCAGGATCACCCGCAATGGAAACAACCCATCCTCCGGGTTTCAAAATTTGAAATGAATTATAAAGTGCTTCTCCGCCTAAAGTATCGAAAACGATATCAACATTGCGCAAGACTTCTTCAAATTTTTGAGAAGTGTAATCAATGACTTCATCAGCACCCAGGCTTTTTACAAACTCCGTATTGCGTGAACTTGTCGTCGTGATCACATGGGCCCCGAAATGCTTTGCTAGTTGAATCGCAAAAGTCCCAACCCCACCTGCACCCGCTTGAATGAACACGCGATCACCGCGCTTCATGTGTGCGATGTCAAACAGCGCTTGCCAGCTCGTTAAACCAACCAGCGGTATGCTGGCCGCTTCTTCGAAAGTGATATTGTTTGGGATCGGAGCGAGTTCATTTTCATCGACGGCGATAAACTCTGCTAGACTGCCCGTTCGGCCATTGCCGGGTCTTGAAAAGACTCTGTCGCCTTTTTTGAATTTTGTGACTTTGCTGCCAGTTTGTGTGACGACGCCAGCCAGATCGTGACCCATGATCCATGGAAACTTATACGCGCGAAGGAATTTTAATTGTCCATCGCGGATTTTAAAATCAATGGGATTTAAACTGGCGGCGTGAATCTCTACCAGAACGTCGGAGTCCCCGCAAACGGGAGTCTCCACATCGGTGATGATAAGTTTTTCTTGATGTCCATACTTCGATATAATCGCTGCCTTCATTTTTGCCATAACAAAACTTTGTCAAAGCAATCTGTGATTGGCAAGGAGGCACACAAAAATCAAAGAATTATCTTATTGCTCTTCAAGAGCCTTTAACAAATTAGCAAGACAAGCACGAAGCTCTTCTTCAGAGTGTTGTTGGCGAACCATCGTCGACAACTCAGCCGTGCCATAAAGGGCGGCGCGAAGGTCATTTTTTAACTTATCAACGGAGTGATTTCCGGGTTGAAGGATCTGATCGTCCATCACTTTTAAGAGAACAGTGACGCTTTTAGGGCTTGAGGGCTTCTTGTGTTGTTTCACTAAAATGATCAGGCGTTGAACGAGAGAGTCGCTGTGTTTCACAAGAGGTCCTTTTTAAATAGATTCAGAGGTCCTTTTATAGTCGCGATTGTCTAATTTCGCATCTATTTTATGCAAAAAGTACTACTCCAGAGGCGACCTCGAAGTACCCCCTTGTTCTTTCCGCCGGGACCCCTTATATTGCCGCCCATGCAAGACTTCATTCCGCCACAGCCACCTAAATCATTCCGTATTGTTATTGAACTCAATAAATCGTCTAAGCGTTTGGATTCTATCCTTTTAGCGGCGATGCATGAGCAAAGCGAAAACATGAACCTTAAAAACATCACTCGCTCTAAGTTCAAAGAACTTTTCAATGACGGCAAAGTGATGATCAAAGGACAAAGAGCGACACCTTCGTCGGCACTTTGTAAGGGCACTACTTACGTAGATATTTTGAAATAGTTTTTTGATTTGTCGAAAATATTTAGTTCTGAGTTAAGGTCACGCACATCGGTGTGTGGCCTTTTTCATTTTGAGAAGTGATCGAACGTATTCACACTAAAAAATTTGATACTTGAGATCTTGTCGACTTGGGCAACTCGCAGTCTTCAATACTTTGCATCGTCGAACTTGCAATATTGTGAAGAGCCTCTCTAGTCAGAAATGCTTGATGAGAAGTGATGAGCACATTTGGGAATGTCAACAAACGCGCCAACACGTCGTCCTGTAGGACTTGATTTGAGAGGTCTTGAAAGAAAACATCTTCTTCCTCTTCATATACATCTAAAGCAGCGGCACCAATAAATTCTTTTTTTAGTCCTTCGATAAGAGCACGTGTATCGATGAGTGCTCCTCTCCCCGTGTTGATAAGAATCACGCCTTTTTTCATTTGATTGATATTTGTTTCGTTGATGATGTGGTGAGTTTCTGGCGTCAAAGGAACATGGAGTGAAATAACATCTGATTTTTTACACAGCTCATTGATGTCGACGTAGTCTACGCCTGACATAGATCTGAGTTCATCATCTTGAAATTGATCTTGGACAAGGACCTTACAACCGAATGCCAACATGATTTTAGCAAATATTTTTCCAATTTTTCCAGCACCAATCACACCCACAGTCTTCCCATGGAGATCAAACCCAACAAGACCATCAAGTGAAAAATTAAGCTCACGTACTCGGCCGTACGAACGATGAATTTTACGATTCACAGAAAGTAACAATCCCACGGCGAACTCCGCAACGGAGTATGGTGAGTAACCCGGTACTCGACTCACAGAAATTTGATATTTCTTAGCGGCATTGAGATCCACGTTGTTAAATCCTGCAGACCTGAGGGCGATGTGACGAATGCCCAACTCCTTGAGCTTCATGATGCACTCTTCATCCACTTGATCGTTTACAAATACACAAACGGCTTGCGCTCCTGCGGCAGCAAGAGCTGTCTTGGTATTGAGACGCATTCCCAGAAAGTCGACTTCGAATCCGTACTCTTTGTTAACGTCTTCAAAAATTTCTTTTTCGAATTTATGAGTATCATAGAATGCGATTTTCATGACTGCCCTTCTGATGCCCATTGTAGCGCTTGAGCCTTATCAATGAAAGAACGCCAATAAATCAATCGTCCGTTTTTAAATTTAAAAACATCGGCGACAGTTCCATCGATCCATTCGGTTTTTTCTTTGAGTCGAACGTGCACCTTACAAAAGGCGATGAGGCAGTCTTTGATGCCGACGAACTGCTCGGGCTTGCATTCCCCCTCCGCCCACGTGTCGCGAGCTTTTTGAAAGTGCGCGATCATCGCTGGTATTCCTCGAAAAGTTCCTGAGGTTGGGAATCCTTCGGGTTCAACACGCACAATATCGGCGTCAAAATATTTAATTATGGAAGAGAAATCATTGCGATTAATCGCGCTGTAGATTTCCTTGAGGGTGTTGATCTCGTTTGCGGAGTTTGGATTTGTGGTCATATAACTATCATCCACAAAATTGCGGATGAGGTAAAACTTAAAACGGCTCTAGACAGAAACGCTGAGTCATTGAGTGCTGTGAATTCGGATTTACTGCCGCCGTGGCAGTGAATACATCAAGAAATTAACGACAGCTTTGACGAGCGCTATCAAGATTCATGTTCTTTTTTAGGAAGTCATAATTAGATGCATTTGCAGCCGCACAGAATTGAGTTGCCGTCAGCTCGTATTCGATCCCAAACACGGCTTTGCCTTTTTGCACGAAAGGTTTCATATAGTCGCATTCTTTATAGAAGTGGCATTGTTCGTTGATCGCAAAATCATAGTCATCGACCAAATCTACGATCTGCAAAAGATTGTTCTTAAGACCGATGCTGAGGTTGCGCTTGTGCGCTTCCGCCGCGAGTAGCTTTGCGTACGCTAAGTTTTGCGCGTAAGAAATTGTGAAGCCACTGTCTTGAAGGTAAATATCCATGTTGTCTAAATCCAAAGCGTCGCACTTTTTAGTGACCGCAAGATCCATGCGCGCAGTCATCACCGGCATGAGCGCAGCCAAGTTACTCGCATCAAGCCATTTCTCTCCAGGCCAGCCATCTAGGTTTTTACCTTTCACCGCTGCTGGAAATTTACTGACATCCGGGCGCCAGTCTTCAAAACTGCCTGCACTGAAATAACAAATCACTTTCACTCCGCGAGCTTTCATCGCATCGATGTTGGCTTGTGCAGTATCGAAAAGATCTATATCCATTGCTTGAACATTGAGTGAGTAATTGATCGTGCCCGAGAACTGAATATCCCAGCTTGTGCCAGGCGCTGGCTTCCACCAGTTTTTTGTTACGGGAGATGTGGGTGGCGCAGGTGTAGGCGGTGTATTTCCGGCAGTATCATTTGAGTCTTGGCTTGCAGATTCAGAGACTTCAAATCCCGAACCACTACGAGAGCAAGCAATCAGCATGGAACAACAGCAAGATAACAAAATCAGAAGTCTGCCTACACGCATTGCTAATCCCCCTTCGAACATGCTACTCACCCATGGTGGAGTTCGCAATAAAATGGGGGTTTTCCCTCTGAAACTCTCTTTTTAAAACACTTTTCGACTCGAGGATTGTCAATGGATTCGACAGTTGTATGAGTATCAATCAGAGTAGACCGGATAGCCTAACAAGACGGCGTGTTAATTTTCTTATACGCTAGCATTTGTTTATTGAATGCAGTCGCAAAAGCCATCGCAGCATCATAGTAGTTTTGCTTATTCTTAGAAACGATATCGCCAGTTGAGGGCACTTTGAAACGCGTAATATTTGGATCAAGCAAAAGTTTTTGCGCGATCTTTTCATCGCAAAGTCCCAATGGATTTTTGTGACCTGTATTTAAAAGAAGAATGAAACCTTTTTCTTTGAAAAAGATCTGCGCCTCTTTAATGCCATTGGCCTTACTGAAAATCTCCTCGCCCGCCTGATAACTGCCACCGAGTGGCTCTGCCAAGCTGCCTTGTTGTGCGACGATACGATTTGCGACAAGGGAATCCGCTAAGCAAAGACTTGAGGAAGAAAGAACTAAAAACAAAAGTGCTATAAATTGTCTAGTCATATGACAATTTAACCAGCGATTGAAATACGGAACAATACTTTTTAAGCTACTGACCCATTCTCAAACAATATGCCCGTGCTCTTCTTTACGAAGCCGCAAGATATTGACAGCTATATAAAGACTGATCAGCGCAGCAAAGAAGCACCACACAGAGGTCGTCGTTTCTTGATTAATAAATTGCGCGATGACCATGCTTCCAAAAAATAAATAGCCAGCTCTTTTCACAGTCTGCAAACTCGACACAAAGAACGGGACAATGGTTGCCGTCAGATATAACGGGAAATCAAAATTCGCTGACAAAAACCGTTTCAAATGGACATAATCATAAGCAAGACTGTGTCCCGAGATAAAAGCTTTCAGTTCCGCACTAGAAAGCATCCAAGCAGCAAGCACAGAGACACACGTGCCGATGATTCCCAAAATTTTTAAAATTCTTTTTCGTTTCAGATTTACTTCAAGATTATAAATGGACCAAGGCAGCCAACTTGGCCACACCACATTTGCCATCCCTAAATAAATCCAGATCGCAAACTGATGAAGTGAGCTCGACTCCGCCCCCATCGTTTGCCAGACAATTCCTTCAGCTGCTTGTTGCAAACCAAAAAGCAAAGGAATTGCCGCAATCATTCTTTGCGACTTCTTTTTATTTCCGAGAGTTGTAACAACACCCGTAGCGATGAGAAGTGCTGCCGACCCATAGCTGACATTCGCAGAGAAACACATAGCCTTGCCCCCTGTATATTCCATTAACGTCATACAGTTTTGCTTGAACAGCCTTATGGGGAGGTTTTGCATTATTGCAGAATGATCTGAAGAGTTTTTACTGGCGCCCTGGCAGTGAACAAGTCACTCGACTATCGCGAACCCATACTTCCATTACCGCCGGCCCAGATCGCACGCCAATCTGCACGAGAACCGATTTGCACAGGTGAACTGTTATTCGAAGCCACACCATTACCGAGTTGTCCGTACGTTCCGCCGCCCCAGCCAAATGCTGTGCCCGTAGTGCGAATTCCCAATACGTGCTTTGTACCCGCTGCTACTGCAGACCATGTGTCTGAACCAACAGCTACGGGTGTGCTTTTATCTCCTGTGGCTCCGATACCTGTTTGCCCGACATCACCATAACCCCACGTCCATAACGTTCCATCCGAACGAATGGCAGCGGCAGTTCCTAATCCTAAAGCAATATCGTTCCAAGTTGAAGTCGCACCCAATCGCACAGGTGTTGACACGTGAGTCGTCGCATTTCCGTTTCCGAGAAGAGATGAACCTGCACCCCACATCCAAAGTGTGCTATCAGTTTTGATAGCGGCATGAACACTGCGCCCCGCTGAAATTTTACTCCACGTCGACAGTGCACCGACCTGAGTTGGTGAACGTCTGCGCTCAAGCGAAACATCATAGTAAATGCTGCCAATATCTGAGTACTGATATTGCAACCAGCCCCACTGCCACATCGTGCCCGTGCTTTTTAATGCAAGCGCGGTGTGATCGCTGATTTGAACTTTGGACCAATCAGTGTCAGTTCCGATTTGAATTGGTGTTGATACGCGCGAGACGATGTCCAATCCAAACATGCCCGTCACATTGTAACCCAAGGCGTACAGATCACCGTTTGTTTTTTGAAGATAAAAAGTATCATTAGAGCTGACTCGAACCATGGGAGCCCAATCCGTATCGGCGCCAACTTGAATCGGCGTTGAAACAGAAGTGACGTTATTCCAATATCCGATATAACCCCACACCCATAGTGTTCCGTTACGAATTCCCGCCGTACAGCAATTTCCCGCACTAATCGCCGACCAATCCGTCCAAGTTCCCATTTGCACTGGAGTTGAAATCGTTGTGGTGTTGCCGCGACCTAGTTGTCCATCTGAGTTGTTACCCCAGACCCAGGCTGTTCCGTTGGATCGTGTTGCGACAGTATGAGTGTGACCGATACTGACACTCGTCCAAGTATTTGCAGTTCCAACTTGCGATGGCCAAACGATATCTGCCGTCGAGCCTGAACCAGTTAGGTAATCAGTCGAATCACCAATCGCCCAAAGTGTTCCATCAGTGACAATCCCCAACACGGTTTCAAATTTTACAGAAATTTTTGAAACACCTGTCGCAGATTGCACAAAAGATGATTGGTTATTTTTATGCCCCAACCCTGCAGTCCCATCGCCGTTGTATCCTGTAAACCAAAGTGTGCCATCGGCTCTTAACGCCATCGTTAAATCATAACCGCAAGCAACATCTGTCCAAGTGGTCACTGAGCCAATTTGTTTGGGAGTCGAAACCGAACCCGATGTGCCGCCATCTCCCAGAGCCCCGTCGGTACGAGTACCCCAACCCCACAGCGTTCCATCAGAGCGGATCGCCATCGTGTGACGATTGCCGCAACTTACTTTGAGCCAAGTTGTTGAGCCCACTCGTGTGAGCGATGAAACGTTGGCAGTATTTCCCAAGCCTAATTTACCAAGCGCACCTTCGCCAGTAACATAGAGCTCTCCGGCCGCGTTGATCATTGCCGTATGATAGTGGGAACCGACTGACAGCCAATTCGTACTGGAAGCAACGAACACAGGAGTCGATGTGACGTAATCACCTAAATTTGTTTTTCCTAAAAGCCCATAACTGTTCGCACCCCATGACCACAATGTGCCGTCGTCTTTAATTGCGAGAGTTGTCGAATCATTTGTAGCAACTTCTTTCCAAGAATCCGCGCCGATCTGAACAGGCAAAATATTATTGCTGCCGACGGTTCCATTTCCTGGCAGACCAGCATTATTAGAATCGATGCCGGAACTCCATAAAGTTTTATTGGGAGCAATATAGTAAACCGTGTTGTCATCGAGAGCGACCTTCGACCACTGCGTAGTGGAATGCATAATCGGTGACGACACGTTATCATTCGCATTAATACCGAGACGGTCGTTTTTGTTATTGCCCCACGCATAGAGCCCGGGAAGAACATTTCGTCGACGGGACATTCTCGCGCCAATCAATCCAACTGCCTTTGGCATATAGCTCGCAACAGATGCGGCTGTTGCAACTTGTGCTAGTCGGATGATTAAGTGACGACGAGAAAATCTTTTGAGCAAAAACACCCTCCACAAGAAAAGAGAATTTCTCTCATGATTTTATGAAGCATTTTTGCAGCAGTACAGACAAATAGTCCGTTAGTGATGCATTGTAAGACTCAACTCCCGACGAAGGGCTAGGTTGTCGATTTCAGAAATTCATTGCCGTCGATACGGAGCTCAATCAAAAATATCTTATGAAAATAATCTCGATCCAAACTGGTCTTCCGCAAACTCTTCGTTATGGCGCCCGAGATGTGACGACAGGGATTTTTAAATCGCCTGCTGTTACTCCGATTATGGTGCGCACATTAAACTTAGAGGGCGATGGCCAAGCTGATCTTTGCGTTCACGGTGGCGCCGATAAAGCTATTTATGCTTATTCTCTTGATGCCTATCCGGATTGGCAGAACCTCCGCCCTAATGAGAAGTTTGAAAACGGTGCTTTTGGTGAAAATCTTTGCATCGACGAGATTGCAGAAAATCAAATTTACGTGGGCGACACTTTTGAAGTGGGCCAGGCAATCTTACAAGCAGCCCAACCGCGATTTCCTTGTTATAAACTGGGCGTGAAATTTAACGACATCAAAGTAGTTAAACAATTCATGGAGATGAATCGTCCCGGTGTATACTTTCGAGTCATCAAAGAAGGCATGATTGATATCGGTGATGAGTTAAAACTTGTGAGCCAAGAAAAAGTACTAGTTTCTATCCTTGAGCTTTTTGAACTGCACGACGAGAGATTTCCAGATCCAGAAAGAGTTCGCGAAATTTTGAAGGTCAAATCTCTTTCACAAAACTGGAAAGAGATGCTGAAGGAATTTAAAGCATAAATAGAGCATGAGAATTCAATTCACTGCCGCCCTGGCAGTGAATTACACAGCTTTCTTAAGAATATCGTTTATCAAACTTTGATACGGAATTTTTTGCTTCTTCGCTTTTGCTTTTAATTTCTTCAAGACGACTTCATCAATGCGGATAGAAATTGGCTTCCTCGCCATCTCACCAATTACAGGACGACCTCGACGCTTGAATTTCGAAAGCTGTTCAGGCGTCATTTCCGGAATATCTGAACAATCAATTTCGTCGTCAGGTATCTCGCGAATAATAGGCTTGTTTTTCACCCTTTTTAGCAATTCTGGCACTGATAATACGGTAATAGATTTCTTTGCCATCTCGAGACCTCCGAAAAGAGTAAACAACCATAAGCACTCTACCCGATAACACTTTTCCAATTATTAAAAATCGATCTTCGTTTGTCGAGTGTGACACGTCAAAAAACTCAATCGCGTCTTCATCGCTGAAAAGAGTAGCAGCATCATCAAATGCAACATCATGCTTCTCAATATTCGACTTCTGCTTCTTATCGTCCCACCGAATTAAAATCATATTTATGTATATACATTATTGTCAAAAGTGTTTTTGAATCGAACGAAGAATAGGAATTAGAAAACGCTAAAACATTTCACTGCCTGCCTGGCAGCAATTCGCATATTCAATTTTCTGGGATTTTTTTAAGAGAAAAATTTGGAGGTGACAGTAGGAATCGAACCTACACAGCCGCTTTTGCAGAGCGGTGCTTTAACCATTCAGCCATGTCACCGAAGAGTTCACCAAACTAAGGCTTCTCCCCCGCTAAGTCAACGTCATCTATCGCCTAACCGCTTTAAAGCCTCAAAACTCTGGAACGTATAACCAAGCGCCCGCTCCACATGCTCGGGGTTTAAGCTTTCGGAATGATCTAAGTCGGCTAAAGTTCTCGCAACTCGCAGCGTCGCAAGCTCTCGACGGCGTGATGACATCTCTGTAGGAAACAATTTATCGCGGTAGAACTCCGGGAAGCCCTCATAAAGCTCATCCAAGCTCCAACGAGAAGCCAGTTTTAAGAAACGAGGATCTTTCAAAGCTAAACGCTCTCGGAACTCACGGGCGCCTTCCAAAGAACGTAAAATCTCAGCACCCAAAACAACGCTGCCCGCTTCCTTCTTTTGGGTGAAAAAAAGTAAGTGGAAACGATCGACCAACGGACCTGATAAACGCTCCGTATAGCTTTGGCATTTCTTTGCACTGCGCGCGCAAAAAACTTTCGCCTTCGGAACCCAATCCCCGCAAGGGCACAGATTTGTGGTTGCCACCACCAAAGTTTCCGCTGGGTATTCGTCAAAGAATCTGCCTCGACGAAGACGAATCACAAACTCCTCCATCGGTTCTCGCAAAGCCTCTTGCCCGCGAGGATGGAATTCTAAAAGCTCATCTAAAATTAAAACTCCTTTGTGCGCGCGACCGATCTCGCCCATCACTAAAGGGACTCCCCCACCAATCAGCCCTAACGGGGATGTCGAGTGGTGGGGTTGAACCACAGGACGCCAAGAAGGAGGGGCCTTCCCGACAGTCCTGTTTAATTTCATAATCTCATGCATATCGTTTTGCGTAGGCCGCGCCAAAAAACTTGGTAGCGATTTCGCCATCGTGCTTTTGCCAGATCCCGATGGCCCCGCAAGCATCGCCGGATGCTCACCCAGGGCCATCAATTTTAAAATCTCAGCCTGTCGCTCTGGAAAATAGAGATCCAACCCATGCGACGGCCTTTCAATACGGTACTCGCGCGCCTCCGCTGCCACCAATGATGGCTGCGAAAGTTCTCTCAACTCTTGAATTTGCGCGCGATGAAAACATGCTTTTTGTGAATCCCACGGACGCCCCGTTAAGACTGTGAACTCGTCACCGACTTCATAATCGGCCAACAAGTCTTCGGGTTCATAAACCTCACCCTTTAAGCCGAGTTCACCGTAAATCAGGGAATAAGATGAATCAGACGGACGCGGCAATTGCTCCATCTCCCAAAGAATTCCTGCAGCCACCGCGAGTTCTAGGCCGCGCGAGCTTTTCTTAAAATGATTGGGCCGAATGTTAACGAGAATTGATTGTGCTTTAGGAAACTCAAAACCCTGTGAACGAATCGCGGATTTGATTCTGTGAATAGATTCTTTAATGACCTGATCAGGCAGACCCAAGAATTGAATTTGCGGAAGGCCCGGCAAAAAGCTCAGCTCCACTTCCACAGGGACAAGAACATTGTTATCACGAACGAGAGATTGAATTTTCATAAAGGTCCGAGCACAGCAAAGCTTAGACCCTATTTGAATTACTTATTAGTACTCACACAGATTGCACGGAATGCGAGAGTCGGACGATGGCGCTTTGCTAAGCCATCATTCAACGGCATCAATTCGGTTTGCACGATATTCGGAGCATCATCACTGCTCATCAAGAAAATATCGTTACTACCGGGCACGTTGTACCAACCACCAATGCCCGATACGACTTTTTTGTTCCCTCGCAAAGTGAAAACAACCGCGCCCGCCAAGAATTCGTCTTGTTGAGCAATATCAGCAATCGCCAAACGCAACACCGTATTCATCGAACCTAATTGTAAATCTTGATCGGCACAGAAATTCATCGCATGAGGGCGACTGATAAAACTCTCTTTAGAGATCGTGATTTTTTCGAGATCTTTTGCGTAAACAACAGCGACGTCGCTTTCAGATTTCCTCACAAAGCCAGCATCCGCTAAGGCTACTGAACTAACCGCCACCATTGAAACTAAAGAAGCCAAAAGAACCTTCATAGATACTCCAGAAAAAGAGAAAGAAATTCCATTTTCTAGAATGCAAGAGAAGGACCTGCCACAGAGCTAATTAATACTATTTCACAGAGACAAAATGACTAAAAAATATCCAGCCATTGTATTTGGGATAAAAAAAGGCGCCCTTAACAGGACGCCTTAATAAAGCTATTTAGACTCAACTGTTTCTAAACGCGATAACGGATGATGTTCTTCGATGGCTTTGGACAACGTATTCGTCGTCACCGTCGTATAAATCTGTGTCGTTTGAATGCTCGCATGACCCAACAGCATTTGGATCGAACGAAGATCCGCTCCGCCTTCAAGCAACGCTGTTGCACAGCCGTGGCGGAAACGATGAGGATTCACCGGCTCTGGGAATCCAGCACGAGCCGACCAAGCCGCAAGCCATCTCCACACGTCTACACGTGATGGGCGATTGCCGCGATCATTGATCAGGATCGAAGGCGTAGATTCCTTCATGAGAGCCGGGCGCACATCGCGCAGATATTCTGTAAGCTTCTCAGCCAAAGTATCAGTCAAAGGAACCAAACGCTCTTTGCTGCCCTTACCAACAACTTTCACCCAACGTTCAGTCGGATTAAAGTCTGATAAATTCAACCCAATCAATTCAGATACACGACAACCAAGGCCGTATAAAAACAACAACGTTAACTGATTGCGAACAGTGCGATTCCCATCTTGAACTTCGGCTGCGTCGAATAGCTGCTGAAACTCTTGTGGAGTTAGAACTTTAGGAAGACCTACTTTAACTTTTGGCGGACGAAGTTCACGGAGTTCCGGGCACTTCATGCCACGAGTTTCACAAAACTTGAAATATGTACGCAAGCTTGAGATCACACGTGCTTGTGAGCGCGTAGAAAGCTTGTGCTTTTTCATAAATTCATAAAAGCCTGAAACACTTTTATCTGTTTTGCTATGTTCGAGGAAGAGTTCAAGGTCACGACGATATGCCATCACCGTGTTTTGAGAACGTCCCCTTACATTTTGAAGCTCATCAAAGAAGTCGATCCAAAGAGGTAATTCCATACCTCTATTAGGCATCGACTTCAGTCGAGGTGCAAGGGTTTAATTTATTTTTTATTTCATCGAAGAATAGAAGTTCTGACAGAGGCGTCCATCGACAGAGACAATCTCAAGCACACCCATCCAACGAACTTGTCCATTCGTTGCTGAACGATAAAGCATACTCGGAGTCGCAGAACTTGTGCGCATTCTTAAGAGCATATTGCCTGCTACTAATTCTTGCACCTCAAAGTTAGAGCCTTGATTGATCGAACCGACATAACGAGTTTTCAATTGGTAAGTGCCCGGACGAACCACGCAATACCCTGCTGAATCGTACATGGGTTGCGAACCATTCACCGTCAATTGACCGTAAACGAATACAGGTCCGCGATACAAATTATAGCTCGAGCTCATGCCTGGAGTAAAATAAGCGCCATCGACATACAACTGCGCTGACATGGTTACCGGCCAAACATTTAAATAAGTACTTTCAGAGTTAAAGGTATCTATTGGAAGTGGGCTCAAGATAGAGCTGCAATCATAACAATTGCTCGTCACACTGTTTGAGCTGCCTGAGTCCTCATTGCCACAACCAAACAAGGCAAACGTTGTTGCCAATACGATAAAAGTGATTTTGAAAATGCGCGATGGAAGACTTAAAGTTCGTTTGTTAAGTGTCTCCATAACTATCTCCTTTTACTGACCTTTCAACGGAAAAATCCCTCGCCCGGAAGCGAGGGGGTGGTTTTTATTATTTGAAAGCTTGAGCTACGTTAAGACCAGAGAATGTTCCCAATTTTGTGTAACCATCTGGAACAATGCTGTTCTTGTTGATGACGTTGCTTGAGCGGCAATCGTATGGACCGTCGTAGATGAACCAGCATTTGCGGTATGGTGATTGAGTTGCGTAAGAGTAAGCAAAGTTTCTGTAGTAAACCGAACCTGTCACAAAGCTGCCACCTTGACCGTCACCAGAGTTTACAACGCTGTCGATTGTAAGAACTATTGCGCCGTATTTATCCTGGAACATGCCAGTGAATACTTTTTGACCGTTCAACATGAACCAATAGTTGTAGTGAGCTTGGTACTTTGAGTTGTCTTTCAAAGAACTGTAGTTAGGGTTTTTGCCCGTACCTGATTCGAATGTACCGTTGTAACGGATGCCATTGTCAGTGTATGAGATTTTCACATAACCACCGTAACGAGCGTCACCTTGGTTCGTCGTTGCTACAGTGATTTGAATATTCGTTGGGTTGTTCAGTGGGTGAGTTCCTACATATGTATTCATCTCAGCCATTGATACCGGCACGAATGTCACTGTGTTTGTTCCAGTTTGAGTACCAGTGCCTGTGCCTGGTGATGTTGGAGAAGTCGGTGTTGTTGTATCGCCACCAGAGTCGACTACTGAACTATCAACCGTTGACTGATTGCTTTTACCGCAACCTACTGCCATCAAAGAGATACCAGCTAGAAGGATCATCAGTTTAGAGTTAAATGTTTTCATCTTCTTCTCCCCAGCGGCAGTTTAGTTGGTGCCGCATGCTTATCCTTATTGCTATGCACGTGCCAACTCACTAAAAACTCCGTAAATAACTGTAATCAATGGGTAATTTTAATCATTCTCAAATCAAAACGGAGGGTGCTTTTCTGTCGAAGGTGACAGGGAGGGACGCTTATGGGCACACAGTCTCAAAGATAGACAACACTTAGACTCGGGGAATCTTGAGTGGGAAGAATGCAAATCAAAATTTATTATGGAATTAATTCGAAACAATTTTTAGAAGTGGTCTCAAGTAATTCCCACTTCAATCCGAAAAGCGTGACATATAAACAATTTTCTGAGGTGTTTTATGACTATGACTGCAACAAATGTCTTGATCTTGAGCGCGGTATTTATGTTCGCGGCAAGAATCTTCTTGAGCTTCTAATTTTGAGCCACTGCTGACGGTTTATCGGCCGTCAAACGCGCTAACGGATAGTAGTGCTGAAGAATCTGTCTGAAGTTTTTCCCTTGAAGACCCAATGCCCGACTGCCCCACTGACAAAGTCCTACTCCATGGCCAAATCCTCGGCCCCTAAAAACGAAACTGCTCTCATTCGTTTCCAAGTCAAACATCGTACTTCTTAAATCTTGAAACCCCAGCATCTTACGGAACTCATTGCCGTCCACTGCCTTTTCAACGCCATCGTTAAATGCCAATTTCACTTTCAGCACGCGCTCGTTTTTGTTCGGCTTTAAGATCTCAATGCGAGACACTGTGTTCTGTGAACCGTGCGCATGGAAGTACTTTTGAACTCGCTGATTCAATTCGGATTTAGAAAGCGTTAAGGCCCAAGCTGCTTTTGGATTTGCAGGGCAAGAAGCATCGTGTGCTGTCCCCGTGTTCACACCTGCGTTCCAAACATTTTTCGCTGTCGTGGTTTTGCCACCGCAGTCCGCGTGATAGAAAGCTTTGAGGATTTCCCCGTCTTTTGTGGAAAGCTCAATGCCTTCTGTTTCTCTGACTGCTTGAACGGCCTTTTTGTATTTTTCGTCTTCTTCAGGCACATGTTTGAACACTTGATCGAGCACACTTGATTCCAAGTGATAAGCGCGATCGCGACGCTCACGAATTACTGCCATTGCGTATGATCTTGCAGCGACGGCTTGGGCTTTGAGTGATTCTAGCGGCCATGATACAGGCATCTCGCTTGAGATTACGCCGACTAGGTAGTCTTCAAGATTTACTACGCCCACGACGTCCATTTTGTTACTCGAAGAAAAGCTCAACAGAACTTGATCCGGCAAAGCTTGACCACCGACGCGCACGTTGTCGCCTCTGAGTAGCAGATATTTTTCTGCGATCAGAACTTCACGAGGTTCGTTATTGAGCTTCACAGCCCAAACTTTTTTCAAACCACGAGTCATCACGCGAACAGAAAGTGTGTTGCCTTGAGATGGAATAGAAACCGAGCGAAAAAGCTCTTCATAACCACGGTAACGCAGGTTTTGACCGTTAATCAGCACTTGTGTCTGATCGGCTTTAAGACGTACGCGAACAAGCTCCGCCTGTGCTGTACTTAAAAAAGATAGAAGACCGATGGCAAAAATCCCAGCAGCAAATAACAGCTTCAACCTTATTCTCCTCATCCATGAGGGGAATTAACCCCGATACAGCCATTAAACCGCGATATCGGGGAAAGATGAAAGTCTAGTTTTTGTGACTGCCTTCCATGAACGGTTTAAGCAAATCCATTGGCAATGGGAACAAGATCACCGTGGACTTATCACCAGCGATCTCAGTCAGAGTTTGCATGTAAGCCAGTTGTAAGGCTGACGGCGAACCCGCCAAAGTGTTAGAAGCCTCAGAGAGACGTTCTGCACGCTGCACTTCCCCTTCTGCGCTAATCACTTTTGCACGACGTTCACGCTCTGCTTCGGCTTCACGAGCCATGGCTCTTTGCATTTCTTTTGGAAGGTCGATTTGTTTTACTTCAACCATTGTGACTTTGATGCCCCAAGATTCAGTGTGCTTATCAAGAATCGCTTGAAGGGCTGTGTTGATTTTATCACGATGCTCGAGCACGTCATCAAGTGGGTATTGTCCCATCACAGAACGCAATGTTGTTTGCGCCAATTGGCTTGTTGCAAAGTAGTAGTCTTCAATTTTTGTGACGGCCTCAAGCGGCGAAATCACCTTGAAGTACACAACCGCGTTCACTTGCATGCTGACGTTGTCTTTGGTGATGACGTCTTGAGGTTGCACATCCATCGTGATCGTACGTGTGTCGATTTTGATCATGCGCTCAATAAACGGAATCAGCAGAATCAAACCGGGCCCTCTGACACCGATCGCGCGACCGAGCCTAAGAACCACACCGCGTTCCCAGTCATTCAGGATTTTCACCATCGTGCTAAATAAAATACCGCCAATAATTATCAGAGCTATTAAAAATTCCATGCTGCTTCTCCTGTTAATTCTTTTGCTTACTAATTTTTTACTTATTTTTTTTGACTGTCAGGGTGAGACCTTCGCGGCTATTCACGCGAACGGAATCGCCCACTTCCAGTGAATCTTCGCTGACGAAATTCCACATCTCGCCCATGATTTGAATTTGTCCACTATGACCGTTAGCTTCGATTTTTACGACTTTACCGTCGCGAGATTGCAGATCTGCGTCGTTGTCTTGGGCTTTGAGTTTTAAGGTTTTCATCGCGACGTAACCTATGCCTAGAACAAAAGCGGCAAGAGTTCCCACAACCGCGATGATCAATGGGAAACTGAGCGCATAGCCTGTTGTTGCAGCATCAAACAAGAATACACTGCCGACGAAAATCGCAACCAGTCCACCCGCGCCGAGTATTCCAAAACTTGTAACGAAAATTTCTGCGATAAGAAAGCCAATACCGAGAAGAATTAATGCAAGTCCGCCCCATGCCACATCGAGTTTATGAAACGCAATGAGTGAGAAGATTAATCCGATTCCGCCGAGCACTCCTGGAGCGATCAGACCTGGGTGCGAAAGCTCGAGATAAATCAGCGCAAGGCTGCCCATGAAAAGCAAGTATGCGAATTCGGGATCCGCGATGAAACTCAAGACCTTGTGACGCATGTCTGGCGAGTACTCTTTGATATCCCCGACTGCCACTGTCGTTTCTTGTTTTTCACCAAGAATAACTTTGCGGCCTTCTGATTGTTTTAAAAAATCTAATTCATTTTGAGCGAGGATATCGAGGGCTCTCTCTTTGTGTGCGACTTCGCTGCTGAGGGATTTTGCTTCCGTGATAATCTCTTCAGAGAATTTGAGATTACGACCGCGGAGCTTGGTAACCCCTTCCATCCAACTGACAGTGTCGTTGATTAGTTTTTTTCTGAGGTCCTCGGGAATTTCGCCAGTACCAGAAATCGGCGTGGCTGCCCCAATGTTCGTAGCAATGACTCCACCGTTGACGTGACAGGCTTGCAAAATGATAGCACCGGCACTGCCCGCGTGACCGCCTGATGGTGTAATCAGGCAAAGATATGGAATCGGTGATGCTAGGATTTTTTCAACGATCATTCGCGTGGTTTGTAAATTACCACCAGGAGTGTTCATGCGGATCATGAGGCTATCGCATTTTTCGTCTTGGGCTTTTTTCTCAGCACGCGTGAAGTAATCCAATGTCGCGGCTGAGATCGGCTCATTGATCGTGATGGCAAGCGTGCAGCTCGCAGCCGGAGCTGCTTTGGCTATTTGTTGAACAAATAAAGACAGCACCAGTATCATCACGAACTTCATCATATACCCAGCTCCCTCATGACTTTTTGCAAATCGTTCCACACGACTTTTTTAGCTCCGGCATCTTCGATCAAGTATGCCGGGCTGTAAGTTTCAATCCATTTGCCAGGGCCCTTGTAAATCAACTCGCCGATGTCTTTCGGAAATGAGCTAAATACAACGACCACTTTGGCTTCAAACATTTCAGCGAGTGCGCTTGGAAGTTTCGAACGGTCTTCAACCGTGCAATCGACTTCCATGACTTGAATATTTTCAAGCTTCATCGCCGATTTCATTTTCGCGAACAGCGATTTCACTTCCGGATTGAATAGACTTTCCTTGGACTGAGTCAGAATGTTGATGAAAATCAATTCGAGATGTTTTTTCTCAGTCATCACGAGTGGGCCGTTGGCAGTAAAGAACTGCTGATTGCCAGCTTGAAGCTTTTCAACGTCGATACCGAATTGCGCACCCAGAGCTTCATGCTCGGGCACCTGGGGTAGCATCACATTTTGTAGACCTAAAACGTCTTTTAGGTATCGAAGGTAATCTTGCATGGGCGGGAGTCTACCTTTGGCCTCGACTCTAGACCATGAAAACTGGCCATTATGCATTGCGTTTCTAGCCTTCTGCCCGTCTCAAGCTGAGACACTTTGGCTCCGAAGAGGTTAATGCACGGAGGCATTCATGGAAATTTTCAGAATTAATATTCTTCCAGAAGCAGAACTTATGAAGCGCGAAGCTTTTAAAACCGAGATGAACTGCTGCCACGCATGTGGCACGACGTTGGAGTTTTCTTACACAGAAATTTCGGCATACTCAGTGATGCGCGAAGAAGCTTGTTGTTCGCAATGCAGCACGCAAGTTTTAAGGGATCACAAACTTCAGTAATTGTTTTGGTATTGTGTTGAAACACCTCTGGCCTTGTGCAAATGTTTTGGCATTAGCACAATGTTTTTATCCCTGGCTGGAGGTTTTATGAAATCGTTATTCTTCGCTGCCCTTTTGACTTTCGTGGCGGCTTCTTCATTCGCTGACACATCAATCGCAGAACAATCTTCTTCAGAACAAAATTTAGAAGCAATTCCTGGAACTGAAATTCCAGAATTGGTGTTCATGTCTTTGGGTACAGTTCCTTACAACGGTTCAGCGACAGGTCGTTTGGTTTTGACGAATCGTGGCCCTGCTTTGTTGACGGGAATTAAATATTCAATCCGTGGTATGGGCTTCCGTGCTTCTGATAATTGCCCGAAAGAATTAGCAGTAGGAGCTTCTTGCCGTATCAAAGTTACTTACTGGAACACATTTGGTGGTTCGGCTTCTGCTGACATGATGGTGAAAACTTCAGACAAAAATTATCAAGTGACGATCACCGCAACTGGTTTACGTGATCCATGGAACGGCACGAATCCAGGCCCTACTTTCCCACCGAATCCACGCTTCCCTCGTCCGTAATCATAATTGTCTCGACGGGGCCATTCGATAAAAAATAAGCGCGAGCTTACACACATATTTTGCGCACACGAAGCCCTCGGTCAGCCGGGGGCTTTTTTTTATTTCCGCGGTCTCATATCACTGTAAGAGTTGCTGTCTAATTTCACATTTGGCAAAATCGCTAATTCTTGCAGTGCCGGTTATCTGAAACGAATGCCCACTTCCTTTCGATACTTCTCCTGATTATGAGCAGCGCAGAGGACCTGAAGATTTTTAATCTCATGACTGCCGCCCGCCCATTGAGACTGACGATGATCGACTTGAGTAAACCAAGTGCTTCCACAAACTCTGCCCGTTTTGGGATCTCGATACTGACAACACTGCTGATTATTCATCACGGTCTTTTTTGTCGAGATACTCAAATTCACTGCCTCCCTGGCAGTAGAATTTGAGCATTCGCCTTCAATTTTATGTTTTGACGCTGAACTCATTGTTAATTTCGTTTCTAAATTCACTTTGGGTGTAAGAGCCGACGCTATATTGCAGTCTAAATTGTTTTTCACGTTAGTCTTTGAATCTACTCCGGCGATAGGCTTTGACTCCGCCCCTTTTGCACTCGTCGAATTTGACTTATTTCTTACAGAAGTTTTCTGCTGAATAACTTTATCACAAAGATATTCCAAAAACTCCGCCACATCTTGAGTCGGCACCGCGTGCGATAAAAGCGCTTGGGCTTTAAGTAATTTTGCTTCGACTTCAGGGGAAAGTGTAAATTCATGACGAGTACTGCCGTCGGCTTGTTTGGTTTTCTTTGAGCTCTTCACGATTGGCAAATTTAAAAAAGATGAAACCTCCTGTTCGGACTGCGCTTCCGTCAAATTAGTGAGGTTTTGAATGAGCTCCGCTTTTTCTTGAGCAGTCACTTTTACAGAATTTTTGCGAGCCACTTTGCGAATAGCTTTTTGCACCAATGTGATTTGACCTAATGAGATCTCACCCGATTTGATTTTCTCACCAAGATCTGGAACATCCTTCATCAACCTGGCAGCATCAATACGACGTTGTGCCGTACCACCAAGGTACTTCACTTCATCTACAAGATATTCATAAAGACTGGAATAACCAAAATCAAAATACATTTTGCGCGAATCAATTTCCTTTACCGTGAGCACAACTTCATTAAGCAATTCCCGCTCCGCTTGAGCTAAAGATTTGATTCTGCCATCGAGTTCTTTTGTAGAGAGAAGTTTTAAATTCATGAATACCTCCGAATGAAACGAAGATAACATGGGTTTTAACAATGAATTTTTGAGGGGATCGCAGAGGAAAATTAAAATCTACGATAACGCTCGCATAGCCTCTCTGGGCGGCGATCAATAACGTTAGATCATTCGTGAAGATCTGCTAGGAGATCAGCAATTAGCGGCAAGATTAGCGCTTGAGAAAACCCGTCAAACAATTAAGCTGAACTTTAAGTATTGTAATCCGAATATGCAAACCGGAATCCGGACCACTCCGCGGATCTCTTGCTGACAATTAGACGATAGACTACTCTACTGCCAGAGCGGCAGTGAGAGTTTGATGATGAAACCAATTAGAACTTCAGCAAATTGTACATCGGGAGAAGCACTGCCAGGGCGGCAGTAATCTACTGCTCGCGATCACAAGAGTAGGTAACACCGTTATACTTAACAGTCGCAGCTGGATCGTCTTTAGCGTATTCGACCGCCAAAAATTTTCCGTCTTCAAACTTCAACTGGTATCCACCAGAAGTTTTTGTGAGCTTAACTGCGAAAACATCCATCAAACCGTCGCTCGCCAATTGCACGAACAGGCCTTTGCTTTTATTCGCCAGATCACCATGAATAGAAATGATCGGAAACGCAGCATGAGGATCATCCGGAACACAACGTCCCACTTTTTCTTGATAAGCACCCGAAGCGGAAGCAACTCCGAAAGCGATCGCTAAAAATATTCCAACTGCTTTGATCATTTTCATAAAATCTCCGAGGCCTGTCTACACTCCTACTTCGCAGGAGTAAACGCATCCTAATTCAATCCATCCCATCTTCCAATATGTCATAATTTTACGCCCAAAATCCCCACGAGGAACCACGACTTTTCGTTGCAAAAGACATAGAAAACTAACGACCAAATCGTTTGCAAGACCTAGAGCAAGAATAGGGAGCACCTCGCGCCGACCACTCAATCGAGCGTCGAACTTTTTGACGAATCATCACTTCAAAAAAAAGTTTTTCAAAGGCCCTCCACAGAGTCAGCGCGCCGCTTGTGAAAACCAAAGCGTCCCTCTAAATTCATCGAGAACAAAAAAATTCAAAGGAGATTTAAATGAAAGCGATCACAATCGCCTTACTAACATTCGCCGCATCTTTGTCATTTGCGCAGGATTATTTTAAGCCTGTTACTCAAGAGCAAATTCAACCTTATGCGATGGCAATTAGCCTAAAAAACTCGCCAATGAATTGCCACGCTTATGCAATAGACGGAAAAACAAGTAAGTCATTTCCTGAATCGATAAAACCTCAAGATTCAGTGCCAAATCAAGTATCCCCATATCAAGTCAATAGCTCGGACATCTCACGCAGTCTTCCAGGCTTCAATGAACTCAGCATCACTGAGCAATCACTCTGCTTCAGATTAAAAGCCGATGAAAAGACCAACTACGTGCAACTAACTTGTATTTGGTTCAACGCTGCAGACGACATCACTGGCTACGCTTGGGGTAAGTTTGATTCAGTCAAATTTAATGCTGGAACTCTGAGAGAACCAAAAATAGTATCGGGTTGGAAATTGGTCCATGTTGCGACTTGCAAATCAATGATCAGCAATAGCAACACGAAAACTAAATAGCCAAATAATCTTGCGTGAAGGCCTCAGTCACTTGAGGCCAGAACCAATCAAGGTGTGGATCAGCGGCAATCACATCTTTGATGATGATCTTCACTTCTGGCATCGATGCCATCTCACGACGCAACCACATTTCGATCTGATCATAACCAGGCCCGATAATTGTGACTTCTACCGAATCAAAGAAATGCAACAGATGCAGATCTTTCGTCTTCACACTCGTCGTTGCACATTTTTTAGCTTTGATAAATTTGAGCACTTCTAATTTGATTTCAGCGAAATCGCGGAAGTTGATTCGACGAAGAATCAAATCAGCGCGATGATCGCGATTGGTCCAGCGTTGATGCAGACCACGTTGAATCAAATTTATGAGGAGAGTGCGTAAAACTGACGGTACCTTCCGAAAATCTTCGTCCGATAACGACATCACCTGCATCAAGTCTACATAACGTGCCTGTTCCTGGCCCTTACGTAGTGAGGTGATAACTTCTGGTATACGGACCAACGACTCGCGTATACTTTGAAGATCAATTCCTGCTCCATCCGTGAAGTAGAGAATTCTCATACATCTATCATCACCTATCTTTTGGAAATTTGGGTAGAAATTTAAAAACACAAGACCATGGTCTAGCGTGTATTTTTTAGTGCCCTCACCCAGGCTTTTTGTTAGGCTATCAGAAGGCTTGAAGGACTTAGGCCCGTAACAATCAAAGGACGATTAACACTGTGATTCCTCGCAATCAAAAAATTCAATCAAGACCGCCCCTTGAACGTTGGTACACATATGTATTGTTCATCTTTATTGGTTTTTGTATCGCAGACTTAGCTATCCTTGCCTACCGCGACAGAATGCTTCCGCAATCGGCGCCTCCTGCCCGTCCCAAAGCTGCCGCGTTTGATAACAGTATTTCTCGCGGTGCTTATAATCCGATTATTTCACGTAACATTTTTGCATCTTCTGGAGTTATTCCAGATGCACTTGTTGATAAAAACAAACCTTCAGCAGAACAAGAAGCAGCACCCGTTCTTTCTAGCTTGCCGCTGAATTTGATCGGTACGCTCGTGCATTCAAATCCAGATAAGTCGATCGCGGCAATTGAAGTAAAAGGTAAAAACCAAGTTATCTCTTACACTGCTAAAAAAGAAATCGAAGGCATGGCGACGATCATTTCAGTTGAGCGCCAAAAAGTGATTTTACGTAATTTGAATTCGAACCGCCTTGAATATATCGAAATGAAAAAAGAAGGCGCGAAAGTCGCATTCGGCGCAGGTGCTGCGACAACAACGGGTAAAGAAGTTCAAAAAATTGGCGACAATAATTTCGTTTTGAAAAAAGCCGATCTTTTGAAATACACAAACGATCTATCAAGTCTTTTGATGCAAGCACGTGCGGTTCCAAATCGTGAACCAGGCACAGGGGCTGTGAATGGCTTCCGCGTTCTAGATATGAAGCCGGGAAGCATCTTTGAACAACTTGGTATCCAACGTATGGACGTGATTAAAGCCGTTGATGGCACGCCAGTAGACAGCCCTGCTAAAGCGATGGAGCTTTATCAAGCTTTGAAGAACTCAAACAAGTTGAGTATTCAAGTTGAGCGTAACGGTAAAACAGAAACGATGAACTACAACATCCAGTAATGGGGACGACAATGAAAAAACCAGTCAGCATAGGAATTGCTTCACTGATGACAGCGCAGCTCGTGGGACCTTCTGCAAAGGCGCAGTTTGATGATTTCCCCCCTCCTCCACCACCGCCAGATATTGATGGCACAGGTGGCGATATTGGTGGTGACTTCACTGGTGGCTCTGGCTCAACAGGTCGCGGTGGCGCTCAAAAAGCCGAAGAAAAAGAAACGGGCCCTCTTACTAAAAATCAAAAAAACAAATTCAATAAATCAGGTTCTGAAGATATCACGAATGAGAACTTCCCTGAGACAATTGAATCTTTCGATTTCCCTAACGTTGAAATCGGTGACGTGATTCGTGCGATCTCTGAATTAACTGGTAAGAACTTTATCATCGATCCAGGTGTGCGCGGTAAAATCACAATCATTGCCCCTTCAAAACTGACCGTAGCAGAAGCTTACAAAGCCTTCTTGTCAGCCTTAGCGATCAATGGTTTCACAGTTGTTCCTTCAGGTGCTTTCTTGAAAGTGAAATCTGCAAGAAATGCGCAACGTGATAGCATCGAGACTTACTCGGGCGCCTACTATCCTAATTCAGACCAAATGATCACACGTATTATCCACTTGAAGCATATTTCTGCGACAGCGGTAAATCGTGATTTGAGAATCTTACCTTCGAAAGATGGTGAGATGTCCGTTTACGAACCTACGAACTCGATCATTCTTTCTGACTACGGTTCTAATATCGATCGCGTGATGAAAATCATCGGTCAGTTGGATGTTCCAGGATTTGAAGAACAACTTGAAGTTGTACCCATTAAGTATGCGAAAGCAAAAGACCTCGCGGACCTTGTTGATAAAATCGTAAATAAAGATTCAAAAAGCTCAAGCGGAGGAAATCGTCCTGGCACATTCACTGCGGGAGTTCCAAGATTCTCAAGAACTGGTGGCGGTGCTTCTTCTCAACAGGGTGCAAGCTTTTTTATGGCGATCCCTGAAGAACGTACGAATTCAATCATCGTAGTTGGTAACAAATCAGGAATCGTGCGTATTAAAAAATTGATCGCGCAACTTGATTTCCGTATCCGTGCTGAAGATACAGGCGGCGTTTACGTTTACAACGTAAAATTCGGTGAAGCCGAAAAAATCGCTCAAACTCTTCAAGGCGTCACGAAAGATGCAACTCCAAAACCAGCAACAGGCGGAAGCTTGCTATCCCCTATTGGTATGGGCGGACAAATGCAAGCACCTGCAGAAATTTTCGGTGGCGATGTTAAGATCACAGCCGATAAGGCGACAAACAGCCTTGTGGTGACTGCAAGCAAACAAGACTACGAAATGGTTTTGAGCATCTTGAATAAAATCGACACGGCTCGCGATCAAGTATTTGTCGAAGCAATCATTATGGAGATGTCAGTTTCCGATGGTAACAACTGGGGTATCGGTTACTACCAATACGGTAATAACGGATACGGCAAAGTGGGCTTCAACGGCGGCGTGAACATGTCGGACTTCTTGAATCCACTTGCTGGTGCGGGAGCCGTGATCGGTTTCGGTCAAGGCAAAAACGTGACAGTGACGGACCCTTCTTCGGGTAAGCAGTACACGATTCCTTCATTGATTGGTTTGATCAACTTCGTTAAGAAAACGAACAAAGCCAACATCCTTTCTACTCCACAAATCATGACGCTTGATAATCAAGAAGGCGAAATTGAAGTGGGTGATAAAGTTGTTACTGGTTCGAACACTTCTACGGGCGCGAATGGCGTTACGAGTGAATCTCCGATCTTTGACGATGCGACGATCAAACTTAAAATCAAACCGTTCATCAGTCCTGCTTCAAATCGCATGAGAATGGAAATCCAACAGTCAGTAAAACAAATCTCGACTGCTTCGACGCCAACAGCGTTGAAAGATAAAACTCAACCACTTGCGACTCGTTCTATCAAAACAAACATCAATATTACTGATGGTGATACGGCGGTCCTAGGTGGCTTGATCAAAGACCAGGAAGTGGAACAAATTTCTAAAGTTCCCCTCTTAGGTGATATTCCTATTATCGGATGGTTGTTCAAATCAAAATCGACAACTAAAGACAAAACCAACATGGTCGTCTTCCTGACTCCGAAAATCATCCGTAACAACGCTGATTCAAACAAAATCGTGCAACAGAAGTTGGATGACCGTATCGACTTCGTAAAACAACAAGGTGGTAAAGATCCTTGGGGTAAAAAGATGGACGAAGTTGCGAGAAAAGCTGGCGCTCCAGGATTTGAAACTGGTGGCGACGAAGGTACTCAGGAATAAAGGAAATACTTAATGGCTTCAGTGGATGTTCAAACGATACTAGCGAAAGCGACTTCCCTTTCTCAAGATCAGATTCGTTCGATCTTGGGAAATCAGTCAGTTGTTCGCCCTGTCACAGTCGGAGAAGCGCTTTCAGCGAAAGAATTCTCCTCTGCAGATGAAGTTGTCGCCGATCTTTGTAAAGAGCTCGGTCTTGATTTCATAAAAGACATCCCCGTCAGCGATATCTCTGTGGATTTGATTCGCGATCTGCCCATCAACTACGCAAAACAACATCAAGTACTTCCCTATAAAGAAGAACAAGATGTTGTCACAGCTCTGACGAGCAATCCCGTTAATTTAAAAGCCCTTGATGATTTGCGCGTGCTATTTGGTAAGCGCATTAAGCCGCTTGTTACGACTTCGTCGCGTGTTCAAGATGCCATCAATAAAGTTTACGAAAAATCGACTGCCAACCTTTCAGGCCTCGATGAAATCGATGAAGCAGACTATGACCTCGATGACCCGATCGTCGACTTGCTTGAAGCAGGTGAAGACGATGCGCCGGTTATCAAGATGGTGAACAGTCTTCTCTTCCGTGCTGTCAAAGAAAAAGCTTCCGATATCCATATTGAGCCTTATGAAAAAGACATGGTCGTTCGCTTCCGTACGGACGGTATTTTGTTCGACGTGTTCAAGCCACCAAAGAAGCTTCAAAATGCGATCACGTCCCGTATCAAAGTTATGGCGAACTTGAATATCGCAGAAAAGCGTTTGCCTCAAGATGGTCGTATTCCTTTGAAGGTCGGCGGTAAAGATATCGATATCCGTCTTTCTTGCGTTCCGACGGCTCACGGCGAGCGTCTGGTTATGCGTATTCAGGATAGATCAAACATCGTTCTTGAATTGGAACAACTCGGTTTCTCTCAAGAAAATCTCGTGCGCATGGATGATCTTCTGGCGCGAAGCTACGGAATCTTCTTGGTTACCGGACCTACCGGTTCTGGTAAATCAACGACTCTGTATGGCAGCTTATCTAAATTAAATAAACCCGATGTGAACATCCTGACGGTAGAAGATCCGGTGGAGCAACGTATCCACGGTATCGGACAAGTTCAAACCAATGCGAAGATCGGTCTGACTTTCGCTGCGGGTTTGAGATCGTTCCTTCGTCAAGACCCTGACATCATCATGGTCGGTGAGATTCGTGACTTGGAAACTGCCGAACTTGCGATCCAAGCTTCGCTGACAGGTCACTTGGTTTTATCTACTCTGCATACGAATGACTCTGCTGGTTCATTCCCGCGTTTGATTGACTTCGGTGTTGAGCCGTTCTTGATCGCAACGTCGATCATGGGTGTGGTGGCGCAACGTCTGGTGCGTATCCTTTGCCCGCATTGTAAAGCTCCACATGAAGCTTCGGATTTTGAATTGCAACTTTTAGGTATCACACGTGCCCAAGCTAAAGCTGCGCATATTTGCAAAGCGATGGGCTGCAATCACTGTGGGCAAAAAGGCTATTCAGGTCGTACGACGATCAGTGAGTTGATGGTTGTGACGGATGATATCCGTTCTTTGATCATGCAGCGTAAAGATGGTAATACGATAAAAAAACAAGCGGTCAATAACGGCATGAAGACATTCCGTGACCACGGTGTACAAAAAGTATTAGCTGGCGTGACGACAATCGAAGAGTTAACTTCAAATACACAGTTGGATATATAAAATGCCTATTTTTGAGTACAAGGGCCTCACACGTGACGGAAAAAATGTAAAAGGAGTCATCGACTCTGAGAACTTACGTGCGGCCCGTGCGAAACTCAAAAAAGATAATATTTTTGTCGTAGATATCCGAGATAAAAAGAAACTCGATCCACGAAAGAAAAACGCTCCTCGCGCAACAGCAAAAGTGGGCGTTAAAGAACTCGCGTTGATGACTCGTCAGCTCGCGACGTTGATTAAAGCCAACATTCCCCTCGTGGACGCATTAACGGCGGTTTCTGAGCAAGTGGAAAATCCGGTTTTAGGTGAAGCAATTGCTGACTGTAAAAACATGGTCAACGAAGGTTCGCCTTTCGCAAAATCGCTTTCAAAATATCCAAATATTTTTACGAAAATCTACATCTCGATGGTTGAGGCTGGCGAGATGTCGGGTTCCCTTGATGTGATCTTGATGCGACTTGCGGAGTTTACAGAAGCTCAAGCAGATCTACGCGCTAAAGTTTCTTCTGCGATGACCTACCCGATTATTATGTTAACGGTGACGGGCGGTCTTTTGGCATTCCTTTTCGTCTTCTTGATTCCAAAAATGGTGACGGTGTTTGAGTCGATGCCAGAACTCGTTTTGCCCTGGTATACAATCGCGCTCGTGAATGCCAGCGTCTTCATGGTGAATTACTGGTACATCGTGTTCGGTGGTCTCGGTTTAGTTATTTTCATGTTCTTCAATTGGAAGAAAACTCCAGCTGGTAAAGATCAATGGGATGCGATCTCTTTGAAACTTCCTGTTGCGGGACCTGCAGTGCGCATGGTTGCCGTTGCTCGTTTCACAAGAACTTTGGGAACGCTTCTTAATGGTGGCGTACCAATGCTTGCTGCGTTGGATATCGTGCGTAACGTTGTTGATAATCATGTCATTGCTCAGGCGATTGATGAAGCGCGCAGCAACATCTCTGAGGGTGAATCCATTGCAGGTCCCCTTAAAAGATCAGGCCAATTCCCGCCTATCGTTATTCACATGGTAAACATCGGTGAAAAAACGGGCGAGCTCGAAAATATGCTTGTTCAAGTAGCAGACGCTTACGATTTCCAAGTTAAAAACAAATTAGAGTCCATGACTAGTTTGATGGGACCAGTCGTCATCGTCATCATGGGTCTCACAATTGGTATGATCGTATTCGCGGTTATGATTCCGATGTTCGAGATGACGAATATCGCCAGCTAGAATGCTGAAAAAGGGCCAACTGACTTCGTTGTCGGCCCTTAGTCTTCACTCCGACGTACACTTCGTACGCCTCCGCTACGACTAAGAACCTCCGCCTCGCATTTGTCCCTTTTTGATCATTCTAATTATCTTTATGGACAAAATTATGCTGCAAGAGTTCAGGACTTAAGTACCTTTACCTGAACTTGTGAACCTGCTATTCTTATGTGGTTCTTAAATAAAGGAGCCTTTTACATGTCACATATCAATAATCGCAAGGGTATGACTCTTATCGAGATCATGATCGTTCTTGCAATCATCGGTGGTATCTCTGCACTTCTTCTTCCACGTATTACTGGTCAACGTGATAAAGCGAAAGTCAGCGAAGCGAAAATTCAAATGACTCAACTCGTGAATGCATTGTCGATGTACTACAATGATTGCGGTAAATTCCCTGCAACATTGGACGGTCTTGTAACGGCGGATCCTGCATGTTCTAACTGGGGACCTGAGGCTTACGTAAAAAAATCTCCAAAAGATCCATGGCAGCATGATTTCGTTTATGAAGTGAACGGTGCTGAGTACACATTGAAATGCTTGGGTCGTGATGGTCGCGAAGGTGGATCTGGTTTCGATACAGATCTCGACGCGGCTGAATTGTAAGGTTTAATGAATAAGCAAAGGGGCTTCACTCTTATTGAGGTCATGATCGTCTTGGGTATCTTAGGTGCCCTGGTTGTGTTCGGGCTCCCTCGCTTAGTTCGAAAAGATAATATAAAACAAGTTACACGCGAATTTATTCCTATCATTAAACAAATTCGTAACAACGCCCGCCTTCAAAATGCCACCTATCGGCTCGTCATCGACATGGATGAGAACGCTAATAAGGTTTGGATTGAAAGAGCCAGCGGGCCTAAGCTAATCGATCCTGAATTAGCACAAAAAGAAAAAGAAGCTAAAGAGAATGAGGATAAAGAAAATCCTAGACCTCCAGCATTCGCTCAAGACTCAAGAATCATCAAAAAAAACAAAGGCCTTAAAACCTTACCGGATAAAATGCGTTTCCAGTCTGTTGAAACGATCAACAACAAAGAAGTCATGACTTCGGGACGTGCTTATATCTATTTCTCTCCGGAAGGCCTTGTTGAAGCCTCAACCATTCAGATATCTGATGGCCCCACTAACATCATGACACTGGTATTAAATCCCCTAACAGGACAAGTTGACATCGTTCCAAAAGCTCTCTCACTTCGAGAAATTAAACGATGAAGAATCAATCTGGCTTTACTCTTTTGGAAACTGTGATCGCGATGGTAATCTTGTCGACAGGGATCATGATTCTCGCATCGACTTGGGGCACAAGCTTTTCTGCCGTAAAAAAAACCCAAGCTTCAGTTGAAATTGCGGCTCTACTCGAGCGCAAAATGTTTGAAATCGAAACTGAATACGCAGGCAAATCTCTAGAATCTATTCCCGAAGAAAAAGAAGATGATTTTGGAGATCAGTACTCTGCCTATTCTTGGAAAATGGAATCTAAAGAATTAGAGCTTCCCAACTTAGCGGAAAGTTATTCTGCCGCTCAAGAAGGTGCAGACCCCATGATGATCACAATTATCCGCACTCTCACGGACCATCTCAAAAAGACGGTGAAAGAAGTGAAGGTGACGATTACGTACAAGGGTGGCAAAAAACCTCTCTCATACTCTGCTACTCAGTACTTTGTCGACTACGACAAACAAATCTCAGTACCAGGCATGCCAGGTGGTGGTGGTGGCTCAACAGGCAGTGGCTCTACAGGCAACTCTGGATCCTCAGGCAGTGGTACCGGAGGCGCGCAGTGAAAAACCAAAAAGGCTTCACGCTTCTTGAAGTTGTCATTACGCTTGTCATCCTAGGCACACTCACGGTTGCAACTGCCCAAGCAATTCAACAAGCCATCAAAGCAAAAAATAAACTCGATGAACAGATCGACGATGCATCAAGAATGCGTGATGCGCTCAAATTGATGGAGCGAGATATCAACCTTGCCTATCACCACCGCGATATTGAAAAAGAGTTAAACGATCTCGTCAAAAAATCCGGTCAGACAACGAGTCGAGGAACAGGCGCACCTGCGGGTGGAAGTTTTTTTGGCGCCCCGACAACTGGAGCAACAACCACATCTCAAGATCCACCACGCGAAGCTCCTCGTAGAGATCCAGTGACAAATTTCATGGGCACCAATGAGGCCATTGATTTTGTGACTATGAATGGCGCGCGCACTCTACGCAATGCCCCTGTTGCCGACTTTATTGAAGTGGGCTATATTCTTAAAGAATGTAAAAATATCGTCGATGACCAAAGCTCAAAGTGCCTATGGAGAAGGACAACTCCGTACGTAGATTTGGATGTGACAAAAGGTGGCGATGAAGTTGTCCTGGTCGAAAATATCACTGAATTCAAACTCCGCTACATCGGCAAAGGCAAACAAGACTGGGTCAATGAATGGAAAACTGACGAATCTGGGGATGGCGCTACCAAAGGTCGCTTCCCGACGGGCGTCGAGATCTCTTTGACTATGACTAAAGATAAAGGAAGTACGAAAAAGAAGTATTCGATGCAATTAATTGTGCCGGTGCACTTCCCTAACAATCCCGAAGAAACAAATAACAACCAATCAGGTGGAACAAATGGCCAGCAAGGCAATACAGGAAATCAAGGCGCGTCTGGCGCAACCGATTTCCAATAATCGCGGCATCGCCTTGATGTTGGCGGTTGCATGTACATTGATCATCACTTGGATTGCATTGGCAGTCAGCGAAAACGCGTTGACTGAATATGATGTCAACGTAAAGAACGTCAATCGCCTCAAAGCCTACTATGCCGCCAAATCTGGCATGCAATTGAGCCTTTTGCGTATTAAAGTTTACCAACAAGCCTCAACGCAATTCGGCTCTGCATTGGGTGGAAACTCTGCGATGCTGGATGAGATTTGGAAATTCCAATTGGCATGGCCTCTACCAATTCCTGACGAATTAAATGCTGTCGACAAAGACTCGTTTGGAACTCTTTCGAAAGAATCCCTGATGGATGCGAGTTGGAACATCACAATTGAAGACGAAGGTTCAAAAATCGACATTAACGATTTGAATTCCCAATCGCAAAAGTTACGGGAAATTACAAAAAAACAACTACTGACGGTCTTTCAACAAAAAATAAAAGAAGATGAAGCTTTCGGAAGAGAATATCAAAACACGCAATTCGATCAGCTCGTAAATAACATTGCCGACTGGATGAGTGACAAATCACAATCTGCCAACGGCGGAGCGAAAATTGCTGCATACCAAGAACTTAATAGCCTTGCAGCAACAGGTTCATCGGAACAATATTATCCGCCCAATCGTGCATTCAGAACACTCGCTGAATTGCGAATGGTTCCTGGAATGAACGATGATTTCTTTGAATTGCTTGAGCCACGCATCACTATTTACGGTATGAAAGGGATCAACCCGAACATCGCCACTAAAGAAGTGATCAAATCCCTGGATGTCGGCATCACGGAGGAGGTCGCAGACGAAATTTTAAAACGCCGTGCGGATAAAGATCTTGGTGGCCCATTCACCAATGCTCAAGACTTTTGGCAATTCGTAGAATCAAAAGGCGCACGATTAGAAGGCAACCCTGAAGACGTCCCTATCACGACTGACTCGGTCATGAATTTCCGAATCAGCAGCATTGGAGAATTCGCCGGTGTTTCAAGAGAAATCACTGCTATCGTGATGGATCTCAACAAGTCTGCAGCGAAAATTAAGTCTATGGTAGCCGAAGAACAAAAAAATCAATCAGGCAGCTCCGGCTCATCTAGTACCGGCAGCACAGGTTCCACTGGTAGTACGGGCACTTCAGGAACAGGAACAAGCAGCAACAACCAATCAAAAGCCCCAGCAAAAGGCCCCCCAAGAGTCGTCTACTGGAACGAAAAGTAATCCTGTCTAGACTCCGACTTCGTCGGAGCAACTCCCGACATAGGTCCAGATGTTCCCCAAAAAGCGGTTCTTCGAAACCGCTTTTTTTCTAATGTTTACTTCTAGATATCTATCCAATAGACTTAAATCCAAACAACGTTCACGGAGGAACGTCCCAACATGAAGTCTATCGGAATTGACGTCGGCTCCAGCAGCATCAAAGTTGTCGAAGTGCACAGCACTTCAAAAGGATTTCAAGTTGTTCAATTTTTTGAACATCTCATCGGCGCTACACCTGGCTTCGATCCTGAACTTGAAATCATTGAATTCTTACGTTCAATTTCTGAGCGCTACGATCACTCGCAAACTCGCTTCATCTATGGACTTCGCCAAGACCGCGTTTCAATCAGAAATAAATTTTTCCCATTCAGCGACCGTTTGAAAATTTCAAAAAGTTTGCCGTTCGAATTGGAAGAAGACATTCCATTCTCTCCTGACAATGCGATCTTTGATGCAAAGATCATTCGCACTGTGGGTGGTGGCGCTGAAGTCCTTGCTTGTGCTGCTCCGAAAACACACGTGCAAGTTGCTTTGAACCGCGCGCAAGACGCTGGCGCAGAAGCTTATTTGATTTCTGCTGAAGGCACTGCTTTCGCAAACTGTTTTGAAAAATGGAACGAAGCTCCCCCACATCAATTACCTCCAAGCGTAGATCTCGACGATGCTGCGAGACCCGTTCGTCATATTCACTTGGTATTGAACATGGGTCACACGCGCACACTTGTAAGCGCTTTCGAAGGCCAATCACTGATTGGTATTAGATCGGTTCTTTGGGGTGGTAAAAACATCGCAGAAGCGATTTCGGCTAAATACGAAATCCCTTACGTAGAATCACTCAAAGAACTTCAAACGAAAGCGTTCATCCTAACTTCGAAAAAGGGTGCTACGTTTGACCAAGTCACTTTCTCAGAAACGATTGCAAAATCAGTTCGTGAACTTGTTCGCGATTTGCAGTTATCCATCCTAGAAATGAAATCTGAATTCAACGCCAACCTTATGAGCATTCAACTTACAGGCGGCGCTTCTCAGATTCAAAACTTGGGCGCTTTCTTGACTCAGTCATTAGAAGTTCCAGTTAACAAAGTACAAGTTCTTGATCAATTCCCGAATGTGCTTTTTGATCGCTCCCCTGCCAATTCAGCAAAATTGGGTGTGGCATTGGGACTGGCGCTTGAAGGTTTTAAAAAACCACGCAATCCGCCGATCAATTTCATGCGCAATGAATTTGCGAAACAAAATCACAGACTCAGAGCTTTTTGGGAAAGATGGGGCCACACGATTCAAGTTGGCACAGCGGCTTTACTTGTGTTGGTTGTGTATTCGTACTTGCGTGAAGACTTTGCCTTGGGTCTTGCGAATCGTTCACAAGACGTTTTGAAAGCTCAAGCAAAATCAGTAGCGAAACTTTCAGGTAAGAATGCTTCTGAAACTGGTATTCGCAAATACATCCGCGAAAATAAAAAACGAGCCTCTGACCTAAAAACTTTAGGCAGTGTTGCAAGCATGAACTCAGCACTTGATATCATGAACAAGATCTCAAATGCTTCGCCAGCTAAAAACGCTGTGACTTTGGATGTTCATTCTTTGACGATCCGAGACTCTAAAGTGACTTTGGTGGGTTATGTTGGTAGCCCTCGTGAAATGAGTTTGTTGCAACAGTCACTTACAAATATCACTGCAGACGGCAAAGTCGGCACGCAAGCGGTTTCATTGCCTGCAGTTCCGAACAAAACAGCCTTCGCATTTTCTTTTAACGTAGATCGCGAAATTCAAAAGGTAACGAGATGACTTTAGATGAGTTGAAAGAAAGATTAAGTTCAGAACTCTCGCAAACTAAAGAGCGCATCGAAGAAAGCGCGTGGTTTAATCAATTGCGCGATCGTTACGAGAACATGTCCCCAGCAATGCAAAAACTCAGCGTTGTTGGTGGTGCCGCCCTTGTTTCACTTGTGATCCTTTCGATTCCTTACTCTTACTTTTCGACTTCAACGACTTATGTTGAAGAATTCGAAGGCAAGCGCTCGACAATCCGTGAGCTTTTAAAAGTCACTCGTGAATCTTCTGAAGTTCCAAATATCATTCCCGCACCGAACCCAGATATGTTGCGCGGAAATATTGAGAATCAACTTAAAGCAGCCAACCTTTTGCCAGAGCAAATGCGTGGCACTCAAGCTGTCGGTAATGGCTCCGCTTTGATTCCAAAAAATCTGACTCAGGGTGTTTTGGAAGTCAGCCTTGCAAAATTGAATTTACGTCAAGTGATTGACCTTGGTTATCAGATGGCAAACATCAGCCCGAGCGTCAAAATGACAGATCTTGCGATGACAGCAAACCGTGAAGACAGCCGATACTTTGACGTAGTTTTTAAAATGGTTTCTCTTGCAGTTCCGGAAGCACCGATTGTTCAAGAAGAGCCGGTGAAAATGCCAGGTCGTGGTAACAACAGATTTAAAAAACCTTCTGCAGGAGACGAATAGTCATGGGACAGGTCATCCAGTTTTTTAAATTTCTGTCTAAGAATAAAGGCAAATTGGGTCTGATGATCCTGTCTGCTTTGCTTTTTATTTTCGTTCTCTTCCCATTTGATGACCTTGCTGACCTAGTTAGCTCTCAAGTATCCAAAGTCACAAACAACTCGGTTTACTTGCAGTTTGAGAAACTCAAAATGAGTTTGTTCCCACAACCGGGCGTCAAGTTTGACCAGGTTTACATTGAATCTATGTCGACAAAAGCTTTGTCTGCACAAGAGCTCGTGATCACACCATCAATCCCCGGCCTGATCGCACAAAAACCTTATGGCCATGTTGCTGCTAAAGGTTTGCTTAAAGGTGATGTTGATCTTGAAATGAGCAAAGGTACAAAATCAGACAACGGCGTTGAAAGACAAAAGATCGAAGTCAGCGCTCGTAAGATTGCTTTGCACGATTTGCGAGAGCTTGCGAACTTGCCCGTGATGATGAAAGGTCAGTTGAACATTGAGGGCAGCGCCCTTGCCGATCTTTCTTTTCAAGAACAACCCGAAGTGGATTTGAATGTTGTGATTAACTCTTTTGAGTTGCCACCATCTAACGTGAACACTCCGATGGGCCCACTGACATTGCCTGATTTGAAATTATCCTCTGTAGAGCTTAAGGGCCGCCTTTCAGCAGGTCGCTTCATCATCGAGACTGGAACTATCGGTAAAGCTGGTGATGAGCTCTATGGCACGATTAAAGGCAATATCGGCATCACGATCGTGAATCGTGGCGGTCGTTTCGGTCAGCAAATCGGCGCGTATAATTTCGATATCGATTTGAAGGCGAAAAATAGTTTCCTTGAACGCGCGAAATTGTTTTTGGTGTTTATCGATCAGTACAAAACTCCGACTGCTGACGGCGGCCAGTACCGCTTTAAGGTTTCTGCGGCCAGTCCGATGATGCCTCCGAATATCGGCGCGGCGCGATAATCTCCTACTTAATCCGCCTCTGAGACCGCGCGTAAAGTCGCGTCTCAATCACTTTGAGTTGGGCATTTGCTTAATCTTTGCACATTCCATTTTCCCAATAAAAAGCCGGGTGAAGTTTTATTGACTTCACTCTCAATCTGGCAAAAAACCATATCGTTATTATTTGGAGGGAATATGTCTGTAAATAAAGTTATCATTGTTGGTCGTCTGGGCGCTGATCCTGAAGTTAAAGCTATCGGCAGCGGTTCTACTGTTGCTCGTTTAAATGTTGCTACAAGCGAAACTTGGGTTAAAGACGGTAACAAACAAGAGAAAACTGAATGGCACCGTATCACAGTATGGGGCAAATTGGCTGAGATCTGCGGCAAGCATTTGTCAAAAGGTCGTCAAGTTTACGTTGAAGGTAAATTGCAAACTCGTTCATGGGAAGACCAACAAGGTCAAAAGCGCTACTCTACTGAAATCGTAGCGAGCACTGTTCAATTCCTAGGTGCAGCAGCTGGTGGCGAAAGAACTACGAACCACTCAAATGCATCATCTGGTAACGATGATTTCGGTTTCCAAGATTTCGGACCTGAACCATCGTTCAACTCGAACGACGAAATCCCTTTCTAAGCAGCCTGCTAAGGCCGAGTACTGCGTTGCTCGGTCGGTCGGCTTGTGCGGCGTACGTAAAGTACGCCTCCGCGCCTCTCTCAGTCGCGCCTTGCCCTCGACCTTATCATGCAGCTTAGACAATTTTTCTTAGTCTGACGAAAGCCCGGTTAAACAACCGGGCTTTTTCTTTTTAGCCTTCATGGGTCTATAATTAATCCATGAAATATTCACTACTTGGCTTCAGCACTATGGTTATTTTAAGCGGTTGTTCGATCTATCGCTCCGATGGCCGTAAACAGTTTGAAACAGCCTATGGTGATAAACCCGCGACCACCTTTGCGCTCATGTCTTGCAAGACCCAAGGTAAGCTTCAAAGCTGGTTCCAAGAAGAATTCCCGCTTTCAAATTTTGAACTTGTTATCTCTGAACCTGATCTTGAAATTTGGAAAACGACATTATCCGATCATGTTGAAGTGCGCGCGTTCCAAAGAACAGATGGCGGCAGCACTCAAGCGTGCATCTATACTTTTTCATCTGAAACTTCTTGGAACATGTACAAAGATGCTTTCATCAAAGAACTTGAAAACAACCTGTTGACGCAAGAATAACAAAGGAACATCTGTGAAGTTATCTGCAGCATTGCTTGTCACACTTTCTCTCTTGGCTCTGAACTCTTGGGCCGCAACAGTTGCCAAAGTCAAAGGTACAAAAACTTTGATCAACCTTGAAGGCGCAGACGCTGCTCCCGGTGATGAGTTCTTTTTGCTTGATGCTGCCAGTGGAAAAAAGAAAGCTGTCGTTCGCATCAAACAAGTGAAAAACGGTCGCGCTGTGGGTGAAGTTGTTAAAGGCCGTGCCGCTGCGGGATACACGCTTCAAGCAAAAGGCACAAGTCGCCCGATGAGTGCCGACGTTGCAGATCCTGATTCTTCACGCTCTTCTTCTCGTCCGACTGCAGCTGGTGGATATTTGTTAAATCCAAAAGATTCTTACGGCGTTTACGGCGAGTATTTGATGAATACGATGGATGCAACTCACACTGTGGGTGGCACCGTTAAAGCCACAGCTAAAATGAAAGACACATCATTCGGTGTCGGTGGTTTCTATGACTACGCTTACACGAATGAGTTGATGGCGCGCGGAGCAGTTGCAATTGAGCAGTTCGCTGCCAAAGGTGCCAGTGACGTGAACGGCGATTGCGGCGGTCAAGATTGTAAAGCTGAAATCACTTACTTGTCGTTCTATGGTATCGGTAAATACAATTTCAACATCGGCAAATACCGTCCATGGGTCGGCGCTGGCGGTGGTTTCATGATCGCCCTTTCAAAATCTTCAAATATTTTGAAAGAAGCCGAGATCACAACGAATCAAGTGATCACTTTGGCAGGTGGCCTTGATATTCAGATGAGTCGTAAGAACTATATCCCATTGAGTCTTGAATACTCGATGTTCTTCCCGCCAGCGGATCTGGTAAAAGCTCACATGATCATCTTAAAGGGTGGCTGGGCTTGGAATCTCTAAGCCTTTCGGACGCAAACTAGACCTTCTGTCGGGCTATTTTCCCTCTCAAAAGCCGATAAGTTTTTCGTGCTTATCGCTTTAAGATCTCTCACTTTTTCTGTGCTTTTAGGAATTCTTTTTTCGTCGCTGGCTTTTGCTGACGGCAGCCCTTCCCTATTATCAAAACAGATTGGTTGGACCGCTGCGAATTTGGACAATCCGCAAGTCGTTGCGATGTTTACGCAAACATTTTCTGAATCTGCTTCCACTGCTGATGCTGAAACGCGTGCGCAAGGTCAGCGTTTGCTTTCCGTGATTAAACTGCGTGAGCGCCTCGAGAAGTGCCAACTTGAACAAACTGGCAGCCTTGGCATTCGTGAGGCGATTGAAAAGGCTCTGGGCCCTGCTGCGACAGCGACGGGTGAACCGTGTGACTGTGACACTTTAAAATCTTCTGCTCCCCAAGTTTTGCAGTTTAAAAATGAAATCGACGAGCATTTCAAAGATGAAGCTCGAAAAGATATTTTGGCGTTAGCGAAAAAGAATTTAGCCGCAACCTCATCGTATTGGTCTGAAATTGAAAAACAAAATTCTGCGGATATTGCTGTGAATTTGACTGAACGTGAGTTCACGATGCTGGATGAGCCTCCCCGTGTTGGTGCAGAGTTACTTCTGTACACGGATGCAATTGGTCGTCGCAAAGACAAAAGCTATGTTTCTCGTCGCGATGTAGAGAGTGCTTTTAAGGAAGTAAAGACGGAATTGAAGTCTAATGAGAATTATCTTTCGAAGCTCTCTTCTGATTCAGCTCATGATGCACTCAAAAAATTGATCACAACAAATCCAGGCGCGGTCGCACAATATTTGGCGGCTCACCCTGAAGCTTTGGATATGATTTGTTCTGTTCTTCAAGATATCGATGCTTCGTTGATTCGTAATGAGCGCATTGATAATGCTTTCTTTTGGGGTGGGTGGGTTGTTGCCGGAGTGTTGATAGCATCTGGAGTCGGCGCTGTCGCTGGCGGCACGATGGCTGGAACACTTGCGACAGTGGCTGCGGGAACTGCGTTAGTTGGTACGGCCACAGGAGTATCAGATGCCGCATATTCAGCAAATAAAACCCACAAGGCTTTCATCGTCGCGCAGAGTATGCGCTCTTCTGCTTATGCAGAAGGATTGTCTGATCAATCCAAACGCCGCCTTGAGGCTGCGAACGCAGAAGCATATTCCGAATTACAAAGCGCAGTTTTTGCGACTGCTTCGATCTTACCTTATGGAGCTGCATTTAAAGTGATGAAGAAAATTGCCGTCAGTTCTAAATTAGGGTCTGCGGCTCGCGCTGCCAAAGAAGGTGCGAAGGTTGAAGCCGACAGCGTTCGCGGCATCGCTTCGACCCTCACCGATTTATCTCAAGATAAAAAAGCTTACGAAGTTATTTTAAGTGCCTCGAAAGAATTAAACGAAACCGAAATGGCCGAGTTCTTAGGTGGACTTTCTGCCTTATCGAAAGCTGAACAAAAAGAAGTTCTGCGTTTGTTAAAAGATAAACCAGAAAAAGCTGGCGCTGCTATGAAAGCCGCTACTGAAAAAGGAATTTGCCGATGAAAATGATCTTTTTTATCGCATTCTTTATTTCGGCCAATGTCTTTGCACAAAACAAAGCAGAGATTGAGCGGATCGTGACAAGTAAAAATTATTACGAAGTTCTGAATGTCACACCCGATGCATCTGAACAAGAGATCCGCAAAGCTTATCGCAAGCTTTTGAGCACTTACCATCCGGACAAATACGCCAACAACGAAAAGATTTTCAACGCCGCCAATCGAGTGATGAGAAGTCTTAACGAGGCCCGCGATGTTCTTATTGATCCATTGAAGCGCAAGGCTTTTGACATCACGGCGAGAGCAACAAGCTCAATGAAAACCGCCTCTGCCAAAACTGCAAGTCCTACTCCAAAGGCGAAACCATCCGCGGAGAGTGCTTGGCAGAAACATCAGTTCGTGGATTTTGGTAAAGAGAACGCCGCCAACTCTGCCCGCCCTCAAGAAAAAGCTCAAGCGCAGCAAAAACCAGAGACCTCAGGAAAACAAAAATCTGAGACTCACGCAAAGACTGCAGCTGAAGCTAAACCAGAACCAAAAAAAACAGGCACTGGACTGGCGAATACATCATCTTCAACTTCAGTCGGCACAAATGAAAAAACGCCTCTCAGCAGCAAAGCTAAAGAGGCGCTTAAAATGTATGGTGATAACAACAAAGCTTGTGGCTCTAAGAGCTTCTTCCAAGCCATTGTTGATGTGACGATTTAATTACTTCGGATATTGATCACTTGGTGCAATCGTGATGATGCGGTCTTTCGTTAAGAACTTACTCATCATAAAGCGTGGGTAACCTACACCACCAAAATTTTGATCTGGTAAAACTCCGATGCGTTCCCACTCTGATTGTGCCGATTCAGGCGCTTCGAATTGGAAAGCGTGTCCACCTGCAGTGTCAGTGACAAACCAACCGTAATCTTTAAGAGCTACAAGAATCGTTTTTACGGCCTTCTTTTTCGCTGCAGTTAACCCTGTCAACGTCGCTACGTGTGCATCGATTTCTTCGTAGGTAATTTTCAAAGCAAAGCGCATACCCTCTGGAATATTTCCGACCTTACCTGGATGTTCTAATTTCGTAGCAGGCGCTACGTAAGATGCACCAGATGTTCCAATGATCGGCATTGATAGAGCATGTTCGATTTTCCCCTGCTCCATTTCCCAGGGGCGAACGAGCATCGCGAGATAGTTGATACCCACACCACGAGAGCCCGTACACTTCGTCGCTTTTGTATCCCAGTTATTCGTGAAAACATCACCCGGACACAAGTTACCGTTACCGATAGTGATTTGTTTTGCAGATGAATCAATCACGACTTCCCACAAATTCCATTCTTTCCCTGACACAGGATCGACGATGATAATTTGCGCATCTGTTCCGGCGTTTTGTTTCCACGCAGGATTAAACGGAATTGTTTTACCGTTAAGGTTACCCCAGTTATTCGTGTCTTTGACTACATAGCTATCGGTCGCTTTCGATGCATCGTAAACTGGATAAGTGTACTTGCGGAAATTCATTTCTGGCATTGTGCCGCCAAAATCATTGAACATATATTCTGCATACTTCGCACTCTCTGCATGGAGAGGCAAACCCGCAACAGGCACATTCCAAGGAGCCTTCGGACCATACATACGCACACCAGTAAATGCACGAGTCACAGTCGGAGTTGTCGGCTCCGTTGGTGTAGGAGTTGTCGGAGTTGGTGTCGTCGGCGTCGTTGGAGTTGGCGTAGTCGGAGTCGGATTTGTAGGCGTTGGATTAGTTGGCGTTGGATTAGGATTCGACGGTGTTGATGGAGTTGAGCCACCACCACCCGTACCAGGAGTCGCCGTTTCACCCTCATTTTCATCCGTAGATGATTGAGTATTTGTACTTTCTTGAACAGCGGGACCAAAATTGGATGTACAACCGATTGCGAATACTGAGATGCAAATTCCGATGATGACTTTTTGAACGTAAAATTTGTGTACCATTGCATGTCCCCCACAAATATTCTAAGTCACCTTCCATATTCTTAAAATCAAAGAGAACTCGGATCTCATTTTGGGACAACCACTGTTTTATTCTAGGGTACGCATAACGAACGTGTTATTCAGCGAGATTCCATTCATCGAGAAGATATTCATTATCTTTCGTATAGAACAGATAGGCTTTCTCTTTTGTCGGAGAAAAATGGATATCCAAAGTTTTGACACCACTGTCATCATAAACTTTGTTGAAATCAAATAGTACCGTCTTGAGATCTTGCGGATTCATCACTCGAGGGCCCGCTGTTCCGAGTGGTGTGAGGATCGCAAAGTAGCCAGCATCATCATTGGGAATTTCTTTGAACACTTGCTGATTGGTATTTTCAAAAAATAACTCTTCAATATTTTTCACTTGGAAAGTTTTAAGATCGATCGATGTGGCTTGATTCATTTGCACAACTGTCGCGTAGGACTTGTCATTCGTAACGCCCATTGAAACAACCATGTCCTGCTTTGCAAATGGCAACTTTCTCGGTTCACCTAACGTCGTCAGATTGTATTTAAAAAGCGCATGAGCCGAAGTGAAGATGACATTTTCATTATCGATAAATCTGACGGCCGTAATCGAATCTGATCCAATCCAATGGTTCGTCGTCATGTCATGATATTTGCCCGTCTCAAGATCAAAGAACTGCACCCGCCCATCACTATCACCAACAGCTAATATTCTTTCATCAGGGCTGACATCAAGCTTGTGAAAATCGCGTTCATTCTTGGGAAAGCGCTTCACATCGAGTTGTACGCTCTTCTTCACTTCCAAATTCGTAACGTCTAACTGTTTAAAAACTCGCAGGGCCGTCAACACGTAGATTGATTTCCCATCTGCACTCACTCGCGCTTCACTGACACTACCTTCAAACAAAGCAGATGAGTTCGTTGACCGATTAATCAAATACAACGCCCCCGCAGACTGATGAACCAAGATAAACTGGTCGTTCACGCTTAATATTCGGTTCATACCTGGGAAACGTGTCACCTTATCCAAGGAATGACTTAAGTTCATTGTTTGAGATGGGGAATATACAGGATCCGCCGCATGAGTCGTATTTTTTAAAAGCACTTTCTTAGAAATTCGTGGTGCTGCTTCAACGGGTTTACGATTTTGTAGATTTGCAATCTCTGCGATCAAATCTTTTTTTATTTCAGAGATGGGAATATTCAACTTCGCTGCCGCCATCGAAAGTCTCTTTGGGAACTCTTGCGCCAAAGTTTTTATACGGAAACTTGCCTGCCCTTCAGCTAAGCCTTGATCAATTTCAAGCCTCATTTGCGCAAGTTCAGTGATCAAAGACATATCGCCAGTCGCGGTGAGTGTGGTTTTGCTAAACACATCCACACATTGGCTTTGAGCCCAAGAATTCGAACTAAAAAACAATGCTGCCGCCGCCACGGAAGTGACAAAAAGAAGGCGCTGTCTAGAGAGTAAACGAGGGTTCATCACCATCTCTCATTCCTTGTTTTTTAGATCGATTTAATGCTCGAGATTGTCTTAAGCAAATGGTAGGCCTAACTTTTGATAGATCGTGCAGCGAGAGGTGAAGTATGCGTTCTAGAACCAACCATTTGCAGTTGGCATCGGCTATTGCCGTTGTCTCAGCCCTTATTTTGTCAGCTTGTCAACCGACTGATCAATCAGCGGTGATGAAGTACGCCAATGGCGGTCGCAAGAGCGAAGTCTTTGAAGCCAGCGCTAGAACCCGCGCGACGGTCACTCCAGAATTAAAGGCAATGTTGACTGATATCACGACGGGAGACACCTACACTCAAGGCATGGGACCCATCCTCGCTGCACTGACGAAGTCGTCAAAATTTCCATTCGAAGTTTTTATTAAAATGAAGCCCTGGTATGTTGGCAACATCAACCTGAATCAACTGCCAGTGAAGCCACTTTCTTCTTATTCAACAACTGAAAATAAGACTCTCACTTCAAGCCAATCTTTGTATGAAGTCTGGATCAATCTCAATGCATTGAATCGCCTTACAGAAGAGCAAAAAGCTGAATTGCTTGTACTTGAATACCTAACAAGTATTTACCTTTTCAAAAATATTTCGAGCTCAGAGATTTGCTCTATGGCGACGAAGGCAGACAAGCAGATTGCAGATTGCCGCGAAGAAGCTGCCAGTCAAGATCAAGAAGCCCTCGAAGAGTGGGAAGCAACTCAAGGCGGCTTACAAGCTCCTCCCACTGAATCGACCGGATCTACAAACGCGGCAGGTGGAAACAAAAGAACGATGCAACAAAGAATCGACGCTTTGAAAAGAAAAACTCCAAAGCCTTACACGGGTAAAATTGCTTTTTTAAAGAAGGCCGATTACGAGAACATCGAAGCCGTTAAAAAATATCTTGCAACAGATAAACCCACAGTCGAAGGCCTCAAAGAAGTCATGCTTAACCATGGCTTCCCAACGAGAATCTTCACCCTAATTAAATTAAAATAAAAAAGGCGCAGCGTTTGCTGCACCCCAGTTAGAAACGGTCACCTGGCACCTTTTTATTGAATGATGCGGGTGACGCCGATGATGCCTTTGATCTTTTGGATTTCAAAGATCGCTTGGTTCAGTTGACTTGCGTCCTTCACCGAGACTTCGAAATTACAAACGGCTTTTTTATCTTTTGTTGTTCTGATTTGCGCAGACTGGATATTAATACCTTGTTGTGCAAACGCCTCTGACATCAATTTCAAAAGACCTTGATTGTCTTGAGAAATGATCTTCAAACGCACCACACGCTCTTGTCCATCACTTGCCTGCTTCACGTTCCAATTCACATCGACCTTGCGATCTTGATCGAATTCAAACGCTTTACGGCAATCACTACGATGGATTGTGATACCACGGCCACGCGAGATAAACCCAACAATTGGATCCCCTGGAATTGGATGACAGCACTTCGCATAATGCACGAGCACGTCATCCATCCCATCAACGCTGATGAGTGAATTTTTCTTGCGCGATTTTTGAGTCGCGGCACGAATAACCTTTTCCATAAAGGTCGTCGCGTCTGTTTTATTCGCTTCTTTTTCAATCGCATCTGGAGACAAACGTTCAACAAGGTGACGTGTCTCGAGTTTGCCGTAACCAATTTTAACGTAAAGCTCATCCATGTCGGCCAAACCGAAATCACGTAGGAACTCTTCGTAAGCAGGGCCTTTCAAATGTTTCGCAGCGGCCATGCCGAATTTACGGAATTCTTTTTCAACCAACTCTTTACCAAGAGAAATCGAACGACGACGTTGTTCTTCTTTAACGAACGCGCGGATTTTAGATTTCGCTTTATTTGTAACAACGAACTTCAACCAATCTTTCGATGGCTGTTGCGTTTTTGAAGTCACAACTTCAACTGTATCGCCGTTTTGCAATTGGTACTTCAAAGGCACCATCTTGCCGTTTACACGCGCGCCGACACACTTGTTACCAAGATCGGTATGCACACCATAAGCAAAGTCGACAGGTGTCGCACCTTCAGGGAATTCACGCACATCCCCGTTCGGAGTGAACACGTAAATTTCACTCTCAAACAAATCGGTTTTAACTGTATCAAGGAACTCATCGGGATTGCGCACTTGCTGATGCAAATTCACAAGATCACGCAACCAGTTTGCCTGTTGCAATGAATCGTCTTCTTCTTGAATCTTGCCGCGCTCTTTATACTTCCAGTGAGCCGCGATACCGCGCTCAGCGATCAAATGCATGTCTTCAGTACGAATCTGAATTTCAATGCGCTCACCACCCGGGCCAATCACAGTTGTATGCAGTGACTGATAGTTATTGGCCTTCGGCATCGCGATGAAGTCTTTAAAACGACCCGGAATCGGCTTCCACAACGAGTGGACAAGCCCCAGCGCCGCATAACATTCCGCCACTGAATTCACGAGCAAGCGGAACGCCAGAACGTCGTACACTTGATCGTAATCAATGTTACGAGATTGCATCTTACGATAGATGGACCATAAATGCTTTGAGCGTCCAAAAACTTGATACTTAAAACCTGCCTTCACCATCTCGCGACCGATAAGATGTTTCACGTCCTCGATGTAGCGATTTTGCTCTGACTCAGTTTTCTTAATCTGCTGAACGAGTTCGTAGTAAAAATCAGGGCGATAGTAACGGAAGCACAAGTCTTCTAATTCAATCTTTAACGAACTGATACCCATACGACCGGCAAGCGGTGTGTAGATCTCAAGAGTTTCAAGAGCGATGCGCTCTTGCTTTTCAAACGGCATGTAATTCAGAGTGCGCATGTTGTGCAGACGATCTGCCAACTTTACAAGAACAACGCGCACGTCTTTTCCCATTGCGACGATCATCTTACGAATGTTCTCGCCTTGTTTCTCGTGGGAATTTTTAAATTTCATCTGACCGATTTTTGTAACACCATCAACTAGCATCGCAATCGTATCACCGAACTCGCGACGAATATCTTCAAGCGTTGCGTGAGTGTCTTCGACGGTATCGTGAAGCAAACCTGTTGCGATCGAATCTAAATCGAGATGTAAATCTGCAAGAATAGCTGCAACAGAAAGAGGATGCGAAATGTAGGGTTCACCACTGCGGCGAATTTGGCCTTCATGTGCCTTCTCTGAGAAGTCGTATGCTTTTTCAATAATTTTTAAATCAGCATTGGGATAGTAAGTCCGAATCCGATTTAGCAGGTCATCACATGTCTTAACGGGCTTGTGGGATAAGCCCTCCTCTTTCAGGAGCTCACTCATCCAATAATTTTAGCAAATTGCCCTTAAATTACGACTACTTTCACCCTATTAGACCTTAGGCTAAACCTATCAATCGACGAACACCAGCAGAGCGGAGGGCCGCGGGCCCGGAGGTGAAGCAGCTTCTTCTTTCGAAACGCCCCAAAAACGAAAAAAGCGCACCTTCAAGGTACGCTTTTTAATTTCTGTTTTCGGTCCCCCATCCCCATCCCCATTACACCAGCCAAACTTAAGGCTTTTCAAAATGGTTCAGTCGCGAGGCGGAGGGACATTTTCGAAACGGAGGCGTACTGGAGGTACGCTGGAGAGAAGGAAATGGCCCGACAACGAAGTCGAATGGGCCATTTTCAAAAGCCTTATTTGTTAAGGTCTTTCTCAATTTGTTGAATCGCGTCTGCATGATCCAATTGTTCTTGGTAGCCTACGTTACCCATAGCAACTTCACGAAGTGCACTAACGATGTATTTGTTAGTACGTGTAGAAACAGTCGCTTCTGCACCTTTTAGTAATTGTTTCGCACGTTTAGATACCATCAAAACAAGAGCAAAACGATTAGGTACTTTTTCTAGACAATCTTCAACTGTTACGCGAGCCATTATAAGCCTCCGGAAAGATTAATGCACGAACGGGCAAGTTACCCTTAACCTAGCAATTCTTCAACGATTTTCTTAAATTGAGCATAAGATTGCTCAAAGACGTCATTCACGATCTGATAATCGAATTTCGGGGCCTCACGGATCTCTTTTTCAGCATTTGCCATGCGAACTTCGATATCCAAAGGCATGCCCCCGTCTCTTTTCGCGATGCGACGACGGAGTTCTTCGATAGATGGTGGGTGGATAAAGACCGTTTTAGCGTCCGGGAACTTGGATTTGAACGTCGCCACCCCTTGGATGTCGATGTCCATGATCGCCGTCTTACCGCTCGCCCATGTTTGCTCCAAAGAGCTATAAGAAGTTCCATAGTAGTTCGTGTGCACTTTCGCCCACTCCACAAAGAAATTCTGTTCGATCTTATTTTTAAAATCATCGACTGTGATGAAATGATACGGATGACCCGCTTTTTCGCCGTTTCTCATCGTTCGAGTTGTGAACGTAACGATATCCACCAGCTTAGGATTTTCCTGGCTGATTTTTTCGACAAAGCTGCTTTTTCCGGCGCCACTTGGTGCGGCGACGATGATCATGCGTGTTTTAATCATTGTACGTTTTGTACCTGTTCTCTAAGTCTTTCGATGAGTGTTTTAGCTTCTACCACAGCCTGTGTAATCTTGGCTACTTGAGACTTCGATCCAATTGTATTCACTTCACGCAGCAATTCTTGAGTATAGAAATCGAGCTTTTTTCCCTCTGCAGTTGGTGAGGCCACCAGTTGCGAGTAATTTTTAATATGCTCACTCAAACGAGAAAGTTCTTCATTGATGTCTGCTTTTTCCAACTGAATGACGATTTCTTGGGACAATCGCGCTGGATCAATTTCATTTCCTTTAAGACGAGAACGGATTTTTTGCTCGAACTTGTCTTGAAGCTGCACATTGGCTTCTTCTCTTAAGTCCGTGATAATTTTGATTTGTTTCTGCAAATTCGCTAGCAACGTTGAAAGATCTTTTTGCAGAGCCTTCCCTTCACGCACACGTTCTTTATCACAATTCTTACAAGCTTCAGTGAAAGCTTTTTTAAGAACTTTCTCCTCACCAGGAGACAAATCAACGGCGTCTTCCACTTTCAAAACATCTGGCAAACGTGCGAAAGCTTCAAGGTGTACTTGATATGTGATGCCCAAGTCCTTAGAAAGCGACTTATATGCAGTGAGATATTTTTTAGCGAGCTCTTTGTTTACTTGGATTTGTGAACGGCCCGAAGTTGCTTTCACTTTACGTGAAATGAAAACATCCACCGTGCCACGATGTAAAACACCGCTCAGGATTTTTTTAAGTTCATTTTCAAAAGGAACAAATTCACGCGGCAGATGAAAACGCGGCTCTAAAAAACGCCCGTTCACTGCGCGAATGCTCACCTCAACGTTGACGTCTTTTGAGGATGCGCGAGATGTTCCGTAACCAGTCATGCTTTTCATATACTACCTATTTTTGACTTGACGCTTCACTTGGTCAATCATGCGATCAACGGTTTAAGAATTCCTCGACCACTCTCGTAGCCTCAGTAAATCCGCTCTGCCCGTCGAACCACTGAATGGCTTTGTCTCTCTGAAACCAAGTGCGTTGTCTTTTTGCTAATTGATATGTGTTTGTAACAATAAGTTCCGAGAGCTCCTTTTCAGAGATCTCTCCATTTAGGAACTGAATTGTTTCTTTATAGCCGACACTGCTCATCGGGGCCCATATCTTAAGACCTTCGTCGAGTAGCTGTCGAACTTCATTCACCAAACCCGCATTCAGCATTTTCTGAGTGCGCAGTTCAATGCGTTTTCTCAACTCATCACGATCCCACTGCAAACCCACTTTCAGGAGTGGATAGGGAAAGGGATTTTGAAGAGCATCGAATTCTTTTTTAATCGCAGTGACACCCTTGCCTTCAAGACGGATCAATTCGATCGCGCGTCCCAATCTGTAGTGATCTGCCAAATGAATTTTCGCCGCGTATTCGGGATCGATATCCTTCAGCTCTTTATAAAGGCGCTCGACTCCACCGGGCTCGGCAATTTCTTTTTCGACTTGCGCTTTCAATTCAGGACTGACCTCTTTAACGGGATACATGCCCTTTTCAATCGCGAGAAAGTAAAAACCTGTTCCACCTACAACGAACACGGGCCCGTCGCCGGGGATCTTTTCAACTGTCGAGAAAAAATGGCGACTGTAAACACCTGCTGTGACTTCTTCAAATGGCGAAACGTAATCGACCAGATAGTGAACGACCTCAGCTTGTTCCTGCTTGGTAGGTTTAGCTGAACCGATATCTAATTTTTTATAAACCTGAACAGAGTCACAGTTCACAATGACTCCACCAAACCGTTTACACCATTGCATGGCCCAATCGGATTTACCCGAAGCTGTGGAGCCTACAACAAAAATAACAGGTCGTTTTGAGTCACTCACTAAACGATACGTCCAAAATCTTTTTCAAGTTTGTAGAATGGATATTCGACACTCACTGGTCGGCCATGTGGGCAGAAACTTGAGAGTGGGAATTGATCCATATCACGAAGAAGACTCTTCATTTGATCCATGCCAAGCGCTTGTCCCGCACGCACCACCGAGTGACACGCCATTGTCGCACAGATGTCACCCACCGCTTTTTCAAGCGAGAAGCTGCCACCTTGATCTGCGATTTCATTTGCCATCTTATCGAGGATACGCGAAAGCGCCGAATCTTTAATCAATAAGGGAGCAGCCTTCACACCGACCGTGCCAGGTCCCAAAACTTCCATATGAACACCCAGGCGTTCCATGTCTTTTGCGTGAGACATCAAGCCTTCGACTTTTTCAGGCGAAAGATCAATCGCCAGTGGGAACAAGAAATCCTGAACGTCCACTTTGCCACCCTGCCAAGCGTTCATTAGTTTTTCAAAAACAACACGCTCGTGAGCCGCATGTTGATCGACGAAGATCATCTTGTCGTTCATTTGCGTGACGATGTATGTGAGGTTCGCTTGCCCCAAAACTTCGAGCGAACTCCAGAAACCACGTTTTTCTTCTGGCATCGTCGAATCGATCACAACCTCTTGCGATGGTGTTGATGACGGAGAGGGTTCTTCGCGAGATGCAGCAGCATCTGCCAGAGTTTGATAATCCATGCGCGGCTGATTCACCGTCGCTGATGGAAAGCTGAAATCTTTTTTCTGGAACTGCGTTGTTTTAAAAGCAGAATCCGTGAAGGCTAAATTTTCTGTCGGCATCTCTGGTTGAGTCGAAGCAAAGTTACCGTAGCCAGCTGGCGCTGCTTTAGCTCCGGGCCCCGGGCCCTGCGCTCTGCCCACTGCCGCGGAAGGCACCCATGGAGCTTGCTCCAAAGTTCCGCGCAAAGATGCCGCCACCGCACGGAATGCAAGCGATGGTTCTTGGAATTTCACCGCTGATTTTGTGGGATGGATATTCACGTCGATCGCATCGGGATCTGTTTCAACCCAAACGCAAGCAATCGGATACTCCCCGTGCATAAGCAGATTTCTGTACGCTTCGTTCACAGCAGCTTGTAATGAACGATCTTGAATCCAACGATTCTGCGCGAACAACCAAATATTTTTCGAAGTCTTACCGACCGTGTGCGGATCTGCGAAGACTGCATAAGCGCGCACGTTTTCACGTGCAGCTTCACCGATGTACATCGGTTTGATTTCAAGAATTTGCTCAACACGGTCTTTACGATTTTTACAAGCCGGCCAGAAGTTAACAAGCTTGCCATTTTCTTGAACACGAATTTCAACATCAAAGTGGGACAGCGCCATCGCCTTCAACGTCGTTTTAATTGCTGTCGCTTCTGCGCCATCGGATTTTAAAAACTTCAAACGCGCTGGCGTATTATCAAAAAGATTTTCAATCAGGATCGTCGTGCCTTTAGAACCACCAACAAAATCGATGTCGCGTTTTTTACCGTATTCACTCAGCAGCTGATGAGCTTGCGCATCGCCTTCGCGACGTGAAGTCAGAGTCAACTTACTGACTGAGGCAATACTCGCAAGGGCCTCACCACGGAAGCCAAAAGTTTTTAATTTCCATAGATCGTTTGTTTCAGAAATTTTGGAAGTCGCAAAACGTTCCAGCGCTTTCGGCAAATCTTCAGGTGACATGCCTTTGCCGTTGTCGATGACTTTAACAATTCGTCCGCCATCATGAAATTCGATATGCACGGAGCTGGCGCCCGCATCGATCGAATTTTCGACAAGTTCTTTCACTAGATGAGCGGGTCTTTCAACCACCTCACCGGCAGCAATTTGGTCGACTACTTCTGGAGATAAAATTTGGATACTCATAGGGGGAATTTGCATTATTCCCTCTCAGAGGTCATCACCTGGAATGGCAATTAACGCGCTGCCGATACTTAAAAGGCAAAACCCAGATTGAGCCCTAAACCGAAGTATTTATTCTTCTCCCAGTGGTACTTAAAATCGGTACGCAAAGACAGAGATTCTGTGGGACGGAAGCCCATGCCGATATTAAACACTGCGCCTAAATTCATATCATCGGCAGGGAAGTTTTCTTGCTCAGCTCCATCGACCGCGACTGTGAAATGCGAGTACTTAAACATCGGTCCAAAACCGTAAAAGAACATCATGTTCTCCCCTTGCGGCGCGACCGTTTCCAACAGGAAATTGGCCATAAAGATAAAGCCGTCGGCGGGATGCCCGGTCAGTTCTTCGTAATACTTAGGTGCGCCGAAATGGAATAACAAGTTCGCATCTGTGTAGATGTCACCGCTGAACATGGTGTTGTAACCGTTCCACTTTATTCCATAAAAAAGCAGCTGATCATTGCGATACTCACCCATCGTGTCTTCTTCATAGTTGATCATCTCAACTGCGATTCCACGGAAGCGGCTCGTTTCAAAAGGCTTCACAGGTTTTTTGAGAATTTCTTTATCAAGATCCAATGGCTTTGGAGGAGGCGCGACTTTAATAACGCCGACTTTCATGTCGCTGTCAGCGATCCAACCAAGAACACCTTGTTTGATTCTGATTTTGTAGAAGGGACCTTTTTTACCTTTTGAAATCGTATAAACTCCGCCCGCTTTTAACTGCATCATGATGTCAGCGTCAAAGTCGGCGTCTTTATAAACGTACGCGCCGTCATTGATGACGGTCGCTCGTTGTGAAGTTTGTGCCCACACGGCTGTCGGCAACAAACAAAAAGAAATAATAAAACTTAGAATCTTAAAAGCCATACACGATAGAAGGCTTCCAAAACGATTTTCAAAGACATCTTACTTTGACCGACACGGCGATCTTCAAACACGATTGGAGATTCCGCACCCTTGCAGCCTTTTTTCAAAGCTTTGTATTTCAATTCAATTTGGAATGAATAGCCGTTTGATTGCACAGACGACAAATCGATTTTATCCAACGTCTCTTTTTTCCAAGCGTTGAAACCGCCTGTCCAGTCATTGAGGGGGAAACCCAAAATCAAACGAGAATAGATACCGCCACCACGCGAGATGATTTTACGGATCAAACCCCAGTTCACCGTTCTGCCACCTGGGACATAACGAGAGCCAACTGCGAAATCGTTTTGCTTCATTGTTTCGATCAAAGGACCCAAGTCCTCTGGGCGATGCGAGAAGTCCGCATCCATCTCAACGATGCCTTCATAACCATGATCAATCGCCCAACGGAAACCTGCGATATAGGCTTTACCCAAACCTTGTTTGCCCGGACGAGAAAGCAAATGCAAATTCGGATGTGTTTTTTGCATCTCACGAACGATGTTGCCTGTGCCATCTGGAGAATTGTCGTCAACAACTAAGATGTCGACACCCAAATTGCGCGCCACGATTGCAGGCACGAGGGCTTGAATATTTTCGCTTTCGTTATACGTAGGAACGACCACTAGAGTTTTCATAGTGGCGTCACACTAGCCCAAATTTTCAGACCGGGCTAGAATTTTTAAACAGAACGAGAGACCAAATTGCCTTTTTTGTCCTTGTTCTGCAGCGCTTTCGCCTTTTGTGCGGAAATGGCTGGCAGATTAAGGGGCTTGGCCAAAAGATATTTAGGATCTGCCTTACGACGATCTAAATGCTCACGAACTTTTAATGAGGCGGCGTCGACATCTTTAATATAAAGAACAGGATCAAATCCACATTGTCGACATACCATTGAAAGTCTCCAGCGAATTTTCACGAAGCTTTCTGAAATCGCTAGGCATATTACAAAGACAACAATCGATCTTGGGTCCCACTGCTGCCACAACAACATCATAATCACCGCTGCAGCAGCGCCGCTTGCGAAAGCATTCATAAATGAAATGCTTTTTTTACGGTACACACGGCGTGGGGATTTACAGAAAGCGCAGTAACAATTTTTTTTCGCAGAAAAGATCGACATACATTTATTGTGCCCTGTCTCGGGTCTAGATAAAAAGATCAATTTATGAAAAATGACATTCCTCTGGTAGCATAGGGATATGACAGTACCAAAACTATTTAAATTCGTTTTCGCTTCTGCCGTCCTTGCTCTTACTCCTGCTTTAGTCCAGGCTGCCTCTTCAAGCTATGAAGAAGTTTCCTACGACGACCTAGTACAAGAGCTCAGTCAAAAATCCAAAACTCGCTCAACAGAGGTTGCGGCCCCCATGCCGACTCTGCATGCAGGTATTGGATACGCTAACACCTTCACAAACATTGCTGCTGGCGGCAGATCTTACAACCGCTACGCGAATGGCTTGCAACTTTCATTAGGTTCAGAGCTTTTTGCTCCTGAGTTCTACACTGAAGGCATCTTCCGCAACTACGGTTCGCCGAATGCTGCAGAAGATTTTTCGATTCGCGAACTTGATTTGAATCTGGGTTATAAAAATAAATTGGAAGGCATCTGGAAATACACTATTTCCACAGGTCTTTCTAATCGCTTCTTAAAGTTTGAGGACCCATCGAACAAAGTTTCTGTCGACGACACGACTCCATCGTTCGTTGTGTCTTCTGGATTCTTAGCACAAGTCCACAAACGCTTGTCATTTGGTGGCGAGATCAGCTTGCGCCAAGCTATTATCAGTAAAACTGCAGATAAAAACTCAGTAGACTTTGCATTTAGGATCACGACCTCTCTATAATTGAGGGGTGGATTTTTTAATATTCGTTCTCTATTTCTTAGTTATCGTTTTGGCCCTATCTTTATGGGCCAATCTTCGTCGCAGCCGACGCCAATACAAATTCGAGCTTGAACCTAATTGCCTGCTGACCCGCTGGAATGTTCTTTTCATTACAGGTCCCCGTTCGTTTTTCTATTTCAAAAACTATTGGAACATCTATCCGGTGTTTTTAGCTGAGCACGGTTATGAAGTGTTCACTTTGCACTTACCTTGGAACAAACCCTATATCCGCATTCAACGTTTCAAAGAATTTTTGCGGACACAGTCTGAATTGAATCGTCATTTTCACATCGTTTTGGATTCAACCAGCTTGATTGAGTTTCAAGAAATGCTGCGCTCAGAACGCCCATCATGCATTTCCAGTGTCACCGAGATTGCCGACTATGATGCTGAAGAAGTCGTCAGGGGTTTACAACCCTTTCCGATGCCTTTTGCTCGTGTCAGCACTTTGAAAACGTCCGAAAAGGGTTCTTGGACATTGAGCTTAACCTACGATCTTCATCGCCTGTTCACGCCAAAAAGGACTTTGCCTTCGACTTCCACTTTAGGAGCGATCAAAGAAGTTGAGCTGCAAAATTCAAAGCTTTTACTTGAACGAGTGCGCACTCTCGCCGAAATGGATCTCCAAGAAACTTAGTGGCGGCGAGAGCCGGCAGAGCGCAAGCTGAAGCAGCGATAAATATTTGACGGACTTTAGTCAAAGTGTTCCAATTAACTCATGAGTGATTATCGTGATGTGACACCGCCAAGTAATTCTGAATCCGCTCCGATCAAAGCTGTTCTCCAATACATTTCTCGTTATCTTCGCCATCCCCTTCAGCAAATTGCGCATTTGCCTGACTGGAGTTGGACGACGTTGATCGTGACTTTGATTGTGGTTTCAATGGCGTCAGGAGTCTTGACGGGCCTTGTTCCACCGAATTTCTTTCGCATCATGAGTGGTGTGATCATTTCTCCGATCGTGGCTCTTGTGACGGCTGCAATTGGTGCATTGTTTTTCTATTACTACTTTCAAGTTTATGAAAAGCGCACTTTGCCTTTGCGCAAGATTTTTACTTTGATCCTGTTTGCTAACATTCCCTTTTTCATTTTCCAAGTGGGCTCTGAAATCATTCCACCGATTACGCTGGTTGGTTTCGCTTTCACTGCGATGTTAATGGCCGTGGGTTTGACTGAAAATTTCCAAATGGAAAAACGCCGTGCTTTACGCCTCGTAGGCGTGTTGTTTGCGGTGGTTTTCATCTTGTGGTTGGCCAACCGTATCGATGTTGCGCGCATGGATCGCTTGAGCGGTTACGCGCACCTCGAAGCTCTTTTCTTGTCATAGCTATTGCAACCTCATGAGGTCGAGATGCGGGACAGTCCCCATCACACTTATAGAGGTTTTAGCTATGCGTACCTGTTTATCTTTTAAACACGTGTTGATCGTTATGGTCACGACAGCAGGAATTACGGGAATTTCCCGGGCTTCTGCCGCAGCTCTGTGCTCTCAGGTACTGAGCTCAGTTGCCTCTGCTGGACAGTTGCAGATCGCTATCAACGCTTTCGCGAATTTAGAACGCGAAATGAGCGAAGCGAAGGTCCAAGGTTCAAAATCACCCCTTCATTCCACTATCAAAAAAGAGCAAGATGCTAAAAAAGAAGAAATTAAAAAATTCTTTCAACTGACCGAAGCGCAATTCATTAACCTCGTTCGCGCACGAAATTTAGAACTGAATAAAAATCTCTACGTTGAACGAGATGCTCAATCCAAGAAAGAAAACAAAGAGCGCGCCCAAGAAAAACAGCTCCTCGAAAGACATTCGGGTCATTTTTTTCATAAAGAAAGAATTAACACAGAGCTGTTAAATTCAAGAATCTTGAGTGAAGACGCTAAAGACCTTTTATGGTCCGACTCAAGCGAATTTCATCACAGAAATTTAGAGACAAATGTCACGACATCAATGCCTCTAAAAATAAATAAAATGGCCTATTTGCCAAAACAAAATTCCATTTTTATCTTAGCAGAAAACAATCAACTTTCGATCTATGATGTTGCAAAAAACACTTTCACGACGCTCGCTCATGTAACACCTATTGATACATCTCCTGCAGGCACAATGATTCATCTCACTCCAGATAAGTCGCGAATTCTCTTGTCCACTTTAGATAAGTTTGTATTGATCGAAGCGGCTACGGGTCAAGTCATTCGCTCAGGCGAAGCATCCCTTAACTACAGAATGACATTCATTAACAATGACCAAGTCATTAAAACAAGAGGCAACGCTGTCGAGTTACTAACTCTCTCTACGGGTCGCACAGCCACTTTGACCGACTTAACTGCTAAGGGCAACGGCGTGCGCAACGACCTTGTCCCTGTGATTTTTCCCAACGGAGATTTCATGATTTCCGACGCCGTTTCATTCTTAAAATTCAATTCGAATGGCGACCTCATACTACAAAAGGATCTAAAAGCCTATCAGATCGTCACTACTATTGGCGACGACTTGTGGGTTCGTAAGGACACGCACAATGGTTCGACTTTACAAATAATTGATCTCCGAACTTTGGAATTGAGACCGGATTCTCCAAACCTCCCAGCTGGCATGCTCTGGGACATTAAAGTAAAAGAATTAACTTCCGACTACATTCTCGTTTCACATATTTCGAAAGATCATCCCCGCGGCTTTGTTCTCTCGAAAGAGGATTATGAAAACGTCCACGACGAAGCCATTTCTAATTTCTACGAGAAATCTCGAGGTCGCTTAGATAGCCAGCTGATTGCCCCTGACGGGAAAACTCTGGTGTTTACTGGAACCGATTCACAATTCAAAAGCTTCATCGATATTTGGAAGGTTTTAGAAATTCCAATAACAGGAAAGTAATCTATTTTAGGAACTCGCGAATGAAATGGTGTTTTAATTTGAAACTTGCTTTGCTTCTGACCGCCTTTGCTTATCAGGCAAATGCGGCAGAGCTTTGCCGTCAGGTTTTAAGCACCCCCACGACAACCATCGCAATGCTCACCCCTGCTGATGCTGAAACTTTACAGGCACTAGCTCTGCTTAAGCTAGAAATCGACTCTGGCTTGGCGGAAGGCATGAGCACTCCCCTGCGACTTTTGCGTGTAAATTTTGAGACCAAAAAAATCGAAGTTTTAAAACACTTTGGCATTTCTGAAGCGGTTTTAAACAAAGAAATTTCAAGCCACATTCAAGAACTTCAAAAAATCAAAAATGAAACTCGCGCCGCTGAAGCAGAATCTCGAAATGCAAAGCTCACTAGCTGGCAAAAGATAAAATCGCTTCCCCGCGATAGTTCCACCTATTCCGTTTCAGCGGAATATCAAATCGCCGTCTTTCAAAAAGACAAGGAGCCTATTTCAGTTTTGAATATTGCTACAGGCGAAACGACGTCCTTAAATATCAAAGGACGACTAGGACCCGTGCAAGTCGCCGACCGCAACGGTGTGATGTTAATGAACGTCATCGAAGAAACGAACGTTTATTGGATACGTTTAGATTTGAAGACGCTCAAGACATCCAAAGTTCAATATACAGATTCTGCTGGCAATCCTGTTGTTATTAAAGGCAATCGAAGTTTAAGTCCCGATCACAAGTCATTGGTGTTTTGGTCCACAGATTTTGGCGATTCAAAATTCCAATTCATAGACACCGTCTCGGGGCGCGAGACCGCGACAATCACGATTCCATTTGAAGACAATGTTCGTTTTGTGCAAGTTATGAATGACGGCAGACTCTTCGTCCGCAGAGACCGAGATCATCTCGTCTTGGATCCCAAATCAGGATCGAAATTAGTCATCAATGAAGATCGCTCCTATGATTCGTACTTGTCAGAAAATGGCGACTACGCCGTACTAACAAGAGGCCAAGAACTCATTCGCGTGAATCTCCAAACCGGTGAAAAGAAAGAGCTGACACTCTCTTCTTACATGAAAGTTGTTCAAGTCGAAAACGGTGAAATTTGGCTGGCTAATGATTTAAATCCCGATCGCTTTCAAGGCCATACGCGACCTACTGATCGCATTTCACTCCAGACTCTTCTCGATCTGCCAGAGTCACCTCTGCAAGGCAGAATCAGAAAAACAGATCTTTATAAACTTGGAAATTCTAATTATATTTTCCACAATAGCGCACGTGACACCCGAATTCGTACGGGTATTTACAACGCTGCCAATCTCAAAGATCCGCACTTTGATTTTGACGATACCTACAATAGCACTTTCCAAGCAAAGGGCTTCTCTGTCTCTCACGATGGTAGACGAATTATCTTGATGGGCGAATCATCGAACCAGTCAGGACGTGACGAAGCCACTTTCGATATATGGGAAAAACACTAGCCGCTTCAGCTCCGGGCAGCTGGCCCTACACTCTGCCAGCGTCTGCTGTTTCAACTTGAGACAGCCTCCAAAACACGCGAATTGCAATACTCAGTAGTGACTCTACCATCATGTGGTGGTGAGCATTAAAGAGGTTATTAGCATGAAAGCATGTTTATCTTTTAAACATTGGATGGTCATTTTTGGCTCGGCGATTTCAATTGCCGTGCTGATGCCATCAGCTGCTGTGGCCTCAGCACCTCTTTGCCGTTCGGTTCTCAAAACACCACCAGCGCAGGAAGCTCAAGAACGAACTTTGAATGATCTTGCGAAACTCAAACTTGAAGTCGACCAAATCCTGATTCAGGGTCTTTCAACTCCGCAACGTCTTTTGCATAAAGAGTATTTGAAAAAGAAAGCTGAAGTGCTCAAAGAGCTGAATTTGACCGAAGCAGAACTCGTCCAATTACTTGCTCCAAAAATCATAAAACTTCAAAACAAGGAATTTGAAACTCGCGCAGTCGAAGCGGAAAATCGTAAAAGTCAAAATCAACCGTGGAACGAAGTCCGCAGCATTCCCCGAGATATCACGTTCACGCGGTATATTTCTCCAGAGTCGCAGTTAGCATTTAGTTTCAGCGGCGATTTCAAATCAGGAACCATGTATGATCTCGTGACGGGAAATAGATCCCCATTGCCAGATCACGGGCGATTGGCGCATCTAGAAATTGCTGACCGCAATGACTCAGTCCTGTTTTGTTATGATAGTCCTAATGATCCGTGGATACGATTGAATCTAAAAACGCGTCAGTTCGAAGATTTCGCGATTGCTCGATCCGAAAACATTCCATTTTTATCTATCGCCTCACGCGTGCTATCACCTGATCACAAACAATTGCTATTCCATTCTACGGACAACAGTATATTTTCCTACCACATCATCGATACTGCTACAGGCAAACAAATTCACTCAGGAAAAACGAAGATCCAGTTTGAAGATGTCCAGGATGTTGAATTCCTCCCAAATGGAACAATCCTAATTTACGGCAAATTTTATGGCACCTTGCTAAATCCCAAATCAAAGAAAAAAGTAGTGCTCCGTGAATCCTTCGTGAGTGGTACATCTTTGATCTCTCCGGACAGTCGTTATCTATTAATGAGCTACGATAAGGAGCTGGTACGGATTGATCTAAAAACAGGTGAAAACAAATCTCGCGCATTGCCACCACAAGTTTCGGCCAGTTTCATTTTAGGAAACGAAATTTGGCTTTCTTCCGATCTTGGTAAAGTGCGAGATAACTTTCCGGATCGCATAGCTTTAGATACTTTAGAAGCCCTTCCTGGCAGCAGTTTAAAGGCGCAAGTACTCAAGGGACACTTTCATCTTTTGAATGAGTCAGAAATGCTGATCGATGGTAGCACAAATAGCAACGAATTTAACAATGGCATTTATGATTTGAAAGATCTTGAATCACCAATCTTCACTTTCAACGACAAGTACGGCAGTGGCATCAACATCAGGGCCATGCATATTTCGAAAGATGGTAAACGTATTATCATTCAAAGCGAAAAAGATCACACACCTCAAGGCGAGCGCATGTTCGATATTTGGGAAAGAAAATGATGAAACAATTAATGATCATTTTAGGATCGGCGATTTCCATAGCCTCCCCAAGCCAGGCCCAGCCTCTTTGCCACTCCATTTTGCTGAACCCACCCTCTGCAGCCCAAGCTGAAACGGTCCTTCGCGAATTAGCTAAACTCAAAGTGGAACTTGATCACGCGCACACGAATGGTTCCGTTGGTGTCGCGACAAATATTTTGAAAAATGCATTTAAAGACAAACTGACTGAGGCACAAAAATCTCTGGACCTCGATATGCTTGAACTCAAAGAGCGATTAGCAAAGCACATCCACGATATCCAAAATAAAAATGTCGAATCAAAAAAAGAGAGCGATCACATCCGAGAAGAGCAGTCCTTGGTCAAAAAGGCGATCGCTTATCAACCTCAGAAGCGCTTTGAAATTTCGGAATTAGGTCCCGGCGTGCTGTCGCCCAACGCGCAGTTCTTGTATTTATTTGAAACCAACAACAACATGCGAGTGACTGCCGTCAACCTTCAGAATGGCACTCGTGCGCACTTCCCTCACAAAAAATCACTTGTAGCGAAAGATCGTCTTTTCTTACAAACCGATCTGGGCTGGAAGATTTTAGATCTTAATAGCGGAAAAGTAATTAAAGACAATACCGACATCCCCATCGGACCATTCAATTCTGAAGCTATTTCCGCCGATTCGAAATTTCTTATCGGCCTTACTCATGATCCTCAAATGAAATTGGCAACTGAATCTCAAGTTGCAGTTTATGACCTCAATGGCAAATCTCATTCAAAACTCACGATCCCGGTATGGCCAATAAATGAAATCCCTTATTTCACCGATCAATATCTTGTCATCAAGTCCATGCAAAACTTTTTCGTCTATTCATTCGCGACGAAAAAAGCAGATCTACTTATGCTGAGAACTGGTCCCATTGTTCCTGTTGCCGGCACAAATAAAATTCTCGTTAGAGAAGATGGAAAAACCATTTCTCTGGTTGACCTTGATACTCTTGATATTCAATCACGTCAGTTCAACACTATTGCTCAAGTCTTTTTTGCAAAAGATGATCGCATCATGATTTCAGAAAGACGTGGTGGTCCCAATGCCCACTTTCACCTTATAAACACATCGAACTTTCTAAAGTCAGATGAAAGCCTCATGCCACGCACAGAGTTCCATCTGCACGATATTCCAGGTACAGACTATGTCACAGTCAGCAACGAATATATCCAGGCGTCGGAGCCTTCGGCAATATTCTACAAACACGATTTAAATTCGCCACTTTTCGCATTTAACTTCTCTCAAGAGCCTGGTGACCCAGGCCAAGTCCATTACCAATGGGTCAGCATTGATGGCAAGAAGATCATTTCAACGGTGCTCCATGGTCGCAACTCGCCGACTGTCGACATCTGGGAACTAAAAAATGAGGGAACTGAGGAATGAGAACTCCAAATCTGCGCGCTCTGAAAGCGTTACTTCCTATTACCTCAGCGATCGTTTTGATGACGGCCCCGGCAGCACAGGCGGTACCAATATGCCGTGAAGTTCTACGCACACCAATCAGTTCACAAGAACGAATGGCAACACTCGATGCACTGGCTGAAATGAAACTGCAACTCGATATCGAAAGTGCCGCAGGCAACAAGTCCATTCTGCACAATCAAACGAGAGCCCAATTCCAAGAGAAAATTCTGGACTTCCAAAAGGCTCTGAATCTTTCAATCAAAGAAGCTACTGATCTAGTTAAAGAAAAGATCACAGAAAAACAAAACGACAAAAATCATGAACGAAAAAAAGAATCTAAAAAGAGACACGCACTGAAAGAGGTTCTTAAAAATATTCCAACTTATAAACTAGCTCGAAGTTTTGAGACGCCACATCTAAGCGACGGTGTTCTTTCCCCGAATGCCAAGTTCCTTTACGTCACAACTTCATCTCCTAACAGAATTCTCTCACTCAATCTCGAAAGTGGAGTGAAAACGTTCTTTGATTACGACTCACGTCTTGAAATGCAGGACAGCATGCTTTTGCGAATCAAGGACCAATGGTTTGACCTGAATCTCGACACGTCGACCATCTCAAACCTCAATACTGGCTTAACGACTGACACTTTTAGAAAGCTCACTGTGTCTATCGATAAAAAGAATATTCTGGATTTCAGTGAAAGACTTCAAGATCCAGAAAGCGGCGTTCTCAATATCGAGATTCGCGATAGCCACGCTATGATTTTGAGCCGCAGAGAAATCCCCTTTGAACTGCCTGTAACTGAGATCCCCTACTTCTCAGACAAATATCTACTCATTGTTTCAGGTCAAAAAGTTTTTAAGTACGAAATTCAAACTGAACTAGTGACCGAACTGAATGTGGGGACGGGAATATTCACTCCTGTTATAGGCACCGACAAAGTCGTCATCAGAGAAGATGCCCATAAAGTTTCTTTATTGGATATTGATAGCGGTCACTTCGAGCGTCGTCATTTCGACAAAATCGCGGAAGCATTTTATGCTTCGCCTGAATTAATTATGATTGCCGAGCGAGACAGCTCTTCTCGCGTGCACTTCCATATGATCAAGCCATCGGATTTTTCAAAATCAGACGAAAGCTTTCCTGATCGTTCTAATTTTGTCGTGAACGACATTGCTGGCACTGATTACATTTCTATTTTTAACGAACACTTAGCTTCGAATGAGCCGCCTGCAATCTTCCACAAACGCGACTTTTCCGCACCCGTCTTTGAGTTCGATCACGTCTACAACGATCCTTTCGTATCTAAGGTTCACCGTCAATGGATCAGCCAAGACGGCAACTTGATCGTCGCAACAATCTACAAAAGCAGAGGCCAACCTGAAGTTCACGTTTGGGAAAGACAGAATGGCACGAACAACTAAAGATAAAAAAAAGGGAGCCTCAAGCTCCCTTTTTTATTCAATGTCCAGCACTGCTTCAGCTCCGGGCCCCTGGCCCTACGCTCTGCCGGCGTCCGCCGATACTGCTTCAGTTCCGCGAGCCGTGCTCGCTGCACTCTGCGGCCATCCGGCCACTACGCTCTGCCAGTAGATCCAAATCCACCAGCACCACGCTCAGTCTCAGACAATTCCTTAACCAATTCAAAGTGGGCTTGAATAACTGGAGCCACAACCAACTGTGCACAACGTTCTTGATCGTTGATCACAACAGCTTGGTCACCCAAGTTGATCACGATGATCTTAACTTCACCGCGATAATCAGCATCGATCGTGCCCGGAGTGTTTAAAACAGTCAGACCACTTTTTGCTGCCCAACCACTGCGTGGACGAGCCTGGATTTCATAACCGAGTGGAATTTCAAAGCTCAAACCCGTTGGAATCATCGCACGTTGGCCTGGATTCAAAGTCACAGTACCACCTTCAAGTTGGGCACGAACGTCAACGCCCGATGCTCCTGTTGATTGGTATGCTGGCAATTCACCTTTGAAGTTTTCCAAAGTTTTGATTTTTACAGTAACTTTTGTCATAGCTCTAAATCCTTCCACCAAGATGCGAGGGCTTTCACGTCAGGTCCTAATAGAACCCCAGAAGCTTTCTTAGCATCTAATTCTTTTGCGATGTATTCGTTGACGGAATCTTGAGTGACCTCGTTGATCTCGTCAATGATTGACTCAACCGAACGATAACGTCCAAACACCATTTCATTCACAGCCAGTGAAGTCATGCGGTTCTCAATGTCATCAGAGCCCAATAGGATGGAGCCTGTAACTTGAGTTTTGAACATTTCAACATCCGATTTGGACACGCCTGATTTTTTTAATTTATTAAATTCACGGGCAATCAAATCACCCACTTTTTGCACGCTCTTCGCTTCAGTCCCCGCATAGATTAACATCATACCGCAATCGACATGAGTATTCAGAGCCGAGTGAATCGAATATACCAAACCGCGCTTTTCGCGCACGGATTGATAAAGCTTCGACGTCATACCGCCACCCAAGAGAGTGTTCGCGATATAAGCCTCAAAGCGATACTTATCGCGGAAGCTAGCTGTCGGCATACCCAAGAGCATATGCACTTGTTCTGCCTGCTTTTCAACGACGTGACGACGACGTTTCCAACCTGGAGCCTTACGTGAAGTCTTCAAGTTCGATTTTTTCTTACGACCCAGTTTTTTCTCAACTGCTTCTAAGAAATCGCCGTGATCAATATTTCCCGCCGCACTGACGATAATATTTTTCCCAGTATAAGTTTTCTTATAGTAGTTCATGATTTGAGTTTGCGACATTTTCGCAATCGAAGCTGGCGTTCCTAAGATAGGACGACCCAACGGATGCTTGTCGTAAACTTGATCAAAGAAAATATCGTAGATGATGTCTTCATGATTATCTTCAGACATGGCGATCTCTTGAAGAATCACACCTTTTTCAAGGTTGAATTCTTTTTTCGTGAGATGCATGTTGCTGACGATATCCGCCAAAACATCCAAGGCCTTTTCCCAATGATCTTTCAGCACCAGCGCGTGATAACAAGTGTATTCACGAGTTGTATAAGCATTAAGATCCCCGCCCAGAGCTTCCAAAGATTTTGCAATCTGATAAGCCGAACGAGTTTTCGTGCCTTTAAAAACAAGATGTTCAAGGAAGTGCGAGATACCCGCATCAGAAGTGTCTTCATCACGAGTGCCAGTTAAAACCCAGACACCGATAGAAACGGCACGGGACCCTGGATGAACTTCGCTCACCACTCGGATCCCGTTATCTAACTCAGTTTTTTTAAAGTTATTCACTTTACTCCAGCAAGGCGGGCAAAACCCACCTGCTTGTAAATGGCGAAACGGCTAAGGCCGTTTCACTTGCGCTTGCGCGCGAATTTAGTTCAACAAAGCTTTACGAGAAAGTTTCACGCGACCTGCACGGTCCACTTCAAGCACTTTCACGTCGATCATTTCGCCTTCTTTAAGAACATCAGTTACCGCGCGTACGCGTTCATTCGAGATCTCAGAGATGTGCAACAAGCCTTGAGTGCCTGGCAAGATTTCAACGAAAGCACCGAACTCAGCGATTTTCACTACGCGGCCTTTGTATGTTTTGCCAACTTCAGCTTCAGCGATGATGTCGTTGATGATAGCGATCGCTTTCTTAGTTGCTTCTGGATCTGCAGAGGCAATGTGGATAGTACCGTCATCTTCGATTTCGATCTTAACGCCAGTTTGTTCCGTGATACCACGGATAACTTTACCGCCAGAACCGATAACTTCGCGGATTTTTTCTGGTTTGATTTTGATAGTTTCGATACGTGGAGCAAATTCAGAGATTTGACCGCGTGGAACTTTCATTACTTTTTCCATTTCATTCAAGATGTGGTTACGACCGTCTTTAGCTTGCGCCAAAGCAGTTTCCATAACGTCGAATGATACAGAGTCAATTTTGATATCCATTTGAAGAGCCGTGATACCTTGAGTAGTACCAGCAACTTTAAAGTCCATGTCACCCAAGTGATCTTCATCACCCAAGATGTCAGAAAGAACCGCTACGCGATTGCCTTCTTTGATCAAGCCCATCGCAATACCAGCAACGTTGCCTTTGATCGCAACACCAGCATCAAGAAGACCCAAAGTTCCCGCACAAACAGAACCCATTGAAGAAGAACCATTTGATTCTAAAACTTCAGAAACGATACGGATTGTGTATGGGAATTTCTCGTGATCAGGAAGAACCGCTTTAAGTGCACGTTCAGCCAAGTTACCGTGACCGATTTCACGACGACCTGTACCGCCCATACGACCTACTTCACCCACAGAGTATGGAGGGAAGTTGTAGTGAAGCAAGAAGCGACGTTTTTGCATACCCAACAATGAATCAACCATTTGTTCATCATCACCAGTACCCAAAGTTACTGTGCCCAAACATTGAGTCTCACCACGAGTGAAAAGACCCGATCCGTGAGTACGTGGCAACAAACCAACTTCACACGCGATGGGACGAACAGTTTTCATATCACGACCGTCGATACGAACAGCGCGATCCAAGATCATTGAACGAGCTTCTTGGTATTTCAAGTCTTCAACAACAGCGTTCAAATCTTTTTTACGTTGTTTCAAAAGATCTTTATCAGTGATCTCAGCAAGCAAAGCTTTTTCAGCTTCAGATTGTGCCAAGGCAGCAGCAGCATAACGATCTTGTTTAATTTTGATTGAAAGAGCAGCAGCGATTTTTGCTTTCAAGAAGCTTTCAGCTTTTGTTTTGAAATCAGCATCGATAGCAGGTGCAGTGAATGCGCGTTTCGCAACTGAACCCATTTTTTCACGCAACTCATCTTGAGCATTCAAAAGAGGCATCAAAGATTGGTGACCGAATTTCAAAGCCGCCAAAGCGTCAGCTTCAGAGATGAATTTCGTTTCGCCTTCAACCATCAACAAACCATTGCGAGTACCCGCAACGATCATGTCCATGTCTGATTTTTCCATTTGTTGTGGAGTTGGATTCGCAACAAATTGACCATCAACGCGCGCGATTTGGATCGCAGCAGTTGGACCATTGAACGGAATATCAGAAACGTGAAGAGCAGCAGAAGCACCCAAGCTCGCCAAAATTTCTAGAGGGAAAGCACCGTCAGCAGAAAGAACAGTTGCTACGATTTGAGTCTCATAACGGTAACCTTCAGGGAAGCTTGGACGAATAGGACGATCGATCAAACGAGCAATCAAAACTGCATCGTTAGTCGGTTTCGCTTCACGTTTGAAGTAACCGCCTGGGATTTTACCAGTCGCATAGAATTTTTCGATGTATTCAACTGTAAGAGGAAAGAAATCTAACTCTGTCGGTTTTTTAGAAGATACTGCAGTAACCAAAACCATGTTGTTACCACAAGACACAAGCGCAGAACCATCCGCTTGCTTCGCCATACGGCCTGTTTCAATGGTGATCTGTTTTCCACCAACCGAAGTTGTAACAGTCGTTTTCATTCATTCTCCTTGATAATCTGCCTGGGAACTTATGCCCGGCTTCTATATTTTTAGTCGCTAAAATTTGGAATCAGCTAACCAAGATTTCAAAGAAAAAGCAAGCCGCAACAGGCAGTTGAAGAGCGCAAAGACGTCATCATTTTTAGAGTAAAACAGCGAGTCCAAATAGCGGAGTCGCCAACGGCGACCAGCCAGAAAAAGGGCGGCACCCAAAGGGTCAGCCAAAAACCGCAGAACGGGACCGTTCAAAAAGGTTCGAGCGCAAGGCGGAGGGTTTTGACCGAAACGCAGGCGTACTGCAGGTACGTCGGAGAGAAGGGCAAAGCCCGACAACGCAGTCGATCGGGCCTTTTTCAACGGTCCTTGCTAGGCAAAAAAAAAGGACTCTTTCGAGTCCTTTTTTGTTCCGACTATTTACGGATATCTAGTGCCTTAAGCACAGCTTGGTAAGACTTAACGTCTTTACGGTGCAAGTAATCCAACAATTTACGACGTTGATTTACTAGAGTAACTAGACCGCGACGGCCGTGGTGATCTTTTTTGTTAGCAGAAAAGTGACCAGTCAAGTCGTTGATACGTGCTGTAAGAAGTGCGATTTGTACTTCAGAAGAACCTGTATCAAGATCTGCTTTTTTGAATTTTTTAACGATTTCTGCTTTTTGTTCTTTAGTGACTGCCATTAAAGTCTCCTTGTTTTTAAGTGTTTAAGCGGCTTGCGCCGATCACCCCATCCGGTCGTCATGGCTGTCGATCCTTGGAGCGAAGATAAGGTTCTAAACCCATTGGCCACTCTCGTCAAGAGGGCAGCCCTTTAAATCGACCTCATAAAACAGAATTTATTGCAGATTCGACTCGCATAACAGAATCGTTCAAAACGGTTCGAGCGCAAGGCGGAGGGGGTGTTTTAGCACGTAGGCGTACTGAAGGTACGTCGGAGAGCATGCCAAAGCCCGACACAAAATTAGCAGGAAGCTAATTTTGCGCGCCAGCCCGAAGGGCCAAGGGCAGGAGCCCTTGGCAACGCAGTCGATCGGGCCGTTTTCAACGATTCCTAGTATTTAAAGCCTCTACGAATAGTGAACCCCTTGCCCGGCTCCAAACCAATTAATGCGAGCAATTTGCCAGTATCCTGGGCTTGTATTTGAATATATTGATCCTGATCTGGATTAAACTGAGTGATGAGCTGAGAGCGCAAATCATGGCTGATCTGCCCGTTTCCGAGCAGAACTTGATCCTGACCCTTTACGCGAACGCGCTTCACCGCTGGCAATGCCAATTCCATAGGCACAAACGCCGAACCCCATTCACCCGCCTTTACCTGGGCGTCGATCGCCTCAAAGGTCAAAGCTTGATCAATCACATAAGGCGCCGAATAGGTTCTGCGTAGACCGCTCATCGCAGCCCCACAACCCAAACGCTGACCCAATTGATCGACCCATGTACGGATGAAGCCACCCTTTGCACATTTGATATCGAATTCAGCCCAGTCAGCACCGATGTCACCCGGAACCACGTCCCAGAAAGTCATGATCTTTTTCGGAATCACAACCGCTTCATCGGCACGAGCATACTCATAAAGCTTTTTACCTTGGACTTTAGCGGCTGAATAAATCGGAATTTCAAATTCCATTGAGCCCACTAAAGCCAGTGCTGCTTCTTTGATTTTTTCAGGAGTTAAATCAACGGGCTTTGTCTCCAAAGTCGTACCTGTTGTATCAAGCGTGTCTGTGCGAATTCCAAATTGCACACGCACGTGATAGCCTTTGTCGCCTTCAAGGATGTATTGAGAAAGTTTGGTGCCTTCATTGATAAGACACGCCATTAAACCCGACGCCATCGGATCGAGAGTTCCCGAATGTCCGACTGCTTTCGTGTTCAAAATACGACGCAGCTTCGCCACGACGTCATGACTAGAAATCCCCGATGGTTTATCGACCAACAAGAGACCGTTGAATACACTATTCGTCATCGGCCTCAGTTTCAGATTTTTTATTTGAAGCTTCACGCTGGTCTTCCAGCTCTTGAATGATCTTATCGATCTTAAGAATCTGATTAGTTGCGTGATCAGAATAGAAAGTCAATTTAGGGCAATAACGCATTTTAAGTTCTTTGCCGATGTAGTTTTGAATTTCAAAAGCACGCTCTTGAAGCGTCTCAAGAACTTCATCTGTTTTATCATCGGCACCAAGAACACTGACATACACTTTAGCAGTTCTAAGATCAGCAGGCATTTTCACCGCTGCCACAGTCACAAGACCTGGCAACGAATTCTTAAACCCTTTGATCAGATACTGAGCGACCGTCGCTTGCACTTCTCTTTCGACTCGCGCTACACGGCGACCGTCACCCATATTCTTCATGAACTAAACTCCAGCGTCCAAATCACGAGCAACTTCTTTCTTAACGAAAGCTTCCATTACATCGCCGACTTTAATGTCGTTGTAGTTTTCAATTGAGATACCGCACTCGTAACCAGAAGCGACTTCTTTCGCGTCGTCTTTGAAACGTTTAAGCGAAGAAATTTTTCCTTCGTAAACGATCTTGCCATCACGAACCAAGCGGATTTGGTTATTACGTTGAACTTTGCCATCTACTACGAAGCAACCTGCAATCGTTCCGACTTTAGGTACTGTGAAGATGTTACGAACTTCAACACGACCCATAACTTCTTCAACCACATCTGGAGTAAGAAGACCGGACATCGCTTTTTTCATATCGTCGATCAATTCGTAAACGATAGAGTAAGTTCTGATATCAACACCTTGCTGTTTCGCTTTGTTTTGCGCGTTGCCGTCTGGGCGAACGTTGAAACCAAGAACGATACCTTTTGCAGTGTGCGCCAAAAGAACGTCACCTTCGTTAATACCACCAACAGCTGAATGGATGATTTTCGCTTTTACTTCAGAAGTAGAAAGCTTGTTGATCATGCCAGTAACTGCCTCAAGTGAACCGTGTACGTCAGCTTTAAGAACCAACGCCAACTCTTTCACATCGCCAGCTTTAACTTTTGCAAAGATCTCATCCAAAGAAAGTTTCGCTGCCGGAGCATTTGCAATTTTATCTGCCGCTTCTTTACGAAGACCCGAAACTTTAACTGAAGTTTCCTCGTCACGAACGATATCAAATTTATCGCCCGCCGCAGGAACTGCATCAAGACCTAGAACCTCAACTGGGATACCAGGACCCGCTGATTGAACTCTTTCACCACGATCATTCGTCAATGAACGAACACGACCGCGTTGAGTTCCCGCAACGATGTACTGACCCACTTCAACAGTTCCGTCTTTAACAAGCAAAGTCGCCACAGGGCCTCTGCCTTTTTCCATTTTCGCTTCGATCACAAGACCTGTGCCCGAACGTTTTGGATTTGCTTTAAGCTCAGCAACTTCAGCAAGAAGTTTGATTTGCTCAAGCAATTTGTCGATACCCATTTTTTTAAGAGCTGAAACTTCCACGAAGATAGTGTTTCCACCCCATTCTTCAGGAACGATTTCCATCTCAGTCAATTGTTGCTTAATTTTTTCTGGATTCGCACCTGGCTTATCCATCTTGTTCACTGCAACGATGATTGGTACGCCCGCTGCTTTCGCATGGGAAACTGCCTCTTGTGTTTGAGGCATCATACCGTCGTCTGCTGCTACCACGATAACCGCGATATCAGTTGCATTGGCACCACGAGCACGCATAGCTGTGAAAGCCTCATGGCCCGGAGTATCCAAGAATGTGATCAAGCTGCCATCTTCGATTTTAACAGAGTATGCACCGATGTGCTGAGTGATACCACCCGCCTCACCTTTAGCAACGTCTGCATTACGAATAGCATCTAGCAAAGAAGTTTTACCGTGGTCGACGTGACCCATTACAGTCACAACCGGTGGTCTGATGATCTGTTCAGCATTCAAATCACCGAACGCTGTTTCATCAGCAACTTCTTCTGCTGTTTTGTATACGTTTTGTGCTTCCCAACCGAACTCTGGAACAACCAAAGCGATTGTATCAAAATCAAGTTCCGTGTTCATGTTCGCCATAACACCATTTGAAACCAAAACTTTGATCAATTGAGGAGCTTTCAAGCCCATCTCAGCTGCCAAGTCCGAAAGTTTCATTGTGCTATTAACTTTTACAACACGTTTATGTGCTGATGGAGTTGTGATTTGCGTTTTTTGAGCTTGGCGATCCAACACATTTTTCTTTTTCTTAGGTTGGAAAACCATCTCACGCTTACGGAACTCAACAGCGTTGAAGTCTTTAACTTCCTCTTCAGCACCACGCTCTTTCGCATTTTGTGAAGCAACCGGCGCTGCTGGAGCACCTGTGAAACGTTTGTTGCGACGATCAAAATCCTTATTAAACGGATTGCTATCGTCCGGCATCGGCATCGGTGGCGCTGACTGAGCAACGAAACCGGCACGGATGTTACGCTGAGGCGCACCACCAGCTGGACGATTGAAACCACCCTGACGAGGAGCGAAAGCTGCAGAAGCTCCGCCACCTTGTTGGCCTGGCTGTTGACGAGGAGTAAAACCCGCTCCGCCTTGTGGACGTTCGCCACGAGGAGGTTGTTGCGGAGTCACACGAGACAAGTCCATGCGACCGATGATATTTTTCTTAACTGTTGTTGCTGGAGTAGATGAACTCGCAACTCCGCTATTACCCATAACCACTTCTTTTTTTCTAGCGGCTGGAGCAGCTGGAGCTGTCGCTGCAGGAGCTGGCGTTGGTGCTGCTTGTTGAGCAGGTGCCGCTTCTGGAGCTGGAGGAGCTTCTACTTTCGCTTCTACTGTTTTTACTGGTTTAACTTTTTCTGGAACGGGAGCTGCAACAACTGGAGCTTCGGCTTTCGCTTCGACTGTTGGTGCTGGAGCTTCCTCTTCTTCTTCTTTTTCAACAGGGGCCGGAGCCGCCGTTTTCTTAACCACCACACGAGCTTTTGGAGCAGGAGCTTCCTCTTCCGCAGCCGGTTCTGGTTTAGCAATGACTTTTGCTTTTGGAGCCGCTTCAACAGGAGCTTCTTCTGCATCTTTCACCTTACGGCGAACAACAGAAGGTTTTGCTGGTGCTGCAGGTGCAGCTTCTGCGGCAACAGGGGCAGCTTTCTTCGCAGGAGCTTTTTTAGCTGCTACTTTTTTAGGTTTCGCTACGTCAGTAGATTTATCTCCACCGCTCAGCTTCACCTTAATTTGCTCGAGAACTTCGGGCTCAAGCTCCGCCATGTGTGATTTCACAGGCAAATGCCATTCACGGATTTTATCCATGAGGGCTAGCGGGGTCATCCCGATTTCTTTCGCAAATTCAAATACCTTTGGATTACTCACTCAGTCTCCCTGTGTTTTCTCTATCCAAAAACCTAATTACTCGTTGTCCTGTTCCTGCGCATCTAGCTTTTGTAGCTCTGCTTTCAGGAGTAAATCAGCTTGTTCTTTAGCAGAATTGCCTGATTTGCTGTCTTTTGCTGCACTTGGTGCAGTTGGAACTGGCACACCGTCAGCTTCGTATTTCGCAACCAAAGCTTTCGCTTCACCCAAAAGCTTTTCAGCTTTATCTGGATCGTCGTAACCTGGAATTGTCATCAAATCTTCAGTTGTTGCTTGCGCAACAGATTGGAATGAGCCGAAACCAGATTGGAAGATATTTTGCGCCATTGTCTCGTTCATGCCTGGGATCAACATCAAATTGAAGATGGATTCCGCAGTACGAGAAGCTGCTGAAGATTCAGAAATGATATCCAATTTCCAAGTCGTCAATTTAGCTGCCAAGCGAACGTTTTGACCGCGTTTACCGATTGCCAAAGACAATTGATTGTCTGGAACAACGATTTCCATCTCTTTATTTGTGTCATCTAGGAACACGCGAGAGATTTCAGCTGGAGCCAAAGCGTTACACGCAAAACGCGTTACGTCTTCGTTCCAAGGAACGATATCGATTTTTTCGCCACGAAGTTCTTGAACGATGTTCTGAACACGTGAACCCTTCATACCAACACACGCACCTACTGGATCAACAGAGTTGTCCTTAGAGCGAACAGCGATTTTAGCGCGTTGGCCTGGCTCACGAGCAGCTGCCATGATCTCTACAACACCGTCGTAGATCTCTGGAACTTCCATTTCAAAAAGTTTCATCAAATAACGTTCATCAGCGCGAGACATGATGATTTGTGGACCACGAGTTGTTTGACGAACTTCTGACAAATAACCTTGAATGCGATCGCCTGGTTTGTATTGTTCGCCAGGGATTTGTTCGCGTGGTGGGATGTACGCTTCAGTACGGCCCAAATCCACAACGATAGCGCCTTTTTCTACGCGACGAGCGATACCAGATGCGATGTCACCTTTGCGCTCTTCGAATTCGTTGAAGATGATTGAACGTTCAGCATCACGCACTTTCTGCATGATGATTTGTTTTGCTGTTTGAGCAGCAATACGACCCAAGTCAGTTGCTTCTAACTTGATACCGATAGAATCGTCCAATTGAACATTTGGATCTAGCTTTTGAGCTTCATCAAATGGAATTTCAACTTCTTCATCGATGAATTTTTCGCGTTCAACAACTTCTTTGAACTCAAACAATTCAACTTCACCAGTCTCTTCGTTGTATGCCGCTTCGATTTCACGGTAAGTACCATATTTTTTACGAGCTGCTACGAGCATACCTTGAGTGATAGCGTCGATAACTACTTGCTTATCGATACCTTTGTCTTTTCCAACTTGTTCAATCACTCGTGAAAGATCTGAAAACATATTTTCAGCCATGACTTACCTCTCTCGTTATTTCTTCTGACCTTTAGTTACTTCAAATAATACTTTTGCTTTTTCGATCATCGCGTAAGGGATTTTAATCTCTACATCGTTGATCAGGAAGCGAACAGCCTCGTCGTCTGCAGACGCAATAACGTCCTCGACTGTTTTCGCGGCTTTCCACTTTTTATCCGTCACACCCAAGCTCTCAAGAGCTGTAGATGTTTTCACATAAACCAATTTGCCAACGGCTTTTTTAAAGTGCCAAGGCTTGCTCAACTGACGCTCTAAACCTGGAGTCGAAACTTCCAAGTTATAAGGTCCACCTGGGATCAGCTCTTCATCCGCATCCAAAAACACATTCAATGCTTTTGAAACATTCGAACAATCGTCGATGCTGACAGAACCATCTTCTTTATCGATAAACAAACGAAGGGTACGAAACTTACCTGCTCCGACAAATTCTACGTCGTATAAAAGGCAGCCCTCTGCGGTCGCTGCTTCAAGAGCTAGTTTCTCAATTTCTTCCATCCAAGATGGTTTTTCTGACATTTATGATTCCTGATTTATTTGCCTAGAAGGTCCAGGCACAAAAAAAAATGGGCCTAAGGGGCCCATCGATCGACCTCAAACTAGCAAAATAAATCAGCAGATGCAAGGACTTATCTCACCGTGCGCGACCGAGAGAAAAGAACCGCCGCCGCCCCGTCTTTATAATACCGAGGGCGAATGGCATCTTGTCTAAATCCGAGCTTTTTATACAGTTGCTGCGCCTGGGTATTGCCCTCGTGCACTTCCAGCCAAATCTCTCTTTTTTGACCAATGGCGTCAATAATGCCCCTTAAAAGGAACTCCATGCAGCCTTGACGACGATAGTCTGGGTGAGTTGCCAGAAGTGAGATCTCGCCGACGTCTGGCATCTCCCGAATCAGAACCGCCGCGGTCAACTCGTCGTTTTTAAAACAACCCCAAGCTACAGCCTGTTCCATCTCTTCTTTCAACATCTCAGGCGGCCAATAGAACTCAGCCCGCAAGCCCTGGCTCGAGATGACGTCTTCTATCAATTTACGGATCGTAGGACGATCCAACGGGCCCATTTTAGAAACTCTCATCAAATCACTCAGCTATGTAGTTACGGACTTTGTATTTTCGTTTGATAATCTCAAACCACGACCTGAGGCGCTCTTCAAGTTGCTGCTGCGACAGGTAGGTTTTGATATTTTCTTTAAAGGAAGCAAACGGCACATTGCCGAATTTCACTCGGTTTCTTTCGAAGTATGCCAAGGCCTCTTGATCCGAAATAATCCCGGTTAACGAATTTGTTTTAAACTTCAGAAAGCTTTTAGCGATCAGCTTTCTTTGCACAAGACGCTTGAGCTCTTCAGGACTGACTTCAAGGCCATTCCAAAAACTTTTACCCGCCGTCACTCTCTCCACTGCCGCAAGACCCGTGGAAACTTCTGATTCGGGAACACTCCCCACGTTAAAGTTCTCAGCTTCTAGCGCCACAACGGCCTCAAGCAACGTCGCCGTCAAGGCTTTACGAAACTCCGCCTCTTCCACTCTCAGTTCACGAAAGGCCGACGAAGCTTTGGCTGCAGGATAAAGAATGCCCTCAGCGACATAAGAGATTTGCACTTCACGACTGGTGATCACATGGTCAGAGACCTGCCCCACCGTTTGCGTCACAACAACGGCAGCCGCAGCTGCAATTCCTGGCGCAAAAGATGAAATCAACAAAGTTGCGAAAAGCATTTTAAACATGCTTTTAAGCTTCTAATAAAAAACCCGTGAAGTCTATGTGTAGTCCAGAAATAAAAAAAGCCCCTTCGGAAACCGAAGAGGCTTTTTGAACCACGAACGAGGTGCCTGTCTACACTCCGACTTCGTCGGAGTAGGACTTAGAAATTTACGCGAGCTACGATTGAGCTCACCCAGTAAGACAACTTTTCAAGTTGTGTACCGTATTGTGGAGTCAGGAACTGATTGCCCTTGTCGTTCACACGGCTAGACAAATTCCACAAATAACGGAAATCGAAACCGATTGAGTATTTTGGAGAGAACTCGAGGTCCGCACCCGCAATAGCACCGATATCAATTGCATGTGAATCTGCAGTCTCATCGTTATAGTAGTTATAGCTTGAATCACTCCAGCTATATTTTCTGTAAGAGTACTGTACCAAACCACCGAATACTGGTTTTACAACGCCGTCGAACAATTGAACTTTGGCAGCTAAAGCACCAGAGTATTGATCTACGTCGATGTCAGATGGCCAATATGGGTTGTAGTAGTAAGCGTCTTCTTTTGTATAGTTTGAATACAAGAAAGCACCTTCGATAATGATTGAATCAACCTTGTTACCGAACGCAACACCCAGAGCATAGTTGCCCTTTACGTTACGAGTATCTGGATAATCACCGATACCCAAGATACCTGCTACGTATTTAGTCGTTGGAGCTGGAACAGCTTCAACTTCAGCTTTCATAGCTGCAGCAAGTTCTTCACGAATGATGTCGCGAGTGTTTTCTTTTGGCTCTTGTACTTGTTGAACAGGAACTACAACCGGAGCAGCTACTACAGGAGCTTGTTGAACTTGTACTGGTTGTACAGGTTGAACAACAACTGGAGCTACAACAGGAGCCTGTTGAACTGGAGCATATTGAGTTTCTAATTTATCACCGAATAGAACGTTAGCTCTTTTTTTCTCGTCTTCCATACGAGACATCTCGAGCTTTTCAACGATTCTTTGTTCAGTTTGAAGTTCAGCATCTTGACGTGAACGACGGATTGCTTCTGCGCGTGATTCAGTCAATGGCGTTGCTTCGATGACTGTCGTCGGCTGTTTTTGAACAGCTGATTGAGTCGTTTGGTTTGAGCTTTGTGAAGTTGCTGTTGAAGTCGGTGTCGCCTGATTTAGGATATAAATCGGCTGGCCGCTTACAGGTGCTGAATTACCAACAACTGCTGCCGGAGCTGCTACTGTCGGTGCCGCTGGTGCAGCTACTGACTGAGGCGCGACAACTTGGTCCAACTCAGCATCAACATCACTTTCGAGACTTTGTGCAAAACCCGCAGTTGGGATCATGCTCAAAGCCGCAAGGATATAGATATACTTTTTCATAATAAGATCTCCTCGTGGTTCATGTGGTTTCCGAAAAACCTTTAATTCGTAGACTCCCATCAGCAAGGCCGATGCCAAGGCGCCGCAAAACGGCCATGACGGGTTAAGTCATTTGAATCTTTGGAATTTCGCTGCATTAAGATTTTTCAGTGACCTAAGGAGTTGACCCTAAAAGTGACGACTCTGGAGACGCCTCCTGAAAATTCTGCAAGATGGAACGACTATGGAGGGATTTGGGGCCATTATGCCCCACGTCGAAAATACCCAAAAGTTCTTGTCATTTGCTGGTCATTTTATTAGAACAGTTTCTCCGAATCGAACCACGCGGGTGTGGTGAAATGGTAGACACAGAAGATTCAAAATCTTCCGCGAAAGCATGGGGGTTCAAGTCCCTCCACCCGCACCAAAAAAATGCCGACCTTATGGTCGGATTTTTTTTGCCTTTTTCACTCCGGCGCTGCCGGAGTACTTACTAAAGACCGCCTATAGATGGGCGGTTTTTTTATTTATGCTGTCTACACTCCGACTTCGTCGGAATAATTTCTTGGCTTTGCCGTTGCACTCTCTCAATTCCGTATTGGTTTTTGAATATATTCGATTTTATGGCGCTTATAGAGGAGTTGGCTTTGGGCTTGCGTAGAGCTTATAGACAGAGTTTGGCTATTTTGGGCCTTGTGATGTTGTCACAGGGGTCAGTGGCTATGGCGGCACCTATTTGCTCTTCGCTTTTTGTGGCCCCCCTGGCTTTATCACCGACTCACTCTGTGGAGGTGGAACTCGTTGTTTCTGATTTAGCGCATATGAAATTGGCGATAGATCAGGCTCTCGCTTTGGGCGATTCATCCCTTATGGCGATCCATCAACGAGATCTGTTCAATAAAAAAATGGCAGGCTTGAATCAGATGCTAAAAGGTCAGATGAACTCTCAGCAGGTATCTGAACTTGTGCGCTCCAAAATTCATGAAAATCAAGTATTCAACGACGTACAAAAAAATCGCGAAACTGAGATCCGTGTTGCACAATCTGAAACAATTCGGAAAATCCCCAGCCAAGAATTAATTTATCAAGTTCCACTTCCGGAAGCTACTTACAGCTCGCGCGTGCACTACTTTGCTCCAAAGGATAAGCTGGTATTTAAAATTAAAGACTCTCTGATTGAAATGGATGTGGCCACTCAGGTCTCTCGAGTTATCACCGAAAACGTCGAGACGTACGGTGCATTCGGAAATAAAATGACAATCGTCAATAAAGAGGGCCGCGTGAGTCTTTACGACGGACTTACAGGACAAATTCTAGATTCAGCTTTGAAGGTCGATCCCCTGACAACAACCGATATCGAAATTTCCCCTAAGACTGACTGGCTCGCAATGACCGAAATGGACAATGTTATTTCATTCAGCGATATCAGAACAGGAACAGCGCCCACCCACAGCTTTATCCTTGAACCTACTAAGACAAATAACAAAACGACTTTGGGTCAGAAGATGAACGATTGGTATTGGCATTCGTTCATAGGGCAAGAGCGATATGCACCAGCAAAGATCAACCGAGTTGTATTTGTTAACGAACATCAAGTTCTTATTTTTACCGATAAGAACACTCTTTATAGTTTTGATTTCATTAGTGGTGAGAAAAGAACGCTCGATTTCAACAGGTATTTTAGAGCGAATTTCAAACACTCCGAAAGTGGCCGACTCATTATTTCAAAGGAAAATAAAATCACGGTCCTCGACGGCGAAAATTTCAATGAGATCGAAACAAAAAGCACTTCTGCTGAAATTCCGAATTCATTTCTCGATCCAAAGTTTATTTTTGACGATCACATCATGATTACACAAAAAGAAATCGATATGACTGCCCCCCGCAAGCATTTCATCATTGATGGTTATACCTTGGAAAAAATTGAAAGACTGAACATTGTTGAAAACACAGCTTCTAGGATCCCAACCGATGTCCCAGCATTAGATCGCAAAAACAATCGACTGTTCATGTTTGTGGTCCATCAACCTGATGGCAATAAACTGCCTGAGTACTTTATTAATTTTTATAGAATCGTGCCACCAACAAGCCCCCAGAAGACCGGGCCTTAAAGAATGTTATTAAGGCACGAATGTCGGTCTCCAAGCTGGGTTCGTCCATGCATCCGCTCCAAGATCATAATTTGTTCTTGGTGTTGCTGTTGGAATCGACCACGTGTGGAGATCTTGATTAAACAGTTCGGCATGGAAGAACATCTGATTCATTGTCGTCAATGAACCTAAGCGCCAGTTGCTGATATCTTGATTAAAGACATAAGCGTTCTGAAACATGCTATCCATATCCGCCACGTTATTAGTATCCCAACGGCTGCCTGCACCTGTGCCTGATCTGGCAAGAGGTTGATTGAATGCATTCGTATCCATAAACATTCTGGCCATGCTCGTAACGCTCGAAGTATCCCAACTACTAATATCTTGATTGAATGCTTCTGCATCACTAAACATCGATGTCATGTCAGTTACGTTCGATACACTCCAAGTGCTGAGCGGCTGGTTGAATGCCTTGGCCCCCGCAAACATATTGCTCATGTCTTTAATTGCCGAAACATCCCAGTGGTTGATATTGCTATTAAAAGTTTCAGCATATTGGAACATACCACGCAGTCCGTTGACCCCACCGCCATCAGTTATAATACGACTTAAATCCGGAGCATCTGTTGCCGAAATTTGCACATTCTTACAACGCGCAAACATGAAGCTCATTCTGTAAAACTGATTTGAACCCCAGTGTTTTACATCCACCAGTTTCAATTGATCGCCGGTAGTATTATTGGCATAGCAGAATCTAAAATACGCAAAGTCCGTCGCATCATAAATTTTGACGTCATAAACGCCTGCCGTCGCATACGTGTGCGAGAGCACTCGGCCCGAGCCGCCACCATTGACGTAGCTCTCACTCGCACCATCGCCCCAATTAACTTTGAAATCGTAGCCCCACCAATCTTCGAGGGCTAAACCCACTGTTTTATCATCCGGTGAAGCCGCACTGACATTGCGAGTATCGATAGTCATGATGTAGGCGTTACTGACAGTGGCGTTGGCCGACGGACCATAAGCAGCTGCTTGATTTCCAACGGCATCTTGCGCAGTATTGGCTGCGACAGAAATATTCACAGTACCATCACCGTTACAACCACTGATAGTGACTGTCGCCGATGTCGTCGTTCCATTTGTCACGACAGGCGTGCCACAACCCGTTGTATCCGTGCCACCCACTGTGATGTTCGCCGCCAGTAAATTCACAGACGTCGCACCCGTGTAGTTCACAGTATAAACGATGTCACTTGTTGCCTGATTAGGACCGACGAATGCCAAAGTCGGAGCGTCCGCATCGATCGTGAAGGATAAAGTATTCGAATCTGCGTTTTGAGTTGTACTGATATTTCTAACAGTCTCTTGTGGTAATTTGATAGTCGTCGTGCCCGTGCCCGTTGGCGTAAGATCCACGGTAAAAATTTTCCCCGCACCCAAATCAACGAGGTTACTGACACTGCCATTGGTAACTGTGAAATCCGCTAACTGTAAAAGATCAGCAGAACCCGCTACAACTTCGTTGCCGAAATCGATCGTCACTGAAATTGCAGAAGCATTGTGTGGATTGCTTGCAGCAGAACTCAATGTCACGGCAAATGGAGGTTGCGTGACATTGGCGTTCGACGATGGACCGTAAGCTGGTGCAAAGTTGTCAACGGCATCTTTCGCACTATTCGCAAGAATCGAAATATTCATTGTACCGACACCGCTACAACCACTCACCGTCACAGTCGCTACCGACGTACCACCGTTCGTGACATTCGCAGAACAACCCACGGCTGCAGTTCCACCAAATACAATGAAACCATTCGTTAAAAGATAAGTCGTCGCACCTGTGTAGGTCACAGTGTAAACATAATCACTGCCGCTTGTGACCGGACCGGTTACATTTATCGTTGGAGCATCCGCATCGATCGTAAATGACAGAGTGTTCGAGTCGGCATTGGTATTACCCGTACCATTCAGAACAGTTTCTTTTGGAAGTTTAATTGTCGTTGTGCCTGTGCCCGTTGGTGTAACATCAACTGTGAATTCCGTACCGCTTCCCGTATCGACTAAATTACTAACTGAACCGTTTGTCACCGTGAAGTCAGCTAACTGCAATAGATCTGCAGAACCTGCAACCACTTCAGTTCCAAAATCCACTGTTACTGAAATAGCCGAAGCGTTGTGCGGTGAAGCCGCAAGCGAACTCAAAGTCACAGCAAATGGAATTCTCACAACCGTTGCATCGTTCGAAGGACCGTATGCAGGGGCTTTGTTACCAACACTGTCTTCCGCCGTGTCAGCCAAAATAGAAATATTCACAGTTCCCGCACCGGTACAACCACTCACTGTCACTGTTGCGACTGACGAAGTCCCATTTGTGACATTCGCCACGCAATCTGTCGTCGCCGTCCCACCAAGTGTGATATCAGAGTTTGTTAAATTTATTGTCGAGGCACCTGAGTAAGTCACCGTGTAGATATAATTGCTCACCACAGTGACCGGTCCCGTTACTGCAATCGACGGAGGCGTATCATCAATATTCAAAGTTAAAAGGTTCGAGAGCGCATTTCCTTCTGCCGCTCCATTTGTCACAGAGTCTGCAGGCAATCGGATTGAAGTGACAAAGTTGCCAGCACCGGCAGGAGTGATATCCATCGTGAAGGTGCTGCCACCTTGACCGTTGGTACTTGGGCCTACAAGGTTGCTTGCTGTACCATTGGTGACCGTGAAGTCAGCATCCATTAAACCTGTCACCGCTTGATCAGCAAAATCAATTGTGATTGAAAACACGGAACTATTGTGAGGATTTGATGCCGCGGAAGAGAGCGTCACAGGAAGTCCTGTTACTTGCGGCACTGAAGAGGGAGCGTCCGTTAAACCTTTTTGAATATTGGATTGAATAGAGCATGCTGCCAAGGAGAAGACTCCGAGGAGAATCAGAATGCACCGTACTGACACGTTCATCCAATGTAACATGTAATATATTTCGGATTAGAAATACGAAGTCTTGATGCCCGTTGCACGGAATTAATGCTTCTCACCTTGAGAATAAGAATGAAATTGGAGCGAAACTCCAAACTAAAAAATGGAAGCTTCCACCGATGAATACGCCGCTTTATTTTGAACAAATTCCACGTGCAATTCTTGGTTGTGACTGAATTTCATCATAAAGAAAGACATCGAAACATGGACGAAACCGCCGTACTTGAGGATTTGCTGAGACAGAAGATTGAATTCTTCTTTGGAAGACACTTGTGCTGAGCGAGAAAGCAGATACATCAAACAGCCGGAACCCATGACCACTAAAATATTCGTTAATAAAAATCTCGAAGATCTTTGATAGCCAACCTTCATGTACAACCCCACCGTAGGAACCGCCATCCAAAAAAGACTATGATACAAATCCAATGTCAGAAAATCGAATTTGAAAACATTCAGCTGAATTAAAATCGCCAACAAAATGAACAACCCATCGCTCATGAACAGGCTTTCCTTTTGACTGTCGCGCAGCGCACTCAACGAAACGACCATAAGATAAAATATTGCCGTCACGGTTAAGATATTCGTACTTGTTAGTTCTGTGTGGAAAAGATTCATTCCTGCAAATCGTGACAGATGAATATAAATGGCCGTGTGTAAAACGAAACGCATTGCGAACACAGACTTCACGATGCGACCAGAAAAATCTTTGAGTTTGCTCTCTAAAATATAGGTCTCGGACATACAGTGATGAATTCCGAAATACAGAATCAACATGGATTCATCTAGGAAAGCACTTCCGAAAAGAAGCGAGCTCATCAATGCCAAACGGCCGTAAGCGCGATCGTCAAAGACCATTTTTTTTATCGACGGCAATGAATAATAAAAACAATAAAGATAATGAGAAATGATCGCGGCACAAATGACTAACGGAGAATAAGTGGTCGTAAGACAGCTACTGATTAATATAGCAAGAGTCAGACTGACGAGTTGGATATTGCCAATGCCGAGACTACCGAAAAACATTCTGCTTCTTTCAGAGCAAATGCAGATCGATAACGAATCATGAGTCACTCAAGGTGTTAATTAACATTGGTTTACCTTTAATTTGGGCTCCTCAGCAAATTATAACTATGTAAGAAAGGTGGAAGCGAGGTCTCTTCACAAATCGCAGCGCTAGTGGCTGCGACCGTCGAACTCTTGAATTTTAATTTTGCTAAGTTCAAAACCGTCAAGGCAGCGCAAATTTATAGCAATCATCTTTTTACCGTCGGGAGTAGCCCCTCTCGCAAAGGAAAGAATCCCACAATTGTCGCAGAATAAATGGTCAATGACGTGTTTGTTGAATTGATATTTCTTGAGGTGCTCTTCGCCCTTCAAAATCTTGAATTTATCTTCAGGAATAAAATCTAAAAGTGTTCCGCGCTTCATGCACATTGAACAGTTGCATGAAATGCCGTTTTTTAATTCCATCTCTGCTTCATAGCGAACGTTGCCGCAGTGACAACCACCTGTTTGTTTCATTAACTTCTCCGTAAGAAAAATGCTCTAGACGAAATAGTAGCTGCTAATCATCAGACTTTAACAATAATTTTAGTGTTTAAGCACAGATTCAGGGCAGCATGGGGTTGCAACCCGGTTTTTAGGAGTAAAATAAGAGCACACCAAGGAGGATTTATGGACAACAAAAAATCCAACCAAGAAAGCGTGTCTCATAAGCTAGGCGATAAAATCGAAAGAGTCGGCGAAAAAATTTCGCAAAAGGCTCCTAAAACAGGTCAAGCTGTTAGAGATTTCGGTGATAAAGTGGAGCATATGAACGACAAAAAAGAACGCAAAGTCTAGCATATCGCTAGAAGATCTAACTGTTAGTTAGACTTGTTATTTGCGTCCATCAAAATGATCTCGCGAAGAATAAGGAAAATTTCCATTTCTTCCGAGGTCATTTTCTTTTCCCAACGCAGCTTAACCGCTTCAGGTGTCAGTGCTGTCAGTTTTGAGATAAATCCCGCGCTGTATGATTCTGGCAATAAGTTACCAAACGGCGTCTCTAGCGTGCGAGATGTGACTGTCGACAACTGCAGAGCACTTTCGTAATCAAGGCCTTTTAATTGTGCTGATTTATCGACTTTAAAATTATTAAAGTGCGTGTCTTTATGTTGAACCAAAAAATCAAAAGCCAGTAAGTCATTTACGGATTCAAAATTAATGTGCCCGCGATAATCCGCGAGATTTGCTCCGTCGATTGATTTGGTGAAGACACCCGAAACTCCATTTAAAGATCCCACACGTGATTCCGGCACACCTTTAAAATCCAAAGCCGAACGAATTTGTTCAACAAGCCATGCAGCACGCAGGTTTTTTGCGCCAGCACCTTCAGCCGCCGTGAAATGCCAATGCCCTTCAGAGCCTAAATTCACAGCCCAGATTCCTGGTTGCACTCGGTCCGCTTCGACACGCAAACGGTTGGAACCAACAACCAGAGAGTTGTCTTCTTGAGGCGTTTGTTTGCTTTGTGCTTCAATTGTTTCAACAAGTGTGTCGGCATTTTTATTTGATTGCCAATTAAACTGACGACGCTCGTGACGAGCTAACACAGAATTCATCGATGCATCCGTCGCCGATTGCATATCACGAAGATTCCATTTTAGTTGCTTCGCCAAAGAAGTCATACCCAAGACACCCACGGCATCTTGAATTTCGATTAACTTGCCACTCACTTCCTGAGGTTTACGAACTTCAAAACCAAAGTGCTTGTTGATAGAGCTTTCAACTATTTCAGAATACCCCAAGCGCGCGAGCAGGCTTTGCAACTTTTCAGCAGCTTGAATATTTTCAGATGAGTTTACAGAAATGATTTTTGCATCAGCATGTTTGCGCAAAGCAATCGCCGTCAAAACTTCGGCAAGACCGATATCTTTTTTGACTGAGGTTTCAAAAAAGACATGGACGAGCTTTCTTTCGTTCGCGAAATATCTGTAATTAAGTTCGGCTACACGAGCGCCCGAATTCGCATCTACCAGATAGATGTATTTGAGGCTGGTTGTGCTTGGGACGTGCTCCACGCGCAGTTTACCGCCATACCGAAGGTTCAGCATGTCTTGCTCTTTCTTCAAGTCGTAGAGCGCACGCCTTGTCTCTTTTTGAGACATGAAAGTCTGTGAGCAAAGCATGGTTGCCAAGGCTGGTGCGGGATTGGTCACACAGCTGAGCAAAATGGTGACAGCTAAAACATTTGAAATCGGTAAGGAAAATTTCTTCGTGTTCATACTTTTAGATAAAGCACAGCCCGTGCCTGACTTTCGACATTTGGAGCCCGAAGTAATTTCTTTTCTCTCAAAATGTTTTTAGCTTTGGGAACTTACAAATAACAAAGAGGGAGACTACGTCGTGGTAGCAGAAAAAGTATTTGGGCTTTTATTGGCTTTGTCAGCAGTGACAGTATTATCAGCATGTAATCAGAACTTAACAGGATCACATCCAACACATCAGGTGTTAGAGGAAGACACTGGGCTGACAGCTCAGTTACTGGAAGGCAAACCCGTCCGTGAAAGATCCACAGCCGCTTCCAAAAGTGTGGTGTTGATTGAGATGACTGCAGCTGACCGCTCCCCGATTGCGCATTGTACAGGTACGCTGATCGATCGTTATACCGTTCTGACGGCAGCCCACTGCTTCGACATCACACGCATCCCTGAAATTCGCGGCTTTAACGTGATCTTTGCGAATTCTTTAGCTGAAAAAAATCAGATGAACACACGCATTGGTCGTGCGTATTCGATTCATCCGCAATTCAATCGTCAGAAATTATTGGATTCCGATGTCGCCGTGTTATTCGTCCGCGCTGGTGCCCCGGCTGGATTTGAGCCGGTGAATATCGATCAAGATGTTCAAGCCGACTATTCAAATGAAGTCGTCTACGTTTATGGTTACGGTCGCACTGAGGATGAAAACAGCTCACCCTTTAAAGGTGTCCTCCATAAAGGTGCGATGAAGATTGATGATTATTTCCGTCGCTTCTCTGATCGCTATTGGACACAAGCTGCTTCCGATTCATTCCTATGTAAAGGCGATTCTGGTGGGCCGCAATTTTATAACAAAGGTGACGTATTAAAAGTCGTAGGTATTAATTCAGGCACTTTAGCGACACGTCGTTTGCCAGATGGTTCATTCAGTTGCCGCGCTCAAGGCCAAGCAACCAAAGTAGCTACCTTCGCGCCATGGATTAAGTATCAAGCAGCAGAAATGCGTAAGAAGTATCTTTAGATTTTAAGCTTTTCGATTTTTGCTTTTAACAAATCGAGAGTCAGTGGTTTGACGAGGAAATCGTCAACCTGACTCTCAATTGCCACTTCGACATTTTCTTGTGTTGAGCTTGCCGTCATGATCACGACTTTTGTGAATTTGATATTTTTAGTCGAGCGGATAAAGCGCAAGACGCTCAGTCCACTTCCCCCTGACATATTCCAGTCTAATAAAACGAAGTTATAAGGAGAACCCACTTCAAAAGCGGTGGATAGTTTTTTGCGAGCGATATCGCCGTTTTCAGCTTCGTGAATTGTCGAGAACCCAAGGCGTTCCAACATCGCTCGGGCGAGTATTCGTTCTGTGCTGTTGTCGTCTACGATGAGAATACTTTGCGAGCGATATGGCATCTATGCCGCCTTACTTCCCTGCTTTGCTAGAACATCCAGATCCAGCATCAACGTGTTAAGTTGCATTTCTAAAGTCGAATACAAAGCGTAAAGCTGATTTTGCGACAGACCCTTACCCTCTTCTTCGATTCGACGTGCTGTTGTCACAGGATCGATATGATGAAAGTGTGCTATAGATCCTTTGATTTTGTGAGCAATTTCTGAAGCCTTCGCATTTTCATTGGCTTTGATCGCGTCAACAAGAGTGGTCATCATTTTTGGGAGTGATTGCTTAAAGGCTTCTGTGACCTGTAAAAATAAATCCCAATCACCAAGAAAATTAATCTCTAAAACTTCGGAGAAATCTCTTTTCTCTGTTACGTTCATAATTAAAACCCTTTCCTTTCCATACGACCCCAACGAGTGTCGCCTCTGACGAAATCCCAAAATGCGCGGATTCGCCATAAAGAATTCAACTGACGATAACCTAAATTTTCAACCACGGTAGCTGCGAGTAAAAGTAGAATATCACGCAGCCTATTATAGCGGTGATAGTACAACTCGCCGATCACTACAGCACCAACGGAAATAATCATCCCATACAGTAGACTTACCAAGGTAAATTGAACTATGTGAGCTGTGGATATCAATCCGAAACAAGCACCGAGTATCAAAGTGAGATAAGCCACGACTTCAATCAGAGGACCCAGAACGTCGACGACAAAATTATATGGGAACGCAAACATCCCAATAATACCATAGCGGCGATTAAGCATCATATCCTTGTTCTGATAAAGCGATTGCAACAACCCAACCTGCCAGCGTTTACGCTGCTTAAAAAGCGTCTTCAAATCTGACGGTGCTTCTGTGTAGCAAACAGGATCTGGTAAGAACACGATCGAATATTGCTTATCATTTTCGCGGTAATGTCTGTGCAGACGCACGACCAAGTCCATGTCTTCACCAAGACTTGAAGTTTTATAACCATCCACCGCTTGGACGGCTTCTTTTTTGAAAATTCCGAATGCACCCGAAATGACGAGCGTCGAATTCAAACTGTCCAAACCCACACGACCACAGAAAAAACTGCGGATGTATTCTACGATTTGCACACGTTCGATCCACGAACCAGGCATTTTCGTATCTAGCACGCGACTGTTACGAATCGTCGAACCATTGGCAATTTGAATTGTTCCACCCGATGCAATCGTTTTTGGATCTTCGATGAATGGAACGGCAATCGCCAACAACGCCTCGTCATCCAGGACGGAGTCTGAATCCACCGCACAGATGAGGTCGTTAGATGCATAGTCCATTCCGACGTTAAGACTGTCCGCTTTTCCAGAGTTTTCCTTATCAATCACTATCAAGTTCGGATGAATTTGCGAGCGGTAAGTTCCGCGCACGGAGCTACTCGAAATATTAGAAAGACGAACTGTTTCATCTGGAACCAACATGCACGATGTTTTTAATAATTCGAGCGTATTGTCCTTAGAGCCATCATTGATCACAACAACTTCAAGCTGACCGTAACGCAAACGGAACAAAGATTTTACCGATTGCACGATGCTCAGTTGTTCATTGTAGGCGGGCACCACAATCGTCACAGGTGGTGAAAAACCGAGTGTGTTCATTTGTTTCAATAGTGGTTTTAAACGCGTTCTTTTACGAATCGAAAACAGCGCCAAGAAAAACAAAATCGCATAAAACGTATTCACAGAGAAAAAGTAAACACTCGCGAAACTTAAAAATGCTTCGAAGTAGTATTTAAAATAAATCATGCTGCGACTCCTAAGCGCTCCAGCTCTTCTTTGACTTCAGCGTAAATACGTTTGATAGAAGGGCTTGAGTCTTCAGCGAGGTTTTTCACCATCTCGAATTTCAAATCAGGGCGCAATTTGAACAATGCTCTATAGCCGCATGCACGGACGTGTGAATCTTCAACTTCCGTCATGCGCATCAGAACGTCCTCGGCTTCTGCCATCGGACCGATAGTTAAACACTGAGTCACTTTTTTGAAATTGAACTCTTTAAATTCTTCATGGCCTTCACTGCGTAACGCTTCAATTAATTTATCCAGAACGACTGGCAGCGCACCCACTAAACGATTTTTTTGAATCACGTCTAAACAGACATCTTGAATTTTAGGATCTGGATAACGCTCAAACAGTTCAATGAATTGCTCTAGGTGATTGCGAGAATATAGATCTAAGATCTCGCGAGCAGCATCATAGCGATTCATGAAAGAAGCCAATTTCATCTCCGCATGAATCTTAGGATGATAATCGGTAAACTTGAGCATAAATCGAAGAGCCGCAAAGTGTACATACGGTGAAACATCTCGTAACAACGGACGAATCACTTCGGCAGCAGCTTTATCCGCCACGGATTCAAGACGTGCAATCGCCGCTAAACGAACGGCAAAATTTCGATCACGAAGTTCATAATAATCATCAATATGGAAATCCAAAGCACGATAAAGGTCCGCGAGCTTTTTAAAGCTCTCCCCTTGCAGGCTTGGCAAAATTGGCAGAATCAAGTTTTTAACTTTAGCGCGCTCGGTTTTAGTCAGTTTACTAAAAGCATCGTCTTCATCATCGATACCACAAGCAATCGCCGTCATTTTATCGCGCATCATTGGCAAAAAGACGTCATCATGTTTGGCGCGTTTTTGACGATACAAACATAGGCCGACCATCAGACCGACGCCAAAAAGATTGAGCAAGCCTTGCGCCACGACGACGATAAAGCTCCATCTCAATAGTAATTCATCTAACAAGAGTGTTAGAACACCCATGCAGCAGAGACTCCCCATTGAAGTCCGGAACGGAGATGGCCTTCATAGCGCTCTCCACTCACAGCGAAGTTTAAGTTCTTAAATGTTCTACGTACGTTCACTGAATAGGCAAAAAACTGATCGATGACGCCGATGTCTTCACGAGAGTCACCGCCTGAAAGCGAAATCTCTTCCTGCCACTTGTCACCTTGTTGCCAGCGCATGAAAGTGCGCCAAGCACTGTGCTGGCCGTTGTCTTCAAAGAACCAACCGCTCACACCGAATAACATGTCTTTATAAATATAAATTATCTGTGGCTTCACGGTCACAACATCACCAGTGTTGTAGGTTGAGTTCTCAACACCCAAGCCAAGATCCCAATCCAAAAAGTAAGTGGAGTGGGCCATGACGCCATAACTTGTCTTCGCACCGATTTCATCTGTGTCAGAAAAAAGACCACCGAATTCGTAGTAAGCGTGATGATCACGATCACTATAAGTCGTACCTAATAACAAAGAGTTTTTATCAAGATCAACGCCGCCGTTGTATTGGCGCTTCGCATTTGCATAACCAAGGTAAGTTGTCCAATTCGCAAAACTCGCTGCACGAAGCTCACCTAATAAGCGCCACTCTTGTTCAGAATAAGCTCTGCCATAGTCTGAGTTCAAATAAAGTGCTGTCACCTTCTCTTGAGAAGAAGATGAATCGGCAAAGGCAAACTCCGTCACCATACCGATTAACACGGCTGCGAGAATTACGAAAAGTCTGATCATGCGGCTTTTCCACCTAGGATAACTTTAAGTTTCGCCAAGATTAATGGCAGATTTAGCGGTTTTGATAAGTGATCAACTGCACCGATCTCAAGACTCTTCAATGAAGCTTCATCTGATGAATTTGCAGTGAGCACAATGGCTGTAGGCAGAACATTTCTGGCCTTCGCGTGATAAAGAAGTTCAACACCGGAAAGTCCTGGCATCATCAAATCTGTGATAACAAGATCAAACTTAGATTGGCTCAAATGATTTTCAAGGGCATCGAGTCCGTCAGTAGATCTTACGACCTCATAACCCACATTGCGTAAGGTTCTCTCAAGAATCATTCCTTCTACTTCGTTATCTTCTACAACCAAGATTCTTTTTTTATCCATACACCCCTACCAATACGTTGTTCCATTGAAAGTGCGATTCGATGTTGGGTTTGACCAGAACAAATTGCCGCCGGTAAAAAGATTGATAACCGGTGCAATGATGTAGTCTAGAATTGAGATGTTAAAGTCGCGAAGAAGGCCGATTAAAAACGGCGGATTCACTTTCACGATTTTGAATCCACCAATACCCGCAGCAACATAGAGCATGTCATTCGCTGCCAGAACGTGATTCACTGAAACACCTGCGCCTAACGTAATTTTACCCAACCGAGTCACATTAACGGGATCGCAGGTAAAGAGATTCACCCCTGCATAGAGTGCAGAGTAAACCTGAATTCCAGCCTCGCCGTTACCTGAGTATATCATGCCACCGTCGATAGTCGCAGCATTCGTCACATTTTTAGACGTATCAACTGTAAGATCTGGATAAACGGATTGAGTCGATAAAGTCTTTCCATCAAGCAGACAGAAAAGTTTAAATCCCTGCGCACCTAAACTTGCGAGACCCATCGTTACACCGATTTGCAACGTGCTTTTGCTCTCTGGAATCGTTGCTCCACCCAATGGCAATGTAAAAGATGGGTTAAGATTTTGACCGGGAGTATTTGTAATCGCCGATGTTCGGTAGGCTTGTACCCGTCCAGTTTGCGCTCCCAAAACCATAATTTCATTATTGAACACCGGGCTTGCGATCGCACGTGAGTCATAGATTTTACTAGAGGCAACGATTTGCAAAGTACTGCGCTTAATAACCGTTAGGCCACCCGTGTCTCCAGATGAAACATAGATATAACCGTTCTTAGCAAACACCGCGTTCGCAGCATAACTAGGAAGGTAAATCGTTACGACTTCTGTTGTTGGTAAGTTGTTAACAAGTTTCAGAACTTTGAGATAGGCAGCGGGATTGATGTTATCACTTTGCGCGCCGACGAGATAAAGATAATCGTCATCAACGAACATCGCATTGACGTTGTACCCGGTATAACTGAACAACTGGACCGACACGGGTCGAGTAGAGTTTGAGACATTGATGGTTTCTAGAGCGCCCAGACGAACTGGACCTGGTTGGTTGTAGGAAACGTAAACGTAATTGCCGTTGGCTACAACCATCGTTGCACCCAATACCGAGCCGCCAACAGTTGGAGCGCCCGCTGTCCCCACAAGTGTCAGAGTCAAGCCACCCAGTAAACTTTGGCTTTGAACATCGCCGATGGCAAGTTCCTCATTTGAGTACTCGATGCGGTTACTTAAATCTTGTTCAGCAGGCGCACAACCTACCAAATTCCATACGGCCAACGTACCTGCTAAGACTGACTTCCACTTCATACTTGTCTCCGTTGGACTCATACTAACTTATCGGAGACGCATTTTTAAACATCCAGAAACATCAAGCTTTCTTGATGTGCTCGACTTTGTGTCTCACTGACTAGCAGATCCCATGGCGATTTGAGAGCATCATAGACATGAAAGTTTTCAAAACTGCATCGTCCCTTGCCCTTATTCTCGCTGCGGCGGTTTCGATTTTAACTGTGATCTTTACAGTTCTGGTCGGTTATCACATTCGCTCTCAAGCCGAGATTGATCAAAAGAACTTCCTCAGTGAACTCGCCTACCAGCTTGCCGACAGAATTGATCAGGCGATCATGGCTCGTTCGGCAGAGATACGAACTTTAACTAGTATCAATTCCTTGACCAGCAATAAGATCGATATCGCTTCTCGACGAAAAATTCTCAATCAACTACAGCAATCATTTCCTGAATTTGCATGGATTGGATTAACTGATGCCAAAGGCAATGTCATTGTCAGCACCCGCTCACTTCTGGAAGGCAAAGATGTTTCACAACGTCCTTGGTTTATCGAAGGTCAAAAAGGCGATTTCGTAGGAGATCTCCATGAGGCAGTTCTGCTCAATAAAATGCTCGGCGGAACTGAACAAGATCCAAAAAGATTTTTGGATGTCGCATCTCCCCTCTTTGATGACAATGGTCAGCTTTTAGGAGTACTTGGTGGACATTTGAGTTGGAGCTGGGCAAAAAACTTAGGCTCAGAAATTATCCAACCTTTGCAAAGGCGATATCCTGTTTCAATCAATATCTACTCGTCGAAAGGGAAACTCTTATTTGGCCCGTCCGAAGTACAAGAAATTCCGGTCCTCAGTAAAATTGATCACGAGACTTATGGGCGCGCATCTATCGAATCACGCTCTACAGGCAACGTCATCATCGGTATAGCGCAAACGAATATGCAACTAGCAAATGGTGCTGACAGTTTAGGTTGGTATATTTCGCTTGAACAATCCGTGGATAGTGCATTTGGTCCCGCTGCACGAATTCAAAAAGCTATTTTGCTTTCGGGATTAGGTTTAGCTTTGTTGATTGGTGGTTTGGGGTTTTCGCTGATGGGTAAAGCCCACCAATTAACTGAAGAAGTTCAAACTGCCAAAACGTCAGCACAACTTGAACGGGATGCCAATGCCGCGAAGTCGCATTTCTTAGCGACAATGAGCCATGAGATTCGCACGCCCATGAATGGTATCGTCGGCATGACCGATATTATTCTGTCGTCAGATTTGACTCCGGAACAACGAATCCATGCGAATCTGATTAAAAGCTCAACTGAAAGTCTTTTGAACATCCTCAATGACATTCTTGATTATTCAAAAATCGAAGCCCGAAAAATTTCACTTGAAAAAGTCCCTGTGAACATCCATGAGCTTTTCAAGGATACGGTTGCCCTTTTGCAGGCCCCTGCCCGCAATAAAAATCTATATCTCAAACTTGAAGTTCATGAACTCGAGCACAGCATTGTCACTGGCGACCCCACGCGCATACGTCAGATTTTGATCAATCTTGTTAGCAATGCGATTAAGTTCACAAAAGATGGCGGGGTCACAGTTCGCCTCAGCGAAACGCTGTCCAATGACCGCACGAAGGCCATCTATTTGGTCCAAGTTCGCGATACAGGTATTGGTATTCCTAAAAATCTGCAAGACCGAATCTTTGACCGCTTTGAGCAAGCCGACGCCACCACAACACGTAAATTCGGTGGCACTGGATTGGGTCTCAGCATCAGCAAAGAACTCACAAGCCTGATGGGTGGTCAAATCGGACTTACAAGCCAAGAAGCTGCGGGCTCTGAGTTTTGGTTTACCTTGGATCTTACGGTTTCTTCAGAACATGAACTTGCAGTCTTTAAAAGTGCAACGCAGCCCATTGTCAAAACGACGAATGTCAAATCACTCAACTTACTCGTGGCTGAAGACAACCACGTCAATCAGATCGTTATCAAAAATATCATTTCAAAGCTAGGTCATCAGTGCACGGTTGTCGACAACGGTGCAGAAGCGCTGGCAGCCCTCAGGGACAAAGAATTTGATTTAGTCTTTATGGATTGCCACATGCCTGAAATGGATGGCTACGAGGCCACCGAGCGCATTCGCGCCAGTGAAGCCAAATGGTCGAACATTCCCATCGTCGCAGTGACTGCAAGTGCGATGAAGGAAGAACGAGAGCGTTGCCTGAAGGTGGGCATGAACGATTATGTTTCAAAGCCCCTCAATGTTCAGGCGGTTGAAAACGCCTTAAACAGAATCAAAGTGAAATCATAAAACGAAAAAAGGGAAGCAGTTTGCTTCCCTTTTTTTTACCGGTCCTTCTTATTAGAACCCGTCTGTTGTCCCTACTTTGCCGCGAGGACCTTCATCATCAAAAGGAATCATCTCGGCCGCTTGAGAGACAGCTGGTTTCTTTGCAACGGGTGCCGCCATCTTAATAACTTTTGCAGTCGACTTACCTGCAGTCGCCTTCTTACCTGGTGAAGCTTTTTTAGCCACCAACTCTTCATCTCGATGTTCACTGACTTTGATCTCTGATTGACCTGTCACGAAAGAGTTCAGATCATGAACCATGCCCTGCATCTGGCTTGATTGCGACGCAATTTCCTCAGACGTGGCAGCGATTTCTTCAGATGAAGCCGCATTCGATTGAGAGCTTTGATCTAATTGATTCATCGCTTTATTGATCTGTTCAATGCCTGTAGTTTGTTCTGAACTTGCAACAGAAATTTCGTTGTTCAAATCCGCAACTTTTTTAATCGAATTTACGATGTTATTCAAAACACCACCCGACTTGTCTGCGATATCAGTTCCACGTTCAATTTTATCAACTGAATCTTTGATAAGCGTGTTGATGTCTTTTGCCGCCGCAGCTGATCTTTGCGCCAAAGAACGAACTGCCTCTGCAACAACTGCAAAGCCTTTACCTTGCTCACCTGCACGAGCCGCCTCCACTGCTGCATTCAATGCCAGCAAGTTCGTTTGGAAGGCAATATCATCGATCACGTTAATGATCTCTTCGATCTTTTTAGAAGATTGAGAGATGTCTTTCATTGAATCGACAAGATTTTTAATCTCGCGCTCCCCTTCTTCAGCAGCATTACGTGAAGCAGAAGAAAGACTTGCAGCTTGTTTCGCATTATCAGAGTTCATTTTTACCATGGAAGTCATCTCTTCTAATGACGCCACTGTTTCTTCAAGTGAAGCTGCTGCTGTTGTTGATGACTGTGAAAGACTTTGACCTGCCAGAGACAATTGGCCAATGGCCTCATTGACTTGTGAACCTGCATCACGCAATTTTGCGACAACTGTATTCACCGTATTGCTTAAGCCCGTCGCGATAAACATCACAAGACCGAAAACAAGTACACCCGCCACGCAACCGATAATTGATAAAAGCATGAAAGCTTTTTTAGTCTCTGCAGCTTGGAGTTCATTGTTGTCTTTAGCGAGTTTCGTATACATCATTACGATTTCGCCTGCGGCCTTTTTGATCGACGTTGAATTTTTGAGGTAAGTTCCCTCAGTCATTTCTTCGCGAGCCTTCAGAATCTGCTCTTGATCGCCTGTCGCTAACATTCCAATAAAGCGATCGACTTCTTTGAGATACTCAGCCGTCACAGCTTTAATCGGCTTATACATTTCTTCTTCGCCCGGTTGGAAGCTTGCAGACTCATAGTCTTGAATAGCCGTTTTAAATTCCTCGACTGCTATTTTAGCTTTGCCAACATAACTTTCACGGTGTTTTTGCACATCACGATTTCCGACAGCACCCCAAAGATACTGACCGATACGAGCACGACTGCCTTCAACCTCTGCCATGGCTTTGGTGTTCGGAATGACGTTGACGTAAGCATCATTGAGCAAGTGGCTCATTGTGTTTAAACCGTTGTAGGAAATAAATCCGATTGCACCGAAACCAATCATCGGGATGATTGCAGAAACCAACAACTTACCTTTAATACCTTTGAACCACGACTTCATAAATATTTGCCTCATTACTTAGGATGCTATTTGTTCGGAGCAATCATCCTAGAGGTTGAGTTACAAACGTCAGGAAAAGTTGATTATGAATACACTCGCAATTTTGATCTCCATTTGATCATTTTTAACAGAGATCCATTTAGTCTAGGTTGCCTTAAAATGAGATCGACGTTTACTCGACGCCGTTTTCGGAGAATCGAACGAAGATGAAATCACCCGATACCAAGTTGATGGTTCCACCTAAAAGATATTTACCATTGGTGAACCGCTGAATATTATTTGCAAAGGATTCGTAGCTCGCTAAAGGTACATAGATCGGAAGCGGATTGCCAGAGTTGAAAGATGTATCGAAGCTGCCATCTGCGTTGATTCGTCGAATATCAAGATAAGGAGCCGCATCGCCGTCTTCAGTGCTGAAAGCTAAGGTGAACTTACCATCAGTTTCTGGATAGATGCCTCTTAAGTTTGCTTTTGTATATTCTGAAGCATAGGAAACGATACCACTTGTGCCAAAACTAGTATCAACAGTTCCGTCAGCATTGAACTGTTGCAAAAACACCTGACCGCCACCCATTGCAGAATAATTATTGAACAAAAGAATTTTGTTACCGATTAAGTGAATCTCATTCGTCCAATAGTAGTCTGTTCCTGCCAGAGGATTACCTTGATAAATACCTGCTGTCGCAAATGATGGATCCAATGCGCCTGAATCGAGTAAGCGCAATAATTGAACATCATCACCGTTACTGCCACCGACAATAATTTTTCCATCGTCTTGAATTTTAATTGCACTGATTGAATCATAGCCAACGGTCAAATCCGATTCAAATTTCCCACCTGTAGCGAACGTCGTATCCAATGTACCATCAAGATTGATTCGCGCCATTGCCATGGCAGAATCGCCAAAACCCATCGTCGCACCACCAACCAATACTTTGCCATTTTCATCAAGGACCATAGTCATGGGATCAAAATTGTCTTCAGAGAAATTGAAATCCACATAACCCGTTCCATTGAATGTCGTATCGAGCACACCTGCTTCGGAATACTGGAGGACTCGAGTGGCACGATTGAAACTAGGATCCATATAGCTCAGCAATGCGACAAGCTTTCCATCAGGGCGCTCGATCACATCAAAGATTTTTTGGCCACCACCTGTTTGACCTGAATCAACAAGAACCATTCCACTGGTACCAAATGTTGTATCTACCGCTCCGTTGGGATTAAATCGAACGATCAAACCATCGACGCCGTTGCTATCTGTTGTTTCACCGACAGCAAGGAATTTACCGCTCTCAAGAATTTTATAATTATAAAGGAAGTCTTCAGTCAGCTGACCGATGTTAACAAACTTATCGCCACTGTTATGAAAGCTCGTATCGGCAGCGCCAGTGCTTGTTAACTGCATCAGAACAGTTGAGCCCTTAGAATTGCCCATATCATAAGTTCCTCCATACAGGAGGTAGCCACCACTAGTCAGGGCTTTTATTTGATTAATGTGAGCTACTTCGCCCGTGACGAATTCAAACATTTTGAACCCTGTGGAATTAAAAGATGTATCGGTGGAACCATCGGCATTCAATCTTGCCACGAAAGCTTGACTAGCCATCATGGAACCTGCGCTGCCGGCGACTAATATTTTTCCATCGTCCTGAACTTCCAGTGCTAGGATATTTTCTTCGTCGGCGGTGAAGTCGCGAACGATATAGCCTGTTGTATTAAATGTCGTATCAAGTGCACCGGCTGAAGTAAATCTTGCGACAATAACGTCATCATTATTGTTACCGACAACGATGATGTTGCCATTACTTAAAATCCGTCCATCAAAAATATCATTGGGAGTACTCGCCGAGGCTGTCGCCTTCCCGCCCGTACCAAAAGTTGCATCCAACGCGCCACTTGTCGTCAGTCGCATCATTGCAATTTTCTTCGTTCCGTTTGTTGAGGAGCCCAACAACACTATCTTTCCATCGGATTGTAAGAGCACTTTTCTTAATTCATCATAGGAACTGCCAGGATTAAATTCGGCTGCGAATATTCCCGCAGTACCAAATCCTGAATCAAGTGAGCCATCCGGATTCACACGAATCACATAGTAGCCATCATTGGATTGGCCAGCGACCAGAACCTTTCCATCTGTTTGAACTTTCATATCAAGAACATAATCAGAGCCACTGAAATCGAAAGTCACCATGCCTGTTTTATTAAAGTTAAGATCGTACGAACCATCGCTATTAAAGCGCATGAGGAAAATATTCTCGCTGCCTGGAGTATACTGACCGGCGACGTAAACATACTCACCGAATTGCGCAAGGCTTGCTGGATAAGTTTGAAAGATGGTGTCTGAATTAACAGCCATGACGCCACCCTGTTGATAACCAAATGTCGCATCGAGACTGCCATCAGAATTGTACGACTTTAAAAAACCGAATGAACCACTGCCGCTGCCATAGCCTGTGATCCAAATACGACCGTCATCCATCATCATCATCGCAGCAGGAGAGTCAGACGAGTCTGTTTCACGCAAACGATTCCAAGTAGCCACACCGTGACCACCAAATGTCGTAGAAATGTCAGGAGACGTAATCACTGGCGATTTGCTAAATAAGTCGGACATAGATGCACTCAAAACCCCACATCCTGATAGTAACAGGACGGAGTACGCCGTAATGATGGTCTTCAAAAACGTTATCCGGTGAACCATGCATTACTTATCGGACCTAAGAACATGAAAATTTATACGATAGACTCAGCTATACGTTTCATACTGAGAATCAGACAAAAATAATTCATGAAAACTTGAGGATTACTCCAGCAAAGTCAAAGTAAGACGGCCTATTCCACACCATTCTCTGTAAAGCGGACAAAGAAGTGATCTTCCGTCGCTGAGAAAGTACTCACGCCACCAACGAGATATCCGCCATCACTCATTCGAGCAAATGAACGAACATCAGCAAGATTACCGAGAGGCACATAAAATGATGGCGGAGCGAAGCTCGCATCCATTGTGCCATCAGCATTCACGCGTTTTAGCAGTATCTCTCCCAGACCGTCGGCATCTGTGTTCGCAAGCACGACTGTGATCTTGCCGTTATCTTCAACAGAAGCGCCGCCCATGTACGCGGATGTATAGGATGAGAAAGTCATTAATCCATTTGTTCCAAAACCAGTATTCACACTTCCATTATCATTCAATTGAAAAATAAATCCCTGACCGGAGTAATTACCGGCAAGCGTGATTTTATCGTTCACCACGTTTGCAAATAACCAATAGGAATCTACACCACCCATTGGATTGCCTGAATAAACGCCTGCGGTTGCAAATGAAGTGTCCGTCGAGCCATCCGCATTCAAACGGATGACATGAAGATTCGTTGAATCAATCCCCACGACGAGGACTTTGCCATCACTCAATTCATACACGGCCGTACCAAAGTCATCGTCGGACGAGATATCCAATTCGACTTTGCCCGTAGTATTGAACGACGTATCGTAAGTGCCATCAGCATTCAAACGTGCGACGGTCATGCTAGAGTCCGCCACGTTCGAACTTGTGCCACCAACATAATAAATCTTATCGTTACTCGCTACCGTCAAATAGCCTGCTGTCACATCCGCTTTCGAAAAGTTTAAGACGTTATACCCGGTCGAATTGAAAGTCGTATCAACAACACCCGCGACAGTAAAACGCACGATTCTTGCTTTCGAGTTCACTCCATCACTATAACTCATCAACAAGAGAACTTTGCCATCAGATTGCTGCCCAAGATCAGAAGCACGCTCCCAGGATCCACCGTTGGCAGAGTACTCGACAGTACCACCCGTACCGAATCCTGTATCGATCGATCCATCAGAATTAAACTCAGAAATGATAACAGCTTGAGTTGATGTGGATTCCGAGCTCCCTGCAACGGCAAATTTTCCGTTTGCAAAAAGTTTGGATACTTCCATTCGCTCATCACTCATTTCACCGATATTAACGACTTTTTCACCCGTCGTATGAAAACTCGTGTCGAGTGCTCCTGTAGACATAAGTTTTTGAACAACCGTATAGCCTTTGGAGGTTCCAGAATCATAGTACGATCCCATGATTAAAAACTTACGATCACTTAAGACCGTCAGCTTCATGATCATGCTATTCGGAGCACTGGCAAGATCATAAACTTTATGCCCGGTACCATTAAAAGAAGTATCAGTACTGCCATCTGAATTTAGTCGCGCAACAATAGCCTGCCTGCTTGAGAACGGACCGACTGCACCTGCAACAACAATTTTTCCATCTGCCTGAACATCCATTGTCGTCAGTGCTTCGTCATCACCTGTAAAATCACGAATGACATAGCCTGTAGTATTGAAAGAAGTATCTAAGACACCCGCTGAAGTGTATTTCACTATGATCGCATCGGAATTGTTATTACCCGCAAAAACGATGCTGCCATCTGCTAGGATTTTTCCGCCATAAATGTAAGTCGGCGAAGAGATCAACGTTTTAACTTTCCCCGCTGTACCAAATGTTGTATCCAACGTACCGTTCGTGTTCACTCGCATGACACCGGCCTTAGTAGTTCCATTCTGTGTCGTACCGGCTAAAATAATTTTGCCATCTGGTTGCACAAGCATCGTGAAAAGCTCATCGTTAGACACACCAACGTCAAAGCTCTCTGTGAAAAGGCCCGCGGTGCCAAAGGTAGTATCGAGCGTACCATTAGAGTTGACGCGAATAACGAAATAACCAATGGCTGAATTTCCGCCAACGAGAATTTTCCCATCAGCCTGAACCGCAACACTGGCTACACGATCATACCCATTGCCGGACTCAAACGTGAACAAGCCCGTTTTATTAAAACTCGAATCGTAGGTGCCATCTTTTTTTAATTTCGTGATAAAAACTTTTTCGTCACCTGGATCGTATTGTCCAGCGATGTATACGGAATCTCCAAACTGCGTGAGCGCCATCGGATAGTGCACACCCAGCACATTTTGATTTTTGATGGCCGTCGCACTTCCACTTTGATAGCCAAAATCTGTATCAAGACTGCCGTCGGAATTATAAGATTTAACAAAGCCTGAATTATTAAAACCTGCACTCGTTCGGCCGATGATCCAAATACGCCCATCTTCTAAATGCAAAACATCTAAAGGATTATCATCAGATTCACCCACGCGCTGATAATTCCAAAGCATAACCCCACTTTTTCCGAAGGCCGCATACGAACTTGGAATTGAAGTCGAAGGTAGGATTTTGCTCAAATCAGATTTACTTGCAGTCAGAACTCCACAGGCAGAAAGCAGAAAAGAGACACAACTAAGAATGGCGATATTCAGAAACGTAGTCCAAGCAACCATGCACTACTTATCGGTTTTGTAATTAATGAATCAAGATGGTGGAACTAAATATCGCGTGTCATTCTGAGAAGGGCGCAAATAATTTCGCGAATACTTAAAAGTGTTTTCTCGGATTTCTGTCAGTTTTCCTCGGGGTTTTGAAAAAGCCCTTTGTCTTTAAATCCGAGTCTACCTACGAATGGCAATTTGATTGCGGGCCTGACGAAATCAATCCCAAAATTCATTCCGAGTATGTTCAGTTCAAGTCCGTCGACAAGCCCCACTCGTGCCCCGAGCATTCCAAAAAGTGAAAACTGCAAACCAGTTCCCGACTCTGTGACACCAAATGGCTGTGCTTGCCCAATCCAATCCTTACCGATCGCATTCGGCGGAAGATCTGCGTAAATGCCTGGCGTGTTTCTCATCACGTAAGATACGAACGTGTTGCTGTTCGGACCTGGATAAACGCGATAGTCGTTGGGGTAAGGATAAGACTCAATCGCTTTTAACATATGCGGAATCATCTCTTCTGCTTCTTTGCCGCGCGCTTCGAAATGCATTTCTGGTGCATTGCCAAACCATCGACTGTCGGGCTCACGATGGCTCATACGCACGACAGAGCGACCTGTGCCTGCATAATAGCCGATCACTTCATAGATTTCATATTCACTGGCATTCGCCGGTTTGATCGCGATCCACGGATGAACAGCTAAGTTGCCCTTCCATCCATAAGTGCGTGCAGAATAAATTTGCACGATCGCGCGTTTTTCATCCGCCGCTTTCGGAGCAATACCAATAGAGCTGCGATCAGCCGTTCGCCAATCTTGTGCTAAAGAAAATGTCGATTTTAAAAACAGAAATACAGAGAGGATCATCGCTTTGTTATTCACAAAATCCTTTCGACAGAACTCTAAGTCTAATGGATTTCCGCTGCGATCAAAAGAGTCTTGCTAGTTATTGGACCAGCGTATCGCACTGGGCGCGAACTGCTTTGGCACTCAAAGTTCCTTCCTGACAGGATTTGATCAATCTTCGCACAGCTTCGAGCTTATCAGCCTCGGCTTTAATACTTTCTATCTTAGTCGCCAAAGATTTGGCTTCTTTCAGCACACTCATTTCGAGCTTCACAGCTAAAGCCAAACGACTTTGTTCAGGCGTTCCTGGCTGATTGTGCTGTTCTATTTCAGAAAGCAGGTTGCGCAAAGGAACTGGAAACAGACTTGAAAGAAAACCGATCTCTTCCAATTTCAGGCGAAACATCGGGTCTAACAAAGCGTGCTGACCTTGATTGCGATAATATTCTTTGAGGTAATGACTGCGCTCTGTCTTCAAGCGTTCGTTATCAAGAAACGAGGGATTACAAACGATCGTGCAAAATGATGGCACTTTCTTTTTGGTGATATCAACGAGCATTTGATCAAAGACGGTGAATTCTTTTTGATAGTCACGACCAATTGCTAACAAACTGCGAAGATTTGGATCAGCGGCCTCGGGATCATAGATCGCTGATTCCGCTGCTTCGATAGAGATCTTTTTTTTGAGTGGTTCGGCAGCCGTGGCTTTCACGACTTCATCGACCGCAAGATAAGACAAACCCGTTAAGCCAATGATTGCACACAGCACAAGGCTGACTGCAAAGATCACTAAAAATATCGCGATAGTTTTAACGGATTTCATTGGGAAAAACTTTAACAAAGCCCGAAGGCTTTGTCATGGGAAGTTCTAGATTTCTGCTTGAGGGTCGTTGTAGCCCACATCACCCAGTTTTTCTTTGGCACCTTTAACAGATCCTTGAGCCGTGTCTTTTGAAAGAACACGTTTTAATACGGCTCTAGCTGAATCATCTAGCATCAAAGTGAAACCGCGTGGCACGAAAGCATTTGCTTCGACGGCGCGTTTTAAGTCCGGATTGAACATCAAGAAGTCTTCTTTACCTAGACCGCTCAATTTCATCAACTCTTTTGCACCCATACTGCGTGCCAATTTAACTGTGTGAAGATCTAGCTCACGTTCGTATTCAAGATCTTGGAAAAGTTCTGAATGATAACGTTCAGCAAATAATGCTGCTAAGAATTCCGAATAAAAATTCGACGAAGCAAAATCAAAAGAGCCTGAGCGGTATTTCGCTACGATAGTTGAGAGTTCAGAACTGCCCGCTTTCGCCATCGCTTTACGAATTCCACCAGGACCATGATTCCAAGCCGTGACAGCTAAAGGCCATGAACGCTTTAAGATCATGTGATTTTCTTTAAGTAATCTTGCAGCTGCATCAGTTGCTTTAAATGGCGAAATACGTTCGTCGATGTGGTCTTGAACGACCATGAATTTGCCGCCTGTGCTTTCCATAAATTGCCATAAACCGGAAGCACCCACTTTGCTCTTTGCGTGCTTATTGAAACTACTTTCAACAAACGGCAAACGAGTCAATTCAACTGGCATTTTGTGATTACGGAAAATTTCTTCCATGCCTTTAAGGTATAAAGGACTGACTTCAAGACCTTCTTGGAAGAAGTTACGTTGACCCACTTGAGTGCGCACGTTTCTTAAAGCGACTTGCGCGTTCTTTTTCAAAGTGCCCGGCAATTGCGATAACGCTTGTTCAACAGATACTTCGTAACTGTTGCCTTGATCAACTGCTTTACCGCGAGAAAGTTTATTCAAAGCTGCACGGACAAGTTCCACTTCTTTTTTAACGATCTTATCAGCGCGCTCATTACGCAACCAACGCACGCGAGGCACGTCTGATTCGATGATATCCGTTACGTCTACGACACGATAGATGATCCACGGATACAACGAGTGATGAATAATACGCGCATGATAATCATAGCGTGTATAAACATCGAACCAAAAACCAACACGGTCACGCAGACCTTCAGGGATTTGGAAATCAGCAGAAATTAAATTTTGATAGTCATTCAAAATGGCTTCACGGTTCACGTGAATCAATGGCTTGGACGCCACGATTTCTTCTTCGCTTTCAACGACAGGAGTTTCCACGCTGGGACTCAATACACTGGAGCCCATTTCAGTTGCGACTAAAACTGCAACAACGTTCAGGCCAAGAAATAGCATAATTCGCATTAACAAACGGTTCTTCATGCCCGAATGTAGAGCAATGAAGATGCCGAGTGATGGTGACTTGGAAACCCTCTATAGAGCTTTAGAGGCCTATATTTTATTCACAGAGCCGCTTTGCGCGGCCTCTCTTGGTAAAATGTTTCAAAATCGAACAAGAGTTCGCTAGTGAATCACACCCGTAACAATCGCTGTCAGAGTGAGAGAACCGACAATAATCCAAAGCAAAACGCCTTGGAAAAACGGCTTCGGTCCCACGGCTTTCAGTGTTTCTCGAGTGAGCGAACTCCCAATCAAGAACAACGTTACTACCAAGCAGCGTTTTGCAATCGCTTCGATCGTGTGACCGAAAGGTTGGATTTGTGGAACGAATGTGACGAGCGCTGCTGCCAATAAAAATCCTGCGATGAACCAAGGTTTTTTACCTTTTGCTGCACCGGCATCTTTGTTTTTACGAGAGTAAATAAGACCAATCATGAATGCGACTGGAACAATCCACAATGCACGCGCCAGCTTCACTGTTGTACCTGTTTGCAATGCTTCCGCACCATATTGCATGCTCGCACCGACGACAGAACTTGTATCGTGAATTGCTAAAGCTGCCCACAAACCGAATTGATGTTCTGACAAATTTAATTGATGACCGACGAATGGGAATAAGAACAATGCTGTCGCGTTCAAAACGAACACAGTTCCCAATGCTACTGAAACTGTATTGGGTTTTGCGCGAATAACTGGAGCGACCGCTGCAATGGCACTACCACCGCAGATCGCTGTGCCCACTGAAATCAAAGTTGAGGTTTCTGATTCAACTTTGAGAATGCGACCTAAGATGTAACCTAAAATGAGGGCAGAAAAAATTCCGACAACAGTATAACCAATACCTTGCAAACCCACTTGCGCGACGATTTTTAGATTCATTCCGAATCCCAAACCAATCACTGACCAAGAAAGAAGCTTGTGAGTCCACGCCCGCGTTTTATCAGCAAACGGATTTCCAAGTGTCAACGCGATGGCGACACCTAAGAATAATGCATATCCAGAACTCATGAACGGAGCCAAACAAAGTAACAAAGCCAAAACGTACACAACACGAGCTAACACTAAAATCCCCTACTCAGACGCTGCAATCAACTGATGGTACTGCCAAGTGCGAGTATCCACATCAAAAGACAATTTATATAAAACACAGTTAGGCAAAGCCACTGCTTCCGCTGGCGCATTTTCACAATGATGAACAACTCGGCGCAAACTTCCACCATGAGTTGAAATCGCGATGCGTTCGTATTGTGGATGCTGACGACAGAACTCTTCAATACAACTGATCATACGTTTGAGGTGATCACTTTTCTTTTCACCACTTGGAAATGCAAAATGAACATCTTCTGGCGCAACCGAGACCCAACGATCCCAGAAATTATCGCCATGCAATTTGGTGACATCATCACGAAGCATACCTTCGGCAATGCCGACGTGACACTCACGCAAACCTTTATTTTCATACAAAGGAACTTTAAGAACCTTGTTTACGATCTTTGCTGTCTCGCGTGCGCGACTAAGATCGGAAGTAAAAATCACTTGAGGCTTAAAAGGTGCGATCAATTCTGCAAGTTTGTGAGCTTGATCGACACCCGTTTGATTGAGCGGAATGTCGGTGTGACCTTGAAGTCTGCGTTCGCGATTCCAATCGGTCTCACCGTGTCTGAAAATATATAAATCCAATTAACGAGTACCCCAGCCAATAAGGTCGATGATGAAACGTTCTGTATACATATCGACGTAAATTCTTCCTAAACGTTGTCCTTGGAAAATCGGACGGAACGTCACACCTACTGTGCAACTTTGCCCTGGAGGTAAAACTTTTGGACAAGTCGTCCAAGTTTCATAGTCATCACCTTGCCAGTAAACGCCTTTAAAATTAATGGCGGTTTTAGCACGAATGTTCCATTGGGCATAGGCATTTACACCCACGCGCACGTGGCCAAAGTTGAAGGAATAGTAAGTGTCATGCGCGAGAGTTTGCACGAGTGCTAATGGCGATAGATCGCTCTCGTTGGTGATTTCGGCTTGAGAGGCTTGAGACAAGGAACTTACGAACAGAATCAAAAGTGCGAAGTACTTCATGTGGTTCTCCTCTGGATGTGGTTTTAAGACAGTCAAAATCACATCAGGATTTCAGAGGGAAAGCAACCCAATGACACGAGCCGCAACTCATCTTCATAGGGGTATTTGATCACTTGTGGTTCTTCGAGTTTTGATTGTTGCCAACTGCGAGTCGAGGCCTTTAAATTGAACCATGGCAGAATTAAGCTCCCATCAAAAGCAGCAGTTGTTTGAACAAGGCTGGGTTGTTATTCCTCAAGTAGTCCCATTAGATATGGTTCGAGCTGCTCGAGAAGCTATTAATTCGACTATTGAAAATCATCTTGATTCAATTCAAACAATCACTCACGAGCTTAAAACAGATCCGCGGCTAACAGGTTTACTACAAAAAACAGAAGCTTTTGATCTGATTGAATCAGCCTTGGGTAAAGGAAAAGTTGTTCCATCTCTGAACATTCAAGCTGCCTTACGATTCCCAGTCAGTATAATAGATGGAAATAATTTGATTCCCCACGTGGATGGATTTCATCCTACACAAGGCGAAAAAACTGCATCTATAAAACCTTTCATCGCAAATGTGGGATTTTTTTTGAATGACTTGGATCAAGAGAACGCAGGGAATTTCACAGTCTGGCCTGGAACCCATCGTTCATTTGCAGAGTATTTCAAAAAAAATATTCCAGACCCGAACTTGAAATTTGGTATCCCACCAATAGCACTACCGCAACCAGTGCAAATTAAAGCTAAGGCTGGTGATATGGTAATTGCGCACTATCAATTGGCCCATACAGCGGCAACTAATTTTAGCCAAGCAGTAAGATATGCCGTCTATATTCGTATGCATCACGCAGACAGACCGAAAGATTCTCTCGATGTTCTGACTGATATTTGGAAGTACTGGTACGGAATATCTCAATCCGTCGGATGACCATCACTATGGGCGACATTGGCAGTAGAGCGTTATTTTTGAATGACAAATTCGTTAATTTGAAAAAGCTGTTTGACAGGTATTTTCGTCGAAATGTTTTTCTTTCTACAATCTTGTATAGCTACTTGCGAATCACCTCCCATTGTCTCTATTGAGCCTCAAGTGAGGTTTTTAGTTTTATTTCGAGTCGCATCCGCTTTGATTTTACACCTCTGCACGCAAGCCATTTAAACGCGTAAAATCTCACTCTCAAAACCCATGTTATGTTCTCCCCACAAGGAGACTTCTATGAAAATTGATAGCCGCATTCTCAATATTCAACAAAATGTTCAACAGCTTTCGGATCGCGTTTTGATTGAGCAAACGGATTTTTTGGCTGAGCACGAACGCGGAATCACGATTTTGGTTTTACGCCATTTGCGTGAGGTTGAAATTCGTCGGCTCTATATCGATCTGGAATATTCTTCGATGTATGCTTATTGTATTAAGAGACTTAAATTTACGGAAAATGAAACGCAGACTCGCTTGGCGTCAGCGCGGCTTTTGACGGAGCTGCCTCAGATTGAAAAGCAAATCGAAGATGGCAGTTTAAATGTTACGAATCTTTCGAAGATTCAAAGCTTCTTGCGTGCGGAGAAAGCTGTTCAACAAGGTTTGAATCAAGATGAAAAACTTGCGTTGATTGCCAAATGTGAAAACAAACCTACCCGTCAAGTCGCCAAAGATCTAATTCAGAAGTCCCATCAACCAGCTTTGCTCGCTGAGAAGTTTCATATGACTTCGGAAGTTGAGAACGGCAAATTACTTGAACAACAGTTTACAAAGTTTGAAGCTTTGTTAGATGACGAGGCTACTGAGTTACTTCAAGAATTTAAGAATCTTTACGCGCATGAGCTTCAAGATGGAGCTAATGTATCTGTTCTGACTTTCTTGCTGAAGAAGGCAGTAGCTTTTAAAAGGAAAAAATTGGGTTTATCAGAGCCCGATAAAAATAACGCTCCAGTGCCAATGTCGCCCAAGGTTACTAAAGCTAGAAAAGCAACTGTCCCACAACGAAAACCGCTGAGTGCCGCTGTGAAAAGATTTGTTTGGGATAGAGCCCAAGCTTGCTGCGAACACAAAGATTCGAAGTCAGGCGCTCGCTGCAATTCTAAGTTTGCGCTACAACCCGATCACATTATTCCATTAGCTTTAGGTGGAACGGACGACGTCAATAATTTACAGCTTTTATGTCGTTCGCATAACTCTCGTCGAGCCGTCAAAACATTTGGAGTTCGGAGGTCAAGCTAGCACCGCGTTTTTTTATGTTCGGCGCTCGTGCCACTCGCACCAGTTTTGTTCTGGGAGCGCACGACCCTCGCTGACAAAGCCTAAGACTTCGCCCATCGCTTTGCCCACGCCGCTTGCTGAGGCTGGGTTTTGGCCCGTTACTAAGCGGCCGCTCTTCACCACGTGTGGAGAGAAATTAGGCGACGCCGTATGCCGTGCTCCCCGTTTTTCTAACATTGCTGCGAGTAAGAAAGGCACAGCCGTTTCCCAACCCACCGCACGTTCTTCTTCATTTGAAAAACACGCGATCTCATGACCAGCCACCAAATAACTGCCATCACTCAAACGTACGTTCACGAGCCCCGCAGGACCGTGGCAGACAGCACCGACGACTCCGTCATTTTCGTAAATGCGGGCGGTTATTTTTTGGATGTCAGAATTTTCTGGCAGATCAAACATCGCACCGTGACCACCAACAAAAAAGACTCCCGCATAATCATCAGGATGAACTTGATCCGGTGTCAGAGTGTTTTCTATTTTAAAATTAAAATCATTATCGTTCATCCAAATCGCGTTCACAGGATCATCCATCTTCACACCATCCAGTGGCACTTGCCCGCCATGAGGACTGACCATGTCGATCTCATAACCGGCGTTTTTAAGTTCTTCATAAGGATGAGTGATCTCTGAAAGATAAGCCCCCGTGTGATGACCGGTACTGCCGAGTTGATCTTGGCTTGTTAATACGAATAGAACTTTGGAAGAATTCATAACCGCCTCCGTGATCCGCGAGTACTTTTAGAATGCGCTGGGGCTTTTACCTCCGCAATGGCGGTGCGCCTTCTCTGGCAATATGCAAAAAAGAATACTCGCACAAAGTCTTGATTTCTTTCTGACCAATCAATGCTAAGGTCCGCCCATCATGAAAGTCCTTTTCCAAGACGAAAACCTCATCGCCATTGATAAGCCCGCCGGCTTTCACGTGCACCCTCACGAAGAGCGCCGCCATCGCGTTCCGCGTGAACAGGTTTGTCTTTATGCGGTTCGTGATCTGGTTGGAAAACATGTTTATCCCGTTCACCGTTTGGATGCAGGCACCTCGGGTGTTTTAATTTTCGCATTGTCTTCGGATGCCGCTCGCACGATGTGTGAACTCTTTAACGAGCGCACAGTCAAAAAAACTTACAGAGCCGTGGTTCGCGGTTTTGTGAAAGAAACTGATTCCATCGCATTGCCGTTGGAATTGGATTCCACGGGCACTCCCGTTGATGCGCTGACGGAATACCGTCGCTTAGCCACCAAAGAATTTGCTGTAAAAATCGGCAACCGCTTCCCCACTGCTCGCTACTCTCTCGTGGAAGTTTATCCCCATACAGGCCGTTATCATCAGATTCGCCGCCATTTCAATCGCATCTCGCATCCCCTGCTGGGCGATGCGGAACATGGGGATACACGCCATAATCAATTCTTTCGAAATGAGCTTGGAATTGACGGACTTTGCCTGCGCGCGACCGGTGTTTCTTTTAAACATCCATGGTCCGGTGAAGAGCTTTTACTTAAAACTTCTGACAGCGATTTCTCGAATGAAAATGACGCTGCTAAGTGGAATAAAATTCATCTTCTTTTCCCTCATTGACGGACGCATTGGGCGGGCGTAGATACATCGAACTCAAAAAAATCCAGAGGTCATGTATGTCGCGATCACAGGCTATGAACAAGCTTTTGATTCTGTTCGGATTGTTATTAATTTTGCTCGTTACTCTGCAAGCGCCAGCTCAAACTCTTGAGCACAAAATGAGTGTGGAACTTGTTCCGTCACTTAAAATCCTTAAAGGCACAGACACTCTGACTTTCCCACCGAAGTCGCCTCGTAAAGCCAGTTTCTTATTGCACAAAGATTTAGTCGTCACAGTCGCAAGCCCTGGCGACAGCATCGTAGTTCTACATCCTGCAGCTGCAGATTCTCCATTTGTTGAATACGGTTTGGAATTAGGTGCGCAGGACAACAAAGTCACTTTGGACTATCAAGGCGTGATCTACGATCCTGTTGTTAACGAAGACAGCCGCGGTTTGATTGCCCCTGAAGGTGCAACCCTTTTTGGCAGCACATACTGGTATCCATTTATCCTCGACACGCAAGTCACGTTTGACGTCACTGTCAAAACTCCGAAGGCTTGGACTTCACTTGTTCAAGGCGAAATGAGTTCTTTATCCAGCGACGCCGAATCTCAAACTGCGCGTTTTGTACAAATCTATCCGCAAGAAGAAATTTATCTCGTTGCCGGTCCATTTAAGAAAACTGTGAAAGAAATGAAGAACGGCATCAAGTTGCAAATTCTTTTGCGTGGTGATGACAACGGACTTTCAACGAATTTGCTTTCGGTTTTACCTGACTACATCAATCACTATTCTCAAATTTTGGGTGCCTACCCTTACAAAACTTTTTCAGTGGTCGAAAATTTCTGGGAAACGGGTTACGGCATGCCGGGCTTCACACTTCTGGGGCCCACAGTCGTACGCCTGCCGTTCATTTTGACTTCGTCATTGCCACATGAAGTTTTGCACAACTGGTGGGGCAACGGTGTTTACGTTGATTACGATCGCGGTAACTGGAGCGAAGGTTTGACGACGTATATGTCGGACTATTGGCAGCAGGAACTTTCTGGTCAAGATCGCGATTACCGTCTATCTGCTTTGATGAGCTATTCAGACTATGTCACAACTGGCACAGGCAAAGACTTTCCACTGAAAGATTTCAAAGGCCGTCACAACGCTAGCTCACAAGCCATTGGTTATTCGAAAGCGATGATGTTCTTTCATATGCTCGATTTTCAAATGGGACGTGATGCTTTCCAAAAATCACTTCAAGATTTTTATCAGAACAATTTATTTAAACGTGCAAGCTACGATGATCTGCTTGTGAGTTTTGAAAAAGTCAGTGGTCGCTCATTAAGTGGCTTGTTTGCCCAGTGGACAGAGCGCACGGGCGCAGCTCACCTTGAATTGGGTGATGTACGAATGATGATGTGGCATGGTGGCAGCTTCAGCACATCCTACGTGTTAGCGCAAAAAGGTGCTGAAAATTACGAACTCAACGTGCCTGTCATTTGGAAATTAGAAAATGGTGAAGAGATCCGTCAATGGGCGAAACTCACTGAAAGCTCACAAGTGTTTAATCTCATCAGTCGCTCTCGTCCGGTGAAAGTCGAGGTGGATCCTGAGTTTCACATCTTCCGCGATCTTTATTTGGAAGAACGCCCTGCAACTCTGTCAGGAATTTTTGGCGCTAAGGAAGTTCACTTCTTCCCGCAAAGTGCATCTGCTGACCAAACAGCCTTTGCTGGTGTTTGGAAGAAGCAAATTGCAGGTAAGTCGTATTTGCATGCTGTTGGTGAAGCGGTGAAGCCAGAACAAGACGGCATGATCGTACTTATCGGCGACAGTGTGGAGGCTCGCTCCTTTATGAAGAGCCAACTGACTGGACAAAATTACGATATCAACGGCGAGTCGTTGTTTATCCATGGTCAGGAATATTCATTAATGGATGGCAGCTTTGTGATCGTCACACGTCGCAAAGAGAATCCTTCTCAACTAGTGGCATGGGTGCGCTGGAGTGCTGACAACAGTTCTCAAGATTGGGCTTCTCGCCTGACACACTATGGTAAATACGGGATCTTAGTCTTTAAAGGACGTCCAAATGTTTTGAAAAGCACTTGGCCTACGCTCGAATCCCCGCTAAAACGTAAGTTATAGAAAACCAATTGAGAATCCGGAGGTACCATGACTGAAAAACAAAACAAAAAGATCGTCGACCTATTGAATGAAATTATCGAGCTAGAGATCTCTGGTGTCGTTCGTTACTTGCATTATTCTTTGATGATCAAAGGTCCAAACCGTATTCCAATCGTAAAATGGTTCAATGAACAAGCAAACGAAGGTTTCACGCATGCTTCAATGATCGGTGAAAAGATCACGGCTTTGGGTGGCCACCCTTCTTTGAAAGTAAGACCTGTTCCAGAGACTAAATCTCACAAGGTTCTTGAAATCTTGAAAGAGTCTTTAGAGTTCGAAGAAACAGCATTGGCAAAATACCACGAAGTCTTGAAACACGTCGGTGACAATATCGCGTTGGAAGAGCTGATCCGTGAAATGATCAGACACGAAACAGAACACTGCGAAGAAGTAGTGAAAATGTTGGAAGTGAACTAAGAGCTGAAGCCAGCTTGAAGTAAAAAAAAAAGAGGACTTTGAAAGTCCTCTTTTTTTTGTCTATTTTAAAAAGAAATGAAAACTAGAACTCAACGTTGAAAATTTGAGTTTCAACATTGCCGGCTGCGTCTTTCAAAGACACGCGAACTTCCCATAGGCCACCCATAACGAAATACATTTTAGTGACAGCATAGACACCTACCAACGTATTCCCCGAAGCATCCACCGCTGTATTGATTTTAACTGGGCGCGAACCGTGCCCCATGTCTGGCATCCATAAAACCACTGCGAATTGATCTTCGATCGCCAAAGGAATTTGCGAAACAGCGTCTTTAAATTCAACCGTCATCGCATTGGGTTTACCTAAAACGGGAGCTTCGGCGAATGTGGCCGTCGCTTGAACCGTACCATTTTTAAAGAACAAATCATACGACTGCGCCATCGCTGGGAGGTTAAAAAGCAAAGCTGCTGCAAATAAGAATGATTTCATGAAGAACCTCTTTATGAGTTTTATGTGAGTTTGAAATATCTGATTCACGCCATAGACTCAAGATCAAAGAGCTGATAGAGCGAATGACATGAACTTTGTTCTTCTCTGTCTTACTACTCTTTTAATGAGTGTGGCTACTGCCCAGCCGCTCCCGCAACAATTTGTTGCAGTCGACGTGCTTTCTGGAAAAAGAGCAACAGTTCAGTTATCTTCTCAAAAAAAAGCACTGGTTGTGATTTTTATGTCAGCCAACTGCCCTTCATCAACGGCTCATGTGGGCACGGTGAAGCAGCTGCAAACGACATACAAACAATTTGAGTTTGTTGTTCTTCATTCTAACCAGGATGAAACACTTGCGCTGGCGAAGAATTATTTTGCGACGTTGAATTTACAAATGCCGATTCTGCAAGATGAAGGCGCTGTTTATGCTGACAAACTGAAAGCGGCGAAAACTCCGCATGTCAGTGTCCTAGGAAGCCGTGGTGAGATTCTCTATCAAGGGGGCATCACAAATTCCAATGACCCTGCCCGCGCCGATCAGTTCTTTTTGAGGGATGCTTTAGAAAATATCGAAAAGTCACAACCCGTGAAAGTGCCCCTCGGCAGAACACTCGGTTGCTTGATTCATCGAGGAGAGAAAAATGTTTGGTAAATTATTTTTAACTATTTCACTTTTAGTTCTCGCTGCGTGCGCAAAGCCAAACTGGGCACCGACTCGCTCGCTGGATCCGATTTCACAAAGCGAAGAAGCCGCCTGCAGTTTGAAATTCTCTAAATCAGGGGTTTGTATTTACTGGAAATGGGAAAAACATCCCAATGAAAGCGATGTTGGTAGTTTTGTTTTCAAAACCTACACCATCGACGAAGACGGTTCTATGAACGCCGCCGATATTCAAGACGATATGAATGTCGAACTGTGGATGCCTGACATGAGCCACGGTTCAAGCCCCGTTGAAGTTTCAAAAACTGCCGTTGGCACTTACCGTGCTGACGAAGTTTTCTTTATCATGCCAGGAAAATGGGAAATCAAATTTCAAATCAAAAAATCAGGAGTGATTCAAGATGAAGCTGTTTCTGTCATTCACTTCTAGTTTTTTACTTTTACTCAACAGCACAAATGCGTTGGCGTCAGCATGTTGCAGTGGTGGTTTTGCGGCCCCTGCGCTGATCGCTGGCGAACAAAAAGCTCAGTTCACACAAAACCTCTCACTGTCAGAAGAGCATGCTTACGTCGACAATGAAGGCTACTGGCACGATGCGAGTGAAAAAGAGTACATCCAAACTTTGCGTCTTGAAGCCGCGCATATCATTAGCGATCGCTGGCAAGTCGGCATATCGGCTCCATATTTGGAAAGATCCAAAGCTGGCAACAGCGCTTCTGGATTCGGCGATATCTCCGGCACCGTCGGTTATGAAGCTGTCACAGATTGGACCTACGATCCTTGGCAACCAAAGACAATCTTGTTTGGTCAATTGATTGTCCCAACAGGAAAGTCTATTTATGAATTCAACGACGCCATGGCATTAGATGCTCGAGGCAGAGGATTTTATTCGACTGGCATCGGTGGCTTATTAACAAAAAACTGGATGAAGTGGGACGCTTTCTTAACGGCTGAACTTCATAAAGGTTTCACAAAGCAAGTCGACAACCAGCAAATCCAAGGCGAACTGGAACCGGGCTGGGGCCATAGCTACACGGTCGGTGGTGGTTACAACACCGCTTGGTGGCGCTTCGGTGCAAGCATCAGCACCACACATGAAGATCCCGTTAAAGTAAACGGCACACCTGGTGGCTCACAAAACTTTACAGCGGCAGCATTGTCAGTAAGTTACTTTGCAACAACCGATCTTGTCGGGACTCTCACCTACGCAGATCAATCTTTGTTTGGCACTCCAGAAAACGCCAGTCTACAAAGAACAATCAGCCTGCAATTCCAACAACGCTGGCAACGATAAATAAAAAAAATCCCCACTCAAAAAAGCGGGGATTTTTTATTTGAATTCAAATGTTCGTTCGAACTATTTAAGCAAGTTCATATTGTCTACGATCCAACCTTGGTGCGCAGATACTCGCGTGAAGATCGAGAACAACATACATTTTGGTATCAAAGGAATTGGGATTGAGTCACCGCGACTTGCTACGCCCCAAACTTGCAACTCACCGTTGACTTGTAAGTATGCCGGACCACCAGAGTCGCCAGAGCAGATACCACGACTTGTAGACTGACCAAGCAACGCTTCTGTGTTCGAGTAGTTCGCATTATCCACTTCAAGATTTGTTGTTCTTAAAGTTCCGGCACCACCTTGAACAATCGCAGTGCGATTCAAACCGTAGCCCGCAACGATTGTTTTCATGCCGCTGTAAACCGCGCTTGAATCAAACAAGATTTTCGCTGGAGTGTAACCGATCACTGGTTCACCTTCGAACTTCAACAAAGCGATATCGAACATTTCCTGTGCGACGACTTTATCTGTGTATTTTTCGTGAACGATGGCGTTAGTAACTTTACGAGTTCTTTCTTTCGCAACACCTTTCATGTCTGCGGCGAAGATAATACGAAGATCTTTAGCTTTCGGATCCACGCAATGAGCCGCTGTCAGAACGATATTCTTTGCAACCAAAGTTCCTGTACAGATGTAACCGATTTTGGATTCATAGATACCCACTGTGCTGCGACCGATCGCGCTTAAGCGTCCTACGGGTTCACCGCCAACGATGTTGTCTTGAGAATCTGGTTGAACAAACGAGCCATTCATATCGGCTGGTGCACATGCTGCCAGCATTGCAGTCGCACTGATTAACAATAAAAAGTTTTTCATTTTAAAACCTCCGTAATTTGGAATGCGCATCTTGTACAAGTAAATGAACCAGAAGCACAACTCGATTGCTTGACAGAAATCCATGGTTTCTGTCTGAGAGCAGCTTTTTCCAGTCGCAATTGGTATATAACAACAACCCCACGCTTGTTATGTTAAATCGATATAATAAAGTTATTAGCAAGATGCATCCTTTAGAGCCCTAAGGTACTTCACTGTGAATTTCGGTTACAAAAGAGGAGGCATCATGAAAAAAATTGCAGCACTGTTCATTGCGACACTGACCCTTCAATCAGCCGTCGCAGGTTCCGCTCAAACGCATATAAGTTGTAAGGAGCTCGATGATAAAATTTCCCTCAGCGGAGACATCGGAGACTCAAACAATTTTGATCTTAGTCTTAAGCAAGAGGATAACGTGTCGCGCATTTATGCTGTGACGATGTGCAACCCCAATGGTTGCAGCACAGAGGAAAATGGCCGCGTCACTGTGGTCGAAAATTTGCCAAAGGGTGTTTACACCTTAAAAGCAGATCGTGATGGTGAAAGTATTTCCGATGTAGAGCTTTATGCTTTGCCAAAAACGGTGCGAGTGAAATCGCGTCCTCATGGAATGAAATATCAGTTCGGTGGTGTTTTGAATGTTTATGATCAGGCGTTAGGAAAAAAACGTCAGCGTTATAATGTTCTTTGCACAACGGAGTATGCTATTTAATTGCATTCTCTAACCGCAGAAGTTTTTCTTTAATTGGCAAACCACCTGCGTATCCAGTCAACGTTCCGTTAGAGCCGATCACGCGGTGACAAGGTACGATGATACTAATTGGATTTTTTGAATTGGCTGTTCCCACTGCGCGAACGGCCTTTTTATTTTCAATGCCTGTTGCAAGCTCAGCATAAGACCACGTTTTGCCGTAAGGAATTTTTGTTAACTCCATCCACACGCGCTTTTGAAAGGCGGTGCCTTGCAAGTCCAGTTGAACGTCAAAAGTTTTACGTTCACCTTTCAAGTACTCCATAATTTCTTGGCGAGTTTGCTTGATAAATGAAACTGCAGGATCACTGCTGACAAGTGTCTCGATATTTTCAACGTCAGTTTGTTTTTTCCAAAACACGCCTTGCAAGCCTTGAGCTGAGGCAACGAGATAAAGATCACAAAGTGTTGATTTATAGAGGTACTGTTTACGCATAAAAACTCCAGCTTGAGATTTCATCTTTACCCAAAATGCCCCATTCCACTCGCGGAAATCGGACCTCACCATAGAAGATTCATTGTTATAAGACAAGCCTGCATTATAGGTAAGTAAGCTTACAGTCTTTGGTTGCGACGACATTCAGCGCAACTTTAGCCTCGAATGTAATGAGTGAAGAACAAATTTTACAGAATTTTGAAACAGAACTGACGAGCCTGATCCAAAGCCCGAATTACCCATGCATTGCGGCTTTAAAAACACTGTCAACATCGCAGTATCGCATGGGAGTTTATGGTGAGCTCGGCTCTGGCAAATTCTCTCGTCGATTGGCTGAAGACCTCATTGCATTCAAAGAGGCTCAGAAAGACACGGGTTCTTTGGAACTGAGTCTATTTGCGGTGTTTCCTGACCTCACCGATTTTACAGAAGAAGAATTTGAAGATCGCCTTTGGCAGGAGCTGTCCTACCTCACAGGCCATGCGGGCATTGATACGACATGGGACCCGCGCTTTAGCGACAACCCTGAAGACGAAAATTTTTGTTTCAGTTTGGCAGGTTCAGCTTACTTCGTTGTCGGACTTCATAAAAATTCATCGCGACTGTCACGTCGACTGACTCATCCGACCTTGGTATTCAACGTTTATGAACAGTTCCGAGAGCTCGATAGACGTGGACGTTATCAAGCGATGATCGCCGCCAATCGTAAACGGGATTTGCAATTTCAAGGCAGTGTGAATCCCATGAGTGAAAAATATAACGACGTATGGGAATCGATACAGTTTTCTGGGCGTAACAACTCGGCCGAATGGCGCTGCCCATTTAGTAAAGGATTGAAGTCATGAGAACCTCTGTCATCAAACCCCAATCGGGAACGGCCTTTCACTTAAAGAAAAATCAAATATTAAGAGTGACCGATCCCCATGGACAACAGGTCTCGGATCTATTTTGTTTTAATGCGAATGATATGTCAGAGAGCCTCTCCAGTGGCCGTTCGATTGATTATAACGATCGCGTTTTTCTATCCTCAGGCGACGTGCTTTATTCACAACGTTCGAACCCGATGCTAGAAATTTTAGAAGACACTTGCGGTCAGCATGATTTCCTTCTCACACCGTGCAGTCTTAAGATGTTTCAGATTGTTGCGAAAAATGACTGTCACCATCCAAGCTGTCATGAAAACCTCGCCATGGCCTTTCATGAACATGGTATACACCCCGATCACATTTCGACGACATTTAATATTTTTATGAATGTACAAGTGCGCCCCAATGGACGAATAGAGATACTTCCACCGCGATCAAAACCAGGCGACTATATCGTCTTTAAAGCAAAGATGGATTTGTGGGTAGGATTGACCGCCTGCTCGCATGAAGAAACGAACGCAGGCAGTTTTAAACCGATTCACTTTGCAATCTCAGAGGAATCGGTGATTACTCGATATGCAAATAAAGTTTTGGATCTAGGAATGGCCAGACCGGTACTGACTTAAACACCGGATCGAATTCGAACTTAAACATTCCCAACGACATCACAGAGAATTCTGCAATCACAGTACCCTTGAAGTCACCTTCGTAGCGACCGTGTACAATCGGCGCATTCAATAATAGATGCTCGAATGTGACGTTGCGTTTTTCAGGTCGGCAAGTTGCATCTAACAACTTGCCTTTTTTGGCTTCAATGAGTTTTGATTCGGCAATGACAGAGTCACCGAAATCTTTTGGCGATGCACTTTGGCGAACAAAGTTGCCTGGCACTGTCCAGAAAGTCGAATAGCGATTTACAAGTGAAGAGACGTTATAACCGGCAGGCTCAACAGCATAACGATCAGTTGGATCACAATGCTTGCCGTCCGCACCTGTTGTCATACCTAGGCCCATGCTGATGGATTTCGAACTTGTGATCTGTAGATTGTTCGAAGCACTGCTTGAGCGATAATCAAGAGTTCCGTACATAAAGACAGAACCGATTACATAAACTCGACATCCCATGTTTGTATTGAGGATCAAGTTCTCAATGTAAAGAGGACCACGCACTACAAGGTCGCCATCGCAATCGAAGCGGCCCGTTGCTTCAAAGAAGGTCCCTTGATCCTGCAGTCCCGCAAGGGCCAATGACGACGCCGAGTTTTTATAGTACTTGTAGCGCTCTGTTGCGCCGATATGAGTAGCTGCTTCCATTTGTGCACTTGTTGGTGCACCGATATAGACAGAGTTTTTTTCCGCTACAGAAACTGATTTTGTATTAACGATATCTGAAGATTCCAATTTGCTTTTTACGTAAGCTGCAACAGTAGCTTTACCCGTTGCTGTTTTCACAACTGCCGGAACATTTGCTTTTGGAACAAGGATAGTTTTGTCGGACGGGATATCCATTGTGCCAAAGCTTTGACCGTGGTCACCGTAGATCCCGCCTGATTGCCACCAAGTATCTGCTGGTTTGACACCAAAGAAGTAATCATCACCGTAAGCGAAGTCAGTGACGATATTTGATTTAATATTCGCATGACATTGAATACAGCCCATACCACGAATCGCAAGTGCCGGTTCAAAGTCACTCAATGAGTTACCAACATTCACAATGAGATATAAGGTCACAGAATTTGAATATTTATCCGTTACGATAACACGCGCATTTTCTTGACCGCGGAAACCAAAGTTTGGAGTGTATTTAAGTTGGATATCATTGAGATTCACAATTTCAAATGTTCCGTTGAAAGCGGCACTGATCACTTCCACTTTGATAGAACCAACCGCAATCGGTTGAGAGTGATCTAGCACGAAAGTCACTGGCGTGTTCATTTTCGTATCGACGATCGTAGTATCGCTGAAACTGCTTTTTTCAATCGTATCGTCAGGAACCGCAAATGAGACAGGCGAACAGTTTTGAAAGGACAAAACGCACGCTGCAACAGCTGTCAAAATAATGGACTTTTTCATACCCAAAACCACCCCGTTACCTGATACCTATGCAAGACCGTGCCGAGTCTCTACACTTACTAGTTTCTTTACAACCAACTATCTTTTCGACATTAGCTAAATAATCTACAGCTCATTTTTTAGATGAGCTCACAATAGGTCCTGTATCAGAGTGAGATGAGATAATGCTACTCCGGCGAAGCCGGAGTGTAAGTCAGATGTCGCGCCGAGCGAACGTGGCAACCCCAACACACCAGACCTTCTTCCAATTGAAACCCGGGATTTGCACCATCGAGCTTCGTTGGGTCATTGTCTGATCTCCAAGCTGGGCCCAAGAGTTATTGCCCCAGCCCCACAGAGTTCCATCATTTCGGATTGCATGAAAATGTATATTTCTGCCAGAGATATCACTCCATGTTGTGAGCGTCCCGATCTGTGTTGGCGTTTGTGTGGTCGTGACGGCACCTAGCCCGAGCTCACCATTGTTGGAGTTTCCCCAACTCCAAATAGTGCCATTAGTTTTTCTCGCCACCGTTGCCAGCGTCGACATTGTGAACTGCGCCCAATCTGTCGAAGTGCCCACTTGAATAGGAGTTTTTGTTGCGGCATTGTTCGTCGCAACCCAACCCGCTTTGTCGCGATTCAAACCCCACGCCCACAATGTGCCATTGTTTTTTAGCGCCATCATGTTACCAGTGATCGAGTCGACGTCGACCCAATCCGTGCCCGTTCCGACTTGCACAGGCGATTTCAATCGGTAGATAGCGTAAGCTTGTGTCGGCATCGGATACTGCCAACCCCAATTCCAAATTGTTCCATCGGATTTCAGAGCGACGGCGCCCGTCCAATCTTTCATTCCAACTTTTCGCCAAGTGGTATCAGCACCCATTTGCACAGGCGTTGAGTAAATACGATGCACGTTCGCGCCTAATTGACTGTAGTAATTGCATCCTAAATTCCAAACAGAACCATCATTTTTTAAAAGCATGATGTACTGATATCCGACTTTGACATCGGACCACACGTTCTCTGTTCCAACTTGAATGGGGCTTGATACTTGGCCTTGATTCATGAAGCCCTCGACATTGCCCCATGTCCATAAAGTGCCATCTGTGCGAATGCCCGCACTCATTTGCGTTCCGCTTGCACACTTTGACCAAGTCTGTGCACCGATGCGAACAGGTGAACTCATATTTGTCGTCGTACCAATACCGAGTTGCCCTTGGCCGTTGTCACCCCATGCCCACAACGAACCATCTGATTGAATTCCGAGTGAAGAATAATATCCTGCAGAAATAGTGGTCCACGTTGTGAGAGCTCCGACTTGAACAGGAGAAGAAAATTTTGAAGTCGCACTATTAATTCCCAAACAACCAGATTGATTGCTACCCCACGCGAAAAGTTGTCCACCAATAATCGCAAGGCAATGGCGTTCAGTCAGAGAAATTTTACTCCAAGTGGTACTGGCACCAATTTGTGTCGGTGAAGACAAAGTCGTGGTGTTACCTCTCCCCGAAGTCCCATCGACTCCAATACCTGTATACCAAAGAGTCCCCGTCTGCGTTCCAGAAGACTTCATCATCAAAGTACATTCATTTCCTGCGGCAACCTCTGACCAATAAATACTGCCAGCAATAGTTGTCGGAGTTGAAAGCGCTGTTGCGGCAACTGAGCCATTTCCAAGAGCACCATTTGTTTGATAACCCCATGCACCGATCAAACCATTGGTTTGAATTCCAACCATATGAGTTTTACCAACACTCATGTATTTCCAAGCACCGCCAACTTGCTGCGGTCCCATGACACCGTAATTATAACCTTGTCCAAGTTGGTAATAGTTATTTGCACCAAAGGCGTAAGCACCACCGCTCCCGCTGACCGCGACGGTCACAGAACCCACTTGGCTGGTGGCATTGTCATTCACAGAAATACAGCTCCATGCATTTGCGCCCGAAAGATAAATCGGCGTACTGACCGCTTCACTGGGTTGATTGTTCGGGAAAGCATCAACATAGTTACTACCCCAACCCCAAAGTGTACCGTCAGAGCGTACGGCTAATACCGCAGCATCACTCGCAGCAACGTCGAGCCACGTCGTCGAACCAATACGAGTGGGAGAACTCACAACTCCCGTAAGACCGGCAACGCCTGATACGCTATAGCCGCCTTCATTGCCCCAGAACCACAGCGCACCGTCCGTCGTAATTCCTAAAGTAAAATGATTTTCTCCCGCAATCTTGGACCACTTTTTTGTATTGGCAATCGTCGGAGAAGAGATGGGATCACCACCAGGAACTGTAAGGAGGTTGGAATAGTTCTGCCCCCAACCAAAGAGAGTCTGAATTGGAACATGCACTTTACGTAGACGAGTTCCGATGAAAGCTTGCGCCTTTTCAAGCGAGCTCAATGAAGCAAGCGAACCGCTGCCTATCAAAACACCGAGTTGTTTCAAAAACGATCTACGATTATTCGGAGCGCGCTTGTTCATATATATAATTGCATCAGCGACGCTGCATTTTTGCAACATTCATTCACGTTTTATAGAGAGACGTTCTAATAAGGTCCACAAAGATTACTGATGACAAATTGTAATCAGCATTTCTAGTTTAGTTTTCAGAGGAGAAATAATAAAAAAGGGAGCTGTCCGCAGCTCCCTTTTTTGAGTCATAAATATTTAATCTCAATATTATTCATCATCAAGTTCATCATCACCGACAACACCGAGATTGTATTTCTCAATACGGTAACGCATAGAACGGAAAGAAATATGCAACAATTTAGCTGCACGTTTTTTAACACCGTTTGCTGAGTGGATGGCTTTCACCAACAACTCTTTTTCGATTTGACCCATCACTTTATCAAGATCAACACCGTCGTCACCGATTTCAATTTCGTTCGATGAAGCCATTTTACGACCTGATGGAGTGTTTACCATGGGTGGCAATGACTCTGGAAGAATCGTTGCGCCGCCTTCCAATGCAACAGTACGCTCGATCATATTTTCAAGCTCACGCACGTTACCTGGATAGTCGTACTTTTTCAAAATTTCCATCGCTTCAGTGCTGATAGCACCGATCGCTTTATTCAAACGCTCGTTGTACTTTTTCAAAAAGTGATTTGCTAACAACGGAACGTCATCACGGCGCTCACGAAGAGACGGCGTTCTGATGTTAATAACATTTAAACGATAGAACAAATCTTGACGGAAACCACCTTTAGCAACCATCTCTTCAAGATTTCTATTTGTCGCAGCGATGATACGAACATCCACTTTCATATCGTCAGTCGCACCCACGCGACGGATCACACGCTCTTGAATCGCACGAAGAAGTTTTACCTGAATCGTCAATGGCAACTCACCCACCTCATCGAGGAAGAGTGTTCCGCCGTCAGCCACTTCAAACAAACCTACTTTGTCAGCCACAGCTCCTGTGAAGGAACCTTTTTTATGACCGAACATTTCTGATTCCATCAAATTTTCAGGAATGGCACCGCAGTTCACTGTTACGAACGGACGATCTTTCAAAGGACCGTTGTAGTGAATTGCTTTTGCGACAACCTCTTTACCTGTTCCCGACTCACCCGTGATCAACACGTTTGTTGGAGTTTGAGAAACACGCTTAACCATGTCGTAAATAGCATGCATCGGTGCTGAATTACCCACCATGTTTTGGAATGAGTATTCTTTTACGAGTTCTTTTTTAAGTGTTCTATTCTCAACTTCGAGATTTTTCGAACGAAGAGCATTTTGGATGTTCATGCGTACTTCGTCGATCTTGAACGGCTTCGTCAAGTAATCGTAAGCACCCATCTTCATCGCTTCAACTGCAGTTTCAGTCGTACCGAAAGCAGTGATCAACATAAACACTGTGTCTGGATAGGAATCCTTCACGTGCTTTAACAATTCAATCCCTGTTACATGTGGCATCTGTAAGTCAGAGATAATCATGTCGAATGATTTTTTAGTGAGAAGATCTTTGGCTTTTTGACCGTCTTCGGCCAACGTAACCTCGTAACCTTCTTTTTTCAGCATGATCTCCAGAAATTCCCGGATCGATTCTTCGTCATCAACAACTAGAATTCTCGACTTCATCTAATACGCTCCCACGTCCATGTGTATAAAAAATATTCTCTCAATTTGTTTTTAAATTATCAAAATAATTATGCATTCTGTTTTGCGAGGGGAAATCGAAGGATGAACTCCGTCCCCTTGCCCATCTCACTCTCAACTTGGATCTGTGCTGCATGACCTTCTAAAATTTTATGTGTCACAGCTAGACCAAGGCCTGTACCTTTTGGCTTTGTCGTGTGAAAGGGCTCAAACATTCTCTTGCGAGTTGCTTCACTCATCCCGCAACCCGTGTCTTTCAATCGCACTTCAATCATGTTGCCTACAACTTGACCACGTACTTCCATCTTCGCTTCTGGTGAACTCACCATCGCTTGATATGAGTTGATCACAATATTGAGGAAGACTTGCGTTAGCTTGTCACGACGGCCTAAAATCCAAAGCTCTGGTTGATACTCACGAACTTGCACAACATCGGCGCGAACTTGCGCATTGGTTTTCATGTTGTCGAGAATTTCATTAAGGACCGACGCCAAGTTCACCGGATCAGTCGGTGGAGTTTCGGGACGAGAGTAGTCAAGGAACTCTGTGATGAGGTTGTTAAGGCGGTCAATCTCTCGCAAAACAATCTTCATGAGTTTACGATCGTCATCGTTGTTCACAGTTTGCGAAAGCATTTCGATGCTGCCACTGATACCTGCCAATGGATTTCTGATTTCATGGGCAATACCTGCTGCCAAACCACCGACTGCCGCCATTTTCTCATTCTGGCGAGCTGAATATTCAAGTTGACGAACTCGAGTCAAATCATCCATCAACGCGATCGAAATCTTTTGGTTGAACTCAGGACTAAAAATCGTCGAAAGCGTCATGCCCAGTATTTTAGCGTCCGTTTTATCAAGTGATTGATACTTCACATCACCGCGAAAAACTTCGCCATCTTGGATTTTCACATTGGGGAAAAGGCTTTTCCAGTTTTGACCAACCAGCTCCATGATCTCTGTGATTTCTTCTGCAGCTTTATTTGCCTGCAGGATTTCACCGTCTTCAGTGAAACTGACCATGCCTGTGGGGATATTCTCAACTACAAGTTTGTTAAGTTCTTGAGCTGACTTAAGACTCAGGCCCGTTTTGGTTAATTCGCGACCAACCGATTGCAATTGCTCACTCAGGTAACCCGACAAACCTGCTACAGAGAAAAATGCGATGTTATTCAGCGCTAAAAGAAACAAAAAGTTCAACGCTTTCATTTCTGGAGAGAAGATCGCTGCCACCGTAAATGAAATGCTGGTCACAAGTGCGACGGCCATCGCGCCAAAGGTTTGGCATGCCATCCCCGCTAACAAAATGTTTACGAGATGCAAGAACAAGAATAACGACTGATTCACACCCGAGAAATAAATCAAAAGGGAAATCAACAGAGAATCAAGAATGAATCCAGCGAAAAGAACTTTGGGACTTTGAATGATCGCTTCCCATTTAGACACCCACACAACGTGAATAGCCAATGCGCCAGATACGATCATGTAGAAGGGGCCTAAGAGATCAAAATTGATAAAACCTTTTTGAAAGAAACTTGAAATAACACTGACAAGCAAGATCACCAAAAACAGGGACACTCGAGTAAACTCAAGCACCCATCCCTGATTTTGATATCTTTGCAAAGAAAAACCTACTCGCATGTTATTGAATCACATCCGCCATGTTGAAGACCGGTAAGTACATCGCGATAACGAGAACGGCAATGATACCACCCAGAATAACCATCAGTAATGGCTCAAGCAAAGATGTCATGGCTTTCACGGCAGTTTCCACTTCATCTTCATAGAAATCGGCAATTTTACTTAACATCACGTCCAGCGTACCGGACTGTTCTCCGATGGCGATCATTTGCACAACCATCTCTGGGAAAGCTTTTTCTTTTGCAAGTGGTGTCGCAAACGCCCGACCTTGCATGACAGAGTCTTTACAACGAATCAAAGATTGTTCAATCACGATATTGCCTGAGGTTTTTGCGGCAATTTCAATCGCCTCAATCAACCCAACACCCGACGACAACAATGTCGACAATGTTCTTGTCAAACGCGCGATCGAAGATTTTTGAATAACTTCACCGAATACGGGAGCCTTCAAAAAGAATCTATCAAAAGCATCGCGACCTTCGGGAGTTTTTTTGTATTGCGCTAACAAAAACGGAATACCAACGACTGCACCCAAATACATATACCAGTTCGCAGTCAGCGAGTGACTGAGCTTAACAACCATCGCTGTTAAAGCTGGTGGCTCTTTACCCGCAGAGGTAAAGAATTCAGTAAATTTGGGAATGATGAAAACCAAGATACCGGCAATAACGATGATCGCGACCGTGATAATAACCGCTGGATAAACCAGGGCACCTTTTACTTGGCCTTTTAGTTTTTCGGATTTCTCCATGTAGGATGCAAGACGACCTAAGATACCATCAAGGATACCGGCCTCTTCACCCGCTTGGATCATATTCACGTAAAGACGATCAAAAACATTTGGTACCATCGCCATGGAGTCGGCCAAACGTTTTCCGCCTTCAATGGAAGACTTCACTTGCGCTGACGCTTCCTTCAACATACCGGGACGAAGACCTTCCGAAAGAATCTTTAGAGAATCCACAACGGGGATACCGGCGTTGATCAATGTCGCAAACTGACGAGTAAAAATTTGGAGATCTTTAGATTTAACACTTCCAGCAAATAAACCCGACGCTTGCTGTGTCGCTTTCGGACGAGCTTTAGCCGCCGTCATCGACAGCTTTGTTGGCAACAGTTGTTGGGCGCGCAAACGAACGATCGCTTCTTGTTGAGAAGCGGCATCAAGCTCACCTTGCACTAACTGCCCTGCTGCATTCTTAGCTGTGTACTGAAAGCGTGCCATCTTAGATGCCTACTTTCTTCAAGTGTTGATCGAGGGCTTCTGGGTCAAATGAAGTTTCAAATGCTGTTTTAAGATCAATGCGACGACGGATTAAATGTTGAAGCAATGACTGATTCAAACTGATCTGACCGCTTTGCTCTGGAGCATGTACCAACTGACGAGTCAGTTCAACCACATCACCTTTTGCAAGCAAGTGCTGCAAACCTGATTTCATCAGCATCATCTCGTGAGCAAAAACGCTTTCACCACCAAGACCCGGCATCGAATACTGGCAGAATACGAGTTTTAAAACTTCAGCCCAACGAGCGGGCCCGTGCGCGGCAAATTCACGATTCAAAACCGACAGTCCACGTGACAACACATTGCCCATCGAAGGCGCATTCATAGAATAGATAACGAAGTATCCACGCTCTGCAAGCTCCATCGCTTTAACGAAATCTTCCGACTCCTGCAAACCTTCGAAAACCACAACATCAGCACCTTCTAAAAGACTCTCTTCAGATTCTTTAGTTGGATGACCTGTTTGATAAATGAATGTCGCTTTTTCTTCTTTGATTTGAGAGAACGGACGTTGAGAGTAAATCACTGCCAAGAACGGTTTTTCTTCGTTCATTTTTTGTAGCAAACGATGCAACAACAATGATTGTCCACCACGTTGAGGGCTGGCCAAAACAACCATGCCTTTCATTTGCAAGCAGGTTTCAAGCAAGCCACCTGGCAATGCCAACTCTTGTTTTGAATTATCTAAATCCAGCTGCAAAACAGCTTTCATTGTTGATTCATCTTGAAAGAATGAATATCCGATGCGAGTTGTTTCTAACGCCGTTTCACCGATCACGCGACCGCGCGATTCGAGCATGCCTTTTTGAGCAGAGCTTAAAAGACTTTGTTGCAGCAATCCCCACTCCGTCGGTAGACCCGGAGATTTACGTAAGCTCACCCATTGAGAATTTATTTTGGCGCGAGGCTCGCTTCCCACAACGAAAAGCAATTGCTGAGCCTTCTTGGCTTTGGCTTGCAGTATTAATTCTGTCAAACTCATTAGACGTCCTTCACTGATGCATTTAATACTTCTTCAATTGTCGTGATACCGCGTTTTAATTTTAAAAGCGCACTTCGGCGAAGCGTTCTCATCCCTTGTTCACGAGCAAGGAAACGAAGCTGACCAGTTGAAGCACCCTTCAAAATCGCCTCTTTCATCTTCTCACTCATGCTCATAAGTTCATAGATAGCCGCACGGCCTTTGATACCTGTATTATTGCAATTCGCACAGCCGCGACCCTTTGTGAGTTTGTAGTCACCGACTTCATTCGGCGGTACACCCAAGTTGATCAGCGTTTGCGCAGGAACTTCGATCGGTGTCTTGCACGTTTCGCAGACTTTACCCACGAGACGCTGAGCCACGATCAAATTCACAGTGGAAGTAATGATATAAGATGCCACTCCCATCTCGGTCAGACGAATGACCGTCGACGGAGCATCATTTGTATGCAGAGTAGATACAACTAAGTGACCTGTTGAGGCCGCTTTGAATGAGATCTCTGCAGTTTCTAAGTCACGAATCTCCCCCACCATAACGATGTCCGGATCTTGACGAAGAAAGGCTTTTAGAGATTTCGAGAAGGTCATATCAATATCCGCATTCATCTGAACTTGGTTGATACCTTCTAAGTTGAACTCGATAGGATCTTCTGCAGTTGAAATGTTCACATCGGGTTGATTGAGCTCTGCCAACGCCGAATAAATCGTCGTTGTTTTACCAGAACCCGTCGGACCCGTAATCAACACCATACCTTGCGGAAGATGGATATTTGCTTGGAAAAGTTTAAGATCGTCTTCTTCAAAACCAAGCTTAGTCATGTCGAGTTGCAAATTGGATTTATCCAATAGACGTAAAACAACTTTCTCGCCCCACATGGTCGGCAGAACGCTCACACGGAAATCCATCTCTTTACCTTTAGTGGTTCGTACTTTAAGACGACCATCTTGAGGGCGACGTTTTTCTGCGATGTCGAGCTTCGACATAATTTTAATACGTGATGCGATGGCCGCAGCCGTTCCTTGCGGAGGTGCCGTAGCTTCAATCAAGTTACCGTCCATACGGAATCGAACGCGATATTTTTTCTCGTAAGGTTCAAAGTGAATATCGGAAACTTTTTTACGAATGGCATCAGCCAAAATCGCATTTACGAATTTCACGATCGGCGCATCATCCGTAGATCCATCTTGGTCGATGATCTCAGCTTGGGGACCTTGGAAACTGAACTCTTCGTCGATGCCATCGCCCATCGAGTTCAATGTTTTCATATTGATAGAGCCGCTATAGTACTTATCAATACCAGCAGCGATACCCGTTTCAGTACCCACAACTGCTTGAATTCTATGGCGAGAAATGAAACGCAAGTCTTCTTTCACCATGATATTACTTGGATCCGAGAATGCGACAACGAGTGTGTTACCCGCTTTTTGGAGTGGAATCAGATTGTTCTTTTCACACACGTCTTTAGGAATCAACGTCACGACACTGGCGTCGATTTCAAAAGTATTTACTTCAACGCCGGGCACACCGTAGTGCTTCTCAAGTGCGCGAAGAATTTGATTTTCTTTAAGAAAACCCAACGAAATAATCGCAGCAGTCAATTTTGCGCCTGAACGTTTTTGTTCATCGACAGCAGCCTGCAATTGGTCTGGTTTGATTAAACTTTGTCTAACTAAAATTTCACCTAGTTTGAGTGACGACATGGAGTCTCCCCTCTAGAGAGATTACTTGAGGGTGCCGTTTTTTGTAACTAGACCGAAGATGGGATTTAAGTTCTAGCCTTCAAATTGTTTCAAAAATTCGGTCCAATGCGACTCGATCTCCTCGACCTTGATCGAAGGTGTAATCTGAAGTCGCTCTAGCCATAAATTTGTCAACAAGCCCACGAGACGAGATGTTGGGATGATTCTTAGATCTGCTTTTTCAGCTTCATCTAAGAGCGGACTCACACCTTTGACCCACTGAAGATCAAGAATCAAACCGGAAGTCTTCATAAAGTTAAAATAACTTAAGTCATTCAACAAAGAAGTTTTGTCACTGAGATCTTGTGTGTTGATAACAACTGATGCGCTCAACGCTTGCATCGTTAATTCTGTCGCTGGCAGCGGATTGATCTTCACACCGATATAGTTTTTTGCAACAGCGGAAGTCACATCACGCAGTTGTTCTTCATCTTCACTCACTACATAGAGTTCTGAAAAACCTAAATGTATCAAAACCGCTAACATCGTCATCGCCGTTGGATCATCGCCGATCACAAACGCGGGTGAACGAATATCCATGTCTTTAGCTTTTTCGACTAAGACTTGGCGAACGGCTTCGAATAGCAGCAACCTTGGAATCCATTTTCCATCATCTTTGAAAAAGGAATCCAGCGCGCCAGCATTTCTTACTTGCGATGGCAAAAGCGCCATTTGTGACAATATTGTTGGCGAAAGCCTTGTATCGATATTTAGCGCCGTCGCTGTTTGAAAAAGATCTTGCGAAAATTCTTCGACATGTTCAATTTGCAAATTCACTTGAAGCTTTTCAGCGAGAAACTTGAAAAACTGCGCCAAGGGACTGAGTCCCCCAACATGCACGTCGACGATTTTATTTGCGCTCATTGAAATATCTCCGCGCGGCTTCAATGTCGCTATGGATTTGAGTTTTAAGCTCTTCTATTCCTGAGAACTTTTTTTCATCACGTAAAAAGTGATGAAGGACGACGGCAACTTCCATTCCGTAAAGATGCGCATCGAAATCAAGTAAGTGCGATTCGATTTTTAACGGCTTCACCGCCTGCCCTTCTGTAAACGTCGGATTGATACCGATATTCGTGATAGAGGGATGTGCTTTGCCGTTAAAAATTGTCGAAGTGAAATAGACACCTCTACGTGGCACAAACTCCACGTCAGGATGCACGTTCGCAGTTGGGACACCGATCGTGCGACCACGCTGGAAGCCTTGTTCCACATGCCCTCTGACGTAGTAATCTCGACCCAGCAAATACTTTGCTTTTTCGATGTCACCTTGCTTGAGTTCATTGCGAATACGGCTTGATGAAACCGCTTGACCATCAAGTTGAAACGGCGGAATGATCATCAAACGAATGCCCTTTTGAGCACAAAAATTTTCAAGGTATTGCAAATTCCCAGAGCGATCCGCACCGAAATTAAAATCATGCCCCACTACCAGCACTTTCGGATTCAAACGATCGACGATGTACTCTTGAAGAAACTTTTCAGCAGAAATACGTGAGAAATCTTTAGTGAAATTCTCGATTATCACCATCTCGATTCCACGTTGGGCAAACTGCTCTTGTTGATCTTTCAAATCGAACAGTCTTTCAGTGGCTTTTTCAGGGTGTAAAACCTTCACCGGGTGAGGATGAAAAGTATAAACGACCGAAGGGACTCCATAGTACTGAGCCTCTCTCGTGACCATCTCAATGAGCTGCTGATGCCCCAGGTGAACGCCATCGAAATTACCGATGGTCACCACTGAAGATGAGAGTGAGGATTCCAATTCTGCGACGCCCTGATAGATATGCATAGAGCTTATAATATATACCTACCTGAGGCCTTTGGGTAAGGGCTTTTAATTGTTGAATTTTTTAGTAAATTTGCTATGTTGCGACGCGTGCAAAAGAGCAGTCTAGAACAGATCAGTTATAAAACCGCCGTCTGGCTTCGTTGGGTTCATCGCCGTCGCGGATTCATCCTCCGACTTTTGGTCTGTTGGTGTTTAGGTTGCTTGGCACTTTCCAATGACGAGATCAATTCTTACGACAAACGTTTTCAACTCCGTGGCGATCAAAAGGTTTCGAAAGACATCGTTTTGATCACGATTCGCCAATCCGATTTTTCAAACCTTTACGATGCTCGTACAAATTACCTTGGCAATATTTCAGAAGCCACTGACATCACAGACAGTTTCTTTTGGGACCAAAGAATCTGGACCGAGTTGTTGCGTAAAATCTTAGCACAAAGTCCTCGCAGCGTTGGCGTGACACTTTACTTCGGTGACAACATCGGAACCGTTTATTTGACTCAAGAGCAATCAGCCTTATTCCATGATCCCCGTGTGTTCTGGGCTACGACGACAAATTCACTCGAAAGAACTCTGACTCCGCTGTTTGCCAATCGCGATCGTTCGAACTTAGGTTCCAACGAAATTCGTCGTGACGAAGATGGTGTCGTTCGCAGAATCTTTCCGCAACGTTCCGACACTGTTCATATCGTCGAGCAAATCACAGGTAAAAAGTTTCCGTCTAACTTATCGGGCTTTTTGATTAACTACCGTGGTTCCTCAAAAGCCTTCACGCAGTACTCGTACAGCGAGATTTTGTATGACGAAATTCCAGCGGATGCGTTTAAAGACAAAATCATTCTGATCGGTGCTGAAACTTCATCCGCCCCGCAATACTTAACTCCACTGGGCACACTTTCTCGCGCAGAGATTTTGACTCACCTAACTGATTCCATGATCGGTAAACGCTGGATCAAACGCATTCCTTTTATTTGGTATTGCATGGGTCTTGTGGCGCTCTTGCTGTTTGCAGTGTTTATCATTACAACTTATCCGCAATCAGTCGCATTGGTGTTTTTAATTTGGATCACGACACTGGTGGCGGCAGTTTCTGCGTGGGTGTTTGATAGCTTCTACTTCTGGATCCCGGCCTTTTCACCGTTTGTGATGATGGCCGTCACCTGGGTGATCTTTATTGGATACCAGGCGATGAAGATTGAGCGTCAGAATTTCTTGCTACAGCAAGAGCAGCAGTATCTTGCGGAGCTGGAACAATTAAAGAACAATTTCGTCAGTTTGATTTCTCACGATCTTAAAACGCCGATCGCCAAAATTCAGGCGATCGTAGATCGTTTGATGACACAAAATCAGAATGAAGAGCTGTCGACTGATTTGCGCTCTTTGCGCACGTTCGGGGATGAGCTGAATAAATATATTCAGTCGATCTTGCGCGTTTTACGAGTTGAGTCTCGCGAATTTAAAATCAACAAAGAAGTCGCTGACATCAACGAAGTGATTGAAGAAGCCCTCGTGACATTACGTCCTTTTGCTCGCGAAAAAGGCATTGTGATCCATACAGACTTAGAACCGATGTTCTCTTCTGAATTTGACCTGACGTTGATTAAAGAAGTGATCATTAATCTAGTGGAAAATGCTATTAAGTATAGCACTTCGGGGGGCCGCATCGACGTGACTTCCCGCGAGAAAGGCAACGATGTGATTGTTGCCATCAAAGATACCGGCGAAGGGATTAAACCTGAAGACCTAGAAATGGTTTGGGGTAAATTCACGCGCGGCAGTGATCAAGATATGAAAACAAAAGGTTCCGGTCTGGGACTTTATCTCGTAAAGTACTTTATCGAATTGCATGGTGGGAAGGTCATCATGGAAAGTACTGTTGGCGTTGGTACGACAGTGTCTTTCACCCTTCCGCTTGAAGACGATGAAGAAGAAATCAATGAGGTGACGCTATGAAGACAAAACTGAATACTCTGATTGTCGACGACGAAAGTGAATTAAGACGTTCGGTCGCTTCCATTTTGACTTCGACGATGCCTGAGATTGAATTCACAATCGAAGAGGCCAGCAACGGTCGCGAGGCCTTTGAAAAAGTGCAACGTCAATCTTGGGACCTTGTTTTGATGGACGTGAAAATGCCAGAAATGAACGGCATTGAAGCACTCACTGCAATCAAAGAACACGATCCAAGAACCTTTGTCGTTTTGATGACGGCGCACTCAAATCTTCAAGACGCTGTCACAGCGATCAAAGAAGGCGCTTACGATTATTGCGAAAAGCCAGTGAACCCACAAACATTAACGGAAATTGTTCGTAAATGTTTGGAAGCGCGCGAATTGGTTTCTTCATTGGCTCTTTCAAATCCGATTTTTGACGACGACGTTGAGTCAGAGTTCGTGGGCAGCTCGCACAAAATGAAAGAGGTTTTTAACCTCATCTACCGCCTGTGCAAAGTCGACACGACAGTTTTAATTCGTGGTGAAAACGGAACGGGTAAAGAACTCGTTGCCCGTGCCATTCACTTCAACTCCCCTCGTAAATCAGGTTCGTTTGTAGCCATTAACTGTGGCGCGATTCCTGAAGCCTTGATGGAATCAGAACTTTTCGGTCATGAAAAAGGTGCTTTCACAGGGGCTGTCGAACGAAAGATCGGTAAATTTCAAGCTGCGAACAACGGGACACTTTTCTTGGATGAAATCGGTGAACTTCGTCCCGACATGCAAGTGAAGTTGTTGCGCGTTTTGCAAGAACGTAAGTTCACACCAGTCGGTGGAACTCGTGAGGTTAAAACCAGCACACGCATCATCGCTGCGACAAATCGTAATTTGGAGAAGATGATGGAAGAAGGCCAGTTCCGCGAAGACTTGTTCTATCGTTTGAACGTGATGCCCATCTTCTTGCCGCCATTGCGTGAACGCTCTGACGACATCGAGGCGTTGTCTCAGCACTTCATTAAGAAATTCTCTAAGCTTCATGGTCGCGTGATCAATGGCGTTGCACCAGAGGCTTTACAGCTTTTGAAAACCTATCGTTGGCCAGGTAATATCCGTGAACTTGAAAACGTTGTTGAGCGTGCTTTCATCGTTGAAAATGGTCACGACATCACTGCTGACTCATTACCTGATTCTTTGAAAGAGAAAAAGGCGACGACAGCTTCTGCTGCCGAAAGTGCGAAAGACCTTTCACACGGTGGTCCTTTAGATTTCGACGTGTTCAAAGAAGAGATGGAAAAGGAATTTATCATCAGCGCTTTGAAAGCCAATAACGGTCGTATCAATCAGACTGTGGCCCAAGCGAATATCCCTAAGAACACGTTGCTGCGTAAGATTCGTAAATACGGCATCAATGTGAAAGACTACACGACGGAAGAGTAGCTCAGCTACTCTTCTCTAAAAGAAAGAGTAAAGCCGCGTGGAAAAACCAAATCGACGTTTTCAAATTCTGATAGGACTTGTGATAGCTCTATTCGCATATGGAACTGTCCGCTGGTTTTATTATGGTTCATTGACTCGTTCGTGCATTTACACTGAGGAAGTTAAATCTCTTCAAGGCAAATACACAGACCACGAAGTCCTCGTCACTCAAGCAGTGTCTGTGATCGATGAAGCACCGCTCGAGTATCAGTGCTTGTCAATTTTAAGCTCAATCAAAAAGCAATTCAGACCGACTCAGTTCCCTTTGCGCAATGATGACGGATCCCCTATGGATCCATCTAAAGTTTCCCATTTCGATCGTTCGATGAAGCTTAAACTTGTTCAATTGATTAGCGTCAAAAAACACGGAATCACGACGATGGATAGTGGAAGTGGACCCATTCACACTCTGATCCTGAGCGACAGCAACGGCACTCTTTATCAAGTGCCACATGTGTTTTTGGGTCTTAATTCTGGCGAAGAATTCCTAAAACTCAAAACTCCGACAGAAGAAATCATGTTACGACCTGAGATGATCCCGGGTGAGCTTTTCTAGCTTACCAAAATTCACTGGATAAAAACATTTATCCGCTCGACTAAACGATCGACTAAGCAATCGGCAAAACATCGAGATCTTTTTGACGGATCTTTCTGAGTTCTTCTGGGATCGCATTTAAGATCGCTTCGCCCAGGGCTTCAATCAATTCTGATTTGTAGTGTTCACGTCTGTATACCAAACCGATTTCTCTTGCAGGGATCGGTCTTTCAAATGATGTGAGGTGACTGCGTGAACCGATTCTTTCGGCTGCCAATGCCGGCAGCAATGTGTAGCCACCATAAAGATCGACAAGATTTTTGAGCGTCTCGAGCGAGCCACTTTCAAATTTGTATTTACGTCCCTCACCGCCTGATTTTCTTGTCGTGCAAATATCAAGAACTTGGTTTCTTAAGCAGTGGCCTTCTTCCAAGAGCCACACGTCGTCCATCTTCAGCGCGTTGTATTTGATTTTTTTGAGATCCGCATACGGATGCTTTTTGTCACTCAAGACATAGAACGGTTCATAATACAGAGGCATCTCAAACATCTGCGCCATTTGTGTTGGCGTTGCAAGTACGCCGACGTCGATCTCATCATTATTGAGTGAATCAAGAATTTGATCTGTTTGTAGTTCTTTGATGTTGAGTTCCATTTCAGGATAAAGATCTTCCACGACAGGAAGAAGTCTTGGCAGTAAGTAGGGGGCAATTGTTGGAATCACTCCGACGACGAGGCTGCCCTGCTTGTTGCCTTTTTTCTCCTGCTGAATGAGCCCTTCGATTTTGCGGGCTTCAAATAAAACCGTCTGCATCTGAGAAATGATTTTCTTTCCTATCTGTGTAAGCAGAATTGGTTTTTTTGAACGATCAAAAATGACCACACCAAGGTCTTCTTCTAGTTTTTGAATCTGCATTGAAAGAGTGGGCTGCGTGACGAAACAAGCTTCGGCCGCCTTCGCAAAATGGCCATATTTATGCACAGCCATCACATATTCGAGCTGAGTCAGAGAGAAATTCATCTTCATCGCCATAAATGCCCCTTTATAAAGCACATTTTAACGTAATAGACAAAATCTATCAACCAATATTTATAATCAATTTCCTTAAAGGACCTTGATCACCTACTCTCAAAAGGGAAGAATGGTTTCACATTTTTAGGCCAGATATTGGCCACTTAATAACCCTGCATTCTAAGGAGATTTTGTAATGCAAACATTGATCAACACGAAAGTGCCAGATTTCAAAGTAGAAGCTTTCCACCACGGTGAATTCAAAACTGTGACTCAAGCAGACCTTAAAGGTAAATGGTCTATCTTCTTCTTCTACCCAGCAGACTTCACATTTGTTTGCCCAACTGAATTGGGTGACATGGCTGATAAATATGCTGACTTCCAAAAAGCTGGAGTTGAAGTTTACGGTGTTTCTACAGACACTCACTTCACACACAAAGCTTGGCACGACACTTCTGAAACAATCAAAAAAATCAAATACCCAATGTTGGCTGACCCAACTGGTACATTGACTCGCGCTTTCGGTGTTCACATTGAAGAAGCTGGTCTTGCTTACCGTGGTACATTCTTGGTGAACCCAGCTGGTGAAATCAAATTGGCTGAAATCCAAGACAACGGTATCGGCCGTAACGCTGATGAGTTGTTCCGTAAAACTCAAGCTGCTCAATACATCGCTGCTAACCCTGGCGAAGTTTGCCCAGCTAAATGGACTCCAGGTAAATCGACTTTGAAACCTGGTTTGGACCTTGTTGGTAAAATCTAGTTCTGTTTCTTATTAGCTCCGAATTCGTTCGGAGCTTTTTCTAAAGGCCCCGTCTTCGGGCGGGGGCTTTCTACTCGAAGGAGTTCTTAATGTTAGACGCTTCACTTAAAGAACAACTTGTCTCTGTTTTCGCAAAACTTGAAAATCCAGTAGAACTTATCTACGAAAACAGCACTCACGATGATCAAAATGATCTTCTTGAAATGCTTCAAGGTGTTGCTGAAACTTCTTCGAACATCGTTTTGAAACAAAGCGCTGGCACTTCTCCTATGCCGCAATTCCATTTGGAATATAAAGGCAAACACACAGGTATCACTTTCAAAGGGATTCCTGGAGGCCACGAGTTCACATCACTGATCCTTGCTATCTTGAACACAGATGGTAAAGGCAAACAACTCGACGACGTGATCAAAGCTCGTGTGAAACGTTTAAAGAAAAATATCCGTGTTCAAACTTACATGTCGCTGACATGTGAAAACTGTCCTGACGTTATTCAAGCGATGAATCAATTTGCGTTGATTCACGGTTCTTTCCAACATGAAGTGATCGATGGTGGTTACGTGCAAGATGATATCACTCGTCTTGGTATCCAAGGTGTTCCTTCGGTGGTTGCGAATGAAAAAATGTTCCACTCGGGTCGCATCTCGTTGTTGGATCTACTTGGAAAATTAGAAACTACTTTTGGTATTGATGAAAACGCGGCCGTTGAAGAGCCTGTGAATAAAAACTTGGGCCACTTTGACGTGTTAGTCGTTGGCGGTGGGCCTGCGGGTGCATCGGCTGCGATCTACACTGTTCGTAAAGGCTTGAGCACGGCGATGATCACTGAGAAAATCGGTGGGCAAGTTCAAGAAACAAAGGGCATTGAGAATTTGATCTCTGTCACTTACACAGAAGGTCCGCAATTAGCCGCGCAGTTGAATCAACACGTTGCGAGCTACCCTATTCGTGTTTTTGAAAATCGCCGAGTTAAAAAAGTTCACACGGAAGGCAAAGTCAAAACTGTGGAACTTGAAAGTGGCGAACACATGACGGCGGATTCTATCATCGTCACGACCGGCGCTAAATGGCGTGAACTCGGCGTTGAAGGTGAAAAAGAATATCTTGGCCGTGGTGTTGCTTATTGCCCGCACTGTGATGGACCTTTCTATAAAGGTAAAAAAGTCGCGGTGATCGGTGGCGGTAACTCCGGCGTTGAAGCTGCGATCGACCTTGCTGGTATCGTAAAAGAAGTTGTTGTCTTTGAATACAACGACCAATTGAAAGCCGATAAGATCTTGGTTGATAAATTGAAATCGCTTCCAAATGTTTCGATCATCACTTCTGCAAAAACAGATAAGATCGTGGGCGATGGTAACAAGATCACTCAGTTGCAATACCTGGATCGCTCTTTGAACAAAGAAGAAAAAATCGATCTTGATGGTATCTTTGTGCAAATCGGTCTTGTGCCGAATTCACAATTCTTGAAAGACACTGTTGAGTTAACGAAGTTTGGCGAAATCATTGTCGACGAAAAAGGCCGCACAAATGTTAAAGGCATTTATGCAGCTGGCGACGTGACGACAACTCCATACAAACAAATCGTCATCGCAATGGGCGAAGGCGCAAAAGCAGCCCTCGCAGCCTTCGAAGACCGCATGTATCACTAAAAGTACCCGCTTCTTTTTCCAGAAGCTGCGCATCAAATCCACTGCCACTGCGGCAGTAAAAAAAGCCGAAGAGAGATCTTCGGCTTTATTTTTCAAAGGTACCTGGTTACTTCTGCAGAAGCTCCGCATTAAATCCACTACCAGAAGGTACCTGCTTACTTCTGCAGAAACTCCGCATCAAAGTGCACTACCGTGCGGTAGTACCTTGAATTCCCTCCATCTCTCGTTTGGAATTGCTCTATGAGCAAAAAGATTTTGATTCCGTTGCCTTCCACTGATTTTGATCCGACTGAAAGTGCTGTGCCTTGGAAATTTTTAAAGCAGCATGGGCATCATGTGGTGTTTGCGACTCCCGATGGGAAGCCGGCACAGTGTGATCAGATTATGTTGCACGGTCATGGGCTCGGGCTTTTGAAATCGACTTTGATGGCGGATAAAAATGGTCGCAGCGCTTATCTTGAGATGGAAAAGTCGGCGGAGTTTTCAAAGCCTCTTTTGTGGCAGGATATTCGCGCTGAAGATTTTGACGGGCTTGTTCTGGCAGGTGGACATGCACCTGGAATGAAAGAGTATTTGGAATCTTCTCTTTTACAAAATGCCGTCGTGGATTTTTTTGAAGCTGCAAAACCAGTGGGAGCCATCTGCCATGGCGTTGTTCTCGCGGCTCGCAGTCAGAAAAATGGCGTCAGCGTTTTGAACGGTCGCAAGACGACAGCGCTGTTGGAAAAACAAGAACTGCTTGCGTGGAATCTGACTCGCCTGTGGATGAAGGATTACTATCGTACCTATCCGCAAACGGTAGAAGCCGAAGTCAGATCAGTGCTCGCTTCCCAAGAAGATTTCCACTCGGGACCAACTCCTTTGCTCAGAGATGAACCAGGAAAACTCGGTCGCGGATTTATCGTCAAAGATAAAAATTATGTTTCAGCGAGATGGCCGGGCGACGCGCATCTCTTTGCTTATGAATTTGCGGAGATGTTGAAAGACTAAGACAACTACCGCGCGATAGTACCGCTACTGCCACCCCGGCAGTAAAAATAGCTCACTGCATCCGCAAAAAGAACCTGGTACCTACAGAATTCGATCAGTTCAAAAATGGTCAGATGCGAGGCGGAGGGTTTCGGCTGCCACGTAGGCGTACTCCCCGTACGCCGGAGAGCAAGTCGAAGCCCGACAGCCGTTTTTCAACTGAGCGCTTGGTGGGCGGCTTTTATTACGTCTTGGTAGCTGATTTCTTTCATGCAGGCGTGGGTTTTTAACGGGCATTCGTTGTGGCCGTGCTTGCCGCATGGTCGGCATTGCATTTCTTTGACTTCGACTACGTAGGAAGTTTGACCCCATGGGCGGTAGCCTAAGTTCAAAACTGTCGGGCCGAAAACGGCGACCAATGGAGTGTCGCAAACTGCTGCCAAGTGAGCCGAGGCGCTGTCGTTTCCGATCACAAGATTTGCGTGCATGATCAATTGAGCGGATTCGAAAACTTTGGTTTTACCCGCCAAGCATTTGGCGCGCGGGATTTCGCTGGCAACTTTTTCAGCCAACAACTCTTCGCCGGGGCCACCCATGATGATGACTTCATAGCCTTCGTTGACTAGTTTTCGACCGGTATCGATGAAGCCCTGACAAGTCCAACGCTTCGTCGCCCAAACACTGCCCGGGAAAATCAAAACGGTTTTGCCTTTGTACTCCAGCCCGTAAGTCGACTTCAGACGCTCAAACGTTTCAGCATCCTTCATCAACTCTGAACGCAAACTCATGTCACCCCAACTCGGAGGCGATGGAAGCTTACCGAATTCATTCGACTCGAAAGGCTTTTCATAACGAGCGTAAGCTTCAAGTTCACCTTTAAGTTTCTCATCAAAGACACTAAGAAGACTCATCTGCCTCAAAGCATCCGGCAAACGCAGATCGCGCTTGATGTGCTTATTAAAAAACAAAAACGTCCACCAGTTCGAAAAACTGACTTTAGATTCTGCTTTAATTTTTTTGCAAAACAAACCGGTTCTAAAAGATTGATGAGGTGAGATGAGATTGCGAACCGAGAATTTAGAAATCTCAAGCAACGCTTGAGCATAACTCTCTTCATCGCCTTTTTTAATCTCGAATACGAAATCAACGGCACCATTGCGGATCAAGAAGTCGCCAAAGCCCTTACGGCAAACCAAACCGATTTTTTCTTCAGGAAATAATTCGCGCGTTTTTTTAAGGAGTGGAATCGAGAGAAGCAGATCCCCCAAGAAGGCTGTCTGAACTATAAGATTCAGCCGTGTGGAATTTGATTGCATGAACTAGCTCCTCCAAAGACACCTGATCGTAGCACATAACGGCTTTATCACAAGACCTCTTCCAGCACGGACTGCACGGAGACTTTGTCAGAATCGCCTCGCCCCTGCCGTAAAGTTCAATCTCGTGCGCACATGTGGGACCAAACCAGGCAATCACTCGCTTTTGCTGCGAGATCGCCATATGCATTCCCAGACTGTCGCCCGTTAGGACAACATCGCAAGCCGCGACAGATTCAAGTCCATCACGCAAGCCCTTGTCCGTGGACGAAGATATGACATCAAGTCCGTCCGCGATCAATCGATTGCGCTCTGTATCCTCAGGGCCCCCCAGTAGAACGATCTGAACATGAGAAAGTTTTTGTTGAACCTGCTCAATAATTTGGCGTTGGAATTCGACTGTGAGTTTTTTTGCGGCAATCACATTCGCGCATCCCGTGTTGATTCCGAGAATCACTTTTTTAGGCGCGGCTGCTTGAGTCGCATTCCGCCCTAACCACACATTGCGCTTTTGCTCGCGGTTTTGAGATTCTTGATTAGATAGAGGCAACCAATAATCATCACGTTGGTAAGTACCAAGCTCTAGAGCCTCGATCATCAATTGCGTTTCTGGCTTTTTATTTACGAAGAATTTTTTATGGTTATCAAGTCCTAGTGACCACAACTCTTCCGCCGCTTTTGTCGCAGGAATAATCGCGCCGTTTTTTGGATCCGCAGTGAAACCATATATCTGATCAATCTGAGTGCGTTTTGCGATCCCCACGGCTTTAAGTGATTTATCAATCACGTAACCGATTTCAAATTCAAGGGCTGACAGTTGAACGAGGTCTTCTTCTTTCGTCGTCAACACGCGATCAATCGCAGGATGATTTTTAAGAAGTAAATGTGCCGGAGCATCCGTCACCCAAGTGATCATCGATGAAGGATGTTTGCGTTTGATGGCTTTGAGTAAACTCGTACTTCTGACCACAGCGCCGAGTGCACCTAAGTGCACGAGCAAGATGCTCACTTGCGGAATGTCTTTTTTCGCGCACGAGTTGTCGCATGACGCATTAAGAGCGCAAGGTTTATAGCCATTGAAATGTCGACACGCAGTCACTGCCATATTCATTTATTCTAGATGTTTTTGGGTGTGAACTCTTGCCTATTTACAGAGCCTTCGACCTTTGGCGGAGGGAATTGCGCCCTGCCACCTAGACCTATGGCGGAATAAACTAAAAATCGGTGAGATTTCAGCCGATACTTTTGATGTGAAAGCCGAAAAAGAAATTATCCAGTTAGACAACCATGACTTCTCCCCAGCCGGTGATGGCAGCGGTGTTTTGACTTTAAAAAAGACGGGTCAACGTTTTCAACTTTCACAACTTCAAGCTTCTTACTTTCAAGCGCTCGCCAACAATAGTTCTATTGAAAGCGTTGTCGATTTTTACCTGAAGCAAGGTTGGCTGGTCAGTTTCCGCGAACTCTACAATGTCGTAAAGTTTATGAACGACCACGGTTTGATTCTAAATCCGACTTTGAAGTCCTATTTCACAAGCACTGAACCCAAAGAAGCCGGAGTATTTGATCGCGTCTGGAATTCACTGACTGGTTCAGGTGCAACAGCAGAACAAAAAACCGTGAAATCCTATAGTGACCTGCCGTTCTTCAGAAGCTTGCAACCGGAACTCGCGAAATACTTACTGCAAAAAACAGAAGTGTTGAAAGTGCCCTCACACATCAGAATGATTCAAACTGGCGGCAAAGATCGCGATTTGTTCATTGTGCAAAGAGGCCGCGTAGGAGTTTACAAAACCCTGCCCGATCATCGCCGACAATTAGTCGCACAATTAGGTGAAGGTGCTTTATTCGGTGAACGAGGGTTCTTACTAAACCAACCGCGCACGGCCGACATCGTGACTCTAGATCCTTCAGAAATTTTGCGAGTGAAACACTTGCCTGAATTTGATCAGCACATCAAATCCGATAAAGCACAGAGTTTGCAAAATCGCTTCATCGCTTTGCAAGCTTTGAACTCTTCGACATTTTTTAAAGACATGCCTTCGGACACTTTAGATTCATTGATCTTTCAGGGTCGAATGGTGGAAGCACCCGCGAATCAAATGCTTTTTCACGAAGGCCAACCTGGCAATACTGCCTACATCATTTTGCAAGGCTCTGTGGGAATCAGCAAGAACGGTAAATTCATCAATCAAATGAATCAAGGCTGCTTCGGCGAAATCGCATTGATGATGAATGGTGGTATTCGCAGTGCGAGTGTCCAGACAACCACGAATTCTATTTTCTTAGAATTGAATCAGCAATCATTCTACAAAATCCTCGCGCAGAATTTAATCTTAGCAAAAGAAGTCGAAGTTGTTGCAGCTTCACGCCTCCAAGCCGACGCCGCAAGAAAGTAAACCCCACCTGGGGATTGGTCTTGGACGTTTCTCATTCAGCTCTCACCAAGCTTACAAGTCGTTTGCAAACTTAAGCATTTCTACCGCTTTGCCGAGAAGCCTTGCTAGCATTGAATGAGGGCGGAGGAACAAATGGTTTTAGTTCGTTTAGTTTCCAGTGAAAATGATTCGAATGAGCTTCTAACTTTGAAAGCATTACGCCAACTCCAAATCCTCAATTGGCAGGATCCACAAATCGACGAAATCCTCAAAGCCATGTCCCACGAAGGCAAGATCTGCCCCGTCATCCAAACTTGGAGAAATTTAAGAAAGTCTGCATAAGCTTGCTCACACTCCGGCTTCGCCGGAGTAACCAAAAGGTACGGTGTACCCTTTTTTGAATGCACCGCTTCTGCAGAAGTAAGCAGGTACCTTTATTTTATTGAGATGACTTCAGAGATGAGTGTACCGATCTTAATCTTAGATTCGATGCGGAGGATGTGTTTGTATTCGTCGTCGGACAACCAGATGAAGATGTCGCCGATGGGTTTGAAATTACCTTTCAGCTTCATTTGTGGTTGGATCACGATAGCGTTTTTAGGGCCGATCTTTGTGTCGAGAACTTCTTTGCGCAAAGCTTTTGCTGTAAAGACCAAGTTCTCTTCGTCACTTGCTACGCGGAAAGCGAACTCTTTGCCGACTTCCCATTGGAATACGCGCATGTAGTAAGCTGCCGAGAAAACATTTTGCGAGTACTCAGCAATTTCCCAGCTGAGCTTTTTTTCTTCTTCGCCATTCTTTTTGGTAAACTTCTTTTCCCAGAAAGTGGCTGTGTTTTTCTTTTGATCGAAGAACATTTTTGCTTCACGCAATTGATCGGTTTCTTTTACGTGCAACTCATAAGTTGATGGTAAAAGATTTTCGTAATCAACGTACGTTTCAACTTTATCGTCGACACTGTAGAAGTTTGAGAACACGCCGACCGTTTTGATTGCGATCGCAAATTGGTAAGCCTTACGACCATTCACCATCACGAAGGGATCGACTTTCAGGCGCAATTCACCGGCAGAAACTTTGAAGTAGTGAACATCGTGAACAACTTCCTCACCGACACGGAATGGATCTTTGATCGGACGACGCCCGACAAAACCCACAGAATCTTCGATATCAGGCTGGCGAGCAGCAGGAGTTTCAGCGGCTTTATCCACGGCAGCTCCCTTTTTCTTCGCGTTCATTTCTTTTTTTGCAGCGGCGGCAGTGGCTGCAGCA